>Ga0210084_1000014_pt1 | contig 18771 bp, 27 predicted proteins | sample China_Galinas_Co_3_FD_184863 | JGI IMG/M metagenome (GOLD analysis project Ga0210084, IMG submission 184863) | Wetland microbial communities from San Francisco Bay, California, USA, that impact long-term carbon sequestration -... | ecosystem: Environmental > Aquatic > Marine > Wetlands ... | reverse complement strand
CCCGCAATATGTTCATGATCTGGGCTGCCGGAATATTCGAAATCCGAAATCCGAAATCCGAAATCCAATCGTTCATCGGTCGATCTCCCCGAGCACGATGTCGAGGGTGCCGATGACCGCCACCAGGTCGGCCACCAGCCGTCCCTCGACCATCAGGGGCAGCGCCTGGAGATTGACGAAAGACGGCGGCCGCACGTGGCAGCGGTAGGGCGCCGTGCCCTTTTCGGTGGCAACGATGAAGTAGCCGAGTTCGCCCTTCGGGGCCTCGACCGAACCGTAGACCATGCCCTCCTTGGAGCGCAGGATCTTCGGCGCCTTGGCCATGAACGGACCGTCGGGCAGCTTGTCGAGACACTGGCGGAGGATCCGCACCGATTGCCGCATCTCCTCCATCCGCACCAGGTAGCGGTCGTAGGTGTCGCCTTTCTTGCCGATCGGGATCTCGAAGTCGATCTCGTCCCGCCGCCGCTGCCACCAGTCGCAGCGCTCGATCACCTCGTCGATCGTCCGATGGCGCTCGATGTCCGCGTTGACCCGAAAGCCACGCTGCCGCAGCCACTCGATCTCCGCGCTGTGTGAGTCATGCTCGACCCCGTCGCGGAATCCGATGCCGTAGATCCAGATCTGCAGGGGGCGCGCCGCCGCCAGGGCCGGGTCGAGCTGCCGGATGGTGCCCGCTGCCGCGTTGCGTGGGTTCGCGAAGGTCGACTCCCCAGCCTCGGCGCGCTCGGCGTTGAGGCGGTCGAAGCCGGACAGCGTCAGGTAGACCTCACCGCGGACCTCGATCAGCGGCGGCGGATCGTCGATCGTCAACGGAATCGAGCGAATCGTCCGCAGGTTGGCGGTGACGTCCTCACCGACGTGGCCGTCCCCGCGGGTCGCGCCGCGTACGAAGACCCCGTCCTCGTAGGTGAGCGAGATCGCGAGACCGTCGATCTTTGGCTCGGTCACGTAGACGATCTCGGGCACCGCGATGTCGAGCCGCTTCAACAGGTTGCGGATCCGCTGCTCCCAGGCCTCGAGCTCGGCGGCGTTGCGGGCGTTGGCCAACGACAGCATCGGCTCCGCGTGCTCGTACTGCTCGAAGGTCTCCAGCGCCGTTCCCCCCACCCGCTGAGTCGGCGACTCCGGGGTGACGAGGTCTGGGTGCGCGGCCTCGAGATCGCGGAGCTCATCCAGCAGGGCGTCGTAGTCGGCGTCCGAGATCCGGGGGTCGTCGCGTACGTAGTAGGCGTAATCGTGTTCGGCGATCTCCGAGCGCAGCTTCCGGGCCCGCTCGAGCGCCGCGGCCGGCGTCGCTGCGCTCATCGAGCCGGCCTCGAGCCGGCCAGCATCCCCTCCAGGTCCCAGCCCGAGATGGTCTCCAGCTCGCCGTGGTCGGTGAGATCGAAGTGGATCGGCGTGACCGCCACCCGACCGCGGGCGACCGCCGCGAGGTCGGTGCCGGGCTCGTCCTCGAAGCTCGGTTCGAACCCGTAGATCTCGTAGCGGCGACGTCCACCCGACTCGCTCTCCTCGACGAGCTTCAGCTCGTCCTCGTACAGCCGCTTGCCGAGACGGGTGACCTCGATGCCCTCTGGCTCCCCCGCCGGCGCGTTGACGTTGATCAGCGTTCCCACCGGCATCCCGTGCTCGACCACGTGGGCGACGAGGGCCGCGGCGAGGGCCGCGGAGTGCGAGAAGTCGAACTCGCGGCCGTAGCGGAAGCCCATCTCGCCCTTCTGCGACTGCTGCGAGAACGCCAGGGCCGGCAGGCCGAGGATCAGTCCCTCGAACGCCGCGGCGACGGTTCCCGAGTAGGTGACGTCGTCGCCGAGATTGGCGCCGTGATTGATGCCCGAGACGATCAGCTCCGGCCGGCCGCCGAGCAGGCCCAGGTCGGCGAACCGGACGCAGTCCACCGGGGTGCCCTCGGTCGCGTATCCGACCGTCCCGTCGTCGAAGTCCACCTCATCTACCCAGATCGGCGAGCGCGTCGTGATCGACCGTGCCGTGGCGCTGCGATTGGAGTCCGGGGCGATCACGTCCAACTCGACGCCCTCGACCTCGAGCAGAGCCCGACGCAGCGCCTGCAGGCCCGGCGCGGCCAGGCCGTCGTCGTTGGTGAGCAGGACTCGCACGCGACGATTGTATGGGCGCGTCTCGACCGCTCCGAAGCTGGACGGTGCCGGCGCACCCCGGCCCGGGACCGGGCGCGTCGACGCATCCCCTACCCTCCTCGGTTAGGGTTCCCTAATCCGCTCTGAGTTAGGGTTACCTAACTTCGGAGCCCGACCGCACACGCTCGGCAGGAAAGGACCCGAACTCAATGAAGATCGCCACCCGCAACGCCCTCCTCATCGCCGCGTCGGCGCTGCTCGCCCTGCCGATCGCAGCCTGCGGCTCCGACGACTCCGGCGGCGGCGCACTGACGATCTACTCCGGCCGCGAGGAGGAGCTGGTCGCGCCCGTCTACGAGGACTTCGACGGCGAGGTCGAGGTTCGCTACGGCGACAGCGCGCCGCTGGCGGCAACGATCATCGAGGAGGGCGACAACTCCCCCGCCGACCTCTTCTTCTCTCAGGATGGCGGCGCCCTCGGTGCGCTCGCCGCCGAGGGGCTGCTCGAGCCGTTGCCCGCGGAGATCCTCGAGCAGGTCCCGCCGGCATTCCGGGCCAGCGACGACACCTGGGTCGGGATCACCGGCCGCGCCCGCATCATCGCCTACGGGCCCGATGTCGATCAGGCTGAGCTCCCCGACTCGCCGCTGGAGTTGACCGCGCCCGAGTGGAAGGGCCGGGTCGGCTGGGCGCCGACCAACGCCTCGCTACAGGCCTACGTGACGGCGCTGCGCGTCAGCGAAGGCGAGGACGTCGCCCGCGAGTGGCTCGAGGGCATGGCCGAGAATGCGGAGCCGTACGAGGACAACTCGACCGTCCGCGATGCGATCGCCGCCGGCGAGATCGACGTCGGCCTCGTCAACCACTACTACGTGGCCCAGGCCGCGGCCGAGGAGGGCCCCGACTACCCAGTCGAGATCCACTACCCGCCCGAGGGCCTGGGGTCGCTGATCAACGTGGCTGGGATCGGCGTGCTGGCATCCTCCGAAAACAAGGAGCAAGCGCTCGCCTTCATCGAGTACCTGCTTAGCGACGAGACGCAGACGTTCTTCGTCGAGGAGTCGAAGGAGTACCCGCTGGTCAAGGGCATCGAGGCCGACCCGAGCCTGGTGCCGCTCGAGTCGATTCCGGCCCCCGAGATCGACCTCGCCTCGATCGCCGACCTCGAAGCCACGCTGGACCTGATGCGGGAGACCGGGGCCCTGTAATGCCCCCGGAGGACCGTTGACCGGCCTGGCGACGGGCCTGCGGGCTCGCGCAACCCGCGCCCCTCTCGCCGCGCGTGCGGGGCGCGCGGCGTTCGGCCGGCGACGTCCGCCGCTGGGGCTGCTGGCGCTCGGGCTGCTGGCCGGGGTCGCCGCGGCGCTGCCGGCGCTCTACCTGACGATCCTCGTGGTCGGCGAGGCCGAGGCGGCAGCGGAGACGATCTTCGACTCCCGGACCGTCGGCCTGACGCTGCGGACAGCCGCGCTGACCGCAGCGGTGACGACGACCGCCGTCGCGATCGGCGTCCCGCTCGCCTGGCTAACGGCTCGCACCGACCTGCCCGGCGCCCGTCTGTGGGCGACGCTGACGGCGCTGCCGCTGGTCATCCCCAGCTACATCGGCGCCTACCTCCTGGTCTCCGCGCTCGGTCCCACCGGGCTCGCGGCCGATCTGATCGGAGTCGACCGGATTCCTTCGATCTACGGGTTCTTCGGAGCTTGGCTGGCGCTCAGCCTCTTCACCTACCCGCTCGTCCTGCTCAGCGTTCGCGCGGCGCTGCGCCGCCTCGATCCCCAGCTCGAGGACGCGGCGCGCGCGATGGGCCGGACCCGGCGGCAGGTCTTCACATCGATCGTCGTGCCGCAGCTCGTTCCTGCGATCGGCGCCGGAGCGCTGCTGGTCGCGCTATACGTGATCAGCGATTTCGGTGCGGTCTCGATCATGCGCTTCGACTCCTTCACACGCGAGATCTACACCACCTACCAGTCGAGCTTCGACCGCATCGGCGCCGCCTCGCTCGGCTTCCTGCTGGTCATCTTCACGATCGCCCTGCTCGCCGCCTACAGCTGGATCCGCGGCTCGCTCCGCTACCACCGCACCGGCCCTGGCGCCGCCCGTCCGGCGCCACCGATCCCGCTCGGTCGCTGGCGCAGGCCGGCCCTCGCGTTCTGCTTCGCGGTGACGCTGGTCGCCCTCGTGCTTCCAGTCGGCGTTCTCATCTACTGGGCGAGCAAGGGACTCGGCGGCGGCATCGAGGCATCCGAGCTGGCGACCAATGCCGGCCACTCGCTGCTGGCGGGGGGCGGCGCCGCGCTGCTCGCTGCGATCCTTGCGATCGTGATCTCGGTGCTCGCGGTTCGCTTCCCGGGGCCGCTAACCAGCCTGGTCGAGCGCTTCGGCTACACCGGCTACGCCCTGCCCGGGATCGTTGTCGCGCTCGCTCTCGTCTTCTTCGGCACCCGTGTCGCGCCGGCTCTTTATCAGACGCTCGCGATGCTGATCTTCGCGCTGACGGTCCACTACCTGCCGCTCGCGATCGGCTCGATCAGCGCCTCGCTGCTGCAGGTCCCGCCTCGGTTCGAGGAAGCGGCACGCGGGATGGGACGGGGGCCGGTCGAGGTCTTCGGCACGGTCACTACCCCGCTGGTCGCGGGCGGCATCGCCGCCGGCTCCGCGCTCGTCTTCCTGCACGCCCTGAAGGAGCTGCCGGCGACGCTGCTGCTGGCCCCGACCGGCTTCGAGACGCTCGCCACCGACATCTGGAAGCAGACGACCGTCGGCTTCTTCGAGGCGGGGGCGATCCCGTCGCTGTTGCTGCTGGTGGTTGCGGCGCCGCCGCTGTGGTGGCTGACCGGCCGCGGGGAGCGGGCATCGTGACTGCGCTCCGCCCCCGGCGCTCGGCCGCGAATGCCGACCGCGAGGCCGGCCGCGCGGTCTCGATCTCAGGCCTGCGGAAGTCGTTCGACGGGACCGAGGCTGTCGCCGGGCTCGAGCTCGAGGTCGCCGCAGGGGAGATCGTCGCCCTGCTCGGCCCGAGCGGTTGCGGCAAGACGACGACGCTGCGGCTGCTCGCGGGCCTCGAGCGCCCCGACGCGGGCACGATCGCCGTCAGTGGTCGCATCCTCAACCGGGGCCGGATCGCTGTACCGCCCGAGCAGCGGCGGATCGGGATGGTCTTTCAGGACTACGCGCTGTTCCCCCACCTGGACGTTGCCGGCAACGTCGGCTACGCGATCGGCCGCGGCGCCGAGCGCGCGCGGATCTTGGATGCGCTCGAGCTGGTCGGGCTCGCCGACTACGCCGACCGCCCCGTTCACGCGTTGTCGGGGGGCGAGCAGCAGCGGGTCGCGCTCGCCCGCGCTCTCGCGCCCAACCCAGACCTCGTGCTGCTCGACGAGCCGTTCTCGAATCTCGACGCGAGCCTGCGCGATCGGCTTCGCGCGGACGTGCGGCAGATCCTCTCCGACACCGGCGTCACGGCCCTGTTCGTCACCCACGACCAGGAGGAGGCGCTCAGCATCTCCGACCGCGTGGCGATGATGAACGCCGGGCGAATCGAGCAGATCGGCACCCCCGAAGAGGTCTACTCGAGCCCCGCGACGCACTGGGTCGCCGGCTTCCTCGGTGAGGTGGACATCCTTCCCGGCACGGTCCGCGAGGGCCGCGTCAGCTGCGAGCTCGGCGACTTCCACACCGCCTCCGAGCTCGAGGGAGAGGTGGACGTGCTGCTGCGACCCGAGTCCGTCGCGATCGATTCCGGTAGCCCGATGACCAGCGCCGAGACGCTGAAGGCGAGGGTCACCGCCAGGACCTTCTACGGTCACGACCAGTTGCTCGATATCGAGCTTCCCTCGGGAGCCGTGATCCGCTCCCGCCGCCTCAGTTGGCCGGCCTGGCATCCCGACGACTCGGTCCGCGTGTGGCTCGACGGGCCGGCCAACGTGCTGCCGCGCCGGGCCGACCCCGACCGCGCCGATGCCAACTCCGAGGCTCCCGTTCCGACCGAGCCTCAGTAGCGAACTGCGACCAGGAAGAGCCCGTGGGCGGGGGCGGTCTCGCCACCCTCCGCGCGAGGCCTGCCGCCAAGCAGGCGCTCGAAGTCCTCCGTGCTGCGCCGTCCGCTGCCGACCTCGAGCATCGTCCCGACCAGCGCCCGGACCATGCTGCGCATGAAGGCGTCGGCCTCGATCTCGAATCGGAGAATCCGCTCGGCCTCCTGCTCCCAGCCCGCCTCGACCACCGTGCGCTCGAAGCGCACGTGCTCGGTCTCGGTCGGGGTGAAGGCCGTGAAGTCGTGCGTGCCGGGAAGCATGCCGGCGCACCGCTCGAGCGCGCCGCGATCGAGCGGGTACGGCCAATGGACCGAGTAGCGGCGCTCGAAGGGGCTCTGCACCTGATCGACCCAGAGTCGGTAGGCGTAGCGACGGGCGACGGCGTCGCGGCGAGCGTCGAAGCCGGCGGCGGCCTCACCGGCGGCCGTGATCGCGACGTCCTCGGGGGTCAGCGCGTTTAGCGCGCGCAGCAACGTCTCGGGGGGCGACCGGCCCGGCGGCGACTCGAAGCTCGCGACCTGGCCGATCGCGTGCACGCCGGCGTCCGTCCGGCCTGCAACGGTCAGCCGCACCGGCGCCGAGAAGAGCTTCTCCAGCGCGGCCTCGATCTCCCCCTGAACGGTCCGCAGCCCCTGCTGACGCGACCAGCCCCTGAACCGGGTTCCGTCGTAGGCGATGTCGAGCCGGTAGCTGGCCACGCGATGCAGCGGTTCGCCGGCCGGTCGCCCCCGTCGGGCCGCCCGCGACTAGACCAGCTCGAGGAACACCATCTCGGTCGAGTCCGAGCGGCGCGGGCCGAGCTTGGTGATCCGCGTGTAGCCGCCCGGGCGCTCCGAGTAGCGCGGCGCGATCTCCTCGACCAGCTTGTGGACCACGAACTTGTCTTGGCCGAACCTCGCCAGCAGCTGCCGGCGCGCGTGGAGATCACCCCGCTTGGCGAGCGTGATCATCCTCTCGACCTCGGGCTTCACGGCCTTCGCCTTCGCCTGCGAGGTCTTGATCCGCTCGTGCTCGATCAGCTGCTTGCTGAGGTTCCTCAGCAGCGCTTTGCGATGGGCCGCATCGCGGCTCAGCTTATGCCTGCTTCTGCGGTGCCGCATCCGACGCTACTCCTCGCGGAGGCTGAGCCCGAGCTGGGAGAGCGCCTCGACGACTTCCTCGATCGACCGCTCGCCGAAGTTCGGGATCGCAGTCAGCTCGGAGAACGACTTCGACGTCAGCTCCCCGATCGTCTGCACCCCGGCGCGCTTCAGGCAGTTGTAGGCGCGGACGCCGATCTCGAGCTCCTCGATCAAGCGGTCATCGCCCTCAACCGCGCCCAGCTCCTCAACGGGTCCGGCGCCGTTGGTCTGGGTCAACTCGTCGAGCCGGTCGGCGTCGGTGAAGATCGCCAGGCTCTTGATCATCAGCTCGGCGGCCTCACGTAGCGCGGAGCCCGGCTCCAACGACCCGTCTGTCTCGACCTCCAGGGTCAGCTTGTCGAAGTCGGTCCGCTGACCGACGCGGGCCGAGTCGACCCGATAGGAGGCGCGGCGGATCGGGGAGAAGATCGAGTCGATCGGAATCACGCCGATCGGCTGATCCTCGCTCTTGTTCTCCTCGGCCGGCGAATAGCCGCGACCGCGCCCGACGCTGAGGTACATCTCGAGCTTGGTCTTCTTCTCGAGCGTCGCGATCGGCGCCGTCGGGTTGAGGATCTCGACGCCGGCCGGCAGGTCGATGTCGGCGGCGGTCACCTCGCCGGGCCCGGTCGCCACGAGCGGCACCTCAACCTCGTCCGCATCGGTATGCATGCGGATCACGATGTCCTTCAGGTTGAGGACGATGTCGGTCACGTCCTCCTTGACGCCGTCGATGTTCGAGAACTCGTGGGCAACGCCCTCGATCCGGACCGACTTGATCGCCGCGCCGCCGAGTGAGGAGAGCAGGACCCGACGGAGGCTGTTGCCGTAGGTGTAGCCGAACCCCTTGTCGAGGGGCTCGATCACGAACGATCCCTTGGTCTCGTTGCTGTCTTCGCTGCTGATGATCGGCTCTTGGAACTCGGGCAGGGTGGTCATGGCACGTCCTTCCGTCGGCGGGTTTTCGGTGGCCCTACTTGGAGTAGAGCTCGACGATGAGCTGTTCCTCCACCGGCGAGTCGATCTCGTCCCGCTCGGGGAGCCGCAGAACCTTCGCGGTCAGCGCGTCGTGATCGGCCTGGAGCCAGGGGGGCACGGTGGAGATAAGTTCGGTTGCGATCCGCACGGTGGTCTCCGCGTCGCTGCCTGAGCGAATCGAGATGATGTCCTCGGGCTTGACCTGGTAGCTGGGGATGTCGACGCGCCGGCCGTTGACCTGCCAGTGGCCATGGCGCACGAGCTGGCGGGCCTGGCGCCGGGAGGCGGCGAAGCCGAGCCTGACGAGCACGTTGTCCAGCCGGCGCTCGAGCATCCGCAAGAGGTTGTCGCCGGTGACTCCGTCCTGGCGGGAGGCCTTCTCGTAGTAGCCGCGGAACTGCCTCTCCAGCACCTGGTAGAAGCGGCGCGCCTTCTGCTTCTCGCGCAGCTGCTGGCGGTACTCGGAGGCGCGCATGCGGGCGCGGCCGTGCTCGCCGGGCGGGTATGAGCGGCGCTCGACGCCGCACTTGTCGGTCAGACAGCGCTCTCCCTTGAGGAACAGCTTCTGTCCCTCGCGGCGGCACTGCTTGCACTGGGGTGAGGTATCGCGAGCCATCAGCCGAGCACCTAGACCCTCCGCCGCTTCTTCGGCCTGCAGCCGTTGTGGGCCTGCGGAGATACGTCGCGCACGGTCGTCACCTGGAGACCGGCGGCCTGCAGCGCGCGGATCGCCGTCTCGCGGCCCGATCCGGCGCCCTTGGCGAGCACTTCGACGCGCTCGAGGCCATGCTCCATGCCCTTGCGGGCGGCGTTGTCCGCGGTCACCTGAGCCGCGAAGGGCGTCGACTTGCGCGAGCCCTTGAAGCCGGCCGAGCCGGCTGACTCCCAGGCGATCACGTTCCCCTGCGGATCGGTCAGGGTGACGATCGTGTTGTTGAAGCTCGTCTTGATGTGGGCCTGTCCGGACGGCACGTTCTTCTTCGTGCGCCGCTTGGTCCGGCCCTTTGCCTTCTTCGGCTGCGGCATCTCTAGATCAGTTCCTAATCCTCGTCGTTACTTCGGCGTCGGGGCCCGCTTCTTGCCGGCGATGCTCATCCGCCGGGGGCCCTTGCGGGTCCGCGCGTTCGTCTTCGTCCGCTGACCGCGGACCGGCAGCCCGCGACGGTGGCGGAGACCGCGGTAGGAGCCGATCTCCATCAGTCGCTTGACGTTCTGCGAGCGTTCGCGCCGCAGGTCGCCCTCGACCTGGTGCTGCTCGACCGCCTCGCGGAGCTTGACGACCTCCTCCTCGGTCAGATCGCCGACCCTGGTGTCCGAATCGACACCGCAGACCTCGACGATGTCCTCGGCGCTCGACCGCCCGACCCCGTGCACATAGGTGAGGCCGACCACGACCCGCTTGTTGAGCGGCAGGTTGACTCCTGAGATCCGTGCCATTCCGAGTGCCTAGCCCTGCCGCTGCTTGTGTCGCGGGTTGCTGCAGATCACGAGCACGCGGCCGCGGCGCCGGATCACCTGGCAACGCTCACACATGGGTTTTACGGACGCACGAACCTTCATCGCTCTCCAACTCGTATCTGACTAAGGTGGCCCGCTCGTCCCATGAATCGGACAGCGGGCAGGCAGGGACGGCCCTGGGGCCGAGCTCGGAATGGTAGCAACTCGCCCAACCTGCGTGTTCAAGCCGGATCTGGGCGCCACTCACTCGTGCCAGGGGGTCAGGATCCGCGGCCCCTCGGCCCCGACCGCGATCGTGAACTCGAAGTGGGCGGCAAGCGAGCCGTCGGCGGAGTAGACGGCCCAGTGATCGGAGCCCATTCGAATCTGATCGGTGCCGATGTTGACCATCGGCTCGATCGCCAGGGTCATCCCCTCGACCAGGGTCGGGCCGCTGCCGGGCTCGCCGTAGTTGGGGATCTGCGGCTCCTCGTGCATCTCGGTGCCGATCCCGTGGCCGACGAGGCTCTTGATCACGTGCATGCCCTCGGACTCGACCCGCTTTTGGATCGCATGCGAGATGTCGCCCAGCGCGTTGCCGGCCTTCGCCTCGGCGATGCCGTCGAACAGGGATGCCCTGGTCACCTCGAGCAGCTTCTCCGCCGGCGCCCCGATCGGGCCGATTCCGTAGGTCTGCGCCGCGTCCGCGACCCAGCCGTCCTTGATCACCCCGATGTCGACGCTGAGCACGTCGCCGCGCTTCAGCTCGTAGCCGCCGGGGATCCCGTGGACGACCATCGAGTTCGGTGAGGTGCAGATCGAGCCCGGAAACCCCCGATAGCCCTTGAAGGCCGGCGTCGCGCCCTGCGAGCGGATGAACTTCTCGGCGATCTCGTCGAGGTGACCGGTCGTCACCCCGGGGCGGGCGCTCTTCTTCAGCATCTGGTGACAGCGGGAGAGCACCCCACCGGCGGCGGCCATCTTCTCGAGCTGCTCAGGGGTCTTCGGGGTGATCGTTCCGCGATACATGGTGGCGCCGGCCGACGCTGGCTACAGCTCCTCCTCCAGGCGCAGCGTCGCCAACAGGGCGCGGATCCGGTCGCCGACGTCGTCCGGTGACAGCGAGCCGTCCACCCGCTTCAACAGGCCCTTCTCCTCGTAGAAGTCGACCAAGGGCTCGGTCTGGGCGTGGTAGGTCTCGAGTCGCTTGGCGATCACCGCCGGCTTGTCGTCGTCGCGGACGACGAGCCGGGCGCCGCAGACGTCGCAGACGTCCTCGTTCTTCGGCGGGTCGAAATCGACGTGGAAGATGTGGCCGTTCTTGGCACAGGTGCGGCGCCCGCCGAGCCGACGTTGGACCTCGTCGTCGTCGGTCTCGATCAGGACCACCGCCGTCAGCGAGCGCCCGAGCTTCGCCATCTCCTCCGCCAGCGCCTCGGCCTGGCCGATCGTCCTCGGGAATCCGTCGAGGATGAAGCCGTCGGCCGAGTCGGGCCCCTCGATCCGGGCGGCGATCACGCCGATGATCACCTCGTCCGGCACCAGCCCACCGTCGTCCATGAATCGCTTCGCGGTGACGCCGAGCTCGGTGCCGTCCTGAACCGCGGCGCGAAGGATGTCCCCGGTCGCGTAGTAGGGCAGGTGGAAGTCCTCTTGCAGGCGCTCCCCCTGGGTCCCCTTCCCGGAACCCGGCGGGCCAAGCAGGATCAGGTTGAGCTCGGACATAGCTCTCAGCAGTTTGCCGGAAAGTAGGCGTGGTTGGGAGGGCGCTGATCGAGGACGCAGGAGGTGCCGCGTGGCAGCGCCACGCAAACCGACGAGGACGCGGAGCAGCGCACTCCCAGGCCGCCTACTTCAGGAAGCCCTCGTAGTTGCGCATCATCAACTGCGACTCGAGCTGCTTGACAGTGTCGAGGGCGACGCCGACGACGATTAGGATCGAGGTGCCGCCGAAGAAGAAGTTCGCCGAGGTCTGGCTGATTAGAACCGTCGGCAGCGCCGCGACAGCTCCGAGGTAGAGGGCGCCGGCGAACGTCAGCCGGGTGAGGATCCGGTCGAGGAACTCGGCCGTGGGCCGCCCCGGCCGCACGCCGGGGACGAAGCCACCGTACTTTTTCAGGTTGTCGGCCTGGTCCACCGGGTTGAAGGTGACCGCCGTATAGAAGTAGGTGAAGATGATGATGAAGAAGACCTCACCGACGATGAAGGCCCAGGAGTCGGGGCTGAAGAAGGCGGCGAAGTCGAGCGCCCACGGCGTGTTCAGAAGCTGCCCGACGGTCGGCGGGAAGGCCATGATCGAGGCGGCGAAGATCACCGGGATGACGCCCGCCATGTTGACCCGCAGCGGCAGGTAGGTCGAGCCGCCCGTCGTCATCTTGCGACCGACCTGACGCTTCGCATACTGGACCGGGATCCGGCGCTGGCCCTCCTGGACGTAGACGATTCCGACGATCACCGCGAGCGCGACGAACGGCATCATCACGACGAAGACCTGATCGGGGTTCGTCCACCAGGCCTGGATTCCAGCGGGCAGGCCGGAGACGATCGAAGCGAAGATCATCAGCGAGATTCCGTTCCCAATGCCGCGCTGGGTGATCAGCTCGCCGAACCACATCAGCAGGGTGCAGCCTGCGGTCAGCGAAACCACGATCAGCATCAGCTTCGGCCCGGTCAGCTCGCCGCCGACCACGCTCTGGCCGCTGCCACCGAACGACTCGAACAAGAAGACGTAGCCGAGCGACTGGGCGAACGCGAGGCCGACGGTCAGATACCGCGTGTACTGGGTGATCTTCTGCTGGCCGACCTCGCCCTCCTTCTGCAGCTTCTCGAGCGCGGGGACGACCACGGTGAGCAGCTGGAGGATGATCGAGGCTGTGATGTAGGGCATGATTCCCAGCGCGAACAGCGAGAGCTGGGACAGCGCGCCGCCGCTGAACAGGTCGAGGAACCCGAGGATGTTCCCTCCGGCGAAGTTCTCCTGGATCGAGTCGAGGGCGTTGGCGTCGACGCCCGGCGCCGGAATGAACGCGCCGAGCCGGTAGAGCGCCAGCATCGCGGCCGTGAAGGCCAGCTTCCTCCGGATCTCGGGGATCGCGAAGGCGTTGCCGATCGTGCGAAGCATTCAGGCAGAAGCTAGCTAGTCGAGCGCCTCGGCCGTGCCACCGGCCGCCTCGATCTTTTCGCGGGCGGTCTTGCTGAAGGCGTGAGCGCGGACGGTGAGCTTCTTCGAGAGCTCGCCCTTGCCGAGGATCTTGACCGGGTGCTTGCGGGTGGCCAGGCCCGCCTCACGCAGCGTCTCGGGAGTGACCTCTGCACCTGCCTCGAACCGCTCCTCGAGCGAGGAGACGTTGACCGGCTGCGTGTGAGTGCGGAACCGCTCGAACGGCATCGACATCTTCTTGTTCGGCCCGCGCAGCTTCCGCATCCGCATGTGAATCGGGTTCTGCCCGCCCTCGTAGGCGGCCTTGCTCTTGCTGCCCGAGCGGGCTCCGTAGCCCTTGTGGCCACGGCCGGCGGTCTTCCCCTGGCCGGAGCCGTGGCCCCGGCCGAGTCGCTTCGTCGATCGCCGCGAGCCGGGCTTCGGGCGCAGGTTCTCGAGGCCGACGTCTTCGGGTTCGATTCTCGCCATCAGCCCGCCGCCTCGATCGTGACCAGGTGCGCGACCTTGTTGATCAGGCCCTGAACCTGCGGCGAGTCGGCCCGCGTCGTCTGCGAGCCGATCCGGCCGAGGCTAAGGGTGCGCAGGGTGGCGCGCTGGCGCGGGGTTGCTCCGTTGGCGGAGCGAACCTGCTTGATCACGAGCTCAGCCATCCCCGGCCTCCTTCGGGTCAACGGTCTCGCCGCTGTCAGCAGCCTCCTCGGTGTCCGCCGGCGCCTCCGCACCCCCGGCTGGAGAGCCCTCGGCGGCCGGCTCAGCGTCCGGCTCGCCCGCGGGGACCGCCCCGTCGGCCACAGCAGCGACCGCTGTAACAGCCCCCTCGGCCGCCGGCTCGCCTTCATCGGCCTTGCGCTGCTTCTTGATGCCCAGCACCTGGTTGACCGACAGCCCGCGCAGCTCGGCGATGTCCGCCGGCGTGCGCAGGGCCTTGAGCCCGGCCATCGTCGCCTTCACCTGATTGATCGGGTTGTTCGTGCCGATCGACTTCGTCAGCACGTCGCGGTAGCCGGCCAGCTCGAGCACTGCCCGCACGCCGCCGCCGGCGATCACGCCGGTGCCCTCCGAGGCGGGCCGCAGGACGACGTGGCCGGCGCCGAAGTTACCGATCACGTAGTGGGGAAGCGTCTGCCCGTACTGCGGGACCTTGATCAGGTCCTTGCGGGCGTTCTCGACGGCCTTCTGGATCGCGAGCGGGACCTCACGGGCCTTGCCGTAGCCGATGCCGACCACGTTGCGCTCGTCGCCGACCGCGACCAGCGCCGTGAACGAGAAGCGGCGTCCGCCCTTGACGACCTTGGCGACGCGGTTGATCTCGATCACGCGCTCCTGCAGGTCGAGACCCTGGGCGCTGACTCTTTCGTAGCTGCTGATGCTCATCGATTCCTTCTCAAGTTAGCTCAGAACTGGAGCCCGCCCTCGCGGGCGCCCTCGGCGAGGCGGGCGACGTTGCCGTGGAACTTGTAGCCGCCACGGTCGAAAACGCAGGATTCGACCCCGGCCGCCTTGGCGCGCTCGGCCAGCAGCGTTCCCGCTTGCTTGGCCCGCTCCGCGGTGGCGAGATCGCGGAGGTCGGACTCGGTCCAGTTGACCTGCGCGAGGGTCCGGCCGGCGTCGTCGTCGATCAACTGCGCCGACAGGCCCCGGTTCGAGCGGAAGACGCTGAGTCGCGGGCGGGCGGCGCTTCCGCGCACCTTGGCGCGCACGCGCCGGCGCCGGCGAAGCCTTCTCTGTCCTGGGGTCTTGATTGCCATCACTAGCTCCTGCCGTTCCTAGGCCCGCTTGCCGACCTTGCGGCGCACCTGCTCGTCCGCGTAGCGCACACCCTTGCCCTTGTAGGGCTCCGGTGGCCGATGACGACGGATCTGCGCGGCGATCTCGCCCACCTGCTGCTTGTCGATTCCGCGGACGATCACCTCGGTCGGCTGCGGCACGTCGAACTCGATTCCCTCGACCGGGGGGATGGAAACCGGATGGGAGAACCCGAGCGACAGCTCCAGACCCTTCCCCTGGGCCTTGGCGCGGTAGCCGACGCCCTGGATCTCGAGCTTCTTCTCGAAGCCGTTCGTGACGCCCTCGACCATGTTCGCGATCAGACTCCGCGTGAGGCCGTGCAGCGCCCGATGCGGACCGCGGTCGGTCGGGCGGCTGACGGTCACCACGCCGTCATCCAGGGTCACCGTCATCGCCGGATCGATCGCCTGGCTCAGCTCGCCCTTCGGGCCCTTCACATCGACGCGACCGGGGCCGACCTCGACGGTCACGCCCTCGGGGAGCGCAAGCGGCTTGTTGCCAATTCTGCTCATCGGATGATCCTCGCCGGCTCCACGCTCACCAGACGTATGCGACGACCTCGCCGCCGACGCCCTTCTCGCGTGCCTCGTGTCCGGTCATCACGCCGACCGAGGTCGAGATGATCGCGGTGCCCATCCCGCCCTGCACCTTCGGCACCCGGGTGCCGCCGACGTAGCGTCGCCGGCCGGGGCGGGAGATCCGCTTCATGCCGCTGATCACGGGATCACGGTCGTCGGTGTACTTGAGCGTGATCCTGATCGCCTCGCCGACCGGGGTCGGCTCGACCTCGTAGTCGGTGATGTAGCCCTGCTCCCGCAGGATCCGCGACATCTCCTTCTTTAGGCGGGATGCGGGGATCTCGACCTCGGGGAGGTCCGCCCCGAGGGCGTTGCGAATCCGCGTCAGGTAGTCGGAGACTGGATCGGTCAGCATCGCTCTCTCGTTCCTCGCTCTACCAGCTCGACTTGGTCATGCCGGGGACGTAGCCGCTGTGGGCGGCCTCGCGCAGGCAGATCCGACAGAGGCCGAACTTGCGGTACACGGCGCGCGACCGGCCGCACTTGCGGCAACGGGTGTAGTTCCGGCTCTTGAACTTCGAGCCCTTCTGCTGTCTAACGCGTTGTGAAGACTTTGCCATCGTTGTTGCTCTCGCTTCCTACTCTTCCTCTGCTTCTGCCTCGCCGTCGCCGACCTCGCCGCCCTCTTCCTCGGGCTCGGAGGACGGCTCGGGCTTCGCGTAGGCCTCCGGGTTCTCCTGTTTGAGCAGCTCCAGGGCGGCCTGCTCGGCCTCGGCCCGCTTGCGGGCCTCCTCCTTGCGGGCCTCCTCCGCGGCTGCCTCCTCCTCGTCGGGGCCGGGGGCTCCAGGACGGCCCTCCTGCGCGAACGGGAAGCCGAGCCCGAGCAACAGCTCGAACGCCTCCTCATCCGTAGCCGCGGTGGTCGTGACCGTGACATCGAGGCCACGGACCTCCTTGACCGAGTCGTAGTCGATCTCGGGGAAGATGATCTGCTCGCGGATCCCGAGCGTGAAGTTGCCGCGACCGTCGAAGGCCCGGGGGTTGTAGCCGCGGAAGTCTCGAATCCGCGGCGTCGCGATCGTGATCAGCCGGTCGAGGAACTCCCACATCCTCGCCTTGCGCAGGGTCACGGCGCAGCCGACCGGCATCCCGTCTCGGATCTTGAACGCGGCGATCGACTTCTTCGCCCGGCGAACGTTGGGCCGCTGGCCGGCGATCGTCGCCAGCTCCTCGACTGCGTCGTCGATCACGCCCGAGGTGCGGCTTGCCTCGCCGACCCCCATGTTGATCGTCACCTTCGTGATCCGCGGCGCCGACATCGGCGTCGAGTAGCCGAATCTCTCGGTCAGCGCCGGCAGGACCTCGTCGAAATAGCGATCGCGCAGCCGCGGCGGCGGTGCCGCCTGGGACTGTGGCGTGTCGGTTGTCGGTGTTGCAGCTTCCATTGGGAGTCTCTAGTCAGTCGATCGGCTTGCCGGTGCGCTTGCTTACCCTGACCCGCGCACCGTCCTCGGCGACCCGCATGCCGACGCGGGTCGGCTTGTTGTCGCTCGGGTCCAGCAGCATCACGTTCGAGACGTCGATCGGGCCCTCTTTCTCGATGATTCCCCCCTGAGAGCTCTGCTTCTGGGAGTCCATCGTGCGCGGCCGCTGGTGTCGCTTGATGATGTTAAGGCCCTCGACGAAGACCCGCCGTCGAGCCGGCTCGACGCGGATCACGCGGCCGCTCTTGCCCTTGTCCTTGCCACTGATGACGATCACCGTGTCGTCGGTCTTGATCCGCATCGCCTTGGCCATCGCTCAGAGCACCTCCGGCGCCAGCGAGACGATCTTCATGAAGTTGCGGTCGCGGAGCTCACGGGCGACAGGGCCGAAGATGCGGGTGCCCCGGGGGTTGTTCTGAGGGTCGATCAGGACCGCTGCGTTCTCGTCGAAGCTGATGTAGGTCCCGTCGGAACGGCCGAGCTTCTTGACCGTGCGAACGACGACCGCCTGCACGACCTCGCCCTTCTTGACGCCGGCATTCGGGGTCGCGTGCTTGACCGTCGCGGTGATCACGTCGCCGACGCTCGCGTAGCGGCGGTGGTGACCTCCCTTGACGCGGATGCAGAGGATCTCGCGCGCGCCGGAGTTGTCGGCGACCTTCAGTCTCGACTCCTGCTGGATCACGCGATCCCCGCCTCTGCGGACGTGCGGTTGAACGGCTTGCTGACGTCAGACATGGCTACTCCGCCTTCTCCACGACCTCGACCAGCCGCCAGCGCTTGGTCTTCGACATCGGCCTGGTCTCGATCACCCGGACCGTGTCGCCCTCGCCGGCCTCGTTGTTCTCGTCGTGCACGTGCAACGACTTCGACCGGCGAACGATCTTCTCGTAGGTGGGATGGCGGCGGGCGCTCTCGATCTGCACGGTGATCGTCTTGTCGGCCTTCGAGCCGGTGACGATTCCGAGGCGAGCCTTCTGGGTGCCGGGCTGCCGCTCCGCGGGCGGCGTGCCGGGGCGCTTCTCGCCCTTCAGCTTGCGCGCCGCTGCGCGGTAGCGACCGCGCTCCGCGGCCTTGCGCTTGCGTGCGGCCTGCCGCTCGGCGGCCCGCTCGGCGCCGGCCCGCGGGGGGCTCACCTCGCCCCTGTGGGTCGAGCGGGAGAGCTTCCGAATCTGCTTCGGGGTCTGGGGCTCGGCGGGCTCGGCGTCGTCCTTCGGCTCGGCGGCCCCGGCCGGCGCGGCCTGCTTCTCCGGGACCTCAGTCTCCGCGTCCGGCTCCGGCTCCGGCTCGGAGGGCTCAGCGCTCTCCGCCGGGGCTGCCTCGGCCGCGGCCTCCTCCACGGGAGCCTCCTCCGACACGGCCTCCTCGGACGCCTCTTGCTCGTTCTTCTCTTCGTCTGCCATCAGCTCTTCAGTTCCTTCTCCAGATCGATGCCGCGTTCGCGCGCAATGGTCAGCAGCCGGGCGACGTCTCGCCGTGCTCTCGGCAGTCTGGCGCTGTCCTCGAGCTCACCGGTGGCGTGCTTGAGGCGCAGGTTGAACGCCTCCTCCTTCGAGTCCCGGAGCTTCTCGACGAGCTCCGCGTCGCCAAGCGCATGCGCTTCCGCGGCCTTCATCAGCTGCCCTTCCTGACGAACTTCGTCTTCACCGGCAGCTTGTGCCCCGCGAGGTCCATCGCCTCGCGGGCGAGCTCCTCGGAAACGCCCGAGAGCTCGAACATGACGCGGCCCGGCTTGACGACCGCAACCCAGCCCTCAGGGTTGCCCTTGCCGGAGCCCATCCTCGTCTCGGCCGGCTTCTTCGTCACCGGCTTGTCGGGGAAGATGTTGATCCAGACCTTGCCGCCGCGCTTGATCTTGCGCGTCATCGCGACACGGGCAGCCTCGATCTGGCGATTCGTGATCCAGCCGCGATCGAGCGCCTTCAGGCCGTACTCGCCGAAATGGACCTGGGTGTCGCCCCGCGAGTTGCCGCGCATCCGCCCCCGGTGCTGCTTGCGGTACTTGACACGCTTTGGCATCAACATGGCTGCTACCTCTTTCCTGCCACCGGGTCATCACCCGGCGGGATATTTACTCGCTGACGTACACGCCTTCGGTGGACTTGCCTTGCTCTTCCACTTCACGCAGTACCTCGCCCTTATAGACCCA
>Ga0210084_1000013_pt1 | contig 18944 bp, 15 predicted proteins | sample China_Galinas_Co_3_FD_184863 | JGI IMG/M metagenome (GOLD analysis project Ga0210084, IMG submission 184863) | Wetland microbial communities from San Francisco Bay, California, USA, that impact long-term carbon sequestration -... | ecosystem: Environmental > Aquatic > Marine > Wetlands ... | reverse complement strand
ACCGCGGGATTCACCGCGGTGCTCACCGTCAGGGGCAGCGAGGTGAACGACCTGAGCCTGATCTTCGGCGGCTACTTCCTGGCGATCTGCGTCGTCACGCACATGGTGATCCGGATCCGCCTCCCGAATGCCGACCCCTACCTGTTTCCGCTGGTGGCGCTGCTCGCCGCGATCGGCCTGGTGATGATCTACCGGATCGACGAGAGCCTCGCCCGCGACCAGGCCAACTGGTTCGTCCTCGGCCTGATCCTGTTCATCGCGACGATCGTCCTCCTGCGCGACTATCACGTGCTCGAGCGCTACCGGTACGTGATCGCCCTGGTCAGCCTCGGGTTGCTGCTGATGCCGCGTATGCCGCTGATCGGCTCGCAGGTCAACGGCGCGTACCTCGGTGTTGACATCGGTCCCCTCGCCTTCCAGCCGGCGGAGTTCGCGAAGATCGGCGTCGTCATCTTCCTCGCCAGCTACCTCCGCGACCGCCGCGAGGTCCTGGTCGTCGGCGCTCGCCGGGTCGCCGGTGTCACCCTGCCGCCGCTCAAGCATCTCGGGCCGCTTCTGGTCGTCTGGGGCGCGGCGATGCTGATGCTGGTCTTCATTCGCGACCTCGGCAGCTCGCTGATGTTCTTCGGGGCGTTCCTGGCGCTGATCTACGTCGCCACCAATCGCGTCTCGTTCGTGGTTATCGGCTTCGCGATGTTCCTGGCGGGAGCATGGTTCTTCGCGTCGACCGTCGGCCACGTCCAGGATCGCGTCGACATCTGGCTCGATCCCTACCAGGACCCCGACGGTGCCGGCTTCCAGGTCCTGCAGTCGATGTTCGCCCAGGCCGACGGGGGCCTGTTCGGCCGGGGCATTGCGGAGTCGCTGCTGATCCAGCCGAGCGGCGTGCCGCTGATTCCCGAGGTGCAGACGGACCTGATCTACGCCTTGATCGTCGATGAGCTCGGCCTCTTCGGAGGCGCCGCCGTGATCGTCACCTACGTCCTGATCGCCGCCCGCGGCTTCAAGATCGCGGCCCTCGCCCAGGACGGGTTCTCGAAGCTGCTGGCGGCCGGCCTGACCGCGGTCTTTACGCTGCAGGCGTTCGTGATCATCGGCGGCGTCACCAGGGTGATCCCGCTGACCGGCGTCACGCTTCCGTTCGTCTCCTACGGCGGCAGTTCGGTGGTCGCGAACATGGTTCTGCTGGCGCTCCTGTTGCTGGTCTCTGACCGTGCCCGCCGCCCCGAGCGGGCGGTGTCGGGATGAACGCGCCGATCACCCGGCTCTACGCCTTCCTGCTGCTGCTCTTCGGGCTGCTGGTGCTGTTCACCTCGAACTGGGCGGTGTTCGACGCCGAGGAGCTCGAGGCGATGACCGAGAACAAGCGGCCGCTGCTCGAGCAGCAGAAGATCAAGCGCGGCGAGATCCGCAGCGCCGACGGCAAGCTGTTGGCCGTCTCCGAGCCCGTCGGACGCGGCGAGAGGAAGCGCTTCGTGCGCTCCTACCCGGCCGGGGAGCTGTTCGGCCACCCGGTCGGCTACGACTACGTCGACGAGGGCCGCGCCGGTATCGAGAAGTCCGAGAACGACCTGCTTGTCGGCAAGGAGAACGAGTTCGCGACGATCCTCGAGCAGCTCAGCGGCTCGACCATGCAGGGGAGCGACCTGACGATCACGGTCGACGCCGCCGCCCAGCGGCTGGCCACCGATCTGCTCAGCCGCCAGTCCAGCCCCGGCGTGGTGGTCGCGATCGAGGTGCAGACGGGGGCGATCAGAGTGATGGCGAGCACTCCCGGCTATGACCCGAACCTGGTCCCCGAGCAGATCGCGGAGCTCAACGACCCGCCACCCGGGACGCCGCCTGTGCTGATCAACCGCGCCACGCAGAACCCGTACCCGCCCGGCTCGACGATGAAGGTGGTGACTGCCGCGGCGGCGCTCGACTCGGGCGAGTTCACCCCCGACAGCACCGTCGACGGCAGCTCACCGCAGGAGGTCTCGGGCGTGCCGCTCGAGAACTTCGGCAATCAGAGCTTCGGGACGATCACGCTCACCGACGCGCTGACCAACTCCGTCAACACTGCCTGGGCCAACGTCGGCGAGCAGCTCGGCACCGACACCATGGTCGACTACATGGAGCGCTTCGGCTTCTACGAGCGGCCGGAGATCGACTATCCCGAGGAGCAGATCCGGGCCTCGGGGCCGACCAGGGGCAACCGGCTGGTCACGAGCGGCTTCGACGTCGGCCGCGTTGCGATCGGGCAGGGCGGCGCGGAGGGCCAGATGCTGGCGACGCCGCTGCAGATGGCGATGGTGGCCGCGACGATCGGCAACGAGGGCAAGCTGATGCGGCCGACCTTCCTGCAGGAGGTCACCGACCGGGACGGCCGGGTCACCGATCAGCTCGAGCCGGACGAGATCCGTCAGGCGGTCAGCCCCGAGACCGCGGCCGAGCTGACCGAGATGATGGTCAACGTGACCGAGGAGGGCACCGCTGCGGGCCTCAGCGTCGGCAGCGCGCCGTTCGCGGGTAAGACGGGCACGGCCGAGCGCAACAACGAGGGCCTGAACCAGCCGTGGTTTCTGATGTTCGCCCCGGCGGATGATCCCGAGATCGCGGTGGTCGCGACGATCGAGAGCTGTCAGGGTTGCTTCGGCGGTGAGGTGGCGGGTCCGATCGCGACCGCCGTGGCAGAGGATCTGCTCGCCGGGTGAGGCTGCAGGAGGGACAGGTGCTCGACGGGCGCTACACGCTCGTCCACCGGCTCGGCTCCGGCGGGATGGCCGACGTCTGGCGGGCCGAGGACGCGGGGCTGGGTCGCGAGGTGGCGCTCAAGGTCCTGCACGAGAACTTCGCCCGCGACGCTGAGTTCGTCGAGCGCTTCCGGCGCGAGGCCTCGGCGGCGGCGAAGCTCCAACACCCGAACGTGGTCGCGGTCTTCGACCGCGGCGAGGTCGAGGACACCTACTACATCGCAATGGAGTTCGTCGACGGCTCCGCGCTGAAGGAGTTGATCCAGCGCGGGCTCAGCATCGACGAGTCGGTCGAGGTTGCCCGCCAGGTGCTGGGCGCGGCGGAGTTCGCGCACGATCGCGGCATCGTCCATCGCGACCTGAAGCCGCTCAACGTGCTGATCGACCGCAGCGGTCGGGTCCGCGTCACCGACTTCGGCATCGCCCGCGCGGGCGGCTCGGAGATCACGAGGACAGGGTCGGTGATGGGGACCGCGCAGTACCTCAGCCCCGAGCAAGCCCAGGGGCGCGACGTGACCGCGGCCTCCGACGTCTACTCGGTCGGTGTGATTCTGTTCGAGATGCTCACCGGGCGCGTCCCGTTCGACGCGGACAGCCCGGTCGCGATCGCGATGATGCAGGTCTCGGAGGCGCCCCCGGCTCCGAGCAGCATCAACCCGGCGGTGCCCCCCGCGCTCGACTCGGTGGTGCTCAAAGCGCTCGCCAAGGACCCCGCGAACAGGTATCAGTCGGCGGCCGAGATGATCGCCGCACTCGATGCCGCCGAGGCCAATCCGCAGGTGGCGGGCCACACGGAGCGCTACGCGGCGCTGCCGCCGGCGGACGACGAGCGCGGCAGCCGCAAGTGGTGGTGGATCGCCGGGATCGCCACGCTGCTGGCGGCCGCGGCCCTGCTCTGGCTCTTCGTCTTCAGCAGCGACGAGGTCCGGGTGCCGGGAGTGACCGGCGAGACCGAGACCACCGCGACGCTGCGGCTCCAGGCCGCGGGCTTCGAGGTCGACACCGACCGGGTCGCGAACGCGCAGCCGGAGGGCACCGTGATCGAGCAGGACCCCCGTGGCGGCGAGACGGCGGAGGAGGGCTCGACGGTGACGCTCTCGGTGTCGCTCGGTCCAGCGCCGGTCAAGGTCCCCGACGTCGTCGGCAAGGCCCGCGCCAAGGCGCAGAAGCGGATCAGAAACGCCGGCTTCGAGGTTGCGGTCGAGGAGGCCTTCGACGAGACCGTCGCGGCGGGACGGGTGATCGAGACCAGCCCGGCGGCCGGCACTCTGCTCGTCCCCGGCCAGACCGTGACCCTGGTGGTCTCGCGAGGGACCGAAGCGGTGTCGATCCCGAGCGTCATCGGCCTCGACCGCTTCGCGGCCAAGTCGGTGCTCGAGGATGCGCGCTTCGTCGTCGACCAGGACTCCCAGAACTCCGACGCCCCCGAGGACGAGGTGGTCCGCCAGCTTCCCGAGGCCGGTGAGACGCGACCTGTCGGCTCCACGGTGACGATCATCTACTCGAACGGCGCCGGCTCGATCGTGCTCGACGACTACGTTGGGTTCAAGCAGGGCTTCGCCGAGCGCCAGCTGGCGAAGCTGGATCTCGACGCGGTCGTACGATTCGATACCGTGGACGACGAGTCCGATGACGGCATCGTGATCAGCCAGTCGCCGCCGGCCGGCACCCGGCTGAGCCCTGGCGACCCGGTCGTGCTGGTCGTCGGCGAGTACGTGCCATGAGGGTCGCGGTGATTCGGGGCGGGCGCTCGAGCGAGCACGATGTCTCGCTGCGGTCGGGCGCGTCCGTCTCCGCAGGGCTCCGCCAGGCGGGTCACGAGGTCGTCGAGGTGACGATCGAGCGCGACGGCCGCTGGATCGCCGACGAGAGCGAGCTGATGGTCAAGCCGGCCGGCGGCCTGCTCGGCTGCGACGTGGCCTTTCCGGTGCTGCACGGGCCGTTCGGCGAGGACGGCACCGTCCAGGGGATGCTCGAGTGCCTCGACATACCCTACGCCGGGCCCGGCGTGCTCGCCGCGGCGACCACGATCGACAAGCTGACCTGCAAGCGGCTGCTGGCCGAGCGTGGAACCCCGCAGGTGGATTTCTGCGAGGCCGGCAAGCCCGGCTGGCGGGAGTGCGTCGCGGGCTTCGGGCTGCCGGTCTGGGTCAAGCCCTCGCGGCTTGGGTCAAGCGTCGGCATCGGCAGGGTCACCGCGCCCGGCGAGCTCGACGATGCCGTCGCAGAGGCCAGCCGCCACGACCCACGGGTGATCGTCGAGGCGGACGCCGGCGGTCGCGAGGTCGAGTGCTCGGTACTGGGCAACGAGAGCCCGGAGACATCCGTCCCGGGGGAGATAGTCGCCCACGCCGACTGGTATGACTTCGAGGCGAAGTACGGCACCGGTGGGATGGAGTTGGTGATCCCGGCCCGGATCGGCGAGCGAGCGGCCGCCGAGGTCCGCCGTCTCGCTGCCGAGGTGTTCGTCGCCTTTGGCTGCAGCGGCCTGGCCCGCTGCGACTTCTTCGTCACCGGCGATAATCGGGTGCTGGTCAACGAGCTCAACACGATCCCCGGGTTCACCGAGACCAGCGTCTACGGCAAGCTCTTCGAGGCGAGCGGGATTCCCTACGCGGAGCTCTGCGATCGGCTCGTCCAGCTGGCGCTCGAGCGCTACCGGCGCGAGCGTCGGTTCGCCTTCTGAGGGACGGGGCCGGCCAGCCGCACGGCGGCTCAGGCCAGCAGTCCCACGTCGGAGATCTCGACCCGGAAGCCGCCTTCGCCATCAGCGGCGGGCGCGAGCCCGACGATCCAGATCAGGAAGTGGCGGTTGGCGCTGGTCGAGTCGAGGGCGATCGTCTCCTCGCTGTCCTCGATCGTGATCGGCCCGGCGAGCGGCGTTCCCCAGGCGGCGAGGTCGACCGGGGGCTGCGACTTGCCCGAGCCGAAGATCTCAGCCGTCCAGCCCGGCTCCGCGGAGGTGATCGCGATCCCGGTCGGCGCCACCTCATCCTCGACCTCGAGCACGAGCCCGACGCCGTCCTTGATTCCGGCGAAGTCCTCTGACTCGTACGTCTCGGTCGTCCAGGCGGTGCCACGGGGATTGCCGTCGATCGGGTTGCCGAGCAGGTCGGAGCGCTCCTCCCCGTCCCCGGGGGAGGGGTCGAAGTCCTCCGCGGCGACGATCGGCACCGACTCCCCCTCGGTGGCAGCGCCAGCGGGTGCCTCCCGCGACGGCCCGTCGCTCCCCGTGAAGGCCGCGAGCCCGATCGCCGTTGCCGCCGCGGCGGTCAGGAGCAGGGCGCCGGCCCAGGAGATGCTGCGGCGATTGAGCAGCCGGCGGCGGCGCCCGGGGACCGATTCGAGCACGGTCGTCGCCTCGCCGGTCGAGCGGCCGGCGCGGGCGACCTCGACCTCGAGCGCGCCCTCGAGCTCGGCCAGGAACGAGCTCATGCCGGGATAGCGGTCCCCTGGATCCTTGGCCACCGCCCGCTCGAGCGCCGCGGCGAGCGCCGCCGAGGTCTCCGGCCGCTTGCGCTGCACGTCCGGCACCGCCTCGTTGACGTGCTTCATCGCCACCCCGACCTGCGTCTCGGCGTGAAAGGGGACGTCGCCGGTGAGCATCTCGTAGAGGACGATCCCGAGCGAGTAGACGTCGGTGCGGGCGTCCACGGGCTTGCCCATCGCCTGCTCCGGGGAGACGTAGTCGGTCGTCCCGAGCACGCGGCCGGTCGCCGTCAGCCCGTGGACCTCGAGTGAGCGGGCGATGCCGAAGTCGGTGATCTTCGCCCTGCCCTCGGCATCGATCAGGACGTTCTGGGGCTTGACGTCGCGATGGATCAGGCGGGCGCCGTGAGCGCAGGCGAGGCCCCGGCCGATCTCGATCGCGTAGGCAGCCGCCTCGTCGAGCCCGAGCCGGCCATCGGCGTCGATCCGCTTCTTCAGCGTCTCGCCGGGCACGTACTCGAAGACGATGTAGGGATGGCCCTCGTCCTCGCCGGCGTCGATCACGGCGACCAGGTTCGGATGGGACAGCGACGCGGCCGCCCGCGCCTCACGGCGGAAGCGCTCGAGCTGGTCGGGCTGATCGGAGATCTCCCGATGCAGGACCTTGATCGCCACCTGCCGGTGAAGGGTCTCGTCGACCGCCAGGTAGACGGTCGACATGCCGCCGCTGCCGAGCTTCGATTCGAGCCGGTAGCGGCCCGACAGCTGTGTGCCGATCATCGCCATCAGGTGGGTCTCAGATCTCGGGGCGGACTGCCGGCTCGCATCGGCATGAGTATTTTCGATCCTCGCGCACGCTGCGCCTGCCGAGGATAGGCAGCGGGCGCAGGTTTGCGGGCGACCGTGTGCGACACAGGAGGCATGATGGCGGCTGAGGTGGTTGAGGTGCGTTGGGCCAGCGACGTGGCCTGCTCGTGGTCGTGGGGCAGCGAGCCGAAGCTGCGGCGGCTGATCTGGGAGTTCGGTGAGCAGCTCCGCTTTTCCTGGGTGATGGGTGGCCTGGCGCGAAGCTACGGGCCCTCATACCGCGACTCCGAGGGAAACGTCGGCTCCGGCGGCGACTGCTACCAGGACCTGATCTCCCACTGGCTCGACGTCGCCGGCGAGACGGGCATGCCGATCGATCCGCGGCTCTGGACCAGGGCCAAGCCCACCTCGAGCTACCCGGCTTGCCAGGCGGTGATCGCGGCCTCCGAGCAGGGCTGGGAGGCGGGCTATCGCTACCTGCGACGCCTGCGGGAGGCGTGGATGACCGAGCGCAAGAAGCTCGATCACGCCGAGGCGCTGATCGCCGAGGCCGCCGGCGCCGACCTCGACCTCGAGCGATTCGAGATCGATCTGCGCTCGCATGCGATCGTCGAAGCATTCGGAGCGCATCTGGAGGAGGTCCGAGCCGCGCCCGAAGAGGCCCGCGAGCAGGGAAAGGTGAAGCTGACGGAGGGCAACGAGCGGGTCGCCTTCCCGAGCGCCTGGTTCATCGGCGCCGACGGCGTTCGTCACGGTGTCTACGGCTGGCAGCCCTACGAGCGCTACCGGGACGCGGCGACGGCGGCCGGCGCGGCTCCGAGCGATTCCGGGCCGGCGGATGCGATCGCCGTGATCGAACGGTTCGGCGCCTGCGCGACCCGCGAAATCGAGGAGATAAGCGGCCGCCCGCGCCCGGTCGTCGAGGCCGAGCTCTGGGCCCTGGCGCGCGACTGGAAGCTGAAGGCCACCCCGGTTCTCACCGGCGTGATCTGGGACCGGGCCTAGCCGCCGCGCGCGAACGCGGAGAGCTTGGCACCGAGCAGCTCGTCGAACTGCGGACCGGATGCCGGGTCGAGCGCGTTCAGCGCCGGCAGGCCGGTCAGCTTGCCGACCAGCTCGATCGCGGCGCTGGTGCTCGTTGCGCGTCCCGAGACGAGATCGGGCTCGTAGTCGAAGGCGCGAACGACGCCGGTCACCGCATAGGGGTCAGAGGCGCAGAGCACGGTGCACGCGACCCGTTCGCCGAGCGCGGCGATTGCAGTGTCCCCGTTGTAGGGCTCGAGCGGCGAGGCTCCGGCCTCGGCGACGACCACGTCGGGCTTGCCCTCCGCCAGCAACGAGAGCAGGACCTCGAGCGCCTCGGCGTAGACCGCAGCCGGGACTGCGGTGGAGGGAACGCCGGCATCGGTGAAATCGAAGATCGGGTCCGCTCCGGCATCGCCGAGCGCGAGCACGTCGCGGAACCTCCCGACCCCAGTCAGCTTCGCGGCGGCGACGCGCAGGCCGAGCCGCCTGAGGCTGCGCACCGCGGCCTTGCCGGCGACGGTCTTGCCCGCCTCCATCGAGGTCCCGGTGATCAGCACGATCGGCGCCGTCAGTCGCTCGCCGCCCCCGCTCGGGACGCAGCTTCGCATCGTCACCTTCGATCCCTCCCGGTGCGCGTGACCGAGATAGCGCAACCGGGCAATCGGCGGCCGCGGGACCGCAGCCGAGGTGCAGCGTCCGAGGACCCCGCCGGCGCTCAGGGTCTCGAGCTCGAGATCATCCTCGACCGCGGTCCAGTCCCCGACTATCTGCAGCGTCGCCGCCCTGCGGCCGAGGGCGCCGACGAGCTGGTCCCCGGGCATCACCTCGACGGCGCGGCCGACCGGGTTCTCGATCGAGTAGGGGACCGACCCATCGCCGGTCACCTCCGCGAGCACGTAGTCCCCGGTCGCCCAGCTCGACCGGACGACCGGCTCGAACGACGGGCGGCGGTCCCCAAAGCCCGCGATCCTCGTGATGCTGGTCAGAAACGGCCCCGGCATTCAACTCGCCCCGTTGCCGCGCTCGACCGGCTCGAGCAGCATCGCCGCCAGCAGTGCCGCCCGCTCTGGCATCCGCGGGACGATCACATGCTCCTCCGGCGCGTGGGCGCCGTCGCCGACCGCACCCATGCCGTCCAGAACGGCCGTGTACTCGGAGGCCAGGTTGCCGTCGGAGGCGCCGCCGACGGCCGCCTCGTCGAGGTCGATGCCGAGCCGCGCACCGGCCGCGCGCGCCGACTCCCAGAGCTTCCGATTCCTGGGAGTGCGCTCCAGGGGCGGCCGTCCGAAGCCGCCGCTGACCTCGATCCGGATGCCGGGCTCGACGGCCTCGAGCGAGAGGATCTGGCGCTCGATCCGTTCGGCATCGGAGGCCTCCGGAACCCGCGCCTCGACCCGAGCGACCGCCTCCGGGGCGATCACGTTGGCGCCGAGGCCCCCGTCGATCGTCCCGACGTTGACGGTGATGCCGCGCTCGCGGTCGTTGAGCTCGAACAGACGCTGGACCTGACGCGAGAGCTCGAGAATCGCGCTGACTCCCTTCTCGGGCTCGATCCCGGCGTGGCTCGCCTGGCCGTGGATTCGCAGGTCGAAGCGACCGACGCCCTTGCGGGCGGTCTTCAGCGCGCCGCCGTCACCGAACGAGGGCTCGACGACAAATGCCCGCGCCGCCTCGTTCGCGAGGCGGATCGAGTGGGTGCGGGAGTCGGGGCTGCCGATCTCCTCGTCGGAGCAGATCAGGATCAGCGGCGGCCGCGCCGGGGCGAGCGCGAGCGCGTCCAGCGCGTCGAGCGCGAACAGCGCCTGCACCAGGCCGCCCTTCATGTCGAAGACTCCGGGCCCATGCAGACGCTCCCCGCGACGGACGATCGGCATGCGCTCGAGCGTGCCGAGCGGCCAGACCGTGTCCAGGTGCCCGAGGATCAACTGGAAGCCCGGGGCGGGGCGGCTGTCGCCCGGATAGCAGAGCAGATGCGGCCCGACGTCCTGACCGGGCAGGATCTCGGCGGCGTAGCCGCGCGCGTTGAACTCGCGGGTCAGGAGTTCGAGCATCTTCACCTGCGCGGCCGGCTCCCTCGAAGGGGACTCGGCCTCGGCCAGGCTGCAGAGCAGCGCGACCATCTCCTCCTCGCGCCCGCGCAGCAGCGTCAGCAGCGCGCCGGGGTCCTCGGTGAGGTGCGGCGCATGTCGGTCGGGATCGTCGGCCACGCTCAGCGCCGGAACTCGGCCGGAAACGGGAACGAGTTGGTCTCGGCGATCTCCGCGAACCTACCCGGCGGCAGGTACGCGAGCAGCGGCGTCCGCGCGAGCAGCTCGGCGTCGTCGATGTCGTCGCCCCGAACGGCGTCGGCCGCGGCGGTGGCGGCGACGATGCGGCCGATGATCAACGAGTTCTGCCCGTAGCCGTCGAGCACGCGATCGAGCTCGCACTCGAGCCAGAGATAGGCTCCGTCGACCAGCACCCCGTCCACGACGGAGGAGGGGATGGTGCTCAGTGCGGCAAGCGCCGGCTTCGAATCGTCGGCATCGCGTGGCGATGCGGTGAGGCTCGAGGCGACGACCTGCTCAGGGCGCGGGTAGCTGACCGTGAAGGCGCCGGTCCGCTCGGCGTTTCGCTGCGTGGCGTGGCGCGGGCTGCAGGCAAAGCAGTAATGCTCCCCCCAGCCGAGCGGCATCGCCATGTGCTTGGGGGCGAGGTCGTGGCCACCGTCCTCCTCGATCGTCCCGACGATCACCAGCGGGGCGACCATGAAGGTCCGCCGCCAGAGCTCTTCGCCGACCGGCAGGGTCCGGTGGGCCGGTTGCCCGGTGCTCTCATTCATGCCCTGACCCTCTCCGAGCGTGGCTCCGCCCGCATCCGTACGCTCTACTGAGCCCACCTCGGGCCCCTCCGGCCGGGCGGCTCCCGGGGAGCAGCTCGCGCTTGACGCCCACGGTGCTCAGGACCGCCTCACCTCGCCGGCCGCGGCGGTGACCTTCCCGATCCGCCTGCTGCCCGGGTGGTGAGAGGCGAGCAGGCCGATCGCCGCCTCCGCGTCCGCCTCGGGGACGACAACGACGAATCCGAGCCCCATGTTGAAGACCTCGAACATCTCGTCGCTCTCGACCGCACCCTGGTCGGCGATCAGGTCGAACACCGGCGGCACCGGCAGTGGCTCGCTGATCTCGTAGCCGACGCGCCGCGAGAGCCTGAGCAGGTTGTTGAGTCCGTCACCGGTGATGTGGGCCAGTCCGCGGACATCCACCGAGGAGCCGAGCAGCTCGAGGATCGCGCCGACGTAGATCGTGGTCGGCTCGAGCAGGAGGTCCCCGAGCGGGCGGCCGAGCCGCTCGTCGTCGAGGCGAATCGCCGCGAGAGCCTTGCGCGCGAGCGTGTAGCCGTTCGAGTGCAGACCGGACGAGGGCAGCCCGATCAGGACGTCGCCGGCCTCGATCCGCCCGCCGCTGACCACCGCGTCGAGCTCGACCAGGCCGATCGAGCTTCCCGAGAGCTCCCAGCCGCTGACGACATCGCCCACCTGGGCGATCTCACCGCCGGGGATCTCGATTCCGCTGAGCTCGGCGCCGCGACGGAGCCCGACGCCGATCGCGCCGATCACCTCCGGGTCGGCCTCGCGGCAGAGGATCGTGTCGACGAGCGCGATCGGCTCGGCGCCGACGCAGATCAGGTCGTTGACGTTCATCGCCACGCAGTCGATTCCGATCGTCTCGAAGCGCCCGAGCCGCTCGGCGAGCACCATCTTCGTTCCCACTCCGTCGGCCCCGAACGCGACGCCAAGCCGCTCGTCGATTCGCAGCACGCTCGCGTAGTGACCTGGGAGCTGCACCACACGGGACGGCTTCCCGGTGTCGATCAGCCTCAGCGAGGCGCGCAGCGCCTCGACCGCGGAGTCGGCCGCCGCCTGGCTGACGCCCGCAGACTCGTACGCGCGTTGCCCGGGCGCCTCACTCATCGACCTGATTCAACCTCAATCGGCGGCGCAAGACCACCGCGGCCAGGCCGAGGCGATAGGCGGCGTAAGGCCAAAGCGCCCGGTCCCGCTCGACGAGCTTGATCAGGCCCTGGGAGGCGAGCGTCGAGGCGAAGGCGACGGCGGTGCCGATCGCCAGCGAGCGCCTCAGGCCCCGATCGACCCCGCGCTTCCGTAGCCGTACGCCCTTGAGCAGGGCGGCGCCGCCGATCACCGGTAGAGCGACGGTCCGTGACAGCAGGTTCGCCTGCGCGCGGGTGAAGCCGCGCCAGCGGGCCGCGGCCAGGGTCGCTCCGTTGCGAGAGATCCCCGGCGCGAGCGCCGCCGCCTGCGCGAAGCCGAGCGCCAGGCCGTCACCCGGCCGGGCCTCACCGTGACCCCGCCGCTGAGGGCGGGTGTCGGCGACGAGCATCGCCACCGACCCGATCGCGAGCCCGGCGGCGGTGCCCCCGGGCCCCCCGAGCCGGCCCTCGATCTGGCGCTCGAAGAGCAGTCCGGCGACCGCTGGGGGGATGAAGCTGAGCGCGATCACGGCCAGCCGCCGGGCGTCGAGCTCGCGGAGCTCGGAGGCGATCAGCTTCCGCTGCCCGATCAGCAGCGCCGCCGCGCCACCGCCGTGGACCGCCACCTCGAAGGCCTTGCGATGCTCGGGGTCGAGCCCGTCGTGGTCCCAGCCGCGGAGCCAGGGCAGCAGTCGCAGATGCGCGGAGCTGGAGACCGGCAGCAACTCGGTTGGTCCCTGTAGAGCGCCGAGGATCGCCGCCTGACTCGCGCTCAGCGCCGGGCCGCCGCGGGCCGGGGCTCGGTCTCGCACTAGGCGATCTCCGCGGCCTCGGCCTGGTCGCCGCCACGGTCTCCCCGGCGCCAGCGGACGAGCAGCCAGATCCCGCCTCCGAGCAGACCCAGCGCGATCGGGTAGTCGAGGTAGTGGAGGTAGTCGCGCCACTGCTCCCAGTTGTCGCCGACCTCGCGTCCGAGCAGGCCGAGCATCAGGACCCACGGGATGCAGCCCGCGAGGGTCAGGACGGTGAAGCGCCAGAACGGCATCCGCGCCACGCCCGCGGGGAGCGAGATGAAGGTCCGGACGATCGGCAGCATCCTGGTGAAGAAGACGGTGGCGTCGCCGTAGCGCTCGAACCAGCGATCCGCGACAGCGAGATGCTTTGGGCTGATGTGGATCAGGCGGTTCTTCTCGAGCAGCTCGAGGCGACCGTAGTACCCGGCCGCATAGGCGATCCAGGAGCCGACGACGTTCCCGAGCACCCCGGCCGCGACGATCCCGAACAGGGTCATGTTGCCCTCGGAGACGTTGAAGCCTGCGAACAGCATGATCGCCTCGCTCGGTACGGGAATGCAGGCGCTTTCGAGCAGCATCAAGAGGAAGACCCCGATCAGGCCCACCGAGTCGATGAAGCTCGTCGCGAGGTCGACGATCGGATCAACGATGAAGTCAGTCATTGGCGGATGAGCGGCCGGTGCGACGATTGCGCTCGGGGTCCCACCGTTGCGCCGCGCCCGACGGCACTTTACCCTGTGCGCATGGACCGTCTGCGCGCGCCGGTGATCCGCCACCGAGCGCTTCAGCTCGCAGCGGACGCTGCGCTGGCCGCCTTGGCCTTCTTCCTGGCGTTCCAGCTGCGCTTCTTCGACACCCTGACCGGAATGCCGGAGCGCTACTCGGAGATGCTCTGGGGCTCGATCGTGTTCGTGGCGCTCGGCAAGGCGGTGCTGTTCTCCGCGGTCGGGCTGCACCAGAAGTGGTGGCGGTACTTCAACGTCGGGGACAGCTGGGCGATCGTCCGTGCGGCGGCCCTCGCCTCGGCGTTGATGCTCGCGGTCTTCACGCTCGCGCAGCCGTTCTCGATCAACATCCCGCGCTCGGTGCTGATCCTCGATTTCGCCTTCACGGTCGGCCTGCTCGTCGCGGGCCGCAGCATCGCCCGCTTCGTGCGCGAGGAGCTGCCCCAGAGGCGCCTGCGGTCGGGCGGCGTTCCCGACATCCTCGTCGTCGGCGCCGGCTCCGGCGGTCAGATGGTCGTTCGTGAGCTGCTGCTCAACCCGAGCCTCGGCAACCCCGTCGGCTTCGTCGACGACGACCCCGGCAAGCAGGGGACGCGCCCGGCCGCCGGGCTCAAGGTCGTCGGGACGACCGCCGAGATGGGCGGGATCCTCGACGAGATCGAGCCCGACGAGGTGATCATCGCGATCCCCTCGGCGCCCGGAACGCTGCGCGGCAAGGTCGTCTCCGCGTGCCGGAGCCGGGAAATCGCGGTCCGCACCCTGCCGACGGTATTCGAGCTGCTGCGGGGCGGCGTGCAGCTCACCAGGCAGGTGCGCGAAGTGCAGGTCGAGGATGTGCTCGGCCGCGAGCCGGTCGTCGAGCAGCTCGACGCGGTCGGCGGCTATCTGCGCGACCGGATCGTGCTGATCACCGGCGCGGGAGGCTCGATCGGATCCGAGCTCGCTCGTCAGATCGCCCGCGTCCGGCCGAGGCTGTTGGTGCTCGTCGATCATGCCGAGGACAACCTGTTCGAGGTCGACCGTGAGATGGTCAGCGAGTGGCACTTCAGCCGCGTCGAGTCGGTTCTCGCCGACTGCAAGGAGCCCGATCGCATGCTCGAGGTGATGCAGCGGTTCAGGCCCGAGGTCGTCTTCCATGCCGCTGCCTACAAGCACGTCCCGCTGATGGAAGGGAATCCGCTTGAGGCGATCCGCAACAACGCGATCGCCACCCGGGTGACGGCGGAGACCGCGGCGGTGGCGGGCACTGAGCGCTTCGTCTTGATCTCGACCGACAAGGCGGTCGACCCGCGGACCGTGATGGGCGCCTCGAAGGCGATGGCCGAGTGGGTTGTCGCCTCGGCGGGCCAGCGCTATCCGGAGACCCGCTTCGTTGCGGTCCGCTTCGGCAACGTGCTCGGCTCATCGGGCAGCGTGGTCCCGATCTTCCGGCGCCAGATCGAGCGGGGCGGGCCGGTGACGGTGACCCACCCGGAGATGACCCGATACTTCATGACGATTCCCGAGGCCGTGCAGCTGGTGATCCGCGCCGGGGATCTCGGCGATGCCCACGGTGACGTCTTCGTGCTGGAGATGGGGGAGCCCGTGCGGATCGTCGATCTGGCGCGGAACATGATCAGGCTCGCGGGATACGAGCCGGACACCGACATCGCGATCGAGTTCACGGCGCCCCGGCCGGGGGAGCAGCTGCACGAGCGGCTGCTCGCTGAGGGCGAGCACTCGGAGCCGACCGTCGCACCCCGGATCAACCGCGCAGTCAAGTCGGAACCGATCGACTCCGACGACGTAGAGGAGATGCTCTCCCGCCTGACGGCGCTGATCGGGTCCGGCGACGAAACGGATCTTGCCCAGCAGGTGATCGAGATAGTCAGCGGCCAACCCCCTGCCACGCTCGACCTCGAGCGGGCGCCGGAGCGCCGCTGAAGGGCCGCTCCCCGGCGCCGATCTGTCGCGGGGACGGTCCCCGTTGGCACTAAGATCCGGCGCTGATCATGACTTCCTTCGAGGAGATTGGCGCGCTCCTCGGCTTCCTCGCGTTTGCGGGCTTGGCCGTGCTCGTGTTTCTGACCTTTCAACAGGCCCGGCATCTGCGGCGCCTGCGCGATTGGGCTGGGCGCGCCCCGGAGCGGGCCGCGGCGATCGCCGCGCGTCAGGATCCTGCCCTTGCCGAGGACGAGCCGAGCGAGGCGGAGATCGCCGCGGTCGATCGGGGCCCGAGCAGGCTGAGCCTGATGATCGCCGGCCTTCGCGAGCGCTGGGCCGAGGTCGACCGCCGCCTGCCGGTCGACCCCCGCCTGCTGTTCGGCGGCCTCGCCGCGATCGTGCTCGGCGTCGGCATCGCGACCAGTGGCTTCGGGCTCGTCGGCGAGGACGCCGGCCCGGCAACGTCGAGCAACCGGAAGGGCGGCTCGGGATCGAAGCAGGATCAGGGCGGCGGCGGGTCGAAGAAGTCCTCGACAACCGAGGTTGCCGTCCTCAACGGCACCGCGCCCCCGGGAGGTGCCGGCGTCCCGGGGATAGCGGATCGCTTCAGCCAGAACGTCAGGGACGCCGGGTTCGAGGTCGGCGCCGTCGACAACGCCGGCTCGTTCACGGTCAGCACCGTCATGTGGTCGGGGTCCGGTGAGGCCGACGCGGCGAAGCTGGCCGAGGCGCTCTCGCCGACCCTCGGCGAGCTGACCGTGATCGAGATGACCCCGGAGATCGAGGCGCTCGCTGGTGGCGCCGATGTCGCGCTCGTCGTCGGGCAGGACGACGCGGCGATCTGATGCCGGGCGCGATCCTGCTCGGCGCCGGCAGTGGCATCCCCACCGACCTTCTGGTCAAGGCGGGCGACGCGGCCGGCATCGTCGCGATCCTGGCGCTGCTGCTGGTCCTGCCGCTGTTCCTCACCCACAGGCGCGAGGTGAATCGGCTGCTCGAGTGGCAGAGGTTGGAGCCGGGCCGCGGCGAGGGTGCGGACGGGGCCGCTGGGGACGCGGCCGCCGCGACCGGGGCAGCCACGGCGACGACCGGCCGCCCGATGTCGCCGGCAGAGCGCGTGACCGCGGACCGGCCCGCGATCGAGCGGATCACGGCCGAGCGTGCCGCGATCGAGTCCCCGTCCTTCTGGCGGCGGTTGATCGCCCGCGGGCCCCGGCACCCGCTGGTGCTGGCGGGCCTGGCCCTGCTGCTCGCGGTGGGCGCAGTGCTCGTCGTCTCTCTGACCGGATCGATCGGCGACAACGAACCCGATACGTCGGGACGGTTCGACCGAACCGCGGTCAGCCTCGTCGTGCTGAACGGATCGTCAAAGACCGCTCTGGCCGACAAGGTCGCCGACTCGCTCAGCGCCGCGGGGTTCGAGGACGTGAGGACGGGTACGACAGCCCCCGAGAGGCAGACCGTGGTCTTCTACGACAAGGGGCAGAGACGGGCGGCAGAGGTGCTCCGCCGGGAGCTCGGCGTCAACGTCGTGCAGCGGATCGATCGGGCCAGGCAGGCGGCGGCGCCCGAGGCCGACGTCGTCGTCGTCGCCGGAGAGGACTACGCCAGGGCTTGAGTGGACCGCCCGAAACCGGCCTCGGCGGCGCCCGGTTGGGAACGGTCCTGCTGCTGGTCCTGCTGCTGCTCTCGCTCGCGGGCTTCACGGTCATGCGGGCGTTCCGGGTAAGTGACGACATCGTCAACACGGTGGTGCTCAGCGAGCGGATAGCTCCCGGCGAGAGCGCCGAGATCAGCTTCAACACGACGCTCGCCGACGGCCGCGCCGACGTGCTGATCACCGACACCGAGGATCGCCAGGTCCGGGCGCTGTTGCTCGGCGCCCCGCTCGCCGCCGGCCGGCACGACTTCAGCTGGGACGGCATCGGCGACGACGGTGCGCCGGTTCCCGCGGCCGACTACGGGATCCGCGTGATCCTCGGCGAGGAGGGTCGCGACATCAAGCCACCCGGTCGGATCGCGGTCGAGGGGCGGGGGGGCTGATGGACTCGTTGGCGCTCTGGGCCGGCACCGTCATCGCCGCGATCGCCGCCGCCGCTGCGCTATGGATCCCGAACCGGCGCCGGGCGCTCGCTGCGCTGACCTTGGCGCTGCTGCTCGCGCCGATCCTGATCGCCGCCGACAACTGGGACAGCCAGCGGTTCCTCGATCTCCGTGACAGCCCGGCGCTGCTGTCCGCGTCGCTCGCAGTCGCCGCGGCGATCATCGCGCTCGGCGTCGTCCTCCTGCTTCGCCGGCCGCGGCTCTTGCCGCTCGCGCTGATCGCCCTGCTTCCGTTCAGGATCCCGATCGACCTCGGCTCCTCGACGGTCAATCTGCTGCTCCCGCTCTACGCGGTGCTCGCGGCCGGGTTGATCGCCGCCTGGCTGCGCCCCGAGCGGGTGCTGCCCGAGCCGTGGGCGCGGCGGCCGGGCCTGATCGGGGCGATCGGGCCGCTGCTCGGGGTCGTGATCGCGCTCTACGCTCTCCAGGGCGCCTACGCCGACGACCTCTCGACCGCGGTCGAGAACCTCTGCTTCTTCTTCCTCCCGTTCGCTGCCCTGTTCATCTTCGTCGCCGCGGCCCGGTGGGATCGCCGCCTGCTCCGGGCGACGGTGATCGTCCTCGCCGTCGAGGGCCTCGTCGTCTCCCTGGTCGGCTTCGGCCAGCTCGCCACGGGCGAGATCTTCTGGAACCAGAAGCTGATCGACGGCAACGAGGCCCATCCCTACTTCCGGGTCAACTCCCTGTTCTTCGACCCCAACATCATGGGCCGCTACCTGGCGGTGACGATGATCGCGATGGCCGCGGTGGTCGCATGGGGAGGGCGCCGAGAGGTCCTCCGCGCCGGAGCCGTCTTCGTCGTCCTGCTCGCGGCGCTGGTCCTGACCTACTCGCAGACGAGCATGCTCGCGCTGCTCGTCGGGCTGCTGGCCCTGGGTCTCGCCCGCTGGGGCGCGATTCGCGCCGTCGTCGCCGCGGCCGCCACGCTCGTCGTCGTCGGCCTCGTCGTCGTCGGCCTTGGTGGCGGCGGACTGACGGCAGAGACCACGGGCCGCACGGGCCTGGTCAGCGGTGGGCTCGAGATCGCCGCTGACAGGCCGGTGAGCGGTTACGGATCGGGCACGTTCGCCGACCAGTTCGAGCGCCGCTTCGGGGGCGGCGACGGGATCGCCGTCGAGAGCCACACCGAGCCGGTGACCGTCGCTGCGGAGCAGGGCGTGATCGGCCTGGCCGTGTTCGCCGCGTTCCTGCTCGTCACCGGGGCTGGCCTGTGGCTCGCGGCCGGGGTCGGGATCGCCCCGGCCCGCGACCCGATTGCGGCGTCGCTCCTCGCCGGCTACGCAGCGATGGTCGCCCACAGCCTCGGCTACGCGGCCCTGCTCACCGACCCGATCACCTGGATGCTGCTCGCGCTCGCGCTCGCCCTGCCGGGGCGGGTAGCGGTCCCCGACGCGGTTGCGAACCGGCCCCTCGCCGGTCGCCCCCCCGCG
>Ga0210084_1000012_pt1 | contig 19079 bp, 2 predicted proteins | sample China_Galinas_Co_3_FD_184863 | JGI IMG/M metagenome (GOLD analysis project Ga0210084, IMG submission 184863) | Wetland microbial communities from San Francisco Bay, California, USA, that impact long-term carbon sequestration -... | ecosystem: Environmental > Aquatic > Marine > Wetlands ... | reverse complement strand
TTTCCGGTACGGTCCACTGGTAAATGCCGGTATTCTCTGCAAAGGGCTCGATGGTTATCCAGGAATCCCCATTGTCAATGGAATATTCAATGAGTACCGCTTCGATATTCTCCTGGCTGGTCCAGGTGATATCATGGGTGGTTCCGCCGGTTAAGCTTTCTCCGCCATTGGGGGAGGTAATCGTAATCGATGGGAAACCGGGATCAGGCGCTCCCAGCATAATTAATACCTGGGTATTGCCGCCGGCGATAACAGCCAGCTCATCCGCTTCCGCATAGGTGGCGCCGTCGCTGTACCATTCAAAGGGATACACCCTATTGTAATCGGCATAAAGCTTATAATTGCCCGGGATCAATCCCGGTACTTCAAAATAACCGTTCGGATCAGTGGTGGTATGTCCCGCATAGATTTGATATTGGGTATCCCACACATTGATAGTGGCATTATACAATCCCACATTCCCGGGGTCTCTGACAAAACCGGAGATTTTTCCGCCTCCCGGGGACAATACCGCATTAATGTTGGATACTTGTTCTCCCGGGGCCACCGTGATTATATCTCCATTTTCCACGGCGTTGCGGTTATTGTAAAACTCCGATACATAACCCGGTTCATCCATGAAAAAGGTCTGGAACATGACTTTCCATTGGCCGGTCTGGGCAGTTACCGTATAATAGCCGTCGGCATCGGTTAGGGCGGCATTTCCGGCCCAGGCCATGTATTTATTGGCGGCGGCATCCATGAACCTGATATAGACGTTTTCCAGGCCGCTGCCACTGCTGTCGGTGACCCGGCCGGTGACGGTTCCTCCTTGCGGCAGCACCGCATTTATCCCGGCGGTGGTCTGTCCCGCGGTTACCGGTACCATGGTGGCCAGATCACGGTCCATGATGTTGTTGTAGAAGATCCGCCGGTAAAGGGTGCCTCCCGGTGGCATAAAAAATACCACATAATCCCCGGTGGGCATTCCTTTGATCCGGTAATTACCATCGGCCCCAGTTTTGACGGGATCGGAATAATACCATTCCTGGGCATCGTCGGCCTGGAATGCATATGCCAAACATCCTGCGATTCCATTGGTCTGGCCGTCGGTTATCTGACCGCTGATGATGCCACCTTGGCCATCGGTCATGACGGCATCGATGCCGGTGGCCGCACTTCCCGGCGCGGCTGTGACCAAATCCGCATCGGTAAAATATTCTTTATTGTTATACCATTGCAATTTATAATTGGTGTTGGCCGGAAGACCAAACCAGTCTACGCCGTGATAATTCAGGTAAACGGGATCAAAATTAACCTTGTAATTACCGGGGGCCAATCCTTTTACCTGGTAATTACCGCTGCCGTCCGTAATACCGTAATTAACGTATAAACCACCGGTATCATAAACATCCACGACAATATATTCCAGGGGATTCGTACCATCGGTGACGGTCCCGGAGATGCCGATGCCGTCGCCCAAAATGGCATCCACCGTACTGGTGCCACCGGCCATGACAACTACTATATTGGCACTATCAAAGGAATCCCGATTATTATACCATTGACCCACATAATAACCATTGGCATTTTCCACATCAAAATAAACCTTGTAGGAATTGGCGGGAAGTCCCTGTATAGTATAATCGCCATTGGCATCGGTGTTTGCGGTGTCAATCACATCATTTTCCAGGTCACGCACCTCAACTAAAACACCTTCTACTCCCACTTCAGCTTCATTCATGACCCGGCCGGAGATCACACCGCCCTGTTCCAGTTGGGCATCGATGTTCTCTAACGCCTGTCCGGGCGAAACCGTAATGGTGTCGGCTTCATCAAAGGTTCCCTTGTTCTCGTACCATTCGGCCAGCCAATTCCCGGCCGTTCCGGTGTCAAAGTAAACCTTGTAATCGCCGGAGGGGAACCCCTGTAGGGCATAATCACCGTTATTATCCGTGAGGGCCGAATCGATAAAATTATTACCCGGATCATAAATATTAACCGTAACATTTTCAATGCCGGTGCCGGAATAATCCGTGACCCGGCCGCTGACCCCCGCCGGGTTGGGGTCGGCTCCACCCAGGATAATGGTGACTTCCGTGTTTCCTCCTTCGCTAACGGTGACAGGATCAGCGGTTTCAAAGCTGGTTTTGTCGCTGTACCATTCCACGGGGTAGACATCAAAGTAAGTGACAATAATTTTGTAATTTCCCGGTATCAAGCCCGGTATTTCAAAATAGCCGCCCGTGTCTGTTTTGGTATTGCCAATCCAATAATCATACTGGCTGTCATACACGTCAACGGTCACCCCATATAAACCGGTTTCGGAAACGTCTTTCACATAACCGGAAATTTTACCGCCGCCCGGGGATAATACCGCGTCGATATTGGAAAGGGTTTGGTCTACGTTTACCGTGAGGATACCGGCGTTGTCCACGCCGGATTGATCATTGTAAAACTCTGACACATATTCTACACCGCCGCCGGCACTATACCCCATGAACAGCAGCTTCCACTGGCCGGCCTGGGCATAAAGCGTATAATATCCATCCACATCCGTCGTGGTTCCGTTACCTACATAGCCCCAGTATTCATTGGCGGCGGCATCGATCAGACGCAGGGTGACGTTATCCAGTCCGTTTCCACTGCCATCGGTTACCCGTCCGGTAATCAATCCGCCTTTTGGCAGGACGGCATCTATCCCGCTGACGGTTTGCCCGGCTGTAACCGGGACCTTGGTGGCATTATCAGGGTCCAGGGCGTTGTCGTAGAGTATACGCCGGTAAGAGGAACCGCCCGGGGGTCTGAACATGATAATATAATTCCCGGCCGGTTGTCCCTTTATTTCATAATACCCGTTAGAGTCGGAATAACCGGAATTATCGTAGTCAAGGAAATTATTCTCCGCATAAAACGCAAAAACAATACAATCTTCAATACCGCTGCCCAAACCGTCGGTAATGTGCCCGGTGATAATGCCGCCATCTTCGGCCATTACCGCATCGATGCCGGTGGCAGGGCTTTGCAGGGTAACCGGCACGATATCGGCACCGGCAAAATTTTCTTTATTGTTATACCATTGGTTTTTGTAGTTGTAGTCACGGGGAAGACCAAACCATTCGACTCCATAATGATTCAGGTAATAGGGATAGAAATACACCTTATAGCTGCCCGGGGTTAACCCGTTGATCTCATAGTTACCGCTGCCGTCGGTATCGCCGCCGTAAATAAAATTACCGGCAAGATCGCAGGCATAAACTTCAATAAGTTGAATAGGATTGGCGGAGGTGTCGGTGACGGTGCCGGAAATAGAACATCCCGGGGCCAACACCGCATCGATCCCGCTGACGGTTTGACCCGCGTTTACTGATATAGTGTCTCCATTGTCAAAGGAATCCTTATCATTGTACCATTCCGGGATATAACTTTCCGAAGAGGTGGTGGCATTAAAATAGACTTTATAGGAACCGCCCGGAAATCCCATCACCGTGTAATCCCCATTGGCATCCGTATATGCATAGGCTTTACGATTGTAATTCATGTCTCTCAGGTCTACCTGGACGTTTTGGATGCCGGTGCCGGAATCGTTGGTCACCCGGCCGGTTACAATTCCACCTGTTTCCAGGACAGCATCTATGGTGGTAACGGTGCCAGCGGTCACAGCCACAGGATCCGCACTATTAAGGGAACCTTTATCATTGTACCATTCCCTCACATAAGATTCAGCAATATAACCGGTATAAAAATCAACTTTATATGAACCGGCTGTCAGTCTATTTACCGTATAATCTCCATTGGCATCCGTATTGGTCCCGCCAGCCCAACTGCCGTCCGTGTATAATATGCGAACAAAGATCCCTTCAATGCCTTCGGCGGATTCATTGGTGACCCGGCCGGAAATGGTGCCGCCGTCTGTCAGTTGGGCATCGATGTTCACTGTCGTCTGTCCCGCGGTTACCGCAACCGCGTCCGCTTCATCAAAGGCCCCTTTGTCATTGTACCATTCGGGAATATAATTCCCGGCCGGATTGGTATCAAAGTAAACCTTGCAGTCACCCGGGGGCAAACAATGAACCGTGTAATCCCCATTGCTGTCCGTGGAACCGGAGTTAATATGATTATTATTTGAGTCATAAACCCGGACATTTACATTGGCTGTGCCGTTGGCGGAAGAATCGGTCACCCGGCCGCTGATGCTGCCGGCGTCGGCCAATTGCGCATCGATGCCCGTGGTGGTTTGACCCACGGTGACGGTTACCGGGTCGGCACTATCAAGGGAATTCTTGTCATTGTACCACTCTCGAACATAATTACCGGTGGCATTATCCGGGTTGAACTCGATGGTATAGTCACCGGCCGGCAGCCCGTAAACGGTATAATAACCTTCATTGTCCGTGTTGACTCCATGATACCAATCGTTATTCATATCGCGAATATTGATGTTCACATTGTTAATGCCCACGGTCCCGGTGGAATCCGTGACCCGGCCGCTGATGGAACCGCCGTCGGCCAACTGCGCATCGATGCCCGTGGTGGTTTGACCTACGGTGACGGAAACAGCATCGGCATTATCAAAGGAACCCTTATCATTGTACCACTCACCCACATAATCTCCGGGTGTCCAGTTGGTGGTAAATTCTATCTTGTAGTCACCGGAAGACAGCCCCTGCATGGTGTAATAACCGTCATTGTCCGTGGAAGTGCTGTTTATCCAATAGTTATTCAAATCATATACTTGTACATCCACATTGTAAATACCTACAGTGCCGGTGGAGTCCGTGACCCGGCCGCTGATGGCGCCGCCTTCGGCCAACTGCGCATCGATGCCCGTGGTGGTTTGACCTACGGTGACGGAAACAGCATTGGCATTATCAAAGGAATCCTTATCATTGTACCATTCGCCGGTATAATTTCCCTGGGTATTATGTGTCCTGAATTCGATTTTATAGTCCCCGGCCGGGAGCCCGTATATGTTATAGTAGCCGTCGCTGTCCGTGGAAGCTCCGTTGTACCAATAGTTATTCAAATCGCGAATTTGCACATCCACATTGGCAATACCTGTAGTCCCGGTGGAATCCGTGACCCGGCCGCTGATACCGCCGCCGTCGGCCAATTGGGCGTCGATCCCGGTTACGGTCTGGCCGGTGGTGATTGTCAGGGTATCGGCACTATAAAAAGTCCCTTTGTCATTGTACCACTCGCCGGCATAATTACCGGGCAGGTGGTTGGTTCTGAATTCGATCTTATAGTCACCGGCCGATATCCCACGTATCGTGTAATAACCGTCATTGTCGGTGGAATTTCCCTGAAGCCAATGATTATATGCCGGATCAACCAATTGCACATCCACATTGGCAATGCCTACCGTGCCGGAGGAATCCGTGACCCGGCCGCTGACAGTGGCGCCGTCAGCCAACTGGGCATCGATGCCCGTGGTGGTCACGCCCACACTAACGGATACCGGGTCGGCACTGGAAAAGGAATTCTTATCATTGTACCACTCGCCCACGTAACTGCCTGAAGCCCAATCGGTTTGGAATTGGACTTTATAGGTCCCGGCTGCCATCCCGTAAATGGTGTAATAACCATCGTTATCTGTGTTTACACCATTCAACTGATACTCATTCAAATCGCAAATATTCACATTTACATTGGCAATACCGTTGGTGCCGGTGGCATCCGTGACCCGGCCGCTGATGCCTCCGCCGTCGGCCAACTGCGCATCGATGCCCGTGGTGGTTTGACCTATAGTCACCGATACCGTATCCGCACAAAAAAATGTATATTTATCATTGTACCATTCTCCCACATAATTACCGGGTATGTTGCGGGTCCTGAACTCTACCTTGTAGTCCCCGGTGGGGAGTCCTTGAATGGTGTAATAGCCGTCACTGTCGGTGTTAGCACTTTGATTTAGCCATTGGCGATTCAAATCGCAGACTTGCACATCTACATTGGCAATCCCCACGGTGCCTGTGGCATCCGTGACCCGGCCGTTGACGCTGCCTCCCTCGGATAATTGCGCATCGATTCCCGTGGTGGTGAAGCCCACAGTGACCGAAACCGCATCGGCACTTTCAAAAGAACTCTTGTCATTGTACCATTCGCCGCTGTAATTGCCGGAGGTATTATCGGTGTCGAATTCGATTTTATAGTCCCCGGCTGCCAGTCCATATATGGTGTAATAACCGTCCTCATCGGTATTAACCCCGTTCAGCCAATATTGATTCAAATCGCAAATTTGCACATCCACATTAGAAATACCTTCGCCGGAAGCATCGGTAACCCGGCCGCTGATGGCGCCGCCATTGGCCAACTGGGCATCGATTCCCGGGGTGGTCTGGCCTGCTGTCACCGATACCGTATCCGCACTTTCAAAGGAATTTTTATTATTGTACCATTCACCCACATAATTACCGGGAGTCCAGTTGGTCCTGAATTCGATCTTATAATCTCCGGCCGGGAGCCCTTTCAAGGTGTAATAACCGTCGCTGTCCGTGTTGGTCCCCGGCAGCCAATATTGACCCGGGTCGCAAATATTTACATCCACATTGGCAATGCCCACGGTGCCGGTGGCATCGGTGACCCGGCCGCTGACGGCGCCGCCGTCGGCCAACTGCGCATCGATGCCGGTCAGGGCTTGACCGGCAGTGACCGAAAGGGTATCCGCACTGCTAAAGGAAGATTTGTCATTGTACCATTCATTTATGTAATTCCCCGACACATGATGTGTCTGGAATTCTATTTTATAGTCCCCGGCGGACAGCCCTTGTATCGTATAATAACCATCGCTGTCCGTCATAGCCTCGGTTATGTAATTTTGAACCGAATCATGAAGTCGCACCTCCACATCCTGGATACCCACGGTGCCGGAAGAATCCGTGACCCGGCCGCCGATGGACGCGCCGTCGGCCAACCGGGCATCGATGTTTGCAGTGCTTTGACCATCGGTGACCGTTACGGTATCGGCATTGTTAAAGGAATTCTTATCGTTATACCATTCACGAATATAGTTTCCTGAAGCACTTTCCGGGTTGAATTCCACTTTATAATCCCCGGCCGGGATTCCGTTAATGGTATAATCCCCATTGGCATCGGTGTTGGTGCCGTTGATCCAATTACCGTTCAAATCGTTAATATTCACATTTACATCGGCAATGCCGGTGGTGCCGGAGGAATCCGTGACCCGTCCGGAAATACTGCCTTTATCACCCAACTGGGCATCGATGCCGGAAATGGTTTGACCGGCGGTTACGGATACCGGGTCTGCGCCGTTAAAATCTGCTTGATTGTTATACCATTCGGATAAATAGGCCGTGTTTTGATCATCCGCGTCAAAAAAGATTTTCACATCACCGGGAAACACCTCGCGAATATAAAAATCGCCATTGCCGTCGGTATAACCGGTTACCATTGTATAGTCAGGATCAGTGGGGTGATATACACATACCTTTACATTAGCGATTCCACTGCCGCCGGAATCGGTCACCCGGCCCTGGAGAATTCCCTGGACGGAAAATTGGTTATTAATCCCGGTAAGGACTTCACCCACGGTTGATATAACCACATCATGGCCGGTTCCCAGTGAAGGTTGATCATTATACCACTCCCGCGCATAACGCTGCCAGTTCTCATCCCAGCCTCTAAACATTACTTTGTACGTCCCCGGGGCCAGGTATTTTACCGAATAGTTCCCGGAGGCATCATTGTAAGAGTACGAGACCCAATATTCACCACTATCGACATAAACCATTGCATAAGCTCGTTGATCTTCAACAATGGGATTTCCATTGGCATGGGTTAATGTCCCTTCTATGGTTGCCCCGGCCATCAATTCCGCATCGATACCGGTAATCGATGCACCCGCATGAAGGGTAAATCCTTCACCTTCACTAAAGCCAGTCTTATCATTATAATATTCGGGAACATAATTGGGGGCCGGGTAAGTTTCCTTCAGTACGAGATCATTAAAGTGCAGCTTATAATCACCGGGGGTAAAACCGATGGCATAATACCCGCCGGCATCCGTGGTTACGGAGGGATAACAAGTTTCGGTGCTAAAGGGATTATGATTCATCTCTACTAACACATCCCCGATGCCCTGGCCCTGTTCATCGGTGACCCGGCCGGAGATATAACCGATGGGAAATGAATCGCTGATTTCAACCGTCATTGCATAATCTGCGTGCACCCCGGTGAAATCCGGGTTGTACTGGAGGGTACAATAATTGACACAAATATAATACCAGCCTTCGGACAGGTTGACGATATAAAGGGTTTCATCATCGGAAGCACTGTGAGCATGGGCCAACAGTCCGACGGAAGCATCAAGAATTTCAAAATCTATGTCACTTCTCCACCAATCCGGGGGATTGGGTGGATAAGGTGAAGTTACCTTTATATTTACTTTTAAATCTTTGCCTGCATTTTCCGGTCCTATATAAACTTTATACCAATCCTGTTCCCCGTTTTCAGCCCCGCCGGGGCTGAGAAAAACCAGGTTATTATAGGTCCCGGGCGTCATCTCCGCCGCAGTTCCGGAGTCGTCATTGGGTTCGTAACTATCATCTTGAACCGCTGTCAACGCGGCATCGATGGTAGTGGCCGCGCCTTCGTTTACTGTCACCTCATCGGCTGTTTCAAAGGAGTCCTGGTCATTGTACCACTCCTCGATATAAACCGGGACATTGGAAGTCTCGAAAAACACTTTAAAATTACCGGGGTAAAGATTACCCACCGTGTAGTTTCCACCGGCATCGGTCCAGCAGTTGCCCATCTCATTATTGGCCAGGTCATAGACATATACCCGGACATCCTCAATGGCGGCCGCTGAAGAATCATCGGTGACCGTGCCGGTTATGCCGCCGGCTTCTTCCAGTTGGGCATCGATACCGGTGACGGTATTCCCGGTGGTGACGATTACGGTATCGGCATTGTCAAAGCTGCGTTTATTGTTCCACCATTCCAGGGCATAATTTCCCGCATCCTGCGGGTTAAATTGAATTTTAAAACTGCCGTCAGGAACACCGGAAATAGTATAATAACCATCGTTGTCAGTGTTAACACCGTGCAGCCAATATTGGTTCAAATCGCAGATATTGACATAAACGTTGCCGATTCCATTGGCGCCGGAAGAATCCGTGACCCGGCCGCTGACACCACCCCCGTCAGCCAACTGGGCATCGATGCCGGTGGCGGTCTGGCCAACGGTTACTGTTACCGGGTCTGCACTATCAAAAGAACCTTTATCATTGTACCATTCGCTGACATAATTTCCAGGTACCCAATGGGCCCTGAATTCGATTTTATAATCGCCGCCGGGAAGCCCTGTTAAGGTGTAGTAACCGTCACTGTCCGTGTTGGTGCCGGGGTGCCAATACCCGGTCAAATCGCAAATTTGTACCTCCACATTAGCAATTCCCGTGGTGCCCGTTGAATCCGTGACCCGGCCGCTGACCGCACCGCCGTCCTCCAGCACCGAATTAATATTATTGAGCACCTGTCCGGCGGTTACAGCGATTTCATTGGCGTTATCAAATTCACCGGCATCGTTATACCACTCTCTCAGGTAACTATTGCCCGTGTTCCAGGTATCGAAATAGATTTTGTAATTACCCGTGGGAAGTCGTTGGAAAGTATAATCGCCAAGACTATCCGTCCAAACGCTGTCTATCCCGTTAAAATTCAAATCATAAATATTAACATGAACGTTTTCGATTCCCAATAACATCGAATCCATGACTTTACCGTTGATAATACCGCCGGTGGCCAATTGGGCATCGATGCCGGTGGTGGTGGAACCGGCGGTTACGGTTACTAAATTGGCATCATTATAAGACCCCTGGTTATTGTACCATTCTTCAAGGTAGTTACCGGCATTCCCGGGCCGGAATTGCACCTTGTAATCGCCCCCGGCAAGTCCCGGCACCATATAATTGCCGCTGCTGTCGGTGGCAGTGGAAGTGATACAGTTATCACTATTATTTAAATCATAAATGTTGACATTGACATTGGCAATACCGTTATTACTTTCATCGCTGACCCGGCCGCTGATGGCACCGCCGTCGGCCAACTGCGCATCGATGCCCGTGGTGGTCTGACCAACGGTTACTGTAACAGTATTTGCATTATCAAAAGAATCTTGATCATTGTACCATTCGCTCACATAATTACCTACGGCATTATTGGTATCGAAGTGAACTTTATAGCTTCCACCCGGGAGTCCGTGAATCGTATAATAACCATCTCCGTCGGTATTAACGCCATAATACCAATACTGGTTCAAATCACAAACATTTATACTCACATTGGCAATTCCAACGGTCCCGGAGGAATCGGTAATCCTGCCGCTGATGGCGCCGCTGTCGGCCAACTGCGCATCGATGCCGGTGGTGGTCTGGCCCAGGGTAACCGATATGGTATCCGCATTTTCAAAGGAATCTTTATCATTATACCATTCACCCAAATAATTGCCGGGTCCCCAATGGGTCCTGAATTCCACTTTATAGTCCCCGGCCGGAATACCACTAATGGTGTAATAACCGTCATTATCCGTGTTGGTGCCGTTATACCAATACCCGTTCAGATCGCAAATTTGCACTTCTACGGAGGCAATACCCACGGTGCCGGTGGAATCCGTGACCCGGCCGCTGATGGCGCCGCTGTCTGCCAATTGGGCATCGATGCCGGTGTTGGTTTGCCCGGCAATGACCAATATCGTATCCGCATCATTAAAAGACCCCCGGTCATTGTACCACTCCTCCATATAGTTGCCGGCATTCCAGGGCCAGAACTGGACCTTGTGATTGCCGGAGGGAATTCCTTTCACTGTATAATCGCCATTGCTGTCCGTGGTTGCCCAGGCGATGTTATTTTGGTTCATGTCATGGACATTGACATTGACATTGGCAATGCCGTTACTGCCGCTGTCGGTCACCCTGCCGCTCATGCTGCCGCCATTGGCTAACAGCGCATCGATGCCCGTGGTGGTGGCACCGACAGTGACGATTACCGTGTCGGCATCGTTAAAAGAAACCCGGTCATTGTACCATTCGCCCACATAATTGCCCGATACCCATTCTGTCCTGAATTGGACTTTATAGCTGCCCCCGGGAATCCCGTATATAGTATAATAACCATCGATGTCGGTGGAAGTCCCGTTTTGTAACCAATAACCGGCCAAATCACAAACTTGAATATCAACATTGGCAATACCCACCGTTCCGCTGGAATCCGTAACTCGACCGCTGATGGCGCCGCTGTCGGCCAACTGTGCATCGATGCCGCTGGTGGTATTGCCGGCTGTTATTGATACTAAATCGGCATTCTCAAAAGACTTGTTATCGTACCACTCAGCGATATAGTTTCCAGCATTCCAGGGATCAAAATGGACCTTGTGATTACCGGTAGGAATGCCTTGAACCGTGTAATCACCATTGCTGTTTGTGTATGACCAAGCAATTATATTACCAACCATATCACGCACCGTGACACTGACATTGTTAATGCCGTTATTACCGATGTCTGTCACCCGGCCGCTCATGCTGCCGCCGTCGGCCAACTGGGCATCAATTCCCGAGGTGGTCTGACCGACAGTCACTGAAATCGCATCGGCATTTTCAAAAGAACTCTTATCATTGTACCATTCGCCTACATAACTACCTGACACATGATGCGTGCTGAATTGGATTTTATAGTTGCCGGCTGGCAGTCCGTAAAGGGTATAATAACCACTGCTGTCGGTAGAAACCCCGGGCAGCCAATAGCCATTTACATCGCATGCTTGCACATCTACATTGGCAATACCCACCGTGCCGGTGGAATCAGTGACCCTGCCGCTGACAGCACCGCCGTCGGCCAGTTGGGCATCGATGCCGGTGGTGGTCTGGCCCACGGTTACTGGAATGGTATCCGCGTTTTCAGAGGAATCCTTATCATTGTACCACTCGCCTATATAATTCCCGGGTCCCCATGGGGACCTGAATTGCACTTTATAGTCCCCGGCAGGAAGACCCCTGAGGGTGTAATAACCATCGCTGTCCGTGTTGGTTCCGTTATACCAATATCCGGCCAAATCACAAATTTGCACCTCTATACTGGCGAGCCCCACCGTGCCGGTGGAATCGGTGACCCGGCCGCTGACGGCGCCGCCGCCGGCCAACTGCGCATCGATACCGGTGGTGGTATTACCGGCTGTTATCGATACGGTACCGGCATCATCAAACGAACCCTGGTCATTGTACCATTCCTCGATATAGTTCCCGGCATTCCAGGGCCCGAACTGGACCTTGTGATTACCGGTGGGAATGCCCCTTACCGTATAATCGCCATTGCTGTCGGTGGAGGTCCAGGCGATGTTATTTTGGTTCAAATCATGGACGTTGACATTGACATTGGCAATGCCGTTGTTCCCGCTGTCCGTCACCCGGCCGCTCATGCTGCCGCCGTCGGCCAACTGCGCATCGATGCCGCCGGTGACGGTGCCATTGGTGACATTTACCACATCCGCATCATTAAAAGATACTTTGTCATTGTACCATTCTCTCACATAATTTCCGGATACGGAATCGGTGTTGAACTGCACTTTATAACTGCCGGTGGGAATCGCATTGATAGTATAATAACCATCGCTGTCCGTGGAGGTGCCGTATAACCAATATTGCGCTAAATCACAAACTTGAACATCCACATTGGCAATGCCCACGGTGCCGGTGGAATCGGTGACCCTGCCGCTGATGTTCCCAGCGCCCACCAGCTCCGCATTCACCTGGGAAGTAGTTTGACCGGCAGTGACAGATACCGGGTCGGCACTGTCAAAATCACCTTTGTCATTGTACCATTCGTCCAAATAACCCGATGCACTATTGGCATCGAAATAAACTTTCCAGTCCCCGGTGGAGAGACCTACTACCGTATAAGCTCCGCTTCCGTCCGTTAAACTGCTCCTGGAATAAATTTCATTTAAATCATAGATATGAACATAAACGCCGGCAAGGCCGGTTCCCTGGGAATCCGTCACTGTGCCGCCGATGATACCGCCCTCACCTAAAACCGCGTCAGACAGGACCGCGGTCTGACCGGCAGTGAGAGATACCGGGTCGGCACTGCTAAAATCACTTTGGTCATTGTACCATTCACCCGCGTAATTCCCGGCATACGCCGTATCGAAATAAACTTTACAGTCACCCGGGGGGATACGCGATATGCTATAAGCACCGCTGCCGTCCGTATAACCCTCTCTTAGAGAATTATTACTTAAATCATAGACCCGGACATGAACACTGCCAATGCCGGTTCCTATGGAATCCGTCACTGTGCCGCCGATTTCACTACCCTCACCTAAGACCGCGTCAGCCAGGGTTGTGGTCTGACCGGCGGTGAGAGATACCGGGTCGGCACTGTTAAAATCACTTTGGTCATTGTACCATTCCTCTAAATAATTCCCTGCACTATATGTATCGAAATAAACTTTACAGTCACCGGGAAGCACGGCCATTATTGTATAATCACCGTTGGCGTCCGTGTAACCGCCGGTAAGATAATTTTGACTTAAGTCATATACATAAATAAAAACGTTTTCAATCCCGTTTGCCAGGGAATCCGTCACCCGTCCGCTGATGGCACCGCCTTGTGTCAGAACTGCATCTGACAGGGTCGTAGTTTGGCCGGCTGATACGGATACCGTATCGGCACTGCTAAAATCACTCTTATCATTGTAAAATTCCGTTATATAATTGTTTTCACCAAAAGTTTCAAATGAAACTTTGCAGTCCCCGGCCCGGATACCCTCGACTGTATAATCGCCATTGCTGTCTGTAAAGTCAACACCCAGGATATTACCATCTAACGACCAAACATAAATATCGACGTCTAAAATGCCGGTTCCCTGGGAATCCGTCACCCGTCCGCTGATAATGCCGCCTTCCTCCAGCACTGTGTCGACCAGGACCGTGGTTTGGCCCAGTGATACCGATACCTGGTCGGCACTGCCAAAATCAAGTTTATCATTGTACCACTCATCAAGATAATTCCCGGAAGCCGGTGAATATTCCACTTTGTAAGTCCCGGCGTTCAGGGCCTGGAGACTGTAATTACCACTGCCGTCCGTATAACCGTTACTTATAAAATTATTATTTAAATCATATATAAAAACACTAACGCTTTCAATGCCGGTTCCCTGTGAATCCGTCACCCGTCCGCTGATAATACCGCCCTCCGCCAGCACTGCATCCGGCAGGTTGGTGGTTTGACCGGCGGTGACGGAGACCTGGTCCGCATTGTCGAAATCACTTTTATCATTGTACCATTCTTCTAAATAATTCCCGGCATTAAGGGTATCGAAATAAATTTTCCAATCCCCGGTGGGGATGGGCGATATGTTGTAAACACCATCGCTGCCCGTCGTATACATGGTAAAATAATTATTACCTGTATCATAGACGCGAACAGCGACGCCATTGATGCCATTTCCCTGGGAATCCTTCACTGTGCCGCTGATCATACCCCCCTGGGCCAGCACCGCGTCAGCCAGGTTTGTGGTCTGACCGGCAGTGACGGATACCTGGTCCGCACTGCTGAAATCACTTTTGTCATTGTACCACTGGGAGAAATAACTGTTGACGGCATAGGTGTCAAAATAGATTTTAAAGTTCCCGGTGGGTAAACTGTCTACCGTGTAATACCCACTGGCGTCGGTCCAGGCATTTTTTATTTGATTATTACCCAGGTCTTTAACTTCAACCATGACATTGAAAATACCATTGACGCCATCCGTCACCCGCCCGCTGATAATGCCGCCCACCTCCAGCACCGCATCCGGCAGGGTGGTGGTCTGACCTTCGGTTACAGTTACCGTATCGGCACTGTCGATATCAGCTTTGTCATTATACCATTCGCCTATATAGTTCCCGGCATCCCAGGGATTAAATTCGACTTTATAACTACCGGCAGCGATACCCGTTAACGTGTAATCTCCATTACTGTCGGTATATATCTCGGAAACATAAGCGCCATCTAATTCATATACAAACACAGCAACGTTGTTAATACCATTGCTGCCGGTATCTGTTACCCGGCCGGCGATATTGGGAAATATGAAATTGGCGGTAATCGTCATATCCGCGGTCACATTAGAAACCGTTAAGGGGTTATCCGTGGTGGTGACAAATCCGCCGGTACCGGTCCAATTGACAAATTGGTACCCGGTATCGGGAATCGCTTGCACCGGTGTGCAATCGCCCCCATGAGCAACTGTTTGGGAGGTATCCCCGGTCAAAGTGCCGCCGGTCCCGGCCGTAAAGTTCACCGTGGGATCAGCCCATGAAATCTTGGCTACAAAAACATCATTATCCCCATTGTGGGTCAGATCGGGCCCAACGGTGACCGGGAATGTGGCTTCTGTAGAGTTGGTATTTCCGACCACATAGATGCAGCCCGAACCATCCAGTGCGATTCCATTGCCATCTTCTGACGAATCACCCCCGATATAACCGCAGTAATCCAGTCCGGTTCCATCGGCTTTGACCTTAGCCACAAACGCGTCTTGAGCGCCCCCATTGTGAGTTAAATCGAGCCAGGCAGCCACCGGGAAACTGGTTTCAGTGGACCCGGTATGTCCGGTCACATAAGCGCAGCCAGAATCATCCACGGTTATAGCCTCGCCGTGCTCATTCCCTGAACCCCCAATATAACCGCAGTAAACCAGCCCGGTACCGGCAGCGTTGACTTTTGCCACAAATGAATCATATTGGTCTCCATTGTAGGTTAAATCAGGCCCGACGGTTACCGGGAAAGAGGGCTGGCTGGTACTGGTCCACCCGGTCACATAGGCACAGCCCGAACTATCCACGGCGATGTCATATCCACAATCACCATATATACCCCCGATGTAGCCGCAGTAAACGAGCGCGGTCCCATCGGCACTGACTTTGGCCACAAATGCGTCATGAATGCCCCCCCCGAAAGTTAAATCAGGCCCGATCGTAACCGGGAAACTGGTTTCGTCCGCGTCTGTTTCCCCGGTCACATAAGCGCAGCCCGAATCATCCAGGGCGATTCCATTCCCATATTCCATACCTATACCCCCGATATACCCGCAGTATACAAGGCCGGTTCCATCGGCTTTGACTTTGGCCACAAAAGCGTCCCAACCGCTGATGTTCAGATCGGGCCCGGTACTCACCGGGAAACTGGCTTCGGATGAATTGGTTGTCCCGGCCACATAAGCGCAGCCCGAGCTATCCACGGCGATCGATTTTCCATAATCGAAATAGGCGCCCCCGATATACCCGCAATAATCAAGCGAGGTCCCGGCGGCATTGACCTTGGCCACAAAGCCATCATATTCACCTCCATTGTAGGTAATGTCCGGCCCGGTGGTCACCGGGAACGTGGTATCGGTGGTCCTGGTATAACCGGCGATGTAGGCGCACCCTGACCCATCCACGGCAATCCCAGCTCCGGCATCGATATCGTTTCCCCCGATATACCCGCAGTATTCCAGGCCGGTTCCGTCGGCCCTGACTTTAGCCACAAAGACATCATGATTGAAATCATAGGCCAGATCGGGCCCCACCGTCACCGGGAACGTGGTTTCAGTGGAATCGGTACTCCCGGCTACAAAGGCGCAGCCCGAATCATCGATGGCTATACGAGAGCCGCCATCAGACCCGGAACCGCCGATATAGCCGCAGTAAACAATAACCGCCGGGTCAAGGATCAACGTTTTATTTGTATCGTATTTTCCTACTGAAAAGCCATAAATGAAGGATTCTTGAGGGGCTGATGGGTTTCTCTTTTCCAATGCATATTTCAGGGCCACGCTCTTGCGTTTCCCGGCAATCTCCTGCCAGGCCACCGGTGTATCGTCAAAAAAGCTGCCTATAGGTGTCTGCACCTCCAGTTGGCCTTTACTGTTTTCTTTGACACCGGAGGCCCCCCGGTAAGCCAGCTTGATTTGAGCGGGATCAGCACCCGGATGCACGATGAACTCGTACTTCATCTTGTTCACCGTGCCGTAATAAACCAGGTCGATGCCGGGCCAGAGTTCGCGGTATATGATTTTCGACGCCGCCGGGAGCCCGGTCTGCCACGCTTCGGGCTGACCTTTAAAGTAAGAGATAACCGTACCGCTTTTTTCCAGGTATTCCGGTTTCGCATCTTTCCCGGCGTTGACAAAATCCAGCCTGACCACCCAGCGCGATGAAGGTTGAGAAAACTTTCTTTCCCTTTGTTCCCCGGGGAACACATTGTCCCGGGGGTCCGGTTGGCTTCCTGTTGGGCCGGTCAGGGAATAAGTCAGGCCGGTGGAGGTAAAATAGACGCTCTTGTCTTTTCCCTGGAGATAAAAATAGACCTGCTTGTCCATCTGCCCTTTATTGGGTATAAATGCAAGCGGCATTTTACCGTAATCTTTATCTATAGTTACCGGCGCTTTTTTGCCCGTGTCCTTGACTGCCGGGGAAAAACCGTTATCCGGCTGCGCCTGGAAACCGGCTGAAAATACCGCGATTAGACTCATTAATAAAAATATACCTATCAAACCCCATTTATTCATAATATACCTCCAATAGAAAAAAATTAGGAAATCAGGGAATTCCCGGGAGACCTATTAAATGTCTACGCGCCTTTAATCGGAACCAAATGAAAACTGACCCAAACGAACTGCGCAGCATATAGGTCCCCCATGCCATGGGGTGCGCAGCATATAGGTCCCCCATGCCATGGGGCTATTTTTCCACGCTTTTTTTAGCGCGGATTTTTTTAGCTTTTTCCCTGATCAATTGATCGATTAATGCCATGTTTCCTTTGGCAGCAGGTTTTTTACTTCCTTTTTCCATGGACATTTCACTTTTTACATTGCCTTTGCCTTTGGCCGGGGCCATGCCTTCAAGGGGGCCGCCTTTTGATAACGAAGGCGTCATCTTCGGAGTTTTGTGCTTTTGTTTAAGAAAGAGGAATTCCCGCACCAGGGGATTCTCCTTTAATGAAGTTTCTCCCTTGAGGTCCGTGATGTCCCGTGCATCCACGTAAACCTGTTCTAAAAAAGGCAGGTTTTTCAAGAAAGTGGTTAGTTTCGTGTTTTCATTAATGCCGAAAAGCACCATATTGCCTTTCATGTTCACCACGCGGGCACTGGCATACTTGAATTCACTGACCACCAAACTGTTGGGGTATCCTTTGGCAAGAACACCAAGATAATAGTTGGCATTGTCTTCCGCGGAATCGCTGTAAAGGGGTGATAACCCCGGGAAAACAAATAAAATCAACACGACAAGAATTATGATACGAGAATGTTGATGCATCCTGTACCTCCTGAAAGATAAAATTTTGAATCAAACCCGTCGATATTAGAAACTGAAGATATATTTTAACACAAAAAAACCCTTTGTCAATCCGTAATATTACCTCTTTTTGAATAAGTAGTTTTACCTACCCCCTCTTCTTTCTCCTCTTTGAATCAAGGTTTCCTTATCCAATCTCCGTATACTATCACTGTCCCGCCCCAACGCCCCAGACAGCCTTTATTGCATCCACCACCATTAATCCCCTCCATTCCTTCCGGCTGCAAAGTCAATGTGTGGGTACCTGCACTGATGTTTGTAAATTTCATAAAAAAATCGAACTTTTTTGCGTCTATCGGCCCAAGCCATGGACTTTTCGCTTTTTTTTCACCATCTAAGAATATGTGGAGACGAATATCGGAACAATGCCTGGGTACAATATAATGAAATCTTAGTATACTCATTGTCTCCGGCACTTCGATTTCAAAGGAAACTCGAAGTTCCTCGGGCATTTGGTCCCCGTCGCCACCAGGGGGAACTGGCCGTGAAATTTGAAACTCGTCGAGATACAAAAGTCCTGTTTTTTGGTTAGAATACGGCAGCATTCGTTCTACCTTTTCATTTCTCATAATTTAAACCTCCTAAGCTTATTTTTTCCCAAGTCACAAAAAAATATAATACCTGAATTGAGCGATTTTTGCGGCGATTAGCACTTATCTGTGTGGCATAAGGCTTTCAAAAATTCTCGATATACCGAAGGGTATGCCTGCGAATTTTTGAAAACCTTCTACCAACAACATCTAAGCACTCGTGAAGCAT
>Ga0210084_1000011_pt1 | contig 19145 bp, 18 predicted proteins | sample China_Galinas_Co_3_FD_184863 | JGI IMG/M metagenome (GOLD analysis project Ga0210084, IMG submission 184863) | Wetland microbial communities from San Francisco Bay, California, USA, that impact long-term carbon sequestration -... | ecosystem: Environmental > Aquatic > Marine > Wetlands ... | reverse complement strand
ACAAAATCCAGCAAATTTTATATTTACGAGGCTGGTTTGAGAAATTCATGAAGACTGAGGACAGATGACAGAAGACAGAGGATAGATTAAACACCTTTTAATGAAAAGTTTTTCCGGGGGGTCCAGGGGGGCAGTTTTTTCAAAAAGCGCCCCCCTGGCCGCCGGAGGCATATAAAATTTTCGAGGTCAGGTCTTGCATTGCAACAATGTTATAATGCAAGACCTGTGCCCACTGTGAAGAAGTGGAAACAGAGAGGCAAGACAAAATCACCTAGTGCATCAATTATTTCGACTTCTCTTGATGTGGGCACCCCATTTTCTGCAAGATCCTCCAGTTCGATCATAAGAGAGAAGTGCCAACTGAAAACTTCTTTGGGCTCAAATTCCCTTAGATTTTTGTTGATAACGGCTATGCCAGGCAAGTTATCCTGCTTGAATTCCACAATCTGATAGTGCTCTTCAGGAATAATCACTCTGTATACTTTTGTGCTCATTTTTTTTACGTATCGTTGCCATCACCGGTGGAAATGGAGCGCAGCGCAATTCCCGTCCGAGTGCATGGCATGGTTATCTGCCTTATTCATTCGGGTGACTTCTCAGTGATATTCTTACATATAAGTTCTTCTTTTATCACTTTGTAAAAAAATGAGATAGATTCTGAGGTTCCCTGGATAAATCTCTTCTCAATTTTGTTTAAAGGATGAATCACGATATTTTTAATTATTACACCCAATCCGGCTTCTGTCTCTATCCATGATCCGCCTAATATTTTACGAATTGATTCACCCAAAAAACATCCCCATATCTGAATTGTCTTAGAAGAGGGTATATTTGACCAGGCATTCGAAATGATATCATCAATTTTTAAGATCGTATCTTCATCATAAGTTAGCTTGATATTCATTGTTTGTAAGGCTGCTTCAATACAGAGTTCTGCAGATTATTTGATGATTTCCAATTTCTCTTTTGAAATTTTTTTCATTTACATCTCATATTGACCGGTTAGGTCTCCAGCACATGCAAATGATAACCATATGAATTGTTTATTGATAATTCAATCTTACCTTCTATATGAATGAAGATTTCGTTGTATTCATCTTTTTCTATATCTATTATTTTTGCCGGAAATTTTATATTACCATACCCCTGCACTTCTTTTTCCTTATATTCAAATAACCTTTCTTTGACTTTATCGACTGGCTGGATTAAATCATGGTTAAATTCCACATATTCTTTGCCTTCCAACTCTAAATATGTATCAGTATAAAAAGGCGTACCAATACCTTCGAGAATATCGTCTCCTTTATGCCATTTGGTGTGTAATATCCTGCTTATTTTTTTACCGATCATTTTTTCACCACCCGAACAAAATCATCAACACTTTGCCATCAACACTTTGCCTGTCCCCTTCCGCTCTTTTATTTTCAATTTCATTTTGATATACGCTCTCGGACCTCCATGAGAGCAAAACCGAGAAGGTTCAATCCTCTCCATTCCGTTGGGTCCTCAACTTTGTCATTATTTTTTCCCATGCCTATTCCCCATATTCGATCTGCTGGACTCGCCTCAACGATAACCTTATTTCCTGTTTTTAGCAAGAAATTACCCATTCCAACATTTTGAGAAAACTTAGCCTCGTTTCCCTTGACAACAATCTCGAATCTATGCTTTTTCCAGGCTTCTTCATCAAATGGCGATACTTTTCTACCATACTTTTTGGCTTCTCCGGGACTATTAGAAAAAAGGATCATCTCTCTTATTAGTTCATCACCAAATAATCGTGCTTTCTCTGCCATCATATAATGCTCGGTAGTAGGATATTCGATACCTTCCAGTAAAAATGGAGCGGGAAACCAATTACTCAGGCAACTCTGATCAATTGTACCCGGGATTTTTGGTGTGTGTCCCCAAAAGAAAACGTACTTCGGCCGTAAACCACGCTGATAATACTCGATGATTTCATTTATCGATCGGATATCTTTTGCTTCTTTCATTTTTTTCGACTTAAGGCTTTTCTAATTCCATTCGTATTAAATCCCCACTTTTAATAGTCTCAGTTAATTGATTTATAAAACGTGAAGCTGGTGCTCCATCAACAATATTGTGGTCAAAAGAAAAGGTAAGACAAAGATGTTCTCTTGAAACAAAGTGTCCGTCAATTTCAATGACTTTTTTACTTATACTTCCCACCGTAACCAGAACTGTTGCACTTCCATGAGGAATAAACCAGACAGCCTCTTTGCTGAACATTCCAACAGCGGTAACCGCAGCCTTTCCATAGCGTTTGGCCATATTAATGTTTTTATCTGCAATACGAATAAATGTTTTAAACAGGAAATTGGGAATCATGCGTATCCAGGTTAGTCCGGATAGACTTCCAAGCTTATCGCTTTGTTGTTTTTTGGCTGCCCTGATTTCGTTATGTATTTGAAGAAAGGTCTTTAACTGTGCTTGTTGAATCCCTATTGGTTCGGGCACTTTTTCTCCGACAATTTCTCGTTCAATCAATACACTGACAGTAACATCATCCAGTAAGATAAGTCGTTTTCCTTTTATAAATGAGTTCAATTCAGGATTTTCTTTAATTACTTGCGCCAGGCATGTAACAATATATGCTGTTAATGACAATTTTTCTCCCGTTCTATCAAAGTGTTCTTTTATCAGACGACGCGGCTCAGTTATATCAACTTCTGTAAAGCTGTGTATGGCATTTTTCTCTTTGGTAACCGATGCGGAAGCAATAACAGCTCGTCGATTAAAACTAAGAGGTATACTTTTATATCCTTTTTTATTTTTCATGCAAATTTAAAAGATAAAGATTATTCCGATAATTCTGTTTTTACAGCAACTGCGCAATGATATTTTTGTGATTTTATATCTCTTGATAAAATATTAATGCCTCCGGGAAATCCATTACGGTTCAAGAGATTTTTAATTTCATCCTGACCATAAAAATGAAACACATTTTTGCTCAGCGGTTTCCTCTCGAGCTGCTGTCTATCTTCGAACGCTAATATTAGCCTTCCACCAGGCTTTAAAATCCCCAGAATTTTCTTTATATATTTATCCGGATCAGGCCAAAAATATATGGTGTTCGAAGAACAGATTTTATCAAAGCTGTTTTCATTATAAGGGGTTTCCTCGAAATCACCTTGCCTGATAATCACCTTACCTTTAGCGATGTATTGTTTATTTTTCTTTTCTGCCAGGGCTACCATTTCTTTCGACAAATCTATGCCTTCAATTAATCCCTTATCCACAAGCTTTGCCATTTCGGTTATCAATTTCCCGGTTCCAAAACCGATTTCCAACACATGGTCATTTTCTTGTAATGACAACAGTTCTTTCATGAAATCATTTATTGCGGCATTGCCCAGATCAAAGATTCCGGACATAACCAATCGCCCAAAGAGTCCGGTTGGTTTTCTGGCTTGTTCTGAAAAGAATGTTCTAAAGTTCATGTTAATCGATTCCTTAAAATGCTTTTTGCTCCATGATTAAATCCTGTCCCATAATCGCAGCACTGGCTACTTATCGATTAAGCTCCCGCCCTCAAAGGTTGATACCAACTCCCTTTTAGCCATGCCAACTCAGATGTTCTCCACTTAAACATCGCCGGTTCTACTGAAACAAAATTTTACCACACCTTGATAAAGAAAATCAAGCAGCAGGCTGCTGCACCCTATTTACGGTCGGCAGCAGGCTGCTGCACCCTATTCACGGTCGGCAGCAGGCTGCTGCACCCTATTCACGGTCGTGGCGTTTTCCAATGTTCAAATGTCATCTCAAACCTAAGAGGGTGCATGTGCCGCATGGTGGTTGCCGGAGGTATCGGATATAATTAAAAAAATACCCGGTATTATTGCATTTAAGTTTATTATAATCTAAAATATACGGGACTTAAATTTACTATTAACTAAAATAAAGCGAGGAACCGTGAACCGTAGAAAAGTAAATATGAAACAGTTTTTTTGTTTATTAACAACAATTCTCTGCTGCGGCAGCCTATTGCTGACAGCCCAAACCACATCCCTTCAAAAAAAGGACACGGATAGACAAAAACAATCACAAAAAACCGACTCCCGGGAATATGTCGAAGTGGTCAATGTTTCCCTGGTCTTGCGGGCTTTAAAGAAGGGACAGCCCGCGGCCGGCTTACAGCAAAAGGATTTTACTCTTTATGAAAATGGCAAACCCATGCCTTTAACCAGTTTCCAGGAAATTCGCCGGAAAGTGGGGCAGCATGTTGAAGATAAAACAGCCCCGGCACCGGCAGAGAAAAAACGGCTCTTTTTTCTCTATTTCCGGGTATCCGAACCGGACCCCAAAATTCAAAAAGCATTGGATTATTTTTTCCACCGGGTTTACAGGGACGGGGACTATGCGCTGCTGATGTTTGCCGGCCGGGTGATTCCTATTACTCGCCGCTACCAGGTAGAACCCGCATTGGCAATATTTAATACCGCTTTAGCCCGGGTGGTGGAAAAAGCGAGACTGGAAAAACAAAAATTGAACGATCGCCTGGAAGAGTCGGTCCGGCAATTTTTAGAGGAAAACAGGAAAAATTCAGGCGCTCTCATCGAGCAAAATATAAGCGTGTTGGTCTCTAATTTTAGAAATGCCTGGCAGGTCTATAAACAAAATAACATTTCCCTGGCCGGGGAGAAACTCAAAGCCATTGCCGACTCCTTAAAGAAAGTGGACCTGGAGAAATGGGGATTTGTATTCTACCAGCAAGAAAGCTTCCCTTTTCTGAATTTGCAAAGCATACGGGGGCTGAGCGGTCCCCCCGCGGCAAAGGTAAGAATCCGGCAGGCTTTGGAGCAGCTTACACCGAATATGAGTCCCCGGCAAAGTCTTCAATCCATTAAAGACTTTAAACAGGCATTTATCGAAGCCAATGCCACCTTCCATTTGCTGCTCTCCAATCCCACATCCATGGGGAAAACGGGTACTTTGTACCTGCGGCATAAAACGGCTCATACCGATTGGCAGCAGGCTTTCAGGGGGATCAGCGAAACCACCGGCGGCGGTATTATCGAGGATAACAATGTGCAAAAGTCCCTGGTACAAGCGGTAGAACGGGAGGATGTCTTTTACCGCTTAACCTATACCCCTGCCACTAGAGGAGATGAAAACCGTAAAATTCGCATCCGCACCAAACTGCCGGGTATTAAACTCCAATACCACCGCAAGGTCGCTGTTTCCCCGGTGGATAAAATTGCCATCGATGATTTTTCCTTTAATCACCCTCTCCTGGAATTTACCTTGAAGAATTACCGGCAATTTTTTAACGGCACCTTTTTGTATGGCGATATCGAGGTTAAAATTACCAGCGTTGATGCTAACGACAATCGCAGGACCTTTAAAAAAATGCTCGAACCTGCTAAGGATGAAATGGAATTATCCATGAACCTGGATTTTCCCACTGGTGGGGATTACTCTCTTATTATCGAAGCCATTGACCGGCAGACCGGGCATACAGCCACTGCCAGTCAAACAATCGCTGTACCCAAAAGCAAGTATCAATTGGAACCGGTGCTGGTAACCGAGCCTCTCGAAGAAATCAAAGGCACTGTCGATAAAAGTGTTTTAGACCCTCTTTTGCAGAAATCAGCCCAATATTGCCAAAAATTGAAAAGAGCAACCTTTTATTTTTTTTGTATAGAAGAGGTCATCGACAGCCATTGGTACAGGGGAAATAACCTGAGAAACGACCATTACCTCTACGATTACCAGATCATCAGGGAAGAGAACGGCGAGATGAAAGAAGAACGGCAGTTGAAAACGGAGTCGGAAGCACTGCCGGCAAAAAAGAAAAAAGAAATCGCCAAACCAACAGCCCAACAAAGCACTTTGATCAATTTCTTTTCAAGTTATCCTTATTTGATGCCCATCGGTATGCTGGCGGAAGAGAACCAGGCAAAATATCGTTACCGCTTGTTGGGTAGTGAAACCATTGCCAAACAAACTCTCTACAAAGTCAGTGTCGAACCCAAAGAGCAAGGGGTCATGGAAAAAGACTCCAACTATGGTGTGGTATGGCTCGATGAAGAGGATGGTTCAGTATACAAAATAAAATTAGACCCTAATTCCCTGGGTGGTTTGGAAAAAATCAAAAAACTGGCCCGGGGAAAAAGGCACCGCTTAAAGGTTACGGATATTCATTGGTACGAAGTAGAGCGTAAGGGGATTCGCTTTCCCAGCCGTACTGAAATTAACTGTGCTTTCCTGGATTGGGACCAGGTAAAGAAAACGATGACTCGACTGAGATCAACCGCTGTGCAGCAGTTAGGAACGGTATTTGAATATAAAAAATACAAGTTCTTTAATGTCAATGTAGACGTAGTGGAAACCGAGCAGCAGTGACCGGGAGCCTGTCCGAGAATACCGGGTGAACACAAAAATCAGGCCGAACCCCTATCTTCACCTGGAAACCCTTTGTAGGGGCCCGGTCTGTTTTTTATATTCGCCCGTTTTGCTTCGGTCGTGCGCGTGAAGGGTTTGCATCCATGGGCATCTTTGACATCTCGATACGATCTCTTGTGAGAAATGCGGGTTAATGTCACAAAAATATGACACTTTTTTGATCTTTATTTGGCAATAAAATTGCAGATATTAAACCAATGAACCATGAAAAATAGGAGGAATTAATATGAAACGGCTCTTTTGTCTATTAACAACAATATTCTGCTGCGGCAGTCTATTGCTAACAGCTCAAACCACATCCCCTCCAAAAAAAGACCCGGATGAACCAAAACGATCACAAGACACCGAAACCCTGGAATATGTTGAAGTGGTCAATGTTTCCCTGGTACTGAGGGCTTTAAAGAAGGGGCAGCCCGTGGCTGGCTTACAGCAAAAGGATTTTACTCTTTATGAAAATGGCAAACCGCGGCCATTGACCAGTTTCCAGGAAATCCGCAGGAGAGTAGGGCAGCATACGGGAGATGAAACCACCCGGGTTGAAGAAAAAACAACCCCGGCACCGGCAGCCAAAAAACGGCTCTTTTTTTTCTTTTTTTGGATATCCGAACCAGACCCCAAAATCCCAAAAACATTGGATTACTTTTTCAACCAGGTCTACAGGGAAGGGGACTATGTGCTGCTGATGGTTGGAAACCGGGTGTTTCGCATTTTTCGCCGTTCCCGGGTAGAGCCTGTTTTGGCATCGTTTAATACCCTTTTAGCCCAATTGGTGGAAAAAAAGAGACAGGCAAAACAAAAGTTGACCGATCAACTGGAAGAGTCAGTCCGGCAATTTTTAGAAGAAAACAGGAAAAATCCGGGTCTCCAGGGGGAAAACTTAAGAGTGTTGTTCTCCAGGTTTGGAATTATCAAGCAGGAGTACGGATATAACAGCATTGGCCTGGCAGGAGAGAAACTCGAAGCCATAGCCGCCTCCTTAAAGAAAATAGATATTGAGAAATGGGGTTTTGTGTTTTTCCAGCAAGACAGGTCCCCCTTCCTGCACTTGAACAGCATACGCGGGCTCCACGGCACCCCCGCGGCAAAGGCAAAAATCCGGCAGGCTTTGGATCAGCTTACACCGAAGGCGAGTCCCCAGTTGAGCCTTCAAATCATCAAAGATTTCCAGCAAGCATTTATCGAAGCCAATATCACCTCCCATCTATTGCTGTCCAATCCCACCTCCATGGGAAAGCAGGGCAGCCTGTACTTGAAACATGCGGCAGCTTATGTCGATTGGCAGTGGGCCTTCAGGAATATCAGCCAGGCCACCGGCGGCGGCATTATGGTGGATAACAATTTTCAAGAATCCATGGTTCAAGCGGTAGAACGGGAGGATGTCTTTTACCGCATCACTTATGCTCCCGCCGCTAGAGGAGATGAACACCGTAAAATCCGTATCCGCACCACACTGCCGGGGATTAAGCTCCAATACCACCGGCAGGTGACTGTTTCCCCGGCGGATAAAATTGCCATTGACCTTTTATCCTTTAATCACCCCCTCCTGGAATTTACCTTGAAAAATTACCGGCAATTTTTCGATGGCACCCGTCTGTATGGCGATATCCAGGTTAAAATCACCAGCGTCGATAACAACGGCAATCGCAGGGCCTTTAAAAAGATACTTGAACCCGCTAAGGAAGAGATGGCCGTGTCCATGAACTTGAATTTTCCCTCCGGCGGGGATTACTCCCTAATTATAGAAGCCAATGACCGGCAGACCGGGCAAACAGCCTCCATAAAACAAAAAATCACTGTACCTAAAAACAAGTATCAATTGGAGCCGGTGCTGGTAACCGAAACTTACGAAGAAATGAAGGGCGCCCAACATAAACGGACATTAAATTCTCTATTAAAAAAATCAGCCCGGTATTGTCAAAAATTGAAAAGAGCAACCTTCTATTTTATCTGTACCGAAGAGGTTATCGACAATTATTGGTTCAAGGGAAATCATGAAAAAGAATACCGCTACCTCTACGATTACCAGATCACCAGGGAAGAGGACGGTAAAATGAATGAGAACCGGGAGTTGAAACCGGCAACAATAGAGCTCCTGGAAAAAAAGAGCAAAGAAACGGGAAAGCCGGGGGACAAAAAAAACATTTTTACCAATTTCAATTCAAGTTATCCGTTTTTGATGCCCATCAGTATCCTGGCAGCAGAGAACCAGCCCAAATACCGCTACCGCCTGGTAGGCACTAAGACCGGCGCCAACCGTACTATTTATAAAGTTAGTGTGGAACCCAAAGAGGAAGGAATCAGGGTAAAAGACTCCAACGCCAACTATGGCGTGGTATGGATCGATAGTCAGGATGGTTCGGTACACAAAATTCAATTGGACCCTGATTCCCTGGTTGGTGTGAAACAACTGAAAAAACTGGCCCGGCAAAAGAGAAACCGCTTAAAGGTCTCTGATGTACATTGGTATGAAGTTCAGCGTAAGGGGATTCGCTTTCCCAGCCGGACTGAAATTAACTGTTCTTTCCTGGATTGGGACCAGGTATCGAGAGCGATCAATCGATTCAATATAACTGCCCTGGAGCAGGTAGGAACAGTTTTTGAATATAAAAAATACAAATTTTTCAATGTCAATGTAGATGTAGTGGAGTCCGGTCACCAGTGAAATTTAAGCGCGGAGCCATGAACTGGCGGCAGCGAGGTCTGTCTCTAAACTTGGTCCGCTGCATCGGCTTGTTAGCTGAATATTGTTACCTACTTTCTTTACGGTTATAATAGATTTTACTGTTTTTGTTTTTGAGCCCAGGTTCTAACTATTTGATGATGTTGTTCCCAGGCATCCCAGGCACTTTTAGCCCACTCCCGGACTATCGCTTTATGTCCTTGAACTGTTGTTTTTTTGACTACATCGGCAACTGTTATTTTACCAGGGGAATCAGGGGGTTCCAACCAGGTAAAATTGTGTTTATTCTTTGCGGCCTCTAACATTGCATCATTTGCATTTTCAGGGGACAAACCGTATTCATGAAATAAGCAAAGTCTAACAAGGTGTACACCTACGGAATGGATACATTGACGTTTGGTTGGGCTGCCGGGGTGTTGTATTGCATAGGCATCCACTGTAAGACGGTGAACTTCAAAATATGCCGGGTCACTATATTCCCGCGCTAAAACTTCTCCAAATGCAGCCCAACATCCTGCACATGATTCCATATAGCGATGGACTGGTCCTTTAATGTCTGAAAACTCACCGCCGCAGCCGATACATTTAATTTTCTTCATATGGAATTTATGATTCTATTTTTATCTCTACCGGTTTTTAACAATTTAACGAATATTTATTCTCCAGGTGCTCATGTAGATAGGCACGGTACGTACCGCGCAGGAGAAAAAGGAGTATAAAGAAATCAGGAAGCCAGAAGTTTTGCATAATATGTATGGGGAAGAGCCAGTATGCATCACGCAGATAATCCTCCATACCGTTCATCCCGGCCCACTCCCATCCGTAATAGTCATGTATGGCCACCAGCCCGAAAAGAGCCGTGAAAATAACGATGCACAGCAGCAGGAAGTTCTTGCGATACCTGGTATTGTCCTCGACCCGGCGCACAAATGTCCTGGCGTGCAGATACCGAATGAGAATCATGCACAGCGGGGTGAGGATGGCAATAAGGGCTTTTAGTACATCTTTGCAATCCCTTACAAAAAAAATGTCCCCCCTGTTTGCCTTGATTATTGACCCGATTATCAAGAAAGCAGGTATGGCAAGAATCGGGACAACGATATAGGGTAATACCGCCCAACCCAGGGCAACCGCTGCCGCGCGGAGTTTCTTCCCTGCTGATGCTGACCGCACCATGGTGGTCTCGTCCGGTCCTTTCTCAACCATGGCTGCCAGGGAGGCCCTCACCTCTTCGGGGTTCTCCGTACAACGCTCGTCTTCCTTGCCGGGGGGGATGCCCTCAGCGTACTGCAGGCCACAGTCAAGGAAAGCCGCCAGTTCGCGCACCTGCAAAAGGCATTCCCAGTGGCTCCCGGCCAGCTCGAACAGGAGCTCGTCCTTCTCTCCTATTCGAAGGTACAGATGATAGTGGGGGCGGACGGCGTGTGTGTCGGTGTCTTCGATCTCGTGCACGGCCAACACCACATACTTGATATCACTCAATGGGCCGCTGCTGGTTGGAATCCTGGAGAAACCGTAAGTCAGTTGGTAGGTCCCCGCACTTTTGTCGGCGGAAAACCTGATAAGCCGGAACATGAACCGCATGAGGAGGAGAATGAGTGCGAGGACTACTATTTTGAGGAGAGACTTAAAGAGGCTGTCGGTTCTGAAGATGTTTTGAAAAATATCGACGGCCAGGAAGATCGTGAATGGGACCATCAAAAGGCCCACCAGCCACAGGCTGCCGGTGGCCTGGAAAAGATTCCCGTCCTGGGAATACTTCAGGTGATATGTGTGCCACCACCGTTTTTTTCTTTTACTTCCCAATTGATGTTTCATGATCAAGCAGCAGGCTGCTGCACCCTATTAGAACGTTCCATAAATAACGTACAATAAATTCGAAATTCGAATATCGAAATTCGAAACAAATTCAAAATTCAAATGTTCAAAATTCAAAACATAAGTTGCAAACGATTTGATGTTGCTGTTTTTGTTTTGGTCATTAAGATTTTGGTCATTTGAATTTGTTTCGAATTTCATGCTTCACGATTTCGTGCTTCGAATTTATTCTTATCTTAGTGACATTCTTGTATTAGTCAATATCATATTCGAGAAGAACAGAACCACCTCGGAATCCGCAATTTTTATAAAAAGATATGGCGCCCTTATTTGTTATTTCAGTACTAACTTCAACCTCACAGCATCCTAATTTCGTGCATTTTTCTATAGCTGCTGCAATTAATTTTTTACCAATTCCTTGTTTATGATGAGTTTTGGCAACTACAATTTCGTCTATTAAACCAGATGGTGCTTTGTGCAAAATAGTCTTACGTATGGTGAAATTGATGAACCCGACAACCTTTTTGGACATCCTGGCGATGTAGATATATGAATTTGGGTGCTGTATGATTTGTTTACAATTTTCCAAAGCGGTTTCAACGTTAAATTCACTTGCATCCTCTATCGAGCTTATTAATTCTAACAAAAGAGGTCTAAGCTCATTTATATCATTGTTCTTAGCAGTCTCAATTATCATTTCATCCATGGGTAGATTTGGCATCGCAGTAGATTTTTTGTGAGAAATGCGGGTTAAGCTGCCGCCCTTAAGGGCTGATGCCACCTCCTCCTTTTTTGCCATGCCAACACGGTTGTTCTCCATTTAAACATTGCCGGTTCTACCGGGAAAATATTCTACCACACCTTGAAAAAGAAAATCAAGCAGCAGGCTGCTGCAACCCATTCACGGTCGTGGCATTTTCCAATGTTCAAATATTATTTCAAACCTAATAGGGTCAATGCGCCGCATGCTGTCCGCCGGAGGCACCATGCACCCAGGGATATCGAGCCGGATACAGGATCAAACAAATTTCTTACATTAATAACGGATCAATCGGGTGCAGCAGCATGCTGCCCGCCGGAGGCATACTGCTGCGCAGGCCCCCTAACTTCCAGGTAAATAAGCAAGTTGAAAAATAGACACTTTTCATATAAAATAGGGATATGAAAAAAAAGTGTTTACTCGAAACAGTCGAAATACATGTGAGGCAGAAGGAACGATGAATATTTACGTGGAACTTACAAAAGAGTTCAACCGTGGAAAACTAAGAACAATCATCTGTTCCGGTCAAGCGGTAGTCTTACACCGTCTGGCAGTAATGAGCAAAGATGGCGACTGGATTATTCGTGAAGATGAAGAATCTCTGAATTTTATCCTTAAGGTATTAGCTGATTATGGTGCGAAGTACCGATTTGGTGCCCCGCTTGACATTCGTTGGATGAAAGGTGGGTGGAGTTCCCATTTTGAATTCCTCCATAAGGGGCTTCGTGTCCGTACCGATTTCTTCAGCCGACCACCAAGAATATCTTCAGAGCGTCTCACACAAGTATGGAAAGAACAGGAAATTTCCGATCTGCCATTCGTCAATGTAAAAGATCTTGCGGATCTGAAGAAAACAAACCGGGAAAAGGACTACGCAGTAATAGGAGAACTGGCACGATTGATGACGAATCCACGTCAGCAATTATTATATTCCCGGAGTGCCAGAGACATCTTAAACCTTGCGGAAAAACACCCGAAGTTGATAATTGAACTGAATAAACAAAGACCATTATTATCAAGAATAACCGAAGGCAGGGAAAAAATAGAAGAATTGCTGGATGCAGAGAAGCGCACATTGATACACCAAAACGAAAATAGACTGGCTCTCTATTTAAAAGCTGCCGAAAAATGGACTGCATCGTGGCCTTCAATCGAGAAGGAATTGTCCGGCAGGCCTCTTGTAGAGACACATAAAATGATTATAGAGCAAGCAGAAGACGTTTTACCATTCGGTCCGAAGGAGACAAAAAATGATTGAAATGAAAGACGAATTCTTAAGTGAAGAGGATATTGATCTTCGGAACCTTTCGGAGCAAGAGTTGTACGAATACTGGAATTTCTGGCTCGAACAAGCCCAAGCCACAAACGAAATGGATCGTTATTCATATTCTCATGGAGTGTTCACGGTAGAACCTCACGATACTACCGCAGATAGAACCGGAACCGTTAATAATTAATGAACCCCAGGTACCCCGGATTTCTCCGGGCCAACATATTCACAACAAACAACAAATAAGGGGCAATTATCCGACGATTAATCAAGGAAACCTGTTAAAACAAAACGATAGGCACGTTTTAGTCACCTTCAGCAAAGATATGATGACAAACAATCAGTGGTCATGGTGCATGCATACTCCCGAAACTTTTCCCCAAATAGATAAAAACAACATCCGATTCCTGGACAAACGGACCTGCGTACTACCTGTTAAATTAAAGCCGGGAAAAACTTACGTCATCCGGATTAATTCGCAGAAATACAACTATTTCAAAGACAAAAATGGAAATTCGGCTGTACCATATTTGTTAGTATTTGAAACCCGGAAGTAAAAGTTAATGGCCAAAAACTAACCTGATTTTAGCCACAAAGATACACAAAGGGGCACAAAGAAAAGACAGAAACCATCTTAGTAAAAAGTTTTTGCAGGGGGGTCCAGGGGGGGCAGTTTTTTCAAAAAGCGCCCCCCCTGGCCGCCGGAGGCAAAAGTGACAGGGGTTGACAAAAAAGCATATAAGTGATACAAAAGGATTTAATTCCAAATTAAGGAGTGTCAAATGAAAAAGATTTCCGTTTTATGCAGTATCCTGGTATTTCTCTTTTTAATATCATCTTTAATCCTGGCTCAGACCCCACCTGACAAATTCCTGGGCCATGAAGTAGGTGCTGATCGCAAACTTGCCGATTATGACCAAATCCAGGCTTACTTTCAGAAACTTGACCGGGAATCAGGTAAAATCAAAGTCCTGACCATCGGTAAAACCACTTTGAACAAACCCATGATCATGGCTGTGATTACCTCGGAAAAAAACATGGCAAAGCTGGATACCTATCGTAACATCTCAAAACAGTTGAGAGATGCTGGAGGACTGACCGATGAACAAGCGAAAAAGCTTTCTAAAGAAGGTAAAGTGATTGTCTTTATCACTTGCAGTCTCCACGCCACGGAAATTGCCGCATCGCAAATGTCCATGGAGTTTGCTTATAAACTGGTAACCGGGGATACGCCGTTTAATGCCGATAAAGTGCTTGACGATGTGATCGTTCTCCTGGCCCCCACCATCAACCCGGACGGCGAGCAAATGGTAACGGATTGGTATCGAAAATATGTGGGCACTCCCTATGAAGGCGGCCGTATGCCCTGGCTGTATCATCATTATGCCGGTCATGACAACAACCGGGATTGGTTCATGTTTAATCTTTCCGAGACAAAAGCGGTTACCAAAGTGCTGTACCACGACTGGATACCCCAGGTACACATCGATGAACACCAGATGGGTTCTACCGGCGCCCGTCTCTTTTTACCTCCCTTTATGGACCCGCCGGTTCCCACTATTCATCCGCTGGTCTGGCGGGGTGTTGCCCTGTGCGGGACAAATATGGCTTATGATTTGCAAAAATACGGTTATAAGGGTGTTGTTTATGCAAGAAATTTTACCGGTTGGTGGATCGGCGCCTGCGACGATACCGCATGGCTGCATAACTCTATCGGTCTTTTAAGCGAAATGGCATCGGTAAAAACCGCCACCCCGATTTACATCGATCCCACTGAAATCCCGGACTCCTTAATAGAAAAACGAATTCAATTTCCAGACCCCTGGCCCGGGGGCTGGTGGAGACTGAGAAACCTCGTAGACTACGAATTAATACTGTCCATGAGCCTGGTAAAGACCGCCCACCTTCACAAAGAAGATTTTCTCTATAACTTTTATAAAATGTGTAAAGAGTCTATTGAAATCAGACCCGAAGGACAACCCTTTGCGTTTATTATCCCTGAAGATCAACGGGATTACCCCACCACCCTGAGAATGCTGGAAATTCTTATGTTCGGCGGTATTGAAATTCACCAGGCTAAAGAAGATTTCGCGGCTGACGGTAAATTATATCCGGCCGGTTCCTTTGTCGTCCTGATGTCCCAGCCTTACCGGCCCTATGCCCAGTCACTCCTGGAAAAACAGAAATACCCCGACCTGCGTGAAAGCTCCGGCGATAATCCTATCCCCCCCTATGACAATGCCGGATGGACATTACCTTTGCAAATGGGAGCTGCCTGTGACCGTATAGAAAAACCCTTTAAAACCGCACTGGAAAAACTGGAAAAAGTTCCGTATCCTTCGATAACTCCACCGGAACAAAGTGCGTCTTATATTATCCTCGATACCAGGAAAAATGCCTCCTCTTCAGTGGTTTTTTCTCTATTAAAGGAAAAAGCAGAGGTCTACCGCTCTAAAGATTGCATCAAGGCAGACCACTTTCATGCCTGTCCCGGAAGTTTTATCATCAAAAATACGCCGCAAGTGCAAAAACAACTTCCCGGCCTGTTAAAAAAATGGCATCTTACTGCTTATGAGCTTGAAAATGTCGATAATATTCCGAAGAATCCCTTAAAAAGCCATCGCATCGGACTTTATCAATCCTGGCGGTCCAGTATGGATGAAGGATGGACCCGGTTTGTTTTCGATGATTTAGGTATACCTTATACCACCCTTCATAACAAAGATTTCAAAGGCAAAAATAAAAAGAAAGCAGACCTGCGAAAAAGCTTTGATGTCATTGTCTTTGCCGATGAAAGCCCGGAGATCATCAAAGAGGGAAAACCCGATCCTACCTCCCGCTGGGCCAGGTACTTTACGGAAATGCCTCCTCCTTATAAAGGCGGTATCGAAAAAGAAGGAGTAGAGGCTTTAAAGGATTTTGTTGCTCAAGGCGGTATCCTCGTATGTATGAATAATGCCGGCAGGTTGGTTTTAAAAGAGTTTAAACAAATACCCGCCAGTAATATCCTGGAGAAAGTTGACCGCAGTAAATTTTTCTGCCCCACATCTATTCTGAAAGTAAAGGTTGATAATAAGTCCCCCATCGGATATGGCATGCCCAAAGAGGCCGCTGTAATGTTCTCTCGAAGCCTGGCTTTCAGAACCAGCGTACCTTCAGGGGAATGGGACCGGCAGGTAGTAGCCAGCTATCCCAAAGAAAAAATTCTAATGAGCGGTTGGCTCTTAGGAGAAAAATACATCGCCCGTAAGCCTGCCTTAGTGGACGTAAAATATAAGAAGGGGCATATTATTCTTATCGGCTTTCGCTGTCAACACCGGGCCCAATCCCACGGGACCTATAAATTCCTCCTCAACGCCCTGCTCTATCCTGAAATCAATTAAGCTTTAATTTTGTGGCTAAAGTTACAGATTGGTTTAATTTGCCTTAACGCTTGAAAACCAGGTTTGCTGTAGTAGTTCCGTTAAAATAGTTTTTACCTTTGCCAACAAGTGTAAGACTCCCCCCGGTGAAAATATAGCCGGCCTGCTGACACTTCCATGCATTTAAATCGACATTCATTACTATAAATATTTTAGTTAGTACGTAACCTTGACTATCAGGCTGCAAGTCCTGTTTTTTGCCCGCCAGGTCAACATTCACAACTTTCCCTATGTCTCCCTGTGCGCAATGATAAGAGCCGCCCCCTCCAAGGGTGATTTGCTGCACTCCTTCCGGGTCCTCGACGATGCAGGTAACAGTAAATAAATCCCCCGGATTTACTTGAATTGGTCCTCCATTGCCGACAATTTCTTGCTTCTGGTTGTTTGCCTTATTAAGGATGCTCCATTTTACTATTGGGGGTGTAGAGTCTGAAGTAGGTTTTTTGGTTTTACAACCTGGTAACATTAATATCACCACCAGGATTAAAAAAGACACTATACCCGGTCCGGGATTATGGAAGTAAGTCATACCTCCAATTACATTTGACTTTGTTTTTTTCATTTTGATTAACCTCCTTAGGGCCCCTCGCCGAGGGGGGTTATTGGGCTTTCTTTTTGCGGGTCATTTCACCGGTCACGGTTGTCATTTTACCGTCAGCACCGGGCATTTCTACAGTTATTTTCATTTTGTCGGGTCCTAGTTTTTCTATGATCCTTGTAGATTTACCCATGTTGCCGCTCCATTCCATGATGCTTTTATTACCCTCTTCTTTGCCTTTGCCTTCGAACATACCCCTGAAATTATCGATCCAATAACCGACGCCGGCACCGGTCTTGGGATCAACAGTCACAGCCCCTATACCGTGATATTTCATGGGGCCGGCTTCACTGCTGCCTTCCATCATCATGAACTGATCATTTAATCCCATCCTGCACACCAGCCATTCCTGGCTTTTTCCCATGGGGCTATTCATCCACCCTTCCCATTCCCCCAGCATCCATTTGGTCATGGGGGTATCCAACGGTTTGGGGGGAGCAGACATCTGCGCCATCATGGGTACAGCCAGAAAACTCACTAAAACTGCTAAACTCAACATTGTCTTTTTCATTTTTTTCTTTCCTCCTAAAATTTGGATTTAGGTATAACACAATAAAAATGGAAAATCAAGCACGGACTAAAAAAATATTGCCTTTCTTTTTCTTTTATGTTCTAATATTATTTAATCTTTTGGTGTTTGTTGGCCAGGATTAAGGCTGTTGGACAAAATGGAGGCAATCTCAAAATGAGAACACTTATTTTATTTATCATCCTGATCCTCCCTGGTTTGATATTTGCCGAGAAACTGGCGGACCTGGCTGAGGTTATGCAGCCCGGGGATTTCCATGTATATGGAGACCGCATATTTATTGGCGACAATAATACCATCCATATTTACTCGCTGAAAGACTTTAAACAGATTAAGCAATTCGGGAGGGAGGGAGAGGGCCCCGGAGAATTTAAATTTAATATTCGCCTGGAAGTTTTCCCGGACAAACTGGTTGTGAATACAATGGGGAAATTGATTTTTTTCTCCCATGACGGCAGCTTGATCAAAGAGTTTAAGACCAAATCCGGGATGTCCAATATACGCCCTGTTGGTCCAAACTTTGTCGCTTCCGTTTATGAGGGTTCAAAAACGCAAAAAATGAATCTCTATGATAAAAACCTCAAATTTATGGATACCTTTTATGAAGGCTCATTGGGACAGACTACGTATTGGCACAGCGATGCAAAAAAAAATGATGTGTTCATGGTGAAAGATTATGTGGAACTAGAAGTTTATAAGGATAGGATTTATGTTGGCGATACGAGAAAAGGGTTCTATTTCGCGGTTTACGACTGCACAGGAAAAAAGTTATACGATGTTAAAAATCAATATAAACCGTTGAAAATCTCCGAAGAATATAAAAAGGAAAAGATAAGAATCCAGCAAGAGAGACCTGGTTGGGATAGAATAAAAAATAAAATTAATATCCGTTTCCCCGAATATTTCCCTGCCTATCATTCCGTCCGGTTTTCTGATGATAAAATATATTTTGTTACCTTCTTAAACAGTAAAGGAAAGGATGAAACAATTGTAACGGACCTCAATGGGAAATTTTTGGGAAAAACATGTGTGCCTTCTGATATTTGGATTTTTTCCATTAGCAAAGATAAACTCTATTGGCTGGTTGAAAACGAAGATAAAGAGATGTGGGAATTGTATGGGGAAGATGTAAAGCAACTTACAAGGGGAAATTGAGTTTAAAATTAAAAGAAAAGCAGCCTGATGTATCGTGATTTCATATCTTATCACTTCACCTGGATCTTAATTTCCCGGGTGCGTTTCATCATTATCTCCGGCTTGTTTTCTGTAAAAAACCGGTCAAATATGTCTTTGGAATTTGAAAAGTTTTGGGAAGTTTTGGAAGTTTTGGTGCCAGGCAAGAATGCCGATAATCCGCCATTGAAAGTTGTAAATGAAGATATAATTTTAAGAAGTCCGTTAACAGATTCGAAATATCGAGTAATTGGGAAAATACTCGGTGACAAAATGATGTTAAAATGGATGAATGGTGAAGCGTTTGCAGTTAGATACGATTATTTCAAAAGAAGCGGGGTTCCTGGTGCCAGGTGATTAATTCAGTCTGTCCGGGAACGGACAAGGGGGCAAGCCCCCTCGTTCCCTCGTGTACTGTTCATGCCCTTTTTCAACCTGGTCAACATATAGTTTTCCTGTTTTTAGC
>Ga0210084_1000010_pt1 | contig 19223 bp, 19 predicted proteins | sample China_Galinas_Co_3_FD_184863 | JGI IMG/M metagenome (GOLD analysis project Ga0210084, IMG submission 184863) | Wetland microbial communities from San Francisco Bay, California, USA, that impact long-term carbon sequestration -... | ecosystem: Environmental > Aquatic > Marine > Wetlands ... | reverse complement strand
AAGGAATGGAGTATGGATGCCGCCTCTGCAGAGTATATGGATAAAGATAAGCAGGCGATTTTCAAAGATCTTTCTGTTACATTTTATCTGAAAGATGAAACCAAGGTTTATATAACAGCAAATCAAGGGATTTTGAAAACAGATTCCAACGACATGGAAATACATGGTAATGTTGTTGTAAGAAATAAGGATTACAAACTAAGGTGTGAGAATCTATATTACAAACATGACCAGCAAATCATTTTTTCAAAAGTTCCGGTTAACATTACAGGAGACTCATTTGAGCTTGTTGCCGATTCCATGTCATTAAATTTAAACACCAATAAGGCGTTGTTTGAAGGAAAAGTCAAAGGAACTTTTAGTGAACACTTCATACTTTAATCAACATTATTTCAAAGCATTACGATATTGGACTGTGTTTTATTCAATCATCTTTTGCTTATTAATACACACGGCGTATGCCAACGATACATTGCGTAATCCGAAACAAAAGAGTCCCGGCAAAAACGAAGCCATTCATATTACATCAGACAGGCTGATCTCTGACAACAAAGCCGGATATGCCGAATTTATCGGGAATGTAAGGGCGACCCAGGTCGACACCATTATAACTTCAGATAGGCTTAAAATTTTTTATAAAAAAAACATTGCAAATAAAGGTCCTCTTTCTGTAAGTGAAGAATCAATACATAAAATCGTTGCCAATGGAAACGTTGAAATAAAATTTGACAACAGGGTTGCAACTGCTCATCAGGCCGTATACAATACAGAAACCATGGTGCTTGTATTGTCCGGAAACGATGCAAAGATCATAAGTGAAAATGATTCTATTTCCGGTGAAAAAATAACATTTTACAGAACAGACGGGCGCATCAACGTTGAAAGTGGAAATAAAAAACGAGTGGAAGCAGTATTTTATTCGGGGAAAAAGGGTAAAAAATAATTGGCAACATTGTCTCTTGAAAATTTGGTCAAAATATATAATGGGAGACAGGTTGTAAATTCCGTTAACATGAAAATAAAAAACAACAGCGTTGTCGGCCTCCTCGGCCCAAACGGCGCGGGCAAAACCACGACTTTTTATATGACCATTGGAATGATAAAGCCCGATAAAGGACACGTATTTCTTGATGAAGAAGACATAACGACGTATCCTATGTATCTGAGAGCACGCAAGGGCGTAGGATATCTTCCCCAAGAGACGTCGGTATTTAAAAAACTGACTGTCCAACAAAATATCATGGCAATTCTTGAAACCTTGTCTATTTCAAAGTTAGAGCAGAAAGAACGGGCAGATATGCTCCTTGATGAACTCGGAATAAAACATCTGATGAACCAAAAAGCCAATCAACTCTCAGGTGGGGAAAGGCGGCGGCTTGAAATTACACGCGCACTGGCCACAAATCCTTCATTTATTCTTCTTGATGAACCTTTTGCAGGTATAGACCCATTGGCGGTAATCGACATCAAAAACATCATCGAACATCTTAAAAATAGAGGGATTGGTATTCTTATCTCGGATCATAATGTGAGAGAGACACTTGAAGCCTGTGACAAAGCATATATATTAAATGATGGCAAGATTATCGAATCCGGGTCTCCGGAAAAGATTGTAGCAAGTAAAACCGCCCGGCGGATATACTTAGGAAACGAGTTTAAATTATAAAATGGCCCTTGAATTACGACAACAGTTAAAATTAACTCAGCAGCTGATCATGACCCCTCAGCTTCAGATGGCGATCAAGCTTTTGCAGCTGTCAAGAATTGAGCTTTTGAATACGATTCGAAAAGAGCTCGAAGATAATCCGACACTTGAAGAGGAAATTCATGAAGTTGCTGTTGAAAAATCGCCTGATGAACAGTCTGATAAAGCATCTACCGATGCATCCTCAACAGAAGAGGTCACGATAGAGGAAAAAATCCGTGATGATATCGACTGGGACAATTATATCAATGAATTCAGTTCCTCGGGTAAAACCCATTTCGAGATCGAAAGAAAAGATTCACCGGATTTCGAATCTTTTATCGCACACAAGGAATCTTTGCGTGATCATTTGCTTTGGCAACTTCTTATGACATCTCCGACCCCGGAGGAAGAAAAAATCGGAAGTCTTATCGTCGGCAATCTAAATGAAGATGGTTATCTGGATGCGTCCATCGAAAATCTCGCCGCTATGAGCGGTTCTGATCCTGAAAAAATTGAAGAAATTTTAGCCCTGATGCAAACCTTTGATCCCACGGGTGTGTGCGCAAGAGACTTAAGAGAATGTCTGCTCATACAGGCACGTTATTTTAATCTTGACGATTCCATAGTGATCAAAATTATCGAAAACCATCTCAATCATCTGGAAAATAAAAACTATAAGGCCATCGCAAAATCTCTAAAAATAAGCATCGAAGATATCATCACGGCCGTAAAAGTGATCAAAGGCTTAGAACCGAGACCCGGCAGGGAATTTTCCGAAGAAGAAGCCCAATATATTAATCCCGATGTTTTTGTTTACAAACTGGAAAATGAGTTTGTCATATTGGTCAACGATGATGGGATGCCAAGACTGCACGTTAACAATTTTTATAAAAACGCCTTCAAGGATGGCGGAACCTTTTCCGACGATGCAAAGGAATATATCCAGGAAAAGATGAGGTCCGCCACATGGCTCATCCGAAGCATTCATCAACGGCAAAAAACCATTTATAAAGTGATGGAAAGTATACTGAAGTTTCAGCGAAGTTTTTTTGAAAAAGGCATCACCCACTTGAAACCCATGGTATTGAGAGATGTTGCGGAAGACATCGGAATGCACGAATCGACCATCAGCAGGGTAACAACCAACAAATATGTCCATACGCCGCGTGGTATTTTCGAATTGAAATATTTTTTCAACAGTTCTATCCAGCGGGTTCAAGGCGAAGCGATTGCATCTGCCAGTGTTCAAGAAAAAATAAGACAGATTATCGAAAGTGAAAATCCAAAAAAACCCTACAGCGATGATAAAATATCGAGACTTCTAAAAGAGTCAAATATTAGTATTGCTCGAAGAACCGTAGCCAAATATCGTGAAATGATGAGAGTATTACCATCGAACAAACGCAAAGAATTTTAGGGAGGTTTTACGCATGCAAACATCGGTGACATTTAAAAATATTGATCCCTCTGAAAACTTGAAATCATATGTCGGAGAAAAACTGGATCGCTTTGACAAATATTTATACAACCCTGCTGAAGCAAATGTTGTCCTTTCAGTGGAAAAATTTCGTCATATGGCTGAGATCAACATCATCGGTGACCGGCTGAACATTTATGGCAAAGAAGTAACCGGCGATATGTATTCAGCCATAGATATTGCCCTGGATAAGCTTGAAAAACAAATAAAGAAAAACAAAGAAAAAATAAGGAAATACCGAAGCGGATCAAAATCCAGTACAAAGGGAAATATTGTTGAAGACGCACCCTTTATGGAAGATGAGTCCACTCGCCATGTCATCGTTAGAAATATCGAATATAAGCCGATGGATGTGGAAGAAGCGATTATGCAAATGAGCCTTGTAAACGATAATTTTCTGGTTTTTACAGATGCCAGAAGCAATCGAGTCAATGTTCTCTATCGGCGTAAAGACGGTAACTTCGGTCTGATTCAACCCAGAAGCTAATACCTGAATCTTGAATATCGAATTTTCTTTATTGCCCATCCAAACATCTTATATTGGGCACAACTTTGGTCTCCAATACAAAATTTAGATGATCTATTATCGGTGTTACTGAAATGAAGATTCTTGATGTTTTGCCTAAAGAAGCAATTCTTGCTGATTTGAAAGCCGTTGATAAAAAAGGCGTCCTCGAAGAACTTGTCGTTCCTGTGGCCGATATTTCAGGAGTAAACCATGAAGAACTCGTAAAAGTACTGATGGAAAGGGAACGGCTTGGCAGCACCGGAATCGGTGAAGGTATTGGAATTCCTCACGGCAAAGTGAAAGATCTTGATTCACTGATTCTCGGTTTTGGCCTCAGCCGAAAAGGCGTTGATTTTGATTCTATGGACGGCCTGCCCGCCCATATTTTTTTTCTTCTAATCACTCCGGAAAATTCAACCGGCCTTCATTTAAAGCTTCTCGCACGAATATCGAGAATTTTAAAGAATGACCCTTTCAAAGAAAAACTGCTTCATGCAAACACCAGAGATGAGATTTACTCAATTATTAAAGAAGAGGAGGAAGAAGAGTTTTAAACCCCACCCTTGATTAAACGTGAAAAAATTAACCATATTCATTATTACGGGACTTTCCGGATCGGGTAAGAGCTGTGCAATTGCAGCATTGGAAGACACGGGTTTCTACTGTGTCGACAACATGCCGGTAGCACTTCTCCCAAAATTTGTGGAACTACCGATTCAGAATGACTCGGAATTCGCCGGGCTGGGATTTGTGATGGATGTTCGGGAGAAAGGCTTTCTTTCCATGTATCCATTAATCTTTGAGTCACTCAAGGAAAAGGGGTATAAACTTAAAATTCTTTTTCTCGAAGCTGACGAAAACATTCTATTAGAGCGCTACAGCCAGACACGTAGACATCATCCCCTGTCCCAAGGCAGAAGCCTTTTAGAGGGAATTCGTACAGAACAGGAACAGTTAAAAAATCTTAAAATCGTTGCCGATAAAATTATTAATACTTCCCATTACAATGTTCACAAACTGAAATCTGTTATTCGGGATATCGCTCTACAGAGTAAAGATTTTGCTCCGATGAGTATCAATATATTGTCATTCGGTTTTAAGTATGGCGTCCCTTCAGATGCCAGCCTCATCATGGATGTTCGTTTTCTTTCAAATCCATATTTTGTTCCTGATCTCAAAGCGTTAGACGGAAAAGCCGAAAAAGTTCAGAATTATGTCTTAAACAACGACGACACCCGAACGTTTTTAAAAAAATATCTGGATTTTCTTGACTATTTAATTCCATTGTACGAAAAAGAAGGCAAAGCCTATTTAACCATTGGCGTCGGTTGTACAGGAGGCAGGCATCGATCGGTGGTCATTGCCGAAGCCATATCAACACATATAAAAAAACCAGACAGAAAGATCATGGTCACACATCGTGACATCGATCTTTAGAAGGAGCATTATGGTAGGTATCGTTATTGTAACACACAGCCAGCTTGGAGATGCCCTTATTGATGCCGCTGAATTCATCCTCGGAACTCGACCCGATACCATGGTCTCTGTTTCCATCAATTTGAAAGAAAATGTAGATAAACTGCGCAAAAAAATTTCTAAGGGAATTAAAGAGGTTGACCGTAATAAAGGGATTCTGATCCTTACAGATATGTTTGGCGGCACACCTTCCAACTTGAGTTATTCATTTCTTGAAGAAGGAAAAGTGGAAGTCATATCCGGCGTTAATCTTCCTATCTTGATTAAAGCCGCAGATTTTCAAAAAAAGGAAATGGATCTTTGCGAACTCGCTGAACACCTCGAAGCGTTTGGGAAAAAAAGTATTTCACTTGCCAGCGGAATTTTAAAAGGAAATAAACGGGAATAAGCCGGTAATCTTGGAGGAGACAATATGAGCGTAAAAGTAGCTATAAACGGTTTTGGTAGAATAGGACGCCTTGTTTTTAGGGCTTCAATCAATCACGCTGAACTTGAGGTTGTGGCCATTAATGATCTTATGGATTCAGCAACAATGGCGCATCTTCTTGCTTACGATTCTGTTCACGGTCGTCTGGAGACGGAAGTGGTTGCAAAAGAAGACGCAATAGAAGTTGGTGGAAGGTCGGTTGCAGTGACATCAATAAAAGATCCCGCCGCCCTCGCCTGGAAAGATCATAATGTGGACATTGTTGCGGAATGCACCGGTCTTTTCAGAGACCATGAAACCGCTTCAAAACATCTTACCGCCGGTGCACGGAAGGTGATCATATCGGCACCTGCACAGAAACCGGACATTACCATTGTCATGGGTGTCAACTCAAACCAGTATGATCCTAAAAATCATAATATTATATCAAACGCCTCTTGTACGACCAACTGTCTTGCACCGATGGCCAAGGTACTCTTGGAAAATTTCGGGATTAAAAGCGGCTTAATGACAACCATACATTCTTACACGGGCGATCAGCGATTGCTCGATTTCCCTCATAAGGATCTTCGGAGAGCCCGAGCCGCTGCCATGAACATGATTCCGACGACCACAGGCGCAGCCAAGGCTGTGGCTCTGGTGCTGCCTGAACTTTCCGGAAAACTCAATGGCCTCGCCATTCGCGTCCCCACACCGAATGTGTCCATTGTCGACTTCGTTGCAAGTTTAGAAAAAACAGGGGTCTCGGTTACTGATGTAAATTCAGCTCTGAAAGAGGCTTCGGAAAAATCACTTGCCGGTATTCTTGGATATAGTGATCTTCCGCTGGTATCCTCCGATTTTAATGGATCAACTTTATCCTCAATTGTCGATGGACCGACAACGTATGTCGTTGACAACATGGTCAAGGTCCTGTCCTGGTATGACAATGAGACCGGATATTCAAACAGGATGGTGGATCTGGCAGCGATGATTGCAGCACAATTGTAAGACCTTTTAAAACATTACCGCTTCATGTATAATTAAATTTTTGCTGAAAGAACTTGTGACTAAGGGCTCGGAAAGAACCTGCTCGGACTATTTATAAAGATCTCTGCTTTAACAGGGGATTTCATCCATAAAGTCAAAAAACCGGTAGTTCTTTCAAAACGATCCCTAAATCACTCAAACAGCTTCCAGTCAAAAATTAAATCATACATGAAGCTCCTTTGAGATCGATTTGTTTCAAAGCTCTCAATTAAAAACTGATAATTTTCGAGAGTTAATCTGAGACCTTTGAAAAATGTTCATTTTTATTCAAGGTTAAGGAAGGTGAAAATTTTAACCACAGACATACATCTAAGTATTTCGAGGATTAAAATTTTAACCTGACACAGGAATTGGAAAAAAGGGGACGTTTTTCAAAGGTCTCAACAGGAGATTACTAAATGGACAACCGCAGACCCTTGATCGCCGGTAACTGGAAGATGTTTAAAACGTGCTCCGAGGCTGTTGAAACGGCAAAACATCTTGTAAAGCTTGTATCGACGTCCGTCGATGTTGATGTCATGATTGCGCCGCCGTTTACCGCACTGGCACAGGTTTCAGATGTGGTGAAAGGGACCTGTATATCTCTGGGCGCACAGAATCTTTATTGGGAGACTGAAGGTGCATATACCGGTGAGATATCTTCATCCATGCTTGTTTCAGCCGGTTGTCGGTATGTCATCATCGGACATTCCGAGCGACGTCAATATTTCGGAGAAACCGACGAATCCGTTAATAAGAAAGTAAAATCATCTGTCAATTACGGTTTAATACCGGTGATGTGTGTGGGAGAATCTGAAAAAGAGCGGGAATTAAACGAAACTTTTTCAGTGCTTGACAAACAGGTAAAAAATGGGTTAGAGGGCTTTTCTCACGATGATCTGAAAACACTGGTCATTGCGTATGAACCGGTATGGGCCATTGGGACCGGAAAAACGGCAACCACTGATCAAGCCCAGGAAGTTCATAATTTCTTGCGCACGACGCTTGCAACAAATTTCGGAAATATGCTTGCCAAATCTATAAGAATCCTATATGGAGGTAGCGTTAAACCGAATAATATCGAGGAACTTATGTTAATGCCTGATGTTGATGGGGCACTGGTAGGCGGTGCAAGCCTTGACCCGGAAACATTCAGCAAAATCGTTCAATTTTAGAATCAAACTTGATAAAATTATGTCAACATTTTTAGTTATCATACACACGATTGTTTGCATCGCCCTTATTTTGATTATTCTGCTTCAGACCGGAAAAGGGGCAGATATGGGGGCTGCTTTTGGCGGGGGCTCTAGTCAGACGCTTTTCGGCAGTACCGGCTCTTCAACGTTTTTGGGAAAATTAACAACGGCGGCAGCCGTCGTTTTTATGTTAACTTCCCTGGGCCTAGCTTACCTATCAGGCCATCGTACCACAAATTCCATTATGATGGATAAAAAGGCACCCATAGAGCAGCAGGCCGCGCCGGCTACACCGGAGAAACTTCCTCAACCGAGCAGCCCGGAAGCACCGCAGCCCGCAAAACCTGCTCAAACAAAATAAGGCCTTAAAACTTCCTGAACTCATTTTTTATGAGTTCTCCATGATCCATGTGCCGAAGTGGTGGAATTTGGTAGACACGCTATCTTGAGGGGGTAGTGGGGAGACCCGTGCCGGTTCAAGTCCGGCCTTCGGCACCACCTTAAAAATAAAGGGTTTAAAAGGAACATCCTCTATTAAACTCTCTTGCTTGAAATCGATATGTGCCCTGCCTTTTTATCGTTTTTTTTCGATTTCCTTCATATCTGGCAGTTGCACTCTTTTGGGGCGTTTGGGTTTTGCCTGTGGATTTTTCGCCCAAAAAACCTTGACATGTCACATTGTGGCATTACAATAAAACTGTTAGGCAGAATGAAATAACCGTTTAGTCTTGCCTAGCCTCCTTTCTCCAGCCCCTGGTTTCTCCAGGGGCTTTTTTATTTTCCTCGGAAGAGAAAATTCCGGTATGGTGTTATCAAACGAAGTGCTGTTGAATAGATACGGTTATAAATCAAACTTAAATTCTTGCAGCCGCTTTATTTTTTTAAGATCATCACAGGCTTCTTCAGTCCCCAACCTGCATGCATGTTCTAAAGAGGCTTTCACTGCTTCAATCTCATGCATTGCATAGTACGCAATAGACTTGGCCAGGTGAATTTCACCCAAATTCGGATATTTCATTTCAAGCCGATCGAGATATATTACAGCTGCCCTCCATTGTGCCTTTCTTAAAAGTCTATATGCATGCGCTAAATCATGGCCGGGTTCGATTTTTTTGCCAATCGTCGGTTCCATCTTTTTACGCAGGGTTATTTTTGCTTCCTTTTTTTCATATTCTAAGTTTAGAATTTCAGCCCTGATGAAATCTACAGGCGTAATTTTAACCCTGATTCGAACAAAACATTTAGAAATGAGGCCGGTTGATGTCCATGTTTCCTTTATAATGTCTTCATTTATTTCATCCGCCAATATACAATAGATCTCATCCTTTTTATGTTCATATGGCTCAACCAGTTGTTTTCTTTTAAAATATTTACCGGCCAACTCAACAGCCGTTTTTTTTGCGTTGAAGCGTGCCAATTTTTTCGTGATTTGCTTTGAGTCACCTTTTTTAAACAGGCACACCCCTTCCGACTCCAACTCAATGGTGGTATTGTTTCCGTTGTCCTGAGAAAACCCCGAACCAGACAAAAATATCAAAAAAACAACCCACATCATCGTTCGTATTCTCATGTTCCCATCCATAAAAAGATTCTATTTTCGCCAGAATTCCGGTACGAAAAGAATAATGATCGTATATATCTCAAGCCTTCCCAAGAGCATGCACCATATGAGTACCCATTTCCCCAGATTGGGTATCAGGGCAAAGTTATCCACCGGACCCACCATCCCAAGGCCCGGCCCTATATTTCCGAGGGTGGCTGCAACCGAAGCAAGTGAGGTAATAAAATCAACCCCCATAGCCGCAATCAGCACGGTGGAAAAAGCAAACAGTCCCACATAAAGGCCCATAAATCCCAGCACGCTCCGAACAACATCTTCGGGAACAGACACACTGCCGATTTTAATATGTTTGATCGCCCTGGGATGGATGAGCAAAAAAAGTTCTTTATAGCAATATTTAAGATAGAGCATGACACGGAGACATTTCATTCCACCACCGGTGGACCCTGCCGATGCCCCCAAAAACATACATAATATCAAAATAACCTGGGACATGGCAGGCCATAATTCGTAATCGGCGGTGGCATAACCTGTTGTAGTAACAATGGAAACCACCTGGAATGCACTATAGCGGAAGGCTCTGCCGATGGTCTCGTATACAGATCCATAAACATTGAACGTCACAACGACAATCAGCAAAATAACAGCGCCGATGAAAAAACGACACTCTGAGTCCCGCCAGAATGCAAGGCGTTTTCCTCTTAAAAACTGGTAGTGAAGCGAAAAATTAATTCCAGCCACGAGCATAAAAAAGATGATTACCGAATCAATATATATACTGTCGTAATGGGCGATAGACGCATTTTTGGTTGAAAACCCGCCGGTGGGCATGGTTGTGAATGCATGACACAGGGCATCATAAAGATCCATTCCCCCAACCAACAGAAAAAAGACCTGCAACAAAGAAAAAAGCGCATACACTTTCCAGAGGACCTTGGCGGTATCCCTGATGCGTGGCTTAAGCTTGTCAGGTACGGGACTCGGAACTTCTGCCTTATAGAGCTGCATCCCTCCAACACCCAAAAAAGGAAGAATGGCCACGGATAAAACGATGATTCCCATTCCCCCCAGCCACTGGATAAAGCTTCGCCAGAAAAGAAGTCCTTTTGATACCGCCTCTATATCCGTTAAAATCGAAGACCCGGTGGTGGTAAATCCGGAAACAGATTCAAAAAACGCATCAACGAATGTTTCGACTTCAGGTCCCAGATAAAACGGAAATGCACCGAAAAATCCGATGGCCGTCCACCCGATGGCCACAATTGTCATTCCTTCACGATGGCTGATATAAGGAACCTTTACACCCCTGAAACAAATGATTAATGTGGCTCCGGAAGCAATGGTTATCACCATTGATTTCACCATCGGAAGAATACTTTGATCCTTGTAATAAAGACCGAAAAGCAGGGGAAATATCATGCATATCCCCAAAAACAAAATTAACATTCCGATAATATTCAGAATAAAAGACCAGCGCATTTAAAAAAACTCCAGTTTTACTGCCAGAATTTTTTCGACTTCGGGGATGGCTTGTTTTTTTGCAAAAATGATGATCCTGTCATTGGGCTCGATGACGCTTTTACCGGTGGGGATAATCACCGTATCATTTCGGATGATGCCCGTTACCAGGGCCCCTTTTGGAATGGAGATCTCCTTTATGGGTTTACCGACGATGTCTGAAGTTTCCAGAGCTACAGCCTCCATGACTTCAGCCTGCTCATCTTTAATTGATCTGGATGAAAGCACCTTGCCCCGGCGTATGTGCTGTAAAATAGTATTTATGGCAGAAAGTCTCGGGCTCACAACCTGTTCCAGACCGATCATCGACATCAAAGGAAGATAACTGAACTTGCTGATCTTTGTTATTATTTTGGGTGCTCCCATCCGTTTGGCAAGAAGCGAAGTGATGATATTGGTTTCCTCATCGTTCGTGAGGGTAACCACAACACCCATATCCTGGATATTCTCTACTTTCAGCAGTTCTTGATCTGAACCGTCACCATGAAGCACCACAGCCTTGTTAAGCTTCTCGGCAAGCTCAATGCAACGATCCGAATTCTTTTCGATGATTTTGGTGTAAACAGAATTTTTCTCGAGCAGCGCGGCCAGTCTGTATCCAATGCCACCGCCACCGACAATCAGAACTCGATTAATGGGTTCGACATGTTTATCAAAAATCGACAGAGAGTCTCTAAACTTATCTTTTTCACTGATAAAATAAATCAGATCTTCTGCTTCAAGTTTGTGATTTCCTCTGGGGATAATGAGCTCTTCGTCTCGGACCACGGCAGCAATCAGCGGGCTTTGCTTTCCGGTTTTGGCAAATATCTCGGAAAGACCGATACCGACCAGCCGTGCAGACTTGTCCAAACGTATCCCAACAAATATAACACGACCATCGGCAAACTCGCCCACTTCCACAGCGCCCGGCACATTCATGAGCATTTCGATGGTCTTTACCACCTCGATATCCGGGTTGATTAACGTGTCGATATGTGGTGCATGCTCCCTGAAGGCCTCGTGATATTCGTCATAGTCCGCATGCCGGATGCGGGCCAATTTTTTCGTTGACGGAGAAATCAGGTCTGAAACCAGGCATGCGCCAAGATTGGTATCATCGCTGTCCGTGACTGCAAGGAGTATTTCTGCCTCTTTGATACCGGCTTCCTTTAAAACCACAGGACTGCTTCCGGACCCGATGACCACCTGAACATCAATATTATCAGAAACACGGCGAATGGCAGCGGGATCCTTGTCAATCACCACAACATCTTTGTTTTCTCGGGCCAGATGGCTTGCAATATGAAACCCGACTTCACCGGCACCAACGATTATTATTTTCAACTGTCTCTGTTCCTTTAGTCTGAATATCCCGTTCTTTTTTTGCTCGGGTTTTGACGAATTCGTCCGTATTATTCCCCTTTTGGCACAAACAAGTCAAAGCTATCGTTCGGAGCGTTCACGCAAGGATCGGGAAAGCAAATCCCGTAATAACCCTATTATATCTTTATCCTCGAAAACACATCATCTCCAAAACCGGACACGACGCCATTTTTTAAATAGTGGTATCCGATGGCGGCAATCATCGCGGCATTATCGCCGCAAAGCTCGACAGAAGGAATATGAACCGTCAACCCTTTGCGTTCGGCATCATGTTTGATCTTTTCCCGCAATCGGTGGTTTGCAGCCACACCGCCTACCATGGCAATATGGTCGCAGCCTTTGGCCATTGCGGCATGAACAATTTTATATGTCAAAACATCCACCACTGCCTCTTGAAACCCGGCCACAATATCGGGGATTCGGTGCAAGTAATCATCACCATGAATCTCAATATATCGTCTTACAGCGGTTTTAAGTCCGCTGAAACTAAAATCAAAGGTTGATTTATCGATAAAGGGTCTGGGAAAGGCAACATTGTCAGGCACTCCTTTTTGGGCAAGCCGGTCGATGACAGCACCGCCCGGATAGCCGAGGCCGAGCATTTTGGCCACTTTATCATAGGCTTCTCCGGCAGCATCGTCTCTTGTCTGTCCCATAAGTTCATATCTGGTGTAAGAAGTGACATGGTAGATGCTGGTATGTCCGCCGGAGGCAAGAAGTGCCACAAAAGGAAACGGCGGCGGATCCGGTTCCAAAAACACGGAATTGATATGACCTTCAAGGTGATTGATGCCCACCCAGGGAATTTCAAGGGCAAATGAAAATGCCTTTGCAAAGCAGAATCCCACCAACAATGCCCCCACGAGTCCGGGGCCTCGGGTCACCGCAACGGCATCAAGGGCTTTTGAATCAATACCGGCATCGGACAACGCCGTCTTGGCCACCGGTGCAATTGCCTCGATATGTTTCCTTGAAGCCAGCTCCGGCACAACCCCGCCGTAGGGATGATGAACGGCAATCTGGGATGATATAACGGAAGATAGTATGCTTTTACCGTCAGCAACAACAGCGGCAGCGGTTTCATCGCAGGACGTTTCAATGCCGAGTATCATCATTTTTTTTTCCCGTTGCACTCCCGGCACCGGCTTTTTTCGCTGCTCAGCATTTGCAGACGGTTTTTCCTTTCTGTGCGCTCGCCACCCATTTCATCAGCTTTAAGAATGGGTTTTTGATATTTAGAATGCCCCGCTTATTGTCGGTATGTTCGATTTTCAGTTTCATTATCTGTTCTCACACCCACTGGACCCGTTCTTCCGTCCCCTTTCGTTCCACAACCTCTCCGATAAAAAAAGCATTTTCTTTCATGGCAATGAGACGATCATAAATTTCCTGGGCACTATTTTCATGAACAACGGCGATCAGACCGATACCATTGTTAAACGTACGCATCATTTCTTGTTCCGATATATTGCCGGCCTGCTGCAAATATGGAAATACAGGCGGCACTTCCCAGCTGTTTTTGCGCAAGATAACATTACAACCTTCCGGAATAACGCGGATGATATTATCCGTAATTCCGCCACCGGTAATATGGGCAAGTCCAAAAACAGACAGATCTTTGATAATGCTGTGAATGGTCTCAGAGTATATCCGTGTCGGAGTAAGAAGTTCTTCACCGATGGTTCGGCCGAGTTCCGAAACATACGTGTCGATCTTCAATCCGAGAACCTCAAAGCAGACCTTTCGAACCAGGGAATATCCATTGCTGTGAAGTCCGCTGGACGAAATTCCAATGAGTTGATCACCGACATGGATTCCAGAGCCGTCGATGATATTGTCGTCGTCAACAAGACCAACCACAAAACCGGCAAGATCATATTCATTATCTTTATAGAACCCCGGCATTTCAGCGGTTTCCCCGCCAATAAGGGCACATTTGGCCATCCGGCATCCTTCACCGATACCAGTGATGACATCCGTAGCGGTTTTGGTCTCAAGTTTTCCCATGGAGAGGTAATCGAGGAAAAACAGCGGTTTTGCACCCTGAACGACGATATCATTCACACACATGGCAACAAGATCAATGCCGATGGTATCATGTTTTTCCATCATAAAAGCGATTTTGAGCTTGGTGCCGACACCATCTGTGGAACTCACGAGAACCGGACTTTCCATGCTGGTAGTGTTGAGTGAAAACATCCCGCCGAATCCCCCGATTTCGCTGATAACGCCGGATCTGAAGGTCTGTTTGGCAATTTTTTTAATGCTTCCGACAAATTCGTCGGCTTTATCAATATCTACTCCTGCATCCGCATACGTCAGTGGTTTTGTCATGTTTATCCCTTTTATAGTGATCGGCGATCAATGTTTACCCTATCGTTGCATAAATAATACGCCGAGTATTGATAAAAAAACATTATTATTCAAGATTCTTGGCTGTTTTCCGAACCAATTGCTGAAATTCCCATATAGTGCATTTTTCAAAGGGTTTTAAATTCGCCGTATTATTTACCCGTTGGGAAAGTCGATGATACCGCATCTCCTTTGTTGTCAAGGGTTCGCGGTAGACGAGACTACAGCTTCACCCTTGACGCCTCGGATATACGCCATCCTCGACTTTTGCAATGTTAGGGTTTAAAACGAAAAATTAATTCGTGTTCATTTAAAAGTCAAAACAAATTTTTTGACATGAGATGCTTAGTATTGTAAATAAAAAGCAAATTGAATTTTCAAACCATTGAATTCGGCCTTTTACAAATTCATAAATGCTATGAGGTTATTTTTATGAAAACTTTTGCCAGGCTCGATCGACTTCCACCGTATGTATTTGCAACCGTTAACCAGATTAAAATGGAGGCCAGACACGCCGGAAAGGATATTGTTGACCTCGGAATGGGGAATCCCGACATCGGCACACCACAGCACATTGTGGACAAACTGACTGAGGCCGCCCAAAAACCGCAAAATCATCGATATTCTGCATCCATGGGAATTACCAAGCTGAGAATGGCGATTTCAAGCTGGTATAAACGCAGATATGACGTTGACATCGATCCTGACACCGAAGCCATCGCCACCATCGGTGCCAAAGAAGGAATATCCCATCTCATTCTTGTTACCATTCGCCCTGGAGATGTGGTGTTCACGCCGAACCCAACCTACCCTATCCACCCTTACTCTGCAATTATATCCGGGGGAGATGTCAGGGGGATACCCGTGGGTCCCGGCAACGATTTTTTCGATAATCTGATGCACGCCACACGGCAGACCTGGCCGCGGCCAAAAGTTTTAATTATCAGCTACCCGCACAACCCGACCACAGAAGTCGTAGATATCGCGTTTTTTGAAAATATCGTAGATTATGCCAAAGAACACGACATCATGATCGTTCATGACTTTGCCTATGCAGACCTCGCGTTTGACGGTTATAAGCCACCCAGTTTTCTTCAGGTCAAAGGCGCCAAAGACGTGGGCGTGGAATTTTTTTCACTCTCCAAGAGTTACAGCATGCCGGGCTGGCGGGTGGGTTTCTGCGTGGGTAACAAAGAGGTCGTGGGCGCGCTTCGAAGGATAAAAAGTTATCTGGATTACGGAATTTTTCAGCCGATTCAGATTGCATCCATCATTGCCTTAAACGGACCCCAGGAGTGCGTCAAAGAAATCTGCGACACCTATAAAGAGCGGAGAGATGCCCTGATATCCGGCCTCCATCGCGTGGGATGGGAAATAGAAAGCCCGAAAGCGACCATGTTCGTATGGGGTAGAATCCCGGATAAATTCATAGAAATGGGATCCGTAGAATTTGCAAAAATGCTCATCAATGAAGCCGGCGTAGCAGTTGCACCGGGTCTGGGATTTGGCGAGTACGGAGATGAATACGTGCGGTTTGCCTTAATAGAAAATAATATGCGCATCAACCAGGCCATACGAGGTATTCGAAAGATCATGTAGTCTGTAAAAACTGTGCTGGATATTACATGAAAAACCGATAACATCCGATGGACTCTTTTTGTTCAATCAGGATGTCAATCCTGTCTGGGGATTACCATGAAAACAATCAATGTGGGTTTGCTCGGCTGCGGAACAGTGGGTACGGGCGTTGCAAAAATTTTGATTGAAAACAAAGATCTGATTATTTCTCGGGTTGGCGCTGTTCTGAATCTGAAACTTATTGCCGACATCGACTTAAAAACAGATCGCGGCATACAATTTAATGACGGGGTGATGATCCCCGATGCATTTACAGTGGTGGATGATCCTGACATTGATATTATCATCGAAATGATCGGCGGCGAAGGAATTGCCAAAGATCTTATTTTGAAAGCCATCCATAACGGCAAACCCGTCGTCACTGGAAACAAAGCCCTTTTGGCCGTTCACGGCAACCTTATTTTTAAATCCGCTATGGAACACGGTGTAGATCTTGCCTTTGAAGCCAGTGTGGGAGGCTGCATGCCCATCATCAAATCCCTGCGGGAGTCTCTGGCTGGAAATCATATAAAATCCATGGCAGGGATCCTCAACGGAACCTGCAACTACATCCTGTCCCAGAGCACCGAAGACGGCAGCAGTTTCGAAGATGTGCTCATTCAAGCCCAGAAGAAAGGATTTGCCGAAGCAGATCCGACACTGGATATTGAGGGTATTGACGCTGCCCACAAACTGGCCATTTTGACGTCGTTAGCTTATGGCATGGAAATCAATTTTAACGATATCTACATCGAAGGAATTTCAAAAATTACCCCCATGGATATCGAGTTTGCCGGGCAATTCGGCTACAGGATCAAACTCCTTGCCATTACCAAGGATGCCGGTAATGCCATTGAAGCCAGAGTTCATCCGACGATGATCCCTTTTTCCAATCCTCTCTCCGGCGTCAGCGGGGTTCTCAATGCCGTCACCATTTCCGGTGATGCCATCGGTGACATGATGCTGTACGGATTCGGTGCAGGGATGATGCCTACTGCCAGCGCAGTGGTGGGTGATGTGATTGATCTTGCCCGCAACATATTATCGGGTTCAACCGGAAGAGTCCCGCCACTGTCTTACCAGATGGATCATATTCGCAACATTCCGATACGTCCCATGGAAGACCTACGAGCACATTATTATTTCCGATTTTCCGCTCTGGATCGGCCCGGCGTTCTGTCAAAAATATCCGGAATTCTGGGCAACTATGATATTAGCCTCAAATCCGTACACCAAAAAGGAAGACAGACCAAGGGGGCAGTTCCCATTGTTATGCTCACCCATCTTGCCAGGGAAGCGGATGTACAAGACGCTTTGTCCGACATTTACAGCCTCGATGTGGTCAGCGATCCACCGGTGCTTATTCGAATTGAAGACGAAAATGGAGAAGATTAGAGAATGAAAGTGAGGTTATATGAATATTGTTTGTTCCGACCTGGAAGGGGTTTTTGTCCCGGAGATTTGGATCAACGTCGCAGAAAAAACAGGCATTGAAGAGCTCCGGCTGACAACACGTGATATTGCTGATTATGATGTATTAATGAAAAGACGTCTATCAATTCTTGATGAGAACAATCTTAAAATTGATGATATTAAAGCGGTCATCGCCACCATGGCCCCTCTTGATGGCGCCGTGGAATTTTTAAACTGGATCAGATCTCACACGCAGATCATTGTTGTTTCCGATACATTTGATCAGTTTGCACGCCCTTTGATGGAAAAGCTGGGTTGGCCGACACTTTTCTGTCACACCTTATCCATAGCACCCGACGGGTTTATCTCGGATTATATTCTGCGCCAAAAAGACGCTAAGCGGGAAGCGATAATTTCGTTAAAAACCTTGAACTACAACACCATAGCTATGGGTGATTCATATAATGACATTACCATGCTCAAAGAAGCGGATAACGGTATTCTTTTTAATCCGCCGGATAATGTCAAAAATGAGTTCCCGGAATTTCCGGTAACATTCAGTTATGAAGAACTGAAGAGTGTTATTGAGAATATCCTGTCAAACAATAGCTCAAAATAAACATGCTGACACATAAAACCACATGCCGGGTGAGATACGGTGACACGGATAAAATGGGCTTTGTTTATCATGCAAACTACTTCAGATGGTTTGAGGTCGGTCGCTCCGAAATGTTCAGATCCATGGGGATTCCTTACAAATCCATCGAGTCAAAAGGCATTTTTCTTCCTTTATCCGAGATGCATTGCAAGTTTAATTCTCCTTCACAATATGACGACATTTTGGTTATCGAAACGTCTATCGATACGCGCTACAGAGCGGGAATGAAATTCGATTATAAAATATTCAGCGAAAACCACGAAAAACTCCTTGCCAGCGGATATACAAAGCATGCATGTGTAGACAACAGCGGGCGTGTGGTTCGACCCCCCAAGTTTTTAACGGACAGTATTGCCGAGAACTCAGATGCTGATTGACATTTCAAAATTTGATCAATGCCGTCTCCTGGTTATAGGGGATTTAATGCTCGATGAATACCTCTGGGGTGATGTTGACCGGATATCCCCTGAAGCACCGGTTCAGGTGGTCGCCATTCAAAAAGAAGATTTTACCCTGGGAGGCGCCGGCAATGTTGTCAATAATGCTGTGGCACTTGGCGCCAAAGTATTTACAGCCGGTGTCATCGGTACCGGCAAAAACGGACAGCTTCTCCTCGAACGATTCAACGAACTCGGTGTCGACACCTCATTAATCATCCAAGAACCTGACAGGGCCACCACCCAGAAAACCAGAATAATCGCCGCAAATCAGCATGTGCTCAGAATTGACAGAGAAACAAAACAAGACATATCAGTACCGACACTGGAAAAAATGATACGTCTCATAGAAGATAAAATGCCCGATATCGACGTGGTTTTGATTTCAGACTATGGCAAAGGTCTGATTACCAAAAACCTGCTTTCAAAGGTGATTGCATCTGCTAAAAAGTACGAAAAGATGATCATCGTCGATCCAAAAGGGCTCGATTTTTCAAAATATTCAGGTGTATCGCTTCTCACA
>Ga0210084_1000009_pt1 | contig 19391 bp, 18 predicted proteins | sample China_Galinas_Co_3_FD_184863 | JGI IMG/M metagenome (GOLD analysis project Ga0210084, IMG submission 184863) | Wetland microbial communities from San Francisco Bay, California, USA, that impact long-term carbon sequestration -... | ecosystem: Environmental > Aquatic > Marine > Wetlands ... | reverse complement strand
CCGCCAGCCGCGACGCGACCTCGCCCGCCTGCGCTCCCCCCATCCCGTCGGCGACCGCGAACACGGGCGCCCGTGAGAAGAACGAGTCCTCGTTGGCGTTTCGTTGCCGTCCGGTGTCGGTTCGATGTACGGCCTCAGCTACTCGCAGCATCGTGCGTACCTAACCGCCACCGGCGTCGGGAATCGAGAGCTCGAAGCGGAACGTAGTGTCCCCGATCGCGATCTCGTCGAGATCCTTGAGCCTCGCCTCGGCCTGGAGGCGGGCGCCGTTCAGGAAGGTGCCGTTGGTCGAGCCCATGTCCTCGAGCAGATAGGTGTTCCCGCGGCTGTACACGCGGCAGTGGACCCCCGATGCGAATCGGTCCTCGATCCGAAGGTCGGCATCCGCGCCGCGACCGATCGTGACCCCGCCGAACAGGTCGACCCGCTCGCCGACCTCCAGTCCGGCGCCGCTCAGCGCGACCAGCCAGGCGTCCGTGGCGGCGACACGCCCGCCCCGCACCGCGTGCATCCCCGTTCCATCCTGGATCGGGGCGGCCGCCCCGCCGGCCCGCAGATCCTTGAGCGCGCTGCGGGCGACGGCGAACAGGAACAGGTAGAGGACCGCGAGAAACCCGAACTTGAGGGCTACCGCGAGCGGATCACCTTCCATCGCGTTCGTCGCCCCGTGAGTCGGCGGAACGGCTCACTGCTCGATGTCGAAGGTGAAGCGGGTTGTGCCGAGGACCACCTCGTCGCCGGGCGCCAGCCGAGCCGACTCGACGCGGCGGTCGTTGAGCTTGACGCCGTTGGTCGAGCCTAGATCCGCGATCGACCAGTCGCCGGTGGCGGCGCGGCGCAGCTCGGCATGGCGCCGGGAGATGTTGCGGTCGTCGAGGACGCAGTCGCACTCCCGCGAGCGGCCGATCACCGCGACCGGCCCCTCGAGCACGTAGCGGCGGTCGCCGAGCGAGACGATCGCTCGCGTCTCAGCCGGGGGGGCGGCCTTCGCGCGCTTCGGCTTCGTCTCCTTCGGCGGCGCGGTGTAGACCATCGTGTGGCCCGGCTGACCCTGCTCGGCGCTCTCCCCCTTGCGGGCCGGTGGCTTGACGAGGCGCGGTTGGATCCCGAACTCCCCGAGACGCAGGCGGTCGTCGGTCTCGATCAGGACCTCAGGCCGGGTCAGCAACGCATAGTCCTGGCGACGGGCGTGCTCGAGCAGATAGGCCGAGAGCTCCTGCGCCAGCGCCCGCTCGTAGCCCTCGAGCCGTTCGTGGTCCTCGGTTGAGAGCCAGACCGTGTACTGGTTGGGCGCATAGACCTGCGAGACGGACGCGGTCCGGTGGGAGTCCATCTCCTTCGCAAGCTTGCGGGCGATCTCGACGGGCTGGACCTGCGAGCTGAAGGCGCGGCTGAAGACCCCCTCGACGAGGCCCTCGATCCTTGCTTCGAGATTGCGCAGAACGCTCATGACTTGGTGCTCTCATTCCCGTAGGAGGTCGCGCTCCCGCTGCAGAGCGGGAGTTGCCGAGTCCCGGGAATGCTACGGCAACCCGGCCCGGGATCCGGCGCCGTGAAGGGCCGCAGTGACGTGGCGGGAGGCCGCTCGAGTCGCCCTCGATGGGGCGTCGGCGAGGGGCCCGTGGGCGGGGTTCAACGGCGGGCGGCGGGCCGGCTCGGGGGCGGACTCGCGGCTCGGGCGGCGGAGATGGTCAATCCAGGCGCCGAGCCGGGGCTGCTTCGAACCCAGGGCCCGCAAGCCGAGCTCGGGGCGGCCGGCGCGGTCCCAGACGAGGACGCCGAGCGCTGCGATCAGCACCGGCGTCAACAGTAGCGAGGGGGCTGCGGCGCCGCCGACCGCACCGAGCGCGGCCACGAGGCCGGCGGCCCAGACCATCCCGAGAACCGCGAGCGCCGCCGGGCCCGCGACCTCGATGACCAGACCCAAGAGGATCGCGGCGCCGACCCAGATCAGCCCCGCAGAGATCGCCTCGGCGCTGAGCAGCGGGGAGAATAGGCCTTCGACCGCCTGCGGTCCCGAGCCGGCCCAGGCGCCAGCGTCGGCATCGGTGACGCCGAGACCGCGTCCGATCGCGGCGCCGGCGATCACGGTCCAGCCCCAGCCCAGGCCGGCGAGCGCCGCTCGGGCGGCGGGTCGCGGATGACCTGCGGCGTAGACGAGAAACGCAGGAGCGACACCCAGCAGGCCTGCCAGAGGCGCCGCAGCAGGGGCAATCCACTCGCTCGGGCGCGACAGCAGCAAGGCGGCCGGCGCAAACAGGGCGGCGGCCGCGAGGGCGAGCCCGGGGCGGCCGGCGAGGAGACCGAGCGCGGCGATGCTGCCGGCGGCGAGCAGCACCGCGAACGGCCTGGCGGGAATCGCCTCGGGCAGCGGCGTCAGCTGCGGGGGCTCGATCGGCTCGGGGACGGTGCGGTCGGGATGCAGCGACCCGGCGAGCGACTCGAGCGCGAGCTGCAGGGCGGCGATCGACGGGCGCGCCGCGGGATCGGGGTCGAGGGCGGCGTCGATTGCCGCATGCAAGGCGGGCGGCAGCTCGGGTCTCGCTTCGGCAAGCGAGGGCAGCACGGTGCCGATTCGCCGGGCCGTCGCCGCCGGTGTCGGGCCGGCGACCGGGTTCTCTCCCGCCCAGAGCTCGTACAGGGTCAGCGCCAGCGAGTAGACGTCGGCCTCGGGGCCAGCGCTCTCGCCCCTGGCCTGCTCAGGCGCCATGTAGGCGAGCGTGCCGACGACCTGCCCGGTCGCCGTCAAGGTGGGCTCGTCGGTCACCGCTGCGATTCCGAAGTCGGCGAGCATCGCCCGCTCGCCACCCCTGCGAACGCGACGCCCGCGGCGGTCGCGGATCAGAACGTTGTCGGGCTTCAGGTCACGGTGAATGACTCCCTGCGAGTGCGCGTGAGCGAGCGCGGCACAGAGCTCGGACCCGATCTCGGCCAGGTCGCGGTCGGAGAGCCGTCCCTCCGCCGCGAACTGGCGCAGATTCGGTCCGCGGACGAGCTCGCTGACGAGATAGGCCACGCCGTGCTCATTGCCGAGCTCGTAGAGGGTGACGATGCCTGGATGGTTGAGGCGGGCCGCTGCGTGGGCCTCGCGCAGCACGCGCCCGGCGGCGGGCCCGTCGACTGACTTCACGGCCACATCCCGGCAGAGACGCTCGTCCCAGGCCCGATGAACGGTGCCGTAGCCGCCGCGGCCGATCCGCTCGCCGACGGTGAACCGCCCCAGAAGTAGCTCGCCCTCGACCACGGAACCGGGTTCGGCGCGGGGCGGCGCGCTCCTGCCGGGGGCCGGAAAAGCAAGGCGCCGTGCGTACCCGGCTGCTTTTCCGGTGAGGCAGGGGTCATACTGGCGATGACGAAAGGCCCCGGAGAGCAGCCTTGGACTTCTTCGACGAAGACGACCCAGCAGAGAACCCCGAGCCGACGCGGGAGGCAAGGCGCGGCCGGCACGATGCACCCGGCCGAGTCGCAGGCGCCCCCTCCGGCCAGCAGATCATGACCCGGCGTCTGATCCTGGCGGGCGTCTCGATCGTCGTGCTGATCCTCCTGTTCCTCGCCTTCAAGGGCTGCCTCGACGCCCGCAAGGAACGTGCGTTCAAGAACTACAACAGCGATCTCAGCGCCCTGACCGCTGAGACCAAGCAGCTCAGCGACGGCTTCTTCGCCGCGCTCAGCGGCGACTCCCAGAATGGCGACGTCAGCCTCACCCAGCAGGTGAACGGCGACCGCGGCACCGCTCAGGGGCTGCTCGACCGGGCCAAGGGCCTCGATGCGCCCGACGAGGTCTCGGGCGCCCAGGCGGAGGTCGTGCTCGGCTACCAGCTGCGCTATGACGCGCTCGAGGAGATCTCGAAGCAGCTGCCGACCGCGCTCGGCACCGCGGGGTCGAAGAAGGCAACCAAGGCGATTGCCGAGCAGATGAAGGTGTTCGTCGCGAGCGACGTGCTCTACGGGCGCGCCCGGCAGCAGATCGAGGCGACGCTCGCCGACGAGGAGATCGTCGTCGACGGCGGCGTGCCGGAGAGCGTATTCCTGCCGACCGGCAACAACGACCCGGACTACCTCAACGCCGACGAGATCGCATCGCTGCTCTCGGGGGCCAGCACGGGCACCGGCACGGGTGGCAGCACCGCCTCCGACTGCGACCCTGGTGACGGCCTCACCCACGGCCTCGGCCTCGTCTCGACCACCGCTCAGCCGAGCGGCGTCGTCCTGCAGCCCGGGGCCAGCGCATCGGTGCCCGCCGACGGAGTCGAGTTCGAGGTCTCGGTTCAGAATCAGGGCGAGGCGCCTGAGAGCGACATCAAGGTGACGCTGTCCGGCGACTTCTCGGGCACCCAGAGGATCAGCACGATCGAGGCGGGGGCGACGCAGTCGGTGACGATCGTCCCGAAGCCAACGCCGAGCGCCGGCGAGTCGGCGGAGCTGACCGTGACCGTGGACACGGTCTGCGGCGAGCAGGTTGCGGAGAACAACGTCTCCGAACCTGCCTACCAGATCACCTTCGGCTAGCGTGGCCGGAGCCCCTAGCCGCTGCGGGGTCGCCTCCGGCCACCCCGCCGGCTCCCTATTCTGAGCGCTCTTGGAGGACCTGAGTTCGACAGCGGGAATCGTCGCCGTTGCCGCTGCCGGCATCGCGCTGCTCGCGCTGCTCGCGAGCGCGGCGCTCGCGCTGCGGTTGCGACGGCTGCGGCGGGAACAGCGCGCCGTCCTCGGCGACTCCGGCGCCGAGGACCTCGTCTCTCACGGGGTCGAGACGCGACGGCGGGTCGACGAAGTCGGCGCCAAGCTCGAGCAGGCCGCCGAGCTGCTCTCCGGGCGGATGGCGGCGGCGGAGGAGCGGCTCGAGGGCTCGGTCTCCGGGAGCGCCGTGGTCCGCTACGACGCCTTCAACGAGACCAGCGGCCGGCAGTCGAGCTCGATCGCGCTGCTCGACGAGCGCGGCAACGGGGTCGTCGTCTCCGCGATCCTCCAGCGCGAGCAGGCCCGGGTCTACGCGAAGCCGATAACCGCCGGGCGATCCGAGTTCGAGCTCTCGCCGGAGGAGATCGAGGCGCTGAGGCTCGCCGAGGAGCGCGCCGGCCGGTGAAGGTCAGCTACCTCGGCCCGACCGGGACCTACAACGAGGAGGCGCTGCTCGCCTCCCTCGGCCGTCGCGAGCGGGTCGATCTCGCACCTCAGGCCACGATCTTCGACGCGGTCAACGCGGTCGAGAGCGGCGACGTCGGCCGCGGGTTCGTCCCGTTTGAGAACTCGATCGAGGGATCGGTGCGCTCAACCCTCGACGCGATCGCGTTCGACACGTCCCACGTACAGATCGTCGGCGAGTACGACCACCCGATCCGCCACAACCTGATCGCGGCGCGTGAGCTGGAGCTCGGCGAGATCGACGTTGTGCTCTCCCACCCCCAGGCCAACGCCCAATGCGCCCGCTTCATCCGCGAGCAGCTGCCGGGCGCAGACGTGCGCTCGAGCGCCAGCACCAGCGACGCTGTGCGGCGGGTCGCGGACTCGGCCGAACCCTGGGCGGCGCTCGGCTCGGCGGCTGCGGCGGCGGCCTACGACTGCGTGATCCTCCGCGGCGGGGTCGAGGACATCGCCGACAACGTCACCCGCTTCGTCTGGCTCGCCGGCGGCGAGTTCGCGGTTGGGCCCGACGCCGAGGGACCATGGCGGACGACGCTGGCCTTCTCGGAGCCCGGGGACGACCGGCCCGGGGCGCTCGTCGATGCCCTGACGGAGTTCTCGAATCGCGGCGTCAACCTGACGCGGATCGAGTCGCGGCCGCTGCGGCGCGGGCTCGGTCGATACCTGTTCTTCATCGACATCGCCGGCGACGTCTCGGAGGGCATCACGGCCGAGGCCGTCGGGGCGCTGCGGCGCAAGGCCGGCACGGTCCGGATCCTGGGCAGCTATCCTCTCGGCGGTCCGCCGCCGCTGTAGGCGGCCGGCGCCTCGGAGGAGCCCGGTCGGCTCCGGCCCGAGCCGCCGGTAAGTCTCGTGGATAGAATCGCCGCGCGATGGACACTCTTGCCAGTCCGGTCCAGGGGGCGAGGGGGTGGGGACGCCCGCCGAACGGTGCCGCGGCCGACTCGCGGGCCGCCGTACGCTCGATCGGCGGCAGAGTGCTGGTGCTCAACGCGAGCTACGAGCCGATCAACGTCTGCACCGTGAGGCGCGCGGCCGTACTGCTCCTCAAGGGGCGGGCCGAGCTCGTCGAGCGCAGCGACGAGTGTCTGCGCAGCGAGCGGCTCGCTCTCGATCGTCCGCTCGTGATCCGGCTCGTGACCTACGTGCGGATCCCGCGCGACATCCACCGCCGGAAGATCACCCGCAAAGCCGTGCTGGCGCGGGACGGCTGGACCTGCCAGTACTGCGGCTCACAACGCTCCGGGCTCACCGTCGACCATGTGATCCCACGGAGCCGCGGAGGCAAGTCCGTCTGGGAGAACATCGTCGCGGCCTGCGGTCCCTGCAACCGCCGCAAGGGCAACCGCCTACCGATCGAGATCCAGATGCACCCGAGCTCCTCGCCGAGGGCCCCGGGACCGAGCATCTTCATCCGCGTGGCGGCGCCGAGGGTTCCGGAGTCCTGGGAGCCCTACCTTGGCCTCGCCGCCTGAGCGCCCCCCTCAGGGCCGGTGCGTGCGGTATCGGCGGGCGGGGGCGACGTCGGCGGTCCTGCCCTTCGAGGTGATCGCCACCCAGCCGTAGCGCTCGAGGCTGAACTCCGCCGGATCGAATGTGTAGACCCAGCGGCGGCCGCGCGAGCTCAGCTCGGCGTCGGCGACGACCTTCGGGTCGCCCTTGGCGCGGACCTTGAATACCGCTGCCCCGAAGACCAGGAACTCCGGGTCCGAGCGCTTGCCGCCGCGTACGTTGAGACCGATCAGCGGCCTCTCCCTGCCGCGCTCCGGCGTGACCGCCCGCCTCATCGTAACCGTGTGCACCAGCAGTCCCCCGCGATGGCCGGCGGTGGCGCGGAGGATGTCGAGGCGCGGATGTCCCCTCAGCTGCTTGGTCTCCGCACGAGCGTCGCGAACGACCTGTTCGCCGGCCGCGGCGGCGGGGGCGAGGGTCGCCAGGGCGGCCACTAGCGCAGCGACGAGCGTCGGCGGGAGGTAATTACGCATCGGGGCCTGGAACACGATCGGGCCCCCAAAGTATCGAGGTCCCGCGGCGGGCGGCGGGTCGGTCGCCGGAAGAGCGGCGAGGCCGCCACCCGGAATGGGCAGCGGCCTCGCTCAGGTGCGGTTCTAAACGGGTTCGGCGTCGATTGACGATCGGGCGGGACTCTCCCGATCACGCCGGCCCGCCGGTGCCCGGGTGGTATTCGCCGGGCGGCCCGCGCCGCCTAGCGGCCCGTCACCTCCGGTGTCCCAGAGAACATTGAACTCAAGTTAGGACCACCTCCTTTCTCCGGTCTCTCGATTCAAGCAGACCGGTCAGTCGGCGTCCACTCCGCTCAATCCTCGTCGGCCGCGACCCCGCCGCCGTCGCCCGAGACGAGCCCGCCGGGTAGATCCTCGTCGGCCGCCGCCGCCGTGTCCTCGACGACCAGCGCCACGGCGCTGACCAGATCGTCCTCCTTGATGTTCATCACCCGCACGCCCTGGGTCGCGCGACCCATCTGCGAGATGCCCTTGACCGACGTTCGCTGCACCATCCCGTTCTGGCTGATGAACAGGAGCTGCTCGTGCTCGCGGACGATCAGGGCGCCTGCGAGCCCGCCCTTCTTCTCGGTCAGCTTCGCGGTCAGCACCCCCTTGGTGCCGCGACCCTTGACCGGGTACTCGGAGATCGCGGTGCGCTTGCCGTAGCCGTTTGCGGTGACTACGAACAGCTCCGTGTCCTCACGGGCGACGTCCATCGCCAACACGCGGTTCGGTTCGCCGCCGACCTTGGCGGTGACGTTCATCCCCTTGACGCCCGAGGTGTCGCGGCCCATCGGGCGCACGGCCTGCTCGCTGAATCGCGATGCATGGCCCGACTTCGAGACGAGCAGGAGATCATCCTCGCCGCTGGTCAGCCGCACCTGGACCAGCTCGTCGTCGTCGCGGACCTTGATCGCGATGATCCCGTCGGCTCGGATCGGGGTGTTGTACTTGGTGAACTCGGTCTTCTTGACCAGGCCCTTGGCCGTCACGAAGGCCAGGTACTTGCCCTCGCTGAAGTCCCGGGTCGGGATCACGGCCATCACTCTCTCGCCCTCGCTCAGCGGCAGGACGTTGACCAGCGCCTTGCCCCGGGCGGTGCGCGATCCCTCGGGTAGCTCGTAGACCTTGAGCCGATAGACCTTGCCCCGATTGGTGAAGAACAGCAGGAAGTCGTGCGTCGAGCAGATCCGCAGGTGCTCGATGTAGTCGCCCTCCTTGAGGTCCATTCCGCTGACGCCCTTGCCGCCACGGTGCTGCTGGCGGTAGGTCGCCAGCGGCAGGCGCTTCGCGTAGCCGGAGGCGGTCAACGAGATCACCATCTGCTGGTCGGCGATCATGTCCTCGATGTCGACCTCGCCCTCGGCGAGACCGATCTCCGTCCGCCGCTCGTCGCCGTAGCGCTCCGCGACCTCCGCCAGCTCTTCGCGGATCAGGCCGTCGATCAGCTTCTCGTCACCGAGGACCTCTCGCAGGTGCTTGATCTTCGCGGTCAGCTCATCGTGCTCCTCGCGGACCTTGCCCGCCTCGAGCGCCGTCAGGCGCTGTAGGCGCATGTCGAGGATCGCCTGAGCCTGGATCTCGGAGAGCGCGAACTTGTCCATCAGCCCGCCGCGGGCTTCGTCGGCATCCGCGGAGCCGCGGATCAGGGCGATCACCTCGTCGAGGTTGTCGAGGGCGACCAGCAGCCCCTCGAGCACGTGGGCGCGGGCCTCGGCCTGGCGCAGCTCGTACTGGGTGCGGCGGGTGACGACGTCGCGCTGATGGCTGACGTAGTGGCGGATCAGGTCGCGCAACGAGAGCGTCTGCGGGACGTTGTCGACGAGCGCGACGGCATTGACGCCGAAGGTCGACTGCATCTGCGTGTGCTTGTAGAGCTTGTTGAGCACGATGCGGGGCATCGCGTCGCGCTTGCACTCGATCACCAGCCGCATCCCGGCGCGGTCCGACTCGTCCCGCAGGTCGGAGATCTCGGAGATCTTCTTCTCGCGAACGAGGTCGGCGATCTTCTGGATCAGGCCACCCTCGCCGCCCTTCTTGACCATGAAGGGCAACTCGGTGACGATGATCGCCTCCTTACCGCCCTTCAGCGGCTCGACGTGTGCCCGGGCCCGGACCCGAACGCTGCCGCGGCCGGAGCGATAGGCCTCGCGGATGCCGTCCGAGCCCATGATCAGCCCGCCGCCGGGGAAGTCCGGTCCCTTGACGTGCCTCATCAGGCCGTCGGTGTCGATCTCGGGGTCATCGAGGAAGGCGTTGACTGCCGCGGTCACCTCGATCAGGTTGTGCGGGGGGATGTTGGTCGCCATCCCCACCGCGATCCCTGAAGAGCCGTTGACGAGCAGGTTCGGGAACCGGGCCGGCATCACGCTCGGCTCGGTGCTCGACTCGTCGTAGTTGGGGACGAAGTCGACGGTCTCCGACTCGATGTCCCGGAGCATCTCCGTCGCCAGGCGGGTCAGACGGGCCTCGGTGTAGCGCATCGCGGCCGCCGGGTCGTCGTCGATCGAGCCGAAGTTGCCCTGACCGTCGACGAGCGGGGAGCGCAGGCTGAACTCCTGGGCCATGCGGACGAGCGTGTCGTAGATCGCCGAGTCACCGTGCGGGTGGTACTTGCCCATCACCTCGCCGACGATGTAGGCGCACTTGCGGTAGGCCCGCGTCGGCTGCAGGCCGAGGTCGTGCATCGCGTAGAGAACCCGGCGGTGGACGGGCTTCAGTCCGTCGCGGACGTCGGGAAGGGCGCGGCCGACGATCACGCTCATCGCGTAGTCGAGATACGAGGCCCGCATCTCGGTCGTCAGTTCGCGCTCCTCGATGTTGCCGCCGGAAAGCAGCTCCGATGAACCCTCCATCAGCGTGTGCCTCCTTCGGAGTCGAGGGGGAGAACCGGCCTAGACATCGAGCACCCCGACGTCCTTGGCGTGCTTTTGGATGAACGCCTTTCGGGGCTCGACCTTGTCTCCCATCAGGTCGCTGAAGACCTGCTCGGCCCGGGCAGCATCCTCGATCCCGACCCGCTGCAGCGTCCGCGTCGACGGATCCATCGTCGTCTCGCGCAGCTGCTCCGCGTTCATCTCGCCGAGGCCCTTGAAGCGCTGTAGGCGCACGCCCTCCTTGGCCAACTCGAGCACCGCCCGTCGAACCACGGCGAACGAGTCCGCCGGCCGCTTCTTGTCGCGGAGGCGGACCTCGAACGGCTGGTGGCCGATCTGCTTGGCGAGGGCGGCGTGGACCTCGACCAGCTTCCTGTAGTCCGTGCTCTCGAACAGCGAAGCCGGGACGACGTGGCGGCGGGCCAGGCCGCTGCGACGGTGGACGGCCTTGATCGTCAGCGACCCGTCGGCGTCGGCGAGGAGCTCGGTCTCGTAGGCATCCTCGTCGGGGTTGGCGGACTCGACCAGTTGCCTGGCGCCCGCCAACGAGGCAACCCCCTCATCGAGGATCCGCGACTCGGAGAGGAAGAGGACGAGGTCGTGGCCGAACTGCGCCTGAAGCGCGCTCGCCCAGCCCTCGTACTCCTTCAGCAGCCGGTTAAAGCGCTGCCACTTCGACGCCGAGAGCCTGTGCTCGCCACCGGCGCGATCGACCAGCACGAACTCCTCGAGCTTGTCGCGCAGCAGGTACTCCTCCAGCGCGCTCTCCTTCTCGATGTAGACGTCGTTTCGGCCGTTCTTGGCCTTGTAGAGGGGCGGCTTCGCGATGAACACGTGGCCCGCCTCGATCAGGTCCGGCATCTGCCGATAGAGGAAGGTGAGGACCAGGGTGCGGATGTGGGCCCCGTCCACGTCGGCGTCGGTCATCAGGACGATCCGGTGGTAGCGCAGCTCCTCGATGTCGAACTCCTCGTGGACGCCGGTACCGATCGCCGTGATCAGCGCCTGGATCTCGTTGTTGGCGAGAACCTTGTCGATCCGCGCCTTCTCGACGTTGATGATCTTGCCCCGCAGCGGCAGCACGGCTTGCGTCGATCGATCCCGACCTTGCTTGGCGGAGCCGCCGGCCGAGTCGCCCTCGACGACGAACAGCTCGGCGAGGCTCGGATCGCGGACCGTGCAGTCGGCGAGCTTGCCGGGCAGGGTCGAGTTCTCGAGCACCGACTTGCGCCGGGTCAGATCGCGCGCCTTGCGGGCGGCGTCGCGGGCGCGGGCCGCCTCGATCGCCTTGGTCACGATCCGCTTGCTGTCCGCCGGGTTCTCCTCGAGGAACTCGGCGAGCTTGCGGTTGACGGCCTCCTTGACGAAGCCCTCGATCGGCGGGTTACCGAGCTTCGTCTTCGTCTGGCCCTCGAACTGCGGGTCGTGCAGCTTGACGGAGATCACCGCGGTCAACCCCTCGCGGACGTCGTCGCCGCTGAGGTTCGCGTCCTTCTCCTTGAGCAGGCCCTTCTCGCGCGCATAGGCGTTGAGCGTCCGGGTCAGGGCGGAGCGGAAGCCCGAGAGGTGGGAGCCGCCCTCGTGCGTGTTGATGTTGTTCGCGAAGGTGAAGACGGACTCCTGGTAGCCGGTGTTCCATTGCATCGCGATCTCCAGCTGCCCCTCATCGCCGTCGCTCTCGAAGTAGACGACCTTTCGGTGCAGGGCGTCCTTGGAGGCGTTCAGGTACTCGATGAAGTCGACGATCCCGCCCTCGTAGTGAAACTCCTCGTCCTGGCCCTGGCCGCGCTCGTCGTTGAGCTTGATTCGCAGGCCCCGCGTCAGAAACGCCGTCTCGCGCATCCGCGAGGCGAGCGTGTCGAAGTCGTAGGTGAGCTCGTCGAAGATCTCCGAATCGGGGAGGAAGGTGATCGTCGTCCCGGTTCGGTCTGCCCTTCCAGTCGCTTCCAGCGGCCCCTGGGGGACGCCCCGCTCGTAGTCCTGATCGTGGATCTTGCCGTCGCGCTCGATCCGCAGGTGCAGCCGCTCGGATAGGGCATTGACGACCGAGACGCCGACGCCGTGCAGGCCGCCGGAGACCTTGTAGCCGCCGCCGTCGCCGAACTTCCCGCCCGCGTGCAGGACCGTGAGCACGACCTCCGCCGCCGGCCGGCCCTCCTTGGCCATCGTGTCGGTGGGGATCCCGCGACCGTCATCGATGACCGTAACCGAGTAGTCGGGGTGAATGGTTACGTCGACCTCGGAACAGTGCCCGGCGAGGGCCTCATCCACGGAGTTGTCGAGCACTTCGTAGACGAGATGGTGCAGGCCGCGGATCCCGGTCGAGCCGATGTACATCCCGGGGCGCTTGCGAACTGCCTCGAGGCCCTCGAGGACGGTGATGTCCTTGGCCCCATAGCTATCCGCGCCGTCACTCGACTTCTTCGCCACAAAGATCCTTTCGTCTACGTATAGATGGTGCCGTCCGCCCCGGCGGCACCGCGCATACAAAGGCCCCGCGCTGGCGGGATCGGGCGAGAGCCCTGACCCAGGGCCGCGGGGCAAGAAGGTAGTTGACATAAGGATACCAGGGCTGCCGGTCCGATAGGCCCTGCCGCCATGCGCGCCAGTGCAACGAAATACCTGCAAATCGGGGATTTAGTGTTACGGAATCGCCGTGGCCGGCGGCGTCAGCCGAGCAGGCTCGCTCAGCGATGCCGGCTGAGGTCGGCGGTGAACCGCAACGAGGTGATCCGGTTCTCGCCGACGGTCGCATCGAGACGAGAGCGCAGGGCGTCCGACATCAGTTCCAGCTCCTGGGCCCAGGCCCCGCTCTCGCAGGCGATCGTCACCCTGCCTTCCCGCTCGGCGACCGGCTCAGTCGCGGCGGCGATCGCCTCACCGCAGACCTCCGACCATGCGGTCTGGACCTCGGCCAGCAGGGTCCTCGGCGCCTGGTCTCGCAGCACTCGCGCCAGGGGATCGGCGATCCTGCGGGGTGCGGAGCGGTTCATCCGTCCCCACCATTGCGTATCGCGCCGGGCACCGTCACGCCGCCGTTGCCCGGCCGTCCTCGACGAGCATCCTCCGGTGGGCCTCGCCGTCGGGCACGTGCGCGGACTCGGTCGTCGTAATCAGTGCCTGGCCGCCGTCGTCGAGTAGCTCGACCAGCCGCACGCGACGCTCCGGGTCGAGCTCGCTCATGACGTCATCGAGCAGCATCAGCGGCAGCCTCCGCCGGGCCGCCTGCAGTGCCTCGCGCTCCGCGAACAACAGGGCCAGCAGGGCCAGCCGCTGCTGTCCCTGTGAGCCGTAGCGGCGCAGCGAGCGGCCGTCTCGGCGGAGCTCGACCTCGTCGCGGTGGGGACCCCACCCGGTGAACCCGCGGGCGACGTCGGCCGCCTGCCTGGCGGCCAACTCGGCGGCGATCTCTGCCTCGCCGGCTTCCCCGGTTCGGGGCCTGTAGACGAGCGCGATCTCACCCCGAAGACCCAGCGCCTCCGCGGAAGCGGCGAACGGGGTGGCGAGCGCCTCCGCGGCCGCGGCGCGGGCCGCGACGAGCGGCACTGCCGTCCGTGCCAGCTCGAGGTCCCACGCCGCGAGCCCGGTTGCGCTGCCGCCCTGGCGAACCCTGGAGAGCAGCGCGTTGCGCTGGGCGAGCGCCCGTGAGTATGCCGTGCGTGCCTCGGCCCGCGCCGGCCAGACAGCGGCCGCGAGGCGATCGAGGTGGGCGCGGCGCGGTGAGGGCGGGCCCTTGACCAAGGCCAACCTGTCCGGCATGAAGACACTGACGGCAGGCCTTCTGCGGTCGTCCTCAGGGGTCACCTCGCGGCCGGCGGTTCGCCGGCGCCGGCCGTCCTCGGCGGTGACCGAGGCGAGCATCGAGAACGGCTCGTCCGTCTCGCCGACCTCGGGCTCGAGCTCGACCTCCGTCCGGGCCAGGCCCTCCCCGAAGGCGATCATCTCGCGCTCGCGCCGAGTCCTGCAGGAGCGGCCCGTGAGCGCGAAGAAGAGCGCCTCGAGCAGATTGGTCTTCCCCGCCCCGTTCGGGCCGTGGGCCACGGTCAGCCCGGCCGCCAGCTCGACTCGACCATCGGCGAGGTTGCGAAACGAGCGCGTACTCAGCCCGGCAGCGAGCACGAGCCTGCGACGACCTCAGACGTTCAGCCTGATCGGCATCACGAGGTAGCTGAAGTCCTGGTCGCCCGCCTGCTGAAGCAGGCCGGGCCGCAGGGGAGAGGTCAGTCTCAAGACCAGCTCCTCGGTCTCGATGCTCTCGATTCCCTCGATCAGGAACTGCGGGTTGAAGGCAATCTCGAGCGCCTCGCCCTCGAACGCGCAGGGCATCGATTCGCTCGCGTCACCGATCTCCGGCGTCTCGGCGGAAACCGTCACCTCGCCACTCTCGAAGGCCATCCGCAGTGGGGCGTTGCGCTGTGCCAGATAGCGGATCCGCTTGGTGACGTCGAGCAGCTCCGCCTTCGGAAGGCGGACGTCGTGGTCGAAGCTGTCGGGAAGCAGCTGCCGGTAGCTGGGGAACTGCCCATCGATCAGGCGCGAGGAGAGCACGTAGGGGCCGGCGCGGAAGACGATCTGGTTGGCCGGCAGCGCGACCTCAACCTGATCGACGCCGGTGTTGGCGACGATTCGCGCGAGCTCGCGCAGTGCACGCGCCGGCACATTGGCCTCGAACGGATCGGGGGAGGCGGACTCGAGCTCGGTCGTCTTAACCGAGAGCCGGTACGAATCGGTCGCGACCATCGTCAGCTTCGAGTCCGCGACGCTGACCAGAATACCGGTGAGGATCGGCCGCACCTCGTCTCGCGAGGCAGCGCGCGCGACCCTCTCGATCGTCGAGGCGAGGGCCTCGGCCGGCATCTTGATCGCGTCGCCCTCGAAGGCGGGCAGCCGCGGGAAATCCTCGGTCGGAAGCACCCGGAGGTGGAACTTCGCCGTGCCCGCGGTGAGCTCGACATCGCGCTGCTCGGAGCGCTCGGCAAGCGTCACCGGGCCGGCGGGCAGCGCGCGCGCCACATCCGTGAGCAGCCGCCCCGGCAGCAGCATGCTGCCCTCACCCTCGACCTCGGCATCGATCTCGACCGTCAAGCCAAGCTCGGTATCGGTGGCGCGGGCCTTGGCAGCGCCGTCCTCGGCGGTCAGCAGGATGCCGCCGAGCGACGGCAGGGTGGAGCGGGTCGAGACAGCTCGCGCCGCCGCCTGTAGAGCGTCGAGAAGCGGGTCGCGATCAGCCGTGATCTTCATCTAGTCATTCCTCTTCCGGTCATCTGAGTTGATCTTGGTTCTGTTGGAACCCTTGCAAAAGCCTCGGATTGCGCTTTCCAAAGCGCCTTTGGTGGCTGTGGGAAGCGCGGTGGAGAAGTCTCACGAGGGTGGAGGTCTACCACTGGGTCAGGTGGGCTCCGGCGTTATCCGTAAACGCTCGTGGATAGCTTCGAGCGCCCTGTGGATGTCCGATCCCGGCTCGAGTTGCTTCTCGATAGCGCGGATCGAGTGTAGAACGGTCGAGTGATCGCGATCGAACGACCGCGCGATCTCCGCCAGCGAGCAGTCGGTCGTGTTCCGGGCGACGTACATCCCGAGTTGGCGTGCTCGAACGAGTGCCGGTATCCGGCGCGGCGAGCAGAGATCGGCGCGTGAGACGTGCAGCACGTCGCAGGTCGCCTGCTGGATCTCGGATAGCTCGGGATCGGTCTTCTCGGGGAGCGGAACGCCGCTATTGCGAGCGGCGAGCGCCTCCTCGACCAGCTCCGGCGACGGCGCTTCGCCGAGCAGCGATGCGTAGGCGACCACTCGGGTCAGCGCCCCTTCGAGCTGGCGCAGGTTGGTCGGCACTGTCACGGCGATCTGACGCAGGACCTCGATGTCCGGGACGACGATCGCTCGCTCGGTCGCAAGTCGCCGCAACAGCGCCACCCGGGTGGCAAGGTCGGGGCCCTGAACTTGAACTGCGAGCCCCCAGGCGAACCGGTCCCTGAGCCGCTCGGTGAGGCGCTCCATCGCCTCGGGCGGCCGATCGCTTGAGAGCACTATCTGGCTACCGGCCGCGTACAGATCGTTGAAGGTATGGAAGAACTCGTCTTCGGTTCGCGGCTTGTCCTCGAGGAACTGCACGTCATCGATCAGCAGCGCGCCGACGTTGCGGTAACGACGCTTGAACAACTCGGCCCCGCTTGCCCCGTTGCTGCGCAGCGATGCGACGAACTCGGAGGTGAAGCGCTCGGCCGTCGTGTAGACGACAGCGATGTCCCGTCGCCGCTTCCGCAGATAGTTGGCGATCGCGACCAGCAGGTGGGTCTTCCCGAGGCCGGGATCTCCATAGAGGAAGAGTGGGTTGTAGGCCTCGCCCGGGAGCTCGGCGACCGCCAGCGCCGATGCGTGCGCGAAGCGGTTGCCGGTGCCGATCACGAATCGATCGAAGTCGAGATCGCGCTCGAGTCCCGCCGGGACACTTGATCGCGACCGCGCGGCAGGCGACCGACCTGCCCCCTCGCTCGAGAAGACGATCTCGGTGACCTCCGGCAGGTGCTTACGGGTCGCGCGCACCGCCAGCGGTGAGTAGCGCCGCTCGAACCACTCACGGACGCGATCCGGGCCGGCCACGTAGAGCTGGGTGCCCTGGATGCCGACTGCGCTCAGCGGCTCCAGCCAACTCTCGAAGACCGAGGCCGGAACCGCTCGCCGGAGCTCGTCACGAACCCCCTCCCAGATCTCGGTCAGGTCCTGGTTGCTCTGCTGCTGCAATTGCCTCTCTCGGTCGGGCTCTGCGGTCTCGGTCCGGCTCCGGGGGAGCCTGCTGGCCGATCATAGGTCTCACTTCGACGCCGCTTACGGTGCTTCAGGTGCCGACTCCGCAAATCGCGCCGAAAGCGAAATCGGTGTGCGTATACTGCGCGTCCCCGCGACGCCGACGGGGCCATTAATGAAGCGAACCTGGCAGCCAAAGAAGAGGAAACGCGCCCGCACGCACGGGTTCCGCTCCCGAATGCAGACCCGCCACGGTCGTGAGATCCTGCGCCGCCGCCGCCGCAAGGGCCGCAGACGCCTGACTGTCTAGGGGCGCGGATGCGATGAGCCGGTCCGAACGCGGGGGCCGCAAGCGCGGTCGGCTGTCGAGAAGCGGGGACTTCGACCGCGCCTACCGAGACGGCCGCTCACACGCCAACCGCCACCTCGTCCTCTACGCCTTCCCGCGGGATCCAGACGACTCGGGATCGGACGTCCGACTAGGAGTCTCGGTCGGTCGCAAGGTCGGCCCGGCAGTCGACCGCAATCGGGTGAAGCGCTCGATGCGGGAGGCGTTCTGGGGGCTTTCCGAGAGCCTCCCCCCGGGCTACGACTTCGTCCTGGTCGGCCGTTCCGGTGTCGCGGCCCTCGTCGACAAGCAGGGCCTCGAGGGCCTCCGCGGGTCGATCTCCGAGCTCCTCGAGCAGGCGAGGGCCGACGCTTGAGCGCGACCGTTGCACGTGAAACGCAGGGCGACGGGGAAGCCGAACGCGCTGAGACCGGGGTGCTCACCTGGTTGGCGTTGCTGCCGATCCGGATCTACCGGCGGCTGGTGTCGCCGTTGCTCGGACCGCGGTGCCGCTACTACCCGACATGTTCCAGCTATGCCGAGCAGGCTGTACGCGAGCTCGGCCCGTTTCGTGGCACCATCCTCGCGGTCTGGAGGGTCCTGCGCTGCAATCCGATCAGCTCGGGCGGCCTCGATCCTCTCGAGAGCCGTAGGCTCTTCCGCCCCGAACCCGCCGACAGCCCCAACGCAGACCCCGAGAGAAACCACTGATGCTCACCCTCGCCTCCATCTTCACCGACATCCCCGAGGCGATCGTCGTCTTCTTTCACGACACGGTTGGGCTCAGCTGGGGCGCTGCGATCATCGCCCTGACCTTCACGGTGCGGCTGGCGATCGTGCCGCTGTCACTCCGCCAGATCCGCTCGATGCGGGCCCTGCAGGAGCTGCAGCCGCAACTCAAGGCGATTCAGGAGAAGTACAAGGACGACCGCCAGCGCCAGCAGCAGGAGATGATGAAGTTCTACCAGGAGAACGAGATCAATCCGCTCGCCTCCTGCGTGCCGCTGCTGTTGCAGCTGCCGGTCTTCATCGCCCTCTTCTACATGCTCCGCGGGGAGAGCTTCCGCTGCGACGTGCGATCCGCGCAGGAGCCGCCCTGCGACATACCCGGGCCGAACGAGGGCTTTCTGTTCATCGAGTCGATCCTCGAAAAGCCGCTCGGCTCCGAGCTCGTGATCCTGATCGTGCTGTTCGTCGGCACGCAGCTGCTCGCCGGCCTGGCGATGGCCGTCCGCGGCCAGGGGCTCGAGGGGCCACAGAAGTTCATCGTCTTCGGCCTGCCGCTGGTCTTCGCCCCGTTCGTCGGCACATTCCTCGCCGGCCTTTCCGTCTACTGGATCTCGACCAACGTCTGGACGTTCGGGCAGCAACAGGTGGTGACCTCGCTGATGCCGCCGCCGCCGAAGAAGACGGCCGAGGAGCTCGAGGCCGAGAAGGCGCCGCCGCCGCCGCCGCCGCGGAAGAAGAAAAAGCGAAGTGGAAAGCGACGTTAGATGTCCGAATCACCCGTGAACCCGGGGATGCCAAGCGAGCCGCGCGAGCGGGTCGCAGCGATCATCGACCGGGTCCTCGATGAGCTCGATCTCGACGCGGATGTCGAGATCACCGAGGGCGACGATGAGATTCTGGCCGAGATCAACGGCGAGGACGATCTCGGGATCTTGATTGGCCGTCGCGGCCAGACCCTCGATGCCCTGCAGCTGATCTGCTATCGAGCCGCGTACCAGGGCCTGTCAGAGCGCAAGCGGGTGACCGTCGATGCCGCTCGCTACCGAGCGCGCCGCCGCGAGTTGCTGACCGAGGAGGCGGAGACGGCGGCTGATCGTGCCGCGCGCAACGGCGAGGCGGTCCGGCTGGAGCCGATGTCCGCCTCGGAGCGTCGCACCGTGCACGAGGTGCTCAAGGACCGCAGCGACGTCGAGACGTTCAGTGAGGGCGACGATCCGGAACGCCGCGTCGTCGTCGCCCCGCTGCTCGCCGATTGAGCGAGCTGACGCCCGATCCGCCGCCCCTGCCGGCCCCGGCCCGCGAGGCGCTCACGGCCCTCGTCGACCTGGTTGCCACCGACCCGCTGGCGCCAACCTCGGTCCGAGACCGAGAACGGGCCTGGGACGTCCACGTCGCCGACAGCCTCTCCGCCCGTGGCCTGCCCGAGCTCGAGCGGGCCGACCGGGTCTGCGATATCGGCTCCGGAGCCGGTTTCCCGGGCCTCGCGCTCGCAGCCGTGCTCCCTGCGACGCAGTTCGTCCTGGTCGACTCCTCCAGGCGCAAGTGCGAGTTCATCGCCCGCGC
>Ga0210084_1000008_pt1 | contig 20160 bp, 4 predicted proteins | sample China_Galinas_Co_3_FD_184863 | JGI IMG/M metagenome (GOLD analysis project Ga0210084, IMG submission 184863) | Wetland microbial communities from San Francisco Bay, California, USA, that impact long-term carbon sequestration -... | ecosystem: Environmental > Aquatic > Marine > Wetlands ... | reverse complement strand
TCAAACCCCGGCAGCCTTTTACAATCTTATCGCGGAAGAAAAAAAACACCCGGGCAAAAGCCTGCGCCATCATCTGCGCTGGATAATTTTCGGCGGAGACCGTCTTGAGCCCGCTTATTTGAAAGAATGGACAGACATGTATTCCCCGGATGAAATTCCGCTTATAAACATGTACGGGATTACTGAAACCACCATTCATGTGACTTTCTATAGGTTAAATGCCGGGGACATCGGCACCCCTCGATCTTTGAGCCCCATCGGGAAACCTTTACCGGAAACCACTATTTACATCTATAATGAGAGTATGCTTTTGGTTCCCATCGGTGTAACCGGTGAAATATACGTCGGCGGCAGTGGTGTTTCCAGGGGATACCTCAATAAACCGGAACTAACTTTTGAAAGATTTTGCCTCCGACGGCCAGGGGCTCTTTTTGAAAAAACCGCCCCTGGACCCTGCAAAAACTTTTCATTGGGGGCCCTTAAGGCGCCGGGCAAAGGTTATTATAGGTCCCATCGGTCTCATCGGTCCTATATATCCTATTTGTCCTATATCTACAAAACCGGGGATTTGGGGCGCTGGCTGCGGGACGGCAGTATTGAGTATGCGGGCCGTATCGACAACCAGGTAAAGATACGGGGGCACCGGGTTGAATTGGGGGAAATCGAAAGTCAATTGTTGAATCACCAGGGGATAAAGGAAACAGCGGTAATTGCTAAAGATAATCTCCTTTATGCTTATATTGTGGCGGTGCAGGAACTATCCGAACCCCGGTTAAAGGAATTTATAGCGGAGCGTCTGCCCCAATATATGGTGCCTTCTCATTTCTTGCAAATCGAAGAAATTCCCCTCACCCCCAATGGAAAAATTGACAGAAACGTACTGGAAGCCCGGGGGACCAAATTGGACAAAGGCGTGGAATATGTGGCCCCTCAAAATGAAATCGAGCGTACAATCGCCAATACCTGGAAAGAAGTCCTCGAAATCCATGAAGTGGGCATCCATGACAACTTCTTTGACATCGGCGGACATTCCTTAAGTATTATGAAAGTTCACCGTCAACTGGTGGAGCAATTGGGAAAGAAAATCGATGTAATAGACTTGTTCCGTTTCCCCACGGTTTATTCCCTGGCGCAATTTTTAACTAAAGAAGAGCCGGGTGAATTAATCCCCCGGAGTGAATTGGATGAATCCTTAAATATAATGGAAGAAGCCGCGCATTTTTTTGAAGGTGAAGGCAATGAACCGGACTGAACCGATGAAAAAAAACAGAACCACTGATATAACCGGTATGGAAATCGCAGTTATCGGCATGGCCGGGAGGTTTCCCGGGGCCGGGAACATCAATGAATTCTGGGATAATCTCATCGCTGGCATCGAGTGCATCTCTTTTTTTTCGGAAGAGGAATTATTGGAAGATGGCGTTAAGGCAGCCAACTTGAAAAATCCTGCTTATGTCAAAGCCAATGGGATTATTGAAGACAAAGGGTATTTTGATGCTTCATTTTTCGGGTATACCCCTGAAGAGGCTGAAGTGATGGACCCACAGACCCGTATGTTTCATGAATGCGCCTGGGAAGCGTTGGAGAATGCCGCCTATGATCCGGGAACCTACAAGGGAGCCATCGGGCTTTTTGCCGGGGCATCATCCGGGTTTGCCTGGGAAGCGCGTACGATTTTATTGGGAAAAAACAGTGAAGTCGGGGAATTTGCCGCTAATTATCTAATGAGGAAAGATTTTTTAGCGGCGAGAATTTCCTATACCCTGGACCTAAAAGGCCCCAGCAGCATGATTTACACTGCCTGTTCTACTTCTTTAGTGGCGATTCACCAGGCCTGCCGGGCATTACTAACCGGGGAATGTAAGATCGCCATGGCCGGGGGTGTTTCCCTGAGACCGATTCTAAAGGAAGGATATTGGCACCAGGAGGGTATGGTTGCTTCATCTGACGGGCACTGCCGGGCCTTTGACGCAAAAGCCGACGGGTGCATTACCGGTGAAGGCGCGGCACTGGTGGTACTGAAACGATTGAAACAAGCAATACAAGACAATGATTTTATTTATGCCGTGGTTAAAGGTTCTGCCGCCAACAATGACGGCAATAGGAAAGTAGGATTTACAGCCCCCAGTGTAGAAGGCCAGATCGAAGTGATTCGAGCCGCACTGCACATGGCCCGCGTACAGCCCGAAAGCATAAGCTGCATCGAAACCCACGGCACCGGCACACCCCTGGGCGACCCTGTAGAAGTCAAGGCGTTGACATTGGCATTTCAATCCGGTAAAAAACAAGTATGCGCCATCGGTTCCGTCAAAACCAATATCGGGCACCTGGACGCGGCAGCCGGTGCTGCCGGTTTTATTAAAATGGTCCTGGCTCTTTATCATAAAAAAATTCCCCCCAGTTTGCACTTTAACATCCCGAATCCAAAAATTGATTTTGAAAACAGTCCTTTTTATGTGAACACCACTCCCACAGTATGGAAAAATGACCGCTGTCCGCTGAGGGCCGGGGTCAATTCCCTTGGCATCGGCGGCACCAATGCCCATGTGATACTGGAGGAATGGAGCAAAGCGCAAAGCGCAAAGCGCGAAGCGCAAGGCCTGGTACGAAACTCCGAGGGAACGAGGGGGCTTGCCCCCTTGCCTGGTACACACTCTTCACGGCAGCACCAATTGGTCCTCTTATCGGCCAAAACCGGAACCGCCCTGGATAAAATGACCGAAAACCTTACGGAATACTTTAGAAACAATCTTTTAAATCACGACAATCATGAAAATCCCGATCATCCCGGTTTTACCCTGGCAAATGCCGCTTATACACTGCAAACCGGCAGAAGAGCTTTCCAATACAGGAAAATGCTGGTAAGCACCAATGTTAATCAAGTGATTGAGAGCTTATCCGCTCCCGGGTCCCGGGAAGTAGAAGAAGCAGCGGTAGAAGTGGAAAATATCCCGGTGATATTTATGTTTTCCGGTCAAGGGGCTCAATATGTCAACATTGGATTAGACCTTTATCAACAAGAGCCTCTATTCCGCGAAGAAGTGGACCGCTGTTTTACTATCCTGGATAAGCAAATGGGATGTAAATTAAAGGATATTCTTTACCCTGGTATTGATGAGCAGCAGGATTCACCGGGTATGTCAGAGGCGGCTGAGAAGAAAATCGATGATGTACTTTACTCCGGTCCCATCAAATTTACCATTGAATATGCACTGGCCAAATTATTAATGAAATGGGGAATTAAGCCCCATGCCATGATTGGTCACAGCTTTGGCGAATATGCGGCCGCACATATTTCCGGTGTGTTTTCGTTAGAAGATGCACTGCGGCTGGTAGTGGTGAGGGGACGGTTGATGGCAAAAACCCCACCGGCGGTAATGATGAGCGTTCCTCTCGGGGAAGAGCAATTAAAACCGATATTGAACAGGTATGACAAAATTTCCCTGGCAGCCGTGAATACGCCATGGCATTGTATTGTTTCCGGGCCTGCCCCGGAGGTGGAAATTTTTGAAAAAGAGTTGAAAGAAAAAGGGCATGAATGTTTGTACATAAACTTTCCCCGGGCCAGTCACTCGAAAATGATGGCTCCTATTGCCGAAGAATTCGAAGAAAACCTCCGAAAGATCACATTAAACAAACCAAAAATTCCTTATATTGCCGGCCTGACCGGCAATTGGGTATCTGCCCGGGAAGCTGCCGATCCCCGTTATTGGTCGCGGCATTTTATGGAAACCGTACGCTTCCTGGAGGGAATAAAAATATTATTAAAGGAACCCAATGCTGTATTTGTTCAAGTAAGCTCGGACAGGGGACTGCCTTTATTTATCAAGCAACTACAGGAGGCCGAAGCAAATACAACTCCTGGAAATTTGGTACTGAACCTGCTGCGGCACCCCAGGGAAAAGGTTTCGGATGTTTACTATATGTTGAAAAGCTTAGGCGCCTTATGGCTGCACGGCGTTAACATTGATTGGTCTCAATTTGGCACCGATAAAACAAAACAGCGCATACCTTTGCCCACTTATCCTTTCCGGGGGCAACCCTTTGGGATTGAAGGGAATCCCGGGAAGATCGGCGCACAAATATTACAGGCTTCAAAAGTCCATTTGGTAAAAAAAGCCGATATTAGCGATTGGTTTTATGTCCCCTCCTGGGTAAGGTCTCCATTACCCGGCAGCATATCCCCCGGCGAAACAATGACTAACTCCACCTGGGTGGTGTTTACCGATGAATACGGCCTGGGGGATTGCCTGGTGAAACAACTGGAACAGGTGAACTGCCGGGTGATTACTTTGAAAATCGCCAGGGATTTCAAAAAAAACAGCCGGGATACTTATTCCCTGGATCCCAAAGCAGAGCAACACTATAACTTCTTGCTAAGGGAATTCAAAAGAACAGGGGTATTACCAACTGTAATAGTACATTTATGGAGTATTGACAGGGATAGGGACACCGGGGCGGAATTGGAGCTTTCCAGGATAGAGCAGCTCCTGGCCGGGGGATTATACAGCCTTTTCTATCTCGTCCGGGCATTGGGCAGTCATGAATTTACAGACCCGCTGCGCATAGGGGTGGTTTGCAGCCACCTGCAAGAAGTTACCGGGGAAGAGATATTGGCGCCAGGCAAGGCAGCACTTATGGGACCGGTGAAAGTTATCCCGCTGGAATACCCCAACATCAAATGCTGCTGTATGGATATCCAGGTACCGGAACCGGGCGGTCTGCAAGAAAAAAAAGTAATAGAGCAAGTGATTAGAGAATTATGCGCAGATACGGCTGAAACAATCATTGCTTTTCGTGGGAACCACCGTTGGGCCCAAACTTTTAAACCGGTTCGTTTGAAACCTCCGGCAGACCTTCATCCCCGGTTAAGGGAAAAAGGTGTTTATTTAATCACCGGCGGCCTGGGAGGGATTGGGCTGGTGCTGGCGGAACACCTGGCAAAACAGGTAAAAGCCAGGTTAATACTCACCGGTCGGTCTGAATTTCCAGCCAGGGAGGAATGGGAACAATGGTGCAGCCAACATGGCGCGGCAGACAGCATCAGCCGGAAGATAACAAAAATAAAGGAATTGGAAGCACTGGGGGCAGAGATTATTGCCACTCCCGTCGATGCAACTGATAAAGAACGGATGCAGGCAGTTATTTCCCGGGCCTTAAAGCAGTTTAACCGTATCCATGGGGTGATTCATGCGGCGGGTGTACCGGACGGTGCAGTGATCCAGCGGCGCAGCCGGGAAATGACGGAAAACATCCTGGCTCCCAAAGTGAAAGGTACATTAGTGCTGCATAAAATTTTAAAAGACCTGGAATCAAAACCGGAATTTTTTGTCCTTTGTTCTTCTGTTAATGCCATTTTACCCGCCCCGGGCCAGTTGGGACACGGTGCCGCCAATGCATTTCTCGATGCTTATGCCCTGCATGAAGCCAACCACCGCCAGACACACATCATCTCCATTAATTGGAATGCCTGGTTGGAGGTGGGGCAGGCGGCAGAAGCCAGGGAAAACTTATCCCAACAAATAAATGTTTCTATTAAAGATGGACTGTTATCTACAGAGGGTATCGAGGTCTTCAACCGGGTCCTGGCAGCTCCCTTTCCCCAGATGGTGGTCTCCACCAATGATTTTAATATGAAGGCGGAGCACTTTAATACCAATCAGCCAATCAATGTCGATATAGATAAAACATCTCCAGAGATTGAAAAAACCACAGGGGAAACCGACGTAAAAATAAAAGCCAGACGGCCGCGGCCGCCAATGAGTACCGCATATGCGGCCCCTCACCATGAGATTGAAAAAAAACTGGCCCAAATTTGGCAAGACTACTTCGGGTATGAAAAAGTAGGTGTCCGGGATGATTTCTTTGCACTGGGAGGCGATTCTTTAAAAGCCATGATTATTATCGCCAGGATTCACAAGGCCCTGGAAGTAAAAATATCCGTGCCCGTATTTTTTGCCAATCCCACTGTTGAAGAACTTTGCCGGCATTTGGCCGGGGCCGATAAAAGTCCCTATTCTTCTATAGAACCGGTGGAAAAACGAGAATATTATCCACTCTCTTCAGCACAAAAGCGCCTCTTTTTCTTAGAGCAGTTTGAGAATATCGAAACCAGTTACAATGTACCACTGATACTCCCCCTCGATAAAAATATAGACATAAATAAGCTTGAAGCTTCCCTGGAGAAACTGATTGCCAGACATGAGAGTCTGAGAACATCCTTTGAATTCGCGGCTGATGCCCCTATTCAACGCATTCATCAATTCGCGGATTGTAACATCGATTATTACGAAGCAGATGAAGAACGGGCAAAAGAAATGGTCCAGGCTTATATCCGGCCTTTTGACCTGGGAAAAGCACCGTTACTGCGGTCGGGAATAATCAAACTCCCGGATAACAATCATATCTGGATGGTGGACATGCATCACATCATCTCCGATGGGACCTCCGACGCGATTCTGGCAGAAGATTTTATCGCGTTGTATAATGACAAAGAACTCCCGGAACTCAGGCTGCAGTATAAAGACTTCTCCCAATGGCAAAACGATTTATTTGAAAAGGGTAATATAAAAGCCCAGGAAGAGTACTGGTTGAACCTGTATGCCGGTGAAATTCCCAGGTTGAATTTACCCACGGACTATCCACGAAGCCGGCATAAGAGTTTTGCCGGTGATGAGCATAATTTTGCCTTAAATGGCGAGACTGCGGCGGTTGTAAAAAAAATGTGTTTAAAATATGACGTCACCTTGTATATGAATCTATTGGCAGCCTTTAATGTGCTGTTATTTAAATATACCGGGCAAAACGATATTATTGTCGGCACCGGTATTGTCGGACGGCCCCATGACGATTTAAAACGAATCATGGGAATGTTTGTCAATACGCTGCCCATGAGAAACTACCCAAAAGATGAAAAAACTTACCTGCAATTCCTGCAAGAAGTGAAAGAGAATACCGTAAAAGCCTTTGAAAACCAGGATATGCAGTTTGAAACCCTGGTGGAACAACTGAGCATTAAACGAGACCCCGCACGCAGCCCCCTCTTTGACGTGGAATTGAATGTGCAAAACTTTGAAAAAATTGCAAATACCGATGGTCTCGATAAAGTGATCAATGAAAAAAGCAATTTCATCAAACCTTATAGACATGACTGGCAGACCGCAAAATTTGATCTTCTCCTATTTGCCGACGAAAAAAAGAAAAGCATCCGATTTCACCTGGAATATTCGGCCGCCCTTTTCAAACCGGACACCATCGAAGCTTTTGCCAGACATTATACCGATATTTTAAACACCGTTACAGACAATCATCATATTCGATTAAAAGATATCAAGCTGACTCATGACTTTGTAGAAATAAAATCAAATAATAGTTACAACGGCTTTGGCTTTGAACAATGAAAATAAATCAACCCAAAATTCTCTTAGGATTACTGCCTGTTTGGACGCCATTGACTCCCCCCCTGGGATTGGCATGTCTGAAAACCTTTTTACAAGAAAACGGGTACGATGTAGTCACGGCGGATTTAAGTGTAAACCCCCATCTGAAAGAATCTTCCAATACATATTTCAACACCTTAAAAAGTTATATACCGGAAGAGAAAAGAGGTAACTTTTTCAGCATCGCAAGCCAGGTGCTCCGCAATCACATGATGGTACAAATTCATCAACAAGAAAAAAAGGAATACCTGGAATTAGTTCGGACCATCATCCATAAAACTTTTTATACGGAACTGCGCCGGCAGCAGTTGTTAACGCTTATACAAATACTGGAAGACTTTTATACCATGTTGGAAAAGTATTTGATTCATTTATTGGAAAAAGAAAATCCCCAGGTGGCAGGATTCTCTGTATACAGTGATACCCTGGCTGCCTCTGTATTTGCTTTCAGGTTAATAAAAAGAAAGTATCCCCATATACTGACGGTAATGGGAGGTGGGGTTTTTGCCGACCTATTATTTAAAGGTTCCCCCAATTATGAATTCTTCCTGGAAAAAACCCGGCATGATATCGATAAAATAATAATAGGAGAAGGGGAGATTTTATTCCTGGAACTGCTGCGGGGACATTTACCGGTAAACCAACGGGTATTTACCCTGGGGGATATCAACGGACAACTGCTGGACATTTCTTCCTCCCATACAGCACCCCTCGACCTGACAGACTTTAATTTAATGAATTATCCGTACCTGGTTTCTTATACCTCACGCAGTTGTCCGTTTCAATGTGGGTTTTGTTCGGAAACCATTCAATGGGGAAAGTACCGGAGAAAAAAATCAAAACAAATTTTTACCGAATTATGCCAATTATCCCGGCAATATGGATCGCAGTTATTTTTACTTAGTGATTCGCTGCTAAACCCTGTGATCACGGGAATTTCAGAAAAATTTGTTCAATCGGATGTCTCCATTTACTGGGAAGGATGGCTCCGGGTGGACCCACAAGCATGTAATCCTGAGAACGCCTTATTATGGAGACGAGGCGGATTTTATCATGCCCGTATCGGGGTGGAAAGCGGGTCCCCGCGAATCTTAAAATTAATGAATAAAAAAATAACCATCGAACAGGTCAAAGAATCCATCGTTAATCTTGCCTCTATGGGAATAAAGACCTCTACCTTGTGGATTATCGGTTATCCCGGTGAAACAGAGGCGGACTTTCAACAGACATTGAACATCATCGAAGAACTTAAAGATTTTATATATGAAGTCGAAGGCACTCCCTTTTGGTATTATTTAAGCGGTCAATCCAATTCGGAACAATGGAAGAAAAAAAGCAGGAGTGTATTATTATATCCAGCCAAAGCAAAAGACCTGTTGATTGCCCAAACCTGGATACTGGACTGCGAACCTTCGAGAGAAGAGACATTCCGCCGATTATCCCGGTTTGTTAAGCACCAAAATAAGCTGGGCATTCCTAATATATATTCATTAAAAGACCTTCACCAGGCAGACCAACGCTGGAAAATGCTCCATAAAAATGCTGTCCCGGCATTGGTGGAATTCAAGAATAACTATTTCGACGAATGCAAAAAAGCAACCAAAATGTCTAATATAAAAAATAACCTGGAGGATGTTGCCTTCGGTTTTTAACCCCGAAGCAGATCGCTTGAAAAAGGAAAACAAAGGGAGTTTGACGGTATGAAAAGTACAGGAATTTCAACAAAAAAAATGGCCGCCGCCGCTCAATATAATAAAGAGAGAAATTATTGGTCCCATCGGCTCTCCCATAGGAAAAAATGTTATATCCCTTACGATTTCGATTATATTAACACCGAAACCGATAAAAATCCCATAACCATGACAACGGTAACCTACAAGTGGGAAGGAGAATTGTTTTCGCGCTTAATGAAATTCAGAAACGGGGTGGACATCAATTTGCACATTATCCTGATGGCCGAGATCATGCTGCTCCTGAATAAATATACCGGCAGTGAGGATATAATGGTTTGTACTCCCGTCTTAAAGCAAGAGAGTGAGGCCCAGTTCATCAACACCGTACTGCCCATTATGAATTCCCTTCACCACCCCCGAACTTTTAAGGAATTGTTATTGGAATTACGATCGACTTTTTTTGAAGCTGCGCTGAATCAGAACTTCCCCATCGAAACCCTGCTCTATCAAACGGGAACCCCCGGCAGCAACAGTGAATATCCATTATTCGATACGGCGGTATTACTGGAGAATATTCATGATAAAAGCTATATCCAACATACCCGGCCGAACCTTATCTTTTCATTTTTAAGAACAGCAGACAGCCTGCAAGGTACGTGGGAGTATCATCCCTTACGTTATAAAAAGGACACCATCGACACCATCATCATTTATTTTACCCGATTGCTCCGGGAAACACTGGCCAACATCGATATAAAACTGGCGGAAGTAGATATATTATCCGCGGCAGAGAAAAAACGATTGTTGTATGAATATAATAACACGGTAGGGGATTATCCCCATGGAAAAACCATTCATGAACTGTTTACGCAGCAGGCGGCCAGGACACCGGACCACCCGGCCGCAGTATATAAAGAAAACAACCTCACCTATAAAGAACTGGATGAGCAGTCAAACCAGGTGGCCCGGTTCCTGGTTTATCATTGGGGGATACAACCGGAACAACCGGTAGGCATATTAATGGACCGTTCGATAAATATGATTACAGCCCTCCTGGCTGTTTTAAAAGCAGGCGGTGCATATATTCCCCTGGAACCATCTTTACCCGAAAACAGGATAAGAACCCTGCTGGAGGATTCCAGCGGTACCGGGTTCGTGCTCTCGGAAAAGAAATATATCCGTAAGTTAAATAGACTGCAGTGGGAATGCTCCTGTTTTTTTGCTTTTTTATGCATGGACAGCCGCAAAGTCCATGAAGAAGAAGAGCCGGAACACAGTCCTTTAATGGACATCGAATTGTGGCATCATGTAGGAGAAACCGCCGTTGATGATATCACCGGCGGTGGTTGGATAAGCAGTTTTACCGGACAACCGATTGCCAGGGCGGAAATGGACGAATACAGCGGAAATACCTTAAAAAAATTGTCCCCACTACTCCATCAACGGATGCGAGTCCTGGAAATCGGGTGTGGAACCGGCTTCACCATGTACAACATTGCCCCAAAGGTGAAACTCTATTACGGCACTGATTTCTCCAAAGTAATCATCGGGAAAAATAGGCGGCGAATTAAGAATCAAAAGCTGCAAAATATTCGCTTAGCATGCACCCCTGCCCATGATATCGAAAAAATCCCGGAAAAAAATTTTGACCTGGTTATCCTTAATAGTGTTATCCAATCTTTTCACGGCCATAACTATCTCAGGAAAGTGATCCGAAAATCAATAAAGCTGTTAAAAAACAAAGGATATCTATTTATCGGGGATGTCATGGACCAAAATCGCAAAAATGACCTGACCCGGGAAATGAAGGAGTATAAACGAACCCATAAAGATAAAAACACCAAAACCGATTGGAGTTCGGAGCTATTTGTCGCCCGTGGATTTTTTGAAGACCTGGGCATTGAATTCCCGGGAATCAGGGCAGTAGAGTTCAGCGATAAAATATATACCATAGAAAATGAGTTGACAAAATTCCGTTATGATGTCCTGATGACCATCGATAAATCTCCAACCGCCCCCGGGGCAAATAGAAAGAAGCATAAGCTCCAGGAGGATATGACCGCGGTGAAGACATACGGTAAAGATAAACCGCTATCTAAAACCGGGCCGCATCATTCGGCATACATCATTTATACTTCCGGCACCACCGGCAAACCCAAAGGGGTGTTGGTCCAGCATCGCGGCCTGGTCAATTATATTTACTGGGCCATCAAGCAGTATAATCATCCCGGGTCCGCCGGCGCCCCCGTCAGGTATCCACTGTATACCGGTATATCCTTTGATTTAACTGTAACGTCCCTGTATGTGCCCCTGTTAACCGGCGGCACAATAGTTATTTACCCGGACCGCCAGGACCCCTTAACGATTCAACAGGTAATACAAGAGGACAGCGTCCGGGTGATTAAGTTGACGCCCTCACACCTGAAGGTATTGCTGCATACCATTGGTTTCCCCAATAAGAACCTGGACACATTTATCGTTGGCGGCGAAGAACTGGAAAGCGATCTGGCCCGGGACACCTATAACCGTTTTTCAAAAGAAATACACATATACAATGAGTATGGCCCCACCGAAGCCACTGTCGGATGTATGATATATAAATATAATAAAGAAACGGATAACCGGCGCACCGTCCCTATTGGTCAACCCATTGCCAATACAGCCATATACATCCTGGACAAGGGTCTAAAACCGGTACCCGTCAATGTCAACGGTGAAATGTTTATATCAGGGCAAGCACTGGCTCGGGGGTACATAAACCAGCCGGAATTAACCGCGGAAAAGTTTATCGATTTCCAGCAAAGCCATTCTTATAGGTCTTGTCGGTCCTATCTCGCTAGAAATAAAATCTACAGAACCGGCGATTTGGCCCGCCGGCTACCGGACGGCAATATTGAGTTTTCAGGGCGAATCGACCGGCAGATAAAAATAAGGGGCTATCGAATCGAACCGGAGGAAATCCAGGGTCATCTGCGCAGCCATGAGGACATAAAGGATGCCGTGGTGGTAATGAAAGGAAAAACAGGGGAAGAAAAGTATCTGTGTGCTTATATCATCTCCGGTAAAGAGCTTTCAATACCGGGCTTAAAGGAGTATCTCTCCGACAGTCTGCCGGATTATATGATCCCCGCCTATTTCATGAGAATAGAAAACATCCCCTTAACACCCAATGGAAAAATAAACAGCAAGGCGCTGCCGGCAATAAAAATATCACCCGGGGAGAACATCGCACCACCGGGAGACGACGTGGAAAAGACCCTGGCGGCAATATGGTCGGAGGTCTTAGGTATAGAAAAGGAAACCATTGATATAGATACGGATTTTTTCGAACTGGGGGGACACTCGTTAAGAGCCACTATCTTATTATTAAAAATCCACAAAGAGCTTCACGTCAAGGTTCCCCTGGCAGAAATATTCAAAACCTCCACCATCCGGGGATTGGCTCGATACATAAAAAAAGCCGAAGCAGAAATTTATTCTGCCATAGAACCGGTGGACAAAAGAGAATACTATGAATTATCATCTGCCCAGAAACGATTATTTTTCATGCACATGATGGGCAGCGGCAAGGAAACCGGTTACAATATCCTGCGGGCAGTCCAGGTGGAAGGAGAGCTTGATAAAGTACGGCTCCAAGAAACTTTCCTGGAATTGATCCGCCGCCATGAATCGCTGCGGACATCTTTTCATGTTATTGGTGAAGAGGCGGTCCAACGGATTCATCCTGACAAAGAAATGTCGTTTGAAATCCGGTATTCCCGGGAATCGGCAGCCGGAGGCGCACAAGCGACGACAGACCTTATACGCGACTTTATTCGTCCCTTTGATCTGTCCCGGGCACCGCTGCTCCGTGCCGCAGTCATCAAAATCGATACCCGAAAACACATCCTATTGGCCGATATTCATCATATCGTCGCTGACGGCACCTCCATGACCATCCTCATTAATGAATTTATGAAATTTATAGCCGGAGAAACATTGGCCCCGCTTAAACTCCAGTATAAAGATTTCTCTTCATGGCAGGGCCGGTTATATAAAACCGGTAAAATCAAAAAGCAAGAACAATATTGGCGCAATCTTTTTTTCGATGCCCCGGAACTACCCCGCGTCAACCTGCCCACTGATTCCCGGCGTCCCCCGGTTTACAGTTTTGTAGGAGATGATCATCAATTTAAACTGGCAAAAGAGCAAGCCCGGCAATTCAAGAAACTGGGCGCAGAATATGACGCCACCCTGTACATGAATCTTTTAACCGCCCTGAATGTTTTATTATTCAAATACACGGGACAAACCGATATCATAATCGGGAGCGGTGACGCCGGCAGGCATCATGCGGACCTGCAAAACCTCATCGGCATGTTTGTCAATACCTGGGGCATCCGAAATTCTCCCCGCCCCAATAAATCTTATGTGCAATTTTTAAAAGAAGTAAAAGAAAATTGCCTGAAGGCACTTGAAAACAAGGATATCCAATTTGAAGTCCTGGTGGACCGCCTAAACCTGGACCGTGCCCCTTCACGGCATCCACTTTTCGATATATTCCTGGGGGTGCTTAATTACGAACCGCCCGTGGTAAGAGATGCTTCCCCGGGAGCAATGTCCTTTTCCCATTATAAATTGGAAGACAAAATATCCAAATTCGACATTACTTTTTATGTGACGGAAATGAATGAGAACATTTTTTTCCGGCTGGAATATTCAACCGCTTTATTTAAAAAATCCACCATCCGCCAGATTGGCCGTCATTTTATGGAAATTATAACGCAGGTGGTGGAAGACAGGCATAAAAAGCTAAAGGATTTTCAAATCAGCAGCGATATTGCCCGGGTGAATACGGGTAATATCAGTGAATACCAGGAGGATTTCAGTTTTGAATAGAAAAGAGACACCCCCAAAGCAAAAGATTCTATTGGCGCAGTTACCTTTTTGGTCGCCCTTGATCCCCCCCATGGGGATTTCCTGTTTAAAGGGTTTTCTCCAGGCCCGGGGCTGGCCGGTAAAAACACTGGATGCCAATATAGAGGAACAATTTAAAGAGATATACGACGGTTATTTTCGGGTTTTAAGGGAAATCGTACCATTGGAGAAACAGGGGAATTTTTACAGTATCGGCCAGGATGTGCTGCACAATCACATGATGGCCTTTATTAATTATAACAACCCGGCCACCGGTCCCGGGGGCAAGGACGAACAAAACCGTCGTGACATGTACGATGAATTAGTGAAAACCTTGATCGCCAAAACTTTTTATTGCCTGGCCCCGGGTCCCTGTATCCATCAACTTCACGCCATCCTGGAAGCGTTTTATACCACCCTGGAATCTTATATCTTGCAGTGGTTGGAAAAAGAAAAACCCGGGGTATTGGGTTTATCCGTATGCAGCGGTACCCTGCCTGCTTCTTTATTTGCATTTCAATTAACCAAAGAGAAATGCCCCTGGATTCAAACTGTCATAGGCGGTGGGATTTTTTGCGATCAGTTTGCAATAGGTACAGCCGACTTTGAGATTTTCCTGGAAGAAACCGCCCCCTACATCGATAAAATAATAATAGGAGAAGGGGAGTTGTTGTTTTTGAAATACTTGCAAGGTGAACTGCCCCCGGAACAGCGGGTCTATACACCCGGTGATATCGGGGAAGAAACCCTGGACCTGTCAACCGCTGGCATCCCGGATTGTCATGATTTTCAACTGCAGCATTATCCTTATCTATCCATGTATTCTTCACGCAGTTGTCCGCACCGTTGTCATTTTTGTTCCGACACGGTGATGTGGGGGAAGTACCGCAAAAAGCCCACCGCCCAGGTGGTAGAAGAAATGAAACAACTGTACCGGGAATTTGGCAACCAGTTGTTTATGATGAGCGATTTGCTCCTTAACCCGGTGGTGACCGGCCTGGCCGAAGCCTTTACCCGGTCTGACACGACCCTATACTGGGATGGGTGTTTACGCGCCGAACCACCGGTATGCAAACAAGAAAATACCATGCTCTGGCGCCGGGGTGGGTTCTATCGCGCCAGGATCGGCTGTGAAAGCGGCTCCGCCAAAATACTCAAACTCATGGGAAAAGGAATCACCATCGAACAAATAAAACAGTCGATCGCCGCCCTGGCTTTGGCCGGCATTCAAACCACCACGTATTGGGTCCTGGGCTATCCCGGCGAAAGTGAAGACGACTTTCAAAACACACTGGATTTAATCGAAGAATTAAGAGAAGATATTTATGAAGCCGAGTGCAGACCCTTTTATTATTATCTACAAGGTCAAGTAAACTCCCGGGAATGGGCAAAGCAAGCCGGGCATCTCCCCCTTTACCCCGGGAAATTTAAACCGCTGCTGTTGTTTCAAACCTGGGGCCTGGAAGGATTACCCGGCCGGGAAGAGACTTACCGCCGGATAAACCGCTTTGTCCGTCACTGCCGCGAGCTGGGCATTCCCAATCCGTATACCATGAAAGATATAGATGAAGCGGACCGGCGCTGGAAAAAACTTCACACCAACGCGGTTCCTTCCCTTTTGGAACTAAAAAACAAAGATGTTTATATCGACGAATGCAAACATGTACAAAATATATCATTGGTGGACAACACCCTCAGTGACGAGGGAAATTTCGATTTTTAAACAGCGCCCGGGCAATCAGGAGTAAACAAATGGATAACTCAAGTTTTTCCAGGAAAATTTCTGCCGTCTCCGGGCAGAATATTAAAGAAAGAGATTATTGGCTGGGCAAGTTGTCAGGGGAATTGGTAAAAACCACCTTCCCCTATGATTATCACGGAAATAAAAACCGGGAAACAGCCTCGCTGAAATTTACGTTTAACCCGGGGCTCTCCGCCCGCATGATAAAACTAAGCAATCATTCCCATGCCCGGCTTCATATTATTCTAACCGCCGGCCTGGTGCTCTTGCTGGAGAAATACAATTATAACAGTAACGGGGACATCATTGTCGGCGTCCCCATCCAAAAACAGGAAACAGAAGCCCGGTTTCTCAATACGGCCCTGGTACTTCGAAATCAGCTCCATGATGGTTCCAGTTTTAAAGAACTTATTTTACAAGTCAGGCAAACCATCCTGGAAGCCATCGTCCATGTCAATTATTCCCTGGAATCCCTGTTGTACCAATTAAATCTTATTGACCGCGGAGACGATTTTCCCCTTTTCGATGTGGCGGTCCTCCTGGAAAATATTCATCATCACAAGTATATTTCTCATCTTCACCCCAACATGGTATTTTCTTTTAACCATCAGGAAGGAAGTATTGAAGGCGTTGTCCACTACAACCGCTCATTTTACCGGGAAACCGCCGTGGAAAAAATCACTAAACATTTAAGCACTCTTTTTCAAACCGCGCTTTTTAACCTGGACATGCGTTTGGACCAAATCGATATACTAAGCGAGGAAGAAAAACAACAACTTTTGGTTCACTGGAACGATACGCACCGGGATTATCCCCCCGGTAAAACCATACATGGGTTATTCCGGGAACAGGCGGAACAAACCCCGGACCATACAGCCCTGGTAAATGAAAAAGAAAGGACAGCCGATGCCCGGAGTTGGAATTGCAGTACCGGTGGTTGTCAAAATGAGAACACCCGGGGCAGCAGATTAGAAGGTAATAGTGAAGAAGCACCCTTCAGGCAAAACAATCTTTACGGCCCGATTCATTTTTCTTACCGGGAATTGGGAAAAAATGCCCGGCAATTGGCACATTATCTCAAAGCGCGCGGCGTGACACGCAATAGTCTGACCGCCGTTATGACAAACCGGGGTTTTGAAATGGTGACAGGTATCCTGGCGGTATTAAAAGCAGGAGGTGCTTATGTGCCCCTGGACCCGGCCCTGCCCGGCGAGAGAATCAAAACCATCATCCAGGACGCACAAATCAATATCGCGGTATCCCGGGCAAGATACATCAAACTGTTAAATCGTCTGCAATGGGAGTGCCCGTCGTTTCATACGTTTATTTGCCTGGACAGTTGGGACATCGTCGCCAGGGAGGAAGAAGCAACCGGGGAATTAATGGATGAAAAGCTCTGGGATTATGTGGCTGAAACCGCGGTGGATGAAGTTTCCGGCGGCGGCTGGCAAAGTTCCTACACCGGACAATTCATGTCAAAAGAAGAAATGAATGAGTACGGCAATAACATCTTGCAAAAATTAACCCCACTTCTTCACAAAAACATGCGCCTCCTGGAAATCGGCTGTGCCTCCGGCATTACTATGTATCGCCTCGCCCCCAAAGTGGGAATTTATTACGGCACGGATTTGTCCCCGGGTATGGTGAAAATGAACCGGGAACGGGTCAAAAAAGAAGGCCATAAAAACATCCTCTTAGAGTGCCTCCCTGCCCATGAAATCGATAAAATCAATGGAAAAAATTTCGACGTCATCATCCTTAATAGTGTTATCCAGGCATTCCCCGGGCATAATTACCTCAGGAACGTCATTGACAAAGCCATGGCATTATTAGCGCCACAGGGTTATTTATTTATCGGCGATGTCATGGACCAGGACTTGAAACAGGACCTCATCGATGAAATGAACGCCTGCAAACAAGCCAATAAAAACAAAAACTGGAAAACCAAAACCGATTTTTCCACGGAACTGTTTATATCCCGGGGATTTTTTACCGACCTGACCCTGGAAAAATCCGGTATCCGGGAGGTAACCTTTTCATCGAAAATTCATACCATTGAAAACGAGTTAACCAAATTTCGTTATGATGCTCTTATACACATTGACAAGTCCCCGGCCCCGGCGGAAAGCCGCACCCTGCCCGGTTCCGGGAAACTGAAACACCAGCATGATTTGACAACGCTGGCAGCATACGGTTGGGAAAAGGTAATGCCGGCAGCCACGGAAAATGATCTTGCCTATGTGATTTATACATCCGGCACCACTGGAAGGCCCAAAGGAGTCCCTATAAGGCACGGCAATTTTATTAATCTTATATACTATCATGGTGAGTTATTTGGAGAAGGTATAGGGGCGCGCATCAGTCAGGCAGCCGGTCCGGGTTTTGATGCCATGGCCTTCGAGGTATGGCCTTGTTTAGCCGCAGGAGCGGCATTGGTAATCACACCGGGAGAAATACGCGCAGACGTGGTACTAATGAAAGCCTGGTTAATCCGGCAGCAAATTACCATATCTTTTCAATCTACAGCCATGGCAGAGCTGCTTCTGCAGCAGGATTGGTGCGGCAGCGGCGCTGCCATGGAAATTTTAAGGACCGCCGGGGACCGCCTCACTGCCTATCTTGACCCCAAAGCGGTTTATCCCTTTACCTTTTACAATTTATACGGACCCACCGAAGATACGGTCTGGACTACCTGGGCAAAAATAGGCCCCAAAGAACAAACCCGGGACCGGGGCGTCCCGGCACAATACCCCGACATCGGCATCCCCATCGGGAATCACCGGGTATATATCATGGACAACCATTTAAAATTGCTCCCCATGGGAATTCCCGGGGAGTTGTGTATTGCCGGCAGCGGTCTGGCCCGGGGATATTTAAACCTGCCCGAACTTACCGCGGAAAAATTCTCTTCACACCTTAACAATCACCCTTCACCACTATACCGAACCGGCGATTTGGCCCGCTGGCTTCCTTACGGAGCCATCGAATTTATCGGACGCCTGGACCTGCAAGTCAAGGTACGGGGGTATCGAATCGAATTGGCAGAAATCGAAAATCAATTATTAAAACACCACGATGTAAAAAAAGTCATTGTTATTCCCAGACAAGAGAATAGTGAAAAATATCTATGTGCTTATATTATTTACCATAACCGGGCATCCGCCGATGAAGCTGCCAGGGTCGCCGAAATACGGGAGTACCTGGAACAAATACTCCCGGACTACATGGTCCCTTCTTTTTTCGTCTCCCTGGACAAATTTCCCTTAACCCCCAACGGCAAAATAGATAAACGGGCTTTACCCGCACCCGGAATCGTAACGGGAACGGGTTACACGGCACCCGGGAACCAACTGGAAAAACAATTGGTGGAAATGTGGGCCCGGGTACTGAAGATAGACAAAAAAAATATCAGCGTCACGGAGAATTTTTTCCACCTGGGGGGACACTCGTTAAAAGCCACGATATTGGTCTCCCGGATGCACCGGGATTTAAATTTAAAGGTTCCCCTGGCCAACATTTTCAGGTATCCCACCATCAGGGAGTTGGCCCAACATATCGACCAGACGGCCCGGAACCGTTTCAAATCCATAAGACCCTATGAAAAAAAGGAATATTACCCCCTCTCCTCATCTCAAAAGCGGTTGTATTTTTTACAGCAATTGACACCCCAAAGCGTGGTATATAATGTAAGCGGTATGGTGGAATTAGAGAAATCACTCCCTAAGGAACAATTGTCCTCGATATTTAGAAAATTAATAGCCAGGCATGAGAGTTTTAGGACTTGTTTCCGTATGGTAGAGGAAGAACCTGTCCAGCAGGTACACCCCCACCTGGAATTTGAAATTGAATATGATACGGAAGGGATTACCCGGGACTTTATTCGCCCCTTTGATCTGTTGCAAGCGCCGCTGCTGCGCATCGGTTTAGCCAAAAGAGAAAACAGTCATTATATTTTATTGATGGATATGCATCATATTGTCTCGGACGGTGCCTCCATAAAGATATTAAGGGAGGAATTCCAGGCATTAAATAGTGGCGGTGAATTACCGGGCTTAAGGCTTCAATACAAGGATTACGCCGGATGGCAAAGCAGCCCGGATCAGCAAGATTTTATCAAGCAGCAGGAATCCTTTTGGTTAGAGCTGCTCTCCGGTGAAATCCCCGTGCTTCATTTACCCCTTGATTTCCCCCGGCCCTCTTTGCAGAGTTTTGCAGGAAGCGCCGTCAATTTTGTCCTGGACATGAAAGAAACCGCGGCATTGAAACGTTTTAGCAAAGAAAACGACACCACGCTCTATATGACTGTCTTGGCCCTGGTAAACGTTTTCCTGTCGAAATTAAGCGGCCAGGAAGATATTATCATCGGTACGCCCATCGCCGCCAGGCGTCATGCCGACCTGGAAGGAATCGT
>Ga0210084_1000007_pt1 | contig 20268 bp, 21 predicted proteins | sample China_Galinas_Co_3_FD_184863 | JGI IMG/M metagenome (GOLD analysis project Ga0210084, IMG submission 184863) | Wetland microbial communities from San Francisco Bay, California, USA, that impact long-term carbon sequestration -... | ecosystem: Environmental > Aquatic > Marine > Wetlands ... | reverse complement strand
CGGGCGGAGCGTTCGCCTCTCGAGCCCGGACAAGGTCTTCTTCCCCGAACCCGGTATCACGAAGCGCGATCTGGCCGAGTACTACGTCGAGGTCGAGGCGGCTGCCACCAACCATCTCCGCGAGCGGCCGACGACGATGAAGCGATTCGTCGACGGCGTCGAGGGCGACTTCTTCTTCCAGAAGCGGGTGCCGAAGGGGGCCCCGGAGTGGCTGCAGACAGCGACGGTTCACTTCCCGAGCGGACGCAGCGCGACCGAGCTCTGCGCGAACGACGCGGCCCACCTGGTCTGGGCGGTGAACCTGGGCGTGATCGACTTCAACCCCTGGCCGTGCCGCCGCTCCGACCTCGATCACCCGGACGAGCTCCGAGTCGATCTCGACCCGACCCCGGAGGCGAGCTGGGACGACGTCCGCAGGGTGGCCCTGGTCTGCGGCGACGTGCTCGACGACCACGGACTGGTCGGGTTCCCGAAGACGTCCGGCGGCCGCGGCATCCACATCAACGTCCGGATCGAGCCGGACTGGCCGTTCTCCGAGGTCCGGCGCTCGGCACTGGCGCTCGCCCGTGAGGTCGAGCGACGAACCGACCTGGCGACGAGCAAGTGGTGGAAGGAGGAGCGGCACGGCGTCTTCGTCGACTACAACCAGAACGCCCGCGACAGGACCGTGGCCTCGGCCTACTCGGTTCGCCCGACCCCAGACGCGCGCGTCTCGACTCCGCTGGAGTGGGACGAGGTCGCCGACGTCGACCCCAGCGCGTACACGATCAGCACCGTCCCCGGCCGGCTCGAGCAGCACGGCGATCCGTCAGCCGGGATCGACGCGGCGGTCGGAACGCTCGACGGCCTGCTCGAGCTCGCGGCGGAGGACGAGCGCAAGGGACTGGGCGACGCGCCCTGGCCACCCCATTTCCGCAAGCAGCGAGGCGAGCCGAAGCGCGTGCAGCCGAGCAAGGACCGAGACCGGCCCTAGGCCTAGGATGGCCCGGTGACGCCCGCTCGCAGACGGCTTTACTCGCGCGGGCTCGCCGGGCTCGCGGTGTTCGCGGTCCTGGTCGCCTCGGTCGCGGCCTACGCCGAGGAGACGCTGTTCGACTCGCGGACGTTCTCGAACCGCGCGGTCAGCGTCCTCGACGACGAGGCGGTCCAGAATCAGATCGCCGGGGCGATCACCGACGGGGCGATCAGCGAGGTGCCAAACGCGGTGGCTGCCCAGCCGTTGATCGAGGCGGTGGCGGGGCTGCTGGTCCGCTCCACAGCGCTTCAGTCACTGCTCGCCGGCGGCGTCGAGGACGTGCACACCACCGTGATCGAGGGCAACACCGACACGGTCACGGTGACCCTGAAGAACATCGGGATCCTGATCCGGCAGGGCCTTCAGGCGGCCGCCCCCGAAGTCGCGGACCAAGTCTCACGCCAGCTCGACGTCCCGTTGGTGAACCAGGGCGACGGCGAGGGCGAGGGAATCGTCATCGACATCGCCCAGATCGGAAACGACCTGGGAGTCCTGCATTGGATCGCGCTGGCGCTAGCGCTGGCGGCGGCGGCGGGATCGATCCGGCTTGCGCCGAGCCGGCTCGCGGGCATCCGCCGGCTCGGCCGGTCGCTGGCGATCGGCGGCGTCGCTGCGGTGGTCGTCTGGCAGGTCGGGCGCGTACTGGTCGTCGGCCAGCTCAGCGGCGATGCGGCCGATACCGCCCGTGCCGTCTACAACGCCTTCCTCGGCGATCTGCGGACCTGGTGGATGCTGCTCGCCGGATTCGGGATCGTGCTCACGGCCGGGGCCAGCAGGACCCGCGAGCCGATCGACGTCGGTGCACTCGCGGTGCGCGGCTGGCGTCGACTCACCGCCGTCCCGGAGCGCGGCTCGCTGCGGGTCCTGCGTGCCCTGGTCCTGATCCTGGTGGGGATCCTCGTGATCCAAAATCGCGACGCCGTGCTGGCGGCGCTGGTCGTCGTCCTCGGGGCCTTCGTCGTCTACGTCGGCGCCGCGGAGCTGATGCGGCTCGCCGCGGGGGCCGTGCGAGGCGACGAGGCAAGCTCAGCCGAGACGCTGGCGGCCGAGCGGGACCTGAGCGGGAAGGCGCTGGCCCGAGTGGTCGCGGTCGGAACACTGCTGCTCGGCGGCTTCGCCCTGCTTGGGCTCGGCACCAACGACTCCGAGACCCCCCGGCTCCGCGTCGACACCTGCAACGGCTCGGTCGAGCTCTGCGACCGAAGCCTCGACCAGGTCGCCTTCGCCGGCACGCACAACTCGATGTCGGCGGCTACCTACGACAACTGGTTCTTCGCCCAGCAGGAGGCCGGGATCGGCGAGCAGCTCGGCGCCGGCTTCCGGGCGCTGCTGATCGACCCGCACTACGGAGTCGAGACGGACGAGGGCGTCGCCACCGACCTCGAGAGGGACTTCGGCAGCCGCGAGAAGATCGAGGCCGGGCTGGGGCCGGAGGCGGTCGCGGCGGCCAAGCAGATCAGGCGCCAGATCGGCTACCGGGGCGGCGGCGACAGCGAGGTCTTCCTCTGTCACGGCTTCTGCGAGGTCGGCGCGATCCGCTTCGAGGCCGGTCTGCGCGAGGTCAAGGACTTCCTGATCGCCAACCCGGGTGAGGTGGTGGTGATGTCGATCGAGGACGCGACGGTGCCCGCCGACACCGTTGCCGCGTTCGAGAACGTCGGGCTCACCGACCTCGTCTACACGGGCCCCGACTCACCGCTGCCGACGCTGCGGGAGATGATCGACCTCGATCAGCGGCTGTTCGTGATGGCCGAGCGCGACGGGGGCGACCCATCCTGGTATCGCGACCAGTTCGCGATCACGCAGGAGACCCCGTTCTCGTTCAGCAAGCCCGAGCAGCTGACGCGGCCTGCCTCCTGCGACGAGAACCGCGGCAAGCCCGACGCGCCGTTCTTCCTGATGAACCACTGGGTCGACACCTCACCCGCCCCGCGCCCGACCAACGCAGAGGTGGTCAACCGGAAGCGGTTCATCCTCGACCGGGTCACGATGTGCACGCGCCGGCGCGGCCTTCAGCCGAACATCATCGCGGTCGACTTCTTCAAGCAGGGCGACGCGGTCGGCGCCGTGGACGAGCTCAACGAGGTCGGCGGGCCCTGATTCGGTCAGGACCCCGCCGGGCCAGCTCACGGCAGGCGTAGGAACTGAACGGTCGTCCAGGCCGCGCGAAACCCGAGCCTCGCGTAGAGCTCCTTTGCCCGATCCTCGTCGTCCGCGCAGATCCAGAGGTCGCCGACCCCGCTCGCGGCGGCAATCGCCGCTCGTGTCACGGCCGTGCCAAGGCCGGCGCCACGATGCCCGGGGTCGACGTAGACCTGGCTGATCTCCGCCGCCGGGCCCTCGCGCTCGAGCTGCGCGAAGGCGACCGGTACCCCGCCCTCGCGGACGGCGAGAACGCGAACGTCACGGAGCAGCGCCACCTCGCGCGCCTGATCCGCGAAGCCGCCCGGATCGTGCCCGGGGAAGTCCTCCTGATGCCAGGCGGAGCGGAGCTCGCCCACAGCGTCGTAGGGGACCGTCTCGACCGCGAGCTCGGGCGCCGGCGGCAGCGATGCACGGTGCCTCATCCAGAGCAGGCGGGTCGCCTTCCAGCCCCAGGCCTCGAGCTCCTCCCGCAGCGGCTCGGCAGCCTCGGGAAGGTCGAAGTCCAGGCGCCGGTGCCCGAGGCCGGCGAGGGCCTCGTCCGCGAGGGCGATCAGCGCCCCGACACTGATCCCCAGGTCGCCCTCGACGCGGACGACGTTGAAATCCCAGTAGTCGGGGAATCGGGTGGCCCTTGCGATCGTCCCGTGCGACCACGGTCGCAGGACGTCGCAGACGGCAGCCTGGCCGGCGTCGCGCCAGGCGCGCGCCGCATCTGCGGGGTCATCCACTCGATCCCCGGCGCTCATGTCGGGAGGGTAAGCCGTGCGGGCAGCGGACCGTCAAGTTATCCCTGACTACCAGGGGAAACTCGACAATCGCCCTCCCTAAGCGGCCTCGCGCGAGCGCCGCCGCCCCACCCACGGTCCCGCTACTGATCGAGTTGGTCGATCGTGCAGGATCTCGGGTCGCGGTCCTCGCGCCAGCGGAGGATCTTCGAGCCGTGCCGGATGCGCCCGGCGGAGACGTGATCGAAGCTGACCTCGATCACCAGTTCGGGTCGCAGCGAGATCCACTCCAGCTCCCGGTCCGCGGCCCAGCGACTCGGATCGGCAGAACCGCGCTCGCCGGTCTCATACGGCGCCAGCCTCTCGACGAGCTCACGCTTCTCGGTCGCCTTCAGGCCGGAGCTATGACCGACCACGCGGAGCTGATCGCCGTCGTAGAGGCCGAGGATCAGCGAGCCGACCGTTCCCTCCTCCTTGCCGGGCCGCCAGCCGACGAGAACCGCGTCGATCGTCCGCAATCGCTTGACCTTCGACATCCCCTTGCGCTCGCCGGGCCGATACGGGGCATCGAGCTCCTTCGCGATCACGCCCTCCCCACCCGAGAGCCAGGGCTCCGCCGCGGCGGGCTCGAGCGTCAGCGGGGTGAGCTCGACCGAGCCGGCGCTCCAGCCACCGGGCCCCTCTTCCCGAGCTGACTCGAGACCGGCGATCAGCGCGACCAGGGCGGCGCGGCGCTCGCTGAACGGGCGCTCGAGCAACTCCTCGTCGTCGAGCGCCAGCAGGTCGAAGGCCCTGAACCGCGCCGGCGTCCGCTCGGCGAGCAGCTTGATCCTCACCTCAGCCGGGTGGATCCGGCTCTGCAGCGCATCGAAGACCTCGTGGCCTTCGTCGTCGAGGATCACCAGTTCGCCGTCGACCACGTAGCGGCCGGGCGGGAAGACGAGCTCCGGGAAGTAGCGGCTGAGCGGCTTGCCGCCACGGGACTGGACGTAGCTCTCGGGCCCGTCGACGAAGACGATCGCCCGGAAGCCGTCGTACTTCGGCTCGTAGGCGAAGCCGTCGCCTTCGGGAAGCGTCTTGCGCGAGCGCGCCAGCTGCGGCTGGACGGGGGGGCTCAGCGCCAGGGAGGTTGCCATCGCCACGCCATTCAAGCAGCGACCTGCGGCCGCTTGGCGGTTGAACTAGCGTCCGGCGCCATGGCCGGCTCGGGACCCCCGCTCAGCTGCGACATCTGCGTGGTCGGCGCCGGGATCGTCGGCCTGGCGGTGGCGAGGGAGCTCCAGCGGCGGCATCCGGGCGCCGAGGTCGCCGTGCTCGAACGTGAGGGTGGCCCGGCACGGCACCAGAGCGGTCATTCCAGCGGCGTGATCCACGCGGGCATCTACTACCGGCCCGGCTCGCTCAAGGCGAGGCTCTGCGTCGGAGGCGCCAGGGCGCTCTACGAGTACTGCGCCGCTCGCGGGATCGCGGCCCGCCGGGACGGCAAGGTGATCGTCGCCACCGCGGAGGCGGAGCTTCCCAGGCTCGACGAGCTCGAGCGCCGCGGCGTCGCGAACGGAGTTCCGGGCCTCGAGCGGATCGGACCGGCGCGGCTGCGGGAGATCGAGCCGCACGCGAGGGGGATCGCGGCGCTGCACTCCCCGAACACCGGGATCGTCGACTTCACCGCCGTCGCCCGCGCATACGCCGAGGACCTCCACGACGGCGGCGCCGCGCTTGCCTACGGCTGCGAGGTCTCCCGCCTCGGCGAGGGCGGTGGTGGCGTCGTCATCTCACACAGCGACGGTACGACCGCGGCGCGGCGCGCGGTGGTCTGCGCGGGACCGTGGGCGGACCGGATCGCGGTGGCGTCGGGGGCCGACCCCGACCCGCGAGTCGTTCCCTTCCGTGGGGCCTATCTGCGGCTGCGTGACGGCCGGGCCGATCTCGTCAAGGCCAGCATCTACCCGGTCCCCGACCCCGACCTGCCCTTCCTGGGAATGCATCTGACCCGGAACCAGGCCGGCGAGGTGCTGCTCGGACCGACGGCGCTGTTCGCCGGAGCCCGCGACGCCTACCGCCCGGGCGCGGTCCGCGTCGGAGACCTCGCCCAGAGCCTCGCCTGGCCCGGCACCTGGCGGCTGTTCCGGAGCAACTGGCGGACCGGCCTGGCCGAGATCGCCCACGCGATGAGCATCCGGTCGTTCGTCGGCGAGTGTCGCCGGTACGTGCCCGAGCTGCGGGCAGCCGACGTCAAGCGCGGCTCACACAGCGGCGTTCGCGCCCAGGCCGTCGGGCGTGACGGGACGCTGGTCGACGACTTCGTCGTCAGCGAGACTGCGGCGACCGTCCATGTCCGCAACGCGCCCTCCCCCGCCGCAACCGCTTCGCTCGCCCTCGCCGGGGAGATCTGCGACCGCCTCGACGCGCTCGGGTGAGAGCTGATGCGCCTGCCACGCGAACAACTGCTGCAGTTTCTCTCCCCGGCGAGCGCCGCAGCGGTGCTCGCCAGCTCCGAGGACCTGCTCCGCGGCCGCAGGCTCGAGGTCAGCGTGCTCGCCTGCGACGTCGCCGACTTCCGGCCGCGGGTCGAGGCCGAGCCGGCGTCGGCCCTCGAGAGCCTCAACCTGCTGCTTGCAGCGATCGCCGCGGCGATCCTCGGGCGCGACGGAACGCTGATGTCATTCCCCGGCGACGGCGCGCTCGCTGTGTTCGGCGCGCCGATCGCAACGCCCGACCACCGGGACAGGGCAACCGAGGCCGAGGCCGAGATCGCCGGCCCCGTGCTCACCGACGTCAACCTGGAGCTCGGGGAGCGCGGCGAAGGCCCAGTCGAGATCCGCACCGCGGTGCGCTCGGGCCCGGTCGTCGCCGGCGCGATCGGCGCCGCCCCCCGGTGGGAGTACGCCGCGATCGGCACGCCGACGAGCCGAGCGGTCGCCGAGGTCTAGCTCGGGCGAGCGAGCAGCCCGGCGAAGGCCGAGAAGAGGGCTTCGGCCAGCTGCCTCTGTCCCGGCATCTGCGGCTCGTCGGCGGCTCTCCCGTCTCGCTCGGTGATCGCAGCCTGCTCGAGCACCTCGGGACGGGCGTACCAGCCGTCGAGGATCGGCTCGTCGGCCTCGGGGTGGAACTGCAGACCCCAGGCCCGATCGCCGAGCCGGAATGCCTCGCCACCCCGATCCGAGCGCGAGAGAAGCTCGACGGCCCCGTCGGGGACCGTGAAGAAGTCCTCGTTCCAGTGCAGGGCGGCGATCACCCCCGGTAGACCGGCGAACAGCGGGTCCTCGGCCCCGTCCGCGGTGCGGGCGACCTCGGGCCAGCCGATCACTCGCCTCGGGAGGCGCTCGATCGCAGCGCCGTGAGCGCGCGCCAAGAGCTGACCGCCGAGGCAGATTCCAAGTGTCGGCACGCCGCTCGCGACCGCGTCTCGGAGCAGTTCGAGCTCGTAGCCGAGATACGGATAGCGGTCGATCTCGCGCAGGGACTGCTCACCGCCGAGCGTCAGCAGGCCGTCGAAGGCCCCGGGCTCGGGCAGCGGATCCCCGGCCCGCAGGTCACGCTGGTCGAGCTCCAGCCCGGCTCGGCGCAGCGGGGCCTCGGCGAGCCCGAGCGAGGGCCGCTCGAGATGGTGGATGCAGGCGAGCACCGCCACGCCCACAGTCAACCACGGGGATCGGGCAGGCGCGTGGGGCTGGAGCCGCTCATCGGCCGGGCAACCCCTCTTTCCCTGCGCCGGCTTCCAGGCCTAGACCCGCTCGACGATCATCGCCTCGCCCTGGCCGCCGGCGACGCACATCGTCTCGAGGCCGACCTGGTGGTCGTCGGTCTCCATCACGTTCAGCAGCGTCCCCATGATCCTGGCTCCGGTCATCCCGAATGGATGGCCGAGCGCGATCGCGCCGCCATGCGTGTTGAGCTTCTCGAGGGGGATGCCGCACTCCTCCATGATCGGGATCACCTGAGCCGCGAACGCCTCGTTGAGCTCGACCGCATCGACGTCGGAGATCGTCATTCCAGCGCGACCGAGGACCTTCTTGATCGCGCCGATCGGGGCGACGCCCATCAGCTCGGGGTTGTTGCCCTCGGTGGCCGCGGTGATGATCCGCGCCCGCGGAGAGAGCCCCAGCTCCTTGGCCTTGGTGTCGCTCATCACCAGCACAGCCGCGGCGCCGTCGTTGAGCGGGCAGGAGTTGCCGGCGGTGACGCCACCGCCGCCCTCGAAGGCCTCGCCAAGCTGGCCGAGCTTCTCGCGCATGTCGCCTCCGTCGCGTCGCGGCCCGTCGTCCTTGCTGATCTCGCTGCCGTCCGGGCCGGGGATCGCCACGATCTCGCGATCGAAGAAGCCCGAGTCCTGCGACTCGACGGCCAAGTGCTGCGAGCGGAGCGCGTAGTCATCCATGTCCTCGCGCTTGACGCCGTACTGCTTGGCCACGTTGACGGCCGTGTCGCCCATATCGATGTAGACGTTCGGGTAGCCCTCGTGCTCACCGGTCAGCTTCTCGTTGCGATCGGCCGCCCCGGCCGGTTCGGTGCGCTCGTTGAAGCGGCTGACGAACTCGACGCCGGCGGCGACGTAGGCATCGCCCTCACCGTTCTTGATCGCGTTCGACGCGTGCCGGATCGCGTCGAGCGACGACGCGCAGTAGCGGCTGACGGTGACCCCGGTCGTCGTCTCCGGCAGGTTCTCGCTGAGCAGCACCATGATCCGCGCCACGTTGAACGCCTGGAGGCCCTGTGGCATGCCGACGCCGCAGATCACGTCCTCGACGTGGCTGGGATCGAGATCCGGGTTCCGCTCGAGCAGCCTGTCGATCACGAAGGCGCCGGTCTCCTCGGGGCGGAGCTGGGCCAGAGAGCCCTTGAAGGCGCGACCGATGGGGGAACGGAGGGTGTCGACGATTACTGCTTCAGGCATTTCCTTCTCCTTTGGATGTCATGCAGGCGGGGGTTGGAAGCACCAACAATGCTATGGGGACCACCACCTCGGACGCGGGCACCCCGCGCGGTCCGCCCCGGCCCAGAGGCCGTATCCTGGCCGCATGAACGACGAGCCACACGCCGAGAACAGCGTCAGCGCAGCCCGGGCCGCCGCGATGCTCGAGTCAGGAGGCGTGCAGATCGTCGACGTCCGCGGGGTCGACGAGTGGGAGGCCGGCCGGATTACCGGCGCCACCCACATCCCCCTCGAGGCGCTGCCCGAGCGCAGCGGCGAGGTCGCCCGCGACAGGCCCGTGATCTTTCAGTGCAGGAGTGGCGTCCGCTCGGCGATGGCCGCCGAGGTGATGAGGGCCTCCGGGGTCGAGGCCCTGAATCTCGAAGGCGGGCTCGAGGCCTGGATCGAGGTCGGGCTCCCGGTCGAGCCGCGAGCCGGCACCGCTGCCAGGCCGCGGCCGGAGAACGGCTAGCGGGATGGAGGCCGCCAATGAGCCGCCCGGCACGGGGTCGGGGCCGCCCGAGGCCGAGGGCCGACAAGCCTCCCTTGCGCAACTCGAGCGCAGGCTGAGCACGAGGACCTACATCGGCGCAGCGGCCGCTGTGATGGCGCTTGCCGCCGCGATCGTTGCCCTGGTGTTGGCGATCGACGCGAGTGACAACTCCGCCACCAAGGGCGACGTCAAGCGCATCGAGCAGGAGCTCGGCGCCATCGCAGCGGACGCCAGCAGCGCCAGCGACCTCCAGGACAGCATCGATTCGCTGAGTGGGCGGATCGATGGGCTCCAGGACTCGCTCGACGGCGCGAGCAGCAGCCAGGACCAGCTGCAGAAGCAGGTCGGCGTCGTCGAAGACGACATCGAGGATCTGCGCCGGCAGCTCTCCGAGCTCGAGTCGCAGGGACAGGGGACCAGCGGCGGCACCGGTAGCGGCGGTTGAGCCCTACCGGCTGAAGCGCCGAGCACGACCGACGCGAGCGTACGGTCAGGCATGTCGTCCGCCGCCGCGTCTACATTCGGATTGATGGCGATCGTGTCGCACGGTGCGATCGCCGGGTCAAACGGGGTGCGATGCGCCCGGAAGGAGAGGTCTCAATGGCCGAGGGATACTGCGTCAAGGAGCGCAAGAAGGTCGAGATCAAGGACCCCCAGCAGATCACGATGAAGAACGGCCGGCCGGCGATCCAGGGCACCTGCCCCGACTGCGGCACGAAGATCTTCCGGATCGGGAAGCTCAACGACTGACCGTCGGCGGGCCGCCCGACGGCCGACGACCTTCCGCTGATAACCGTACCCATCCGACCGCCTAAGGCAGTCGGCGAGCGTCGTCGCGCCGCCCGAGGCGGCCGGCGGGCGGGCCGCGGGCCACCGCATCAAGCGCCCCAGGAGCGGCGGGCGAAGGCGACCGGACGGGCGCCTGATGGAACAATGGGCCGTCGCGCATGTCGGGGCAGCAAAAACCGCTCGAACTGATCCTCGCCAGGAACCTCCTGACCAGCATCGCCACGCCGGCCTTCCTGGTCTCCAAGGACGGATCCCTGCTGTTCTACAACGAAGCGGCCGGAGCCCTGCTCGGCGTACCCTTCGAGGAGATCGGCAGGATGAGCCCAAGCGAGTGGATCGAGACGTTCGGACCCTTCGACACCGAAGGCGACCCGATCGAGGTCGAGAGGCTGCCGCTGACCGTCGCCCTTCGTGACGGTCGCCCGGCTCACGCGACCTTCACGATTCGCTCCACCAAGGGCCACCGGCATGAGATCGCGGCCAGCGGGATGCCGATCATCAGCAACGTGCACGGCGCCTCGGGCGCAATCGTCTTCTTCTGGCCCCTGGACGACCAGGAGGCGCGCAAACTGGCGACCGGGCGGCACGAGGCAGTCTGATGGGGGTCGCGCGATGAGGGTTAGGGTCTGGGGCGCACGGGGATCGGTACCGGCCCCCGGTCCGGAGATGAACCGCTACGGCGGCAACACGTCCTGCGTCGAGGTGACGCTCTCTACTGGCGAGACGCTGATCATCGACGCGGGCACCGGGATCCGCACGCTGGGCTTCGCGCTGCCGCCCGACCTGCCCCGGATCAACATCCTGCTCACCCATCTGCACCTCGACCACATCCAGGGGCTGATGTTCTTCCCGCCCTGCTTCCGAGCCGAGTCGACGATCCGGATCTGGGGACCGAGCTCACCCGAGGCATCACTGGAGGCACGGATCGCCCGCTACATCTCGGCGCCCCTGTCCCCGGTCGAGGTCAGGGAGCTCCCCTGCGACGTCTCGTTCCTCGACGCGCCGGCGAGCGAGTGGGAGCTCGGGGGGGCGAGGATCCGCGCCGAGGCCGTGACGCACCGCGGACCAACGCTGGGTTTCCGGATCACCGACGGGGACACGACGCTCTGCTACATCTCCGACCATGAGCCGGCGTTGGGAGCGCAGCTGCACGAGCTCGATCCCGAGTGGATCTCGGGCTACAACCTCGCCCGCGACGCCGATCTTCTGATCCACGACTGCCAGTACACCGACGACGAGTACCCCGGCCACGAGGGCTGGGGCCATTCCCGGGTTACCGACACCCTCACGTTCGCCAAGCGGGTCGGCGCGAAGCGGACGCTGCTCTTCCATCACGACCCGCTCCACACCGACAGCTTCCTCGACGACCTCCACGCCGCCGCTCGCGAGCGCTGGGCCGAGCTCGGCGGCTATCCGGACGCGATCGAGATCGCCCGCGAGCGCGAGGAGCTGCTCGTCGGGGAAGAGGTCGGATCGGCGGCCACGGCAGCCGGGGCCGTTCCTACGACTGCTCCGGCCCGAACCCTCCGCTGAGCGCCGCGGGGCCGGTCCGCCGCCACGTACAAGGCGCCGGACCCAATTTTCGACCCCGGTCCAAACACGGGGCGCGACTCGAGCCGCACACTGGTGCTGTCCGAGAACGCGACCGCCGCGTGCCCATGCGGCGATTGGAAAGGAACAGCACATGACCAAGAGGCTCAGCCTCGCGGCCCTGATGGCACTGGCGACCTCGTTGGCCCTGCCGGCGATCGCCTCCGCCCAGGACATCACCGAGGTGGTCGAAGCCAAGGCTCTCGAACTGGACATGGTCTGGGTGGCGGTGGCAACGGCCCTCGTCTTCCTGATGCAGGCCGGGTTCCTGTTCTTGGAGATCGGCTTCTCCAGGCAGAAGAACGCGGGGGCGGGGGTCGCGAAGATCCTGATCAACCTCGGGATCGTGACGATCGCCTGGTGGGCGATCGGCTACGGAATCAGCGGAACGGGGAATGACTTCTTCGGCACCGACGGCTTCTTCTTCAGCTTCGGTCAGGTGATCGGAAGCGGAGCGGACGCATTCGAAGTCGCCGGCGCCGACGCGATGCTGATGCTGTTCGGCCTCGCCTTCTGCGCGGTGTCGCTGGCGATCGTCTGGGGGACCACGCTCGAGCGGATCAAGTTCGCAACCTATGTGGTCTACGCGGTCGTATTCGGCGCGGTCATCTACCCGCTCGTAGCCCATGCCGTCTGGGGCGGTGGACTGCTTTCGGTCGACGGCCCGCTGTCGAAGCCGGTGATGGACTTCGCCGGGTCCTCGGTCGTGCACCTCACCGGTGCGGTCGGAGGCCTCGCGGCGCTGCTGCTGCTCGGCCCGCGGATCGGCAAGTACGGCAGCGACGGCAAGCCGCGCGCGATTCCCGGCCACTCGATGCCGATCGTCGGCCTCGGCGTGATGATCCTCTGGATCGGCTGGTTCGGGTTCAACGGCGGCTCGACGTTCGAGACCTCGGGCGCTTTCTTCGGCGAGGTGATGCTGAACACGCAGCTGGCCGCGGCCGCAGGCGTGATCGGTGCGCTCGGCGTCGTCTACATGAAGACGAAGACGCTCGACGTCGGCATGGCCGGCAACGGGGCGATCGCCGGCCTCGTCGGGATCACCGCCCCGTCCGGCTTCGTCGAGTACTGGGCGGCCCCGATCATCGGCCTGATCGCCGGTGCGGTGGTGGTCTACGGCGTGCTGGCGATCGAGAAGTACCTGGACGACCCGGTCGGGGCGCTCAGCGCCCACGGCCTGGCCGGCATCTGGGGCACGCTCGCGGTCGGCCTGTTCGCCTCACCACGGCTGATCGTCGAGGGCGCGAGCCCCGGCTTCTGGTACGGGCTGACCGACGGCGACGTTGCCATCGGGGGCACCCTCGGCCAGCTCGGTGTCCAGGCCGTGGCCGTCGTGGCGACGTTCGTCGTCGTATTCGCGATCTCGTACGCGACGTTCGCGATCATCAAGGCGACGATCGGCCTCCGGGTCTCCGAGGAGGAGGAGCTCTCGGGTCTCGACATCTCCACGCACGGGATGTACGGGTACCCCGAGGCCTTCATTCCGCAGGAGGAGTACCCGGTCGGTAGGTTCGAGCCGAGCGTGGCCGGAACACCGGTAGCCACAGAGACGGCAGCGTCAGACACGCGGCCGCTCGTGAAGTCGTAGGAAGGAGGTGGGAAAGATGAAGAAGGTAGAGGCATTCATCCGCCATGAGGCGTTCGAGCCAATCCGACAGGAGCTGCTCGAGCGGGGCATACCGTCCCTCTCGATCTCCGAGGTCAAGGGCTCGGGCCGCCAGAAGGGGGTCGTCGAGCACTATCGCGGCGCGAGCCTGACCGTCAACGTGCGGCCGAAGCTCAAGATCGAGTGCGTGATCGACGACTCCGAGAAGGACATCGTGGTCGAGACGATCCTCAGGCACGCCCGGACGGGATCGGTCGGTGACGGCAAGATCTTCGTCGTCCCGGTCGAGGAAGCGATCCGCATCCGGACCGGCGAGGAGGGCGAGGACGTCCTCCAGGCCCACGAGGGATCCGAGGTCCCGGCGACCTGAGCCGCGTCCGATCCGCCCCCAAGCACGCGAGCCGGCCCTACCGTTCAGCGGGGCCGGCTCGCGGGACGGGACGGACTAGGCGCTCTCGAGGAACTCCCGGCGGGCGCGATCGGCCGCCTCCCGGGCCTCACGATCGGCGCGCTCCTCGAGCTCGCGCTCGATCTGAGCGCGGCGGCGGCGCGTCTGTTCCTCCGACCGCCGCGCGGCCTCTCCCGCCTCGCGCCTGGTCTTCGCGCGAAGCCGGCGCTCGAGCTCGGCGGCGCGGCGCTCGCTCTCCTCGCGGGCGCGCTGCTCGGCCTCCTCGCGGACCCGCCGCTGCTCCGCCGCCAGCCTGCGCTTGAGATCCTGCTCCGCCTCGCGGGCCTCCCGCGCAAGCTGTTGCTCGGCGTCCGCCTGCTCACGGCGCCGCAGCCGCTCGGCCTCGGCTGCGAGCCGCTTCTCGGCCTCGCGACGAGCCTCGGCCTCGACCTCGCGGGCCAATTGGTCGGCCGTTCGCTCGAGCTTTGACTCCGCCGACCGGAGGCGGCGCTCGAGATCCGCGCGGGCCTCCTCGGCGGCCTCCGCCCGCTCCTCGGCGGCCCGGGTCCGACCGGCGATCTGATCGTCGAGGCCCGCCCGCAGCGCGTCGGCCTCGGCATCGAACCGCTCCTGGCGTCGCTGCAGCTGCTCCTCGATCTGCCCGCGGCGCTCCGCGACCGAGGCCTCGACCTGGTCGCGGATCCTTCTCGCCGCCTCACGTTGAAGCTTGACACCCGCGGCTTGCAGCTTCTGCTCGGCCTGCCGGCGGAGTTGCTCGCGGACCTCGGTCAGCCGCTCCTCGTAGCGCTGCTCGGCGCTGCGCGCCGCCGCCGCCGCGGCCTCCTCGGCCTCGCGGGCGATCGCCTCCGCGCGCGCCGCACGCTGCTCCGCCTCGGCCCGCTCCTCGACAGCGCTGCCCGCCCGGGCCTCGGCGCCGGCGGCCCGGACCCCGGCCTCGCGGGCCTCGCCTGCGATCCTGCGGAGATCGTCGGCGAGGACGTCAACGCCGTCACGCCGCGCCTCGGCGATCGTGGCGCTTAGCCCCTCGATCGCCTCGCGGGCGACCGCCGCCGCGTCTCCGGCGCGCCTCCCCGAGATTCCGATTCCGCTGTTGGAGCTCTCCTGGTCAGCCATCCGGGGTCCAATACAAGCGCAATCGCGCGCGGGCTGAAGCGACGACACGGCGGCGAGGGGGTGCCGAGCCTCCGGACCGCATCAGGGAAGCGGCGTCCCCGGGTCGCCCTCGAAGCCGCGCGCCGCCAGAAGGGTCAAGAGCGTCGTCAGGAATACGAGCAGAATTGAGAATGCGACCAGTCGCGGCATCTTCGCCGCGTGAGCGTATACGCCCAGCAGCAAGCCGATACCCATCATCACGCCGTAGTAGGTGGATGAGTCCGGCAACAGGCCTGCGAGGGTCAGCAACATACCCGCATTATCATCAGGCTTCCGATGGCTGATGCAGCACACACCACGGTGGGCGAGCCCGAGTCGGTCGAGGGCACGCGGGGTGCGCTCGAGGCGGTTGGCTATCTGGCCGACGAATCCGCGGCCCTGGTCTCGCATCTGGCGCAGCGCCTCGGCAAGCCGATCCTGGTCGAGGGACCCGCCGGGGTCGGCAAGACGGAGCTCGCCAAGGCGCTCGCGCGGGCGAGCGGCCGTGAGCTGATCCGCCTCCAGTGCTACGAGGGCCTCGACGAGTCGAAGGCGCTGTATGAGTGGAACTACCGCAAGCAGCTCCTGCGGATCCAGGCCGAGGCGGCGGCGCCCGCCGGCGACGGAGCTCCGGACGCGACCGCAACGACCTCTTTCGACGAGATCTTCACCGACGAGTTCCTGCTGACGCGCCCGCTGCTCACGGCGATCGCGTCCGAGCGGCCGGTCGTGCTGCTGATCGATGAGATCGACAAGACCGACCAGGAGTTCGAGGCGATGCTGCTCGAGGTCCTCTCCGATTTCCAGATCTCGATCCCCGAGCTCGGCGTGGTCGAGGCGAGGACGCACCCGATCGTGGTTCTGACCTCGAACAACTCCCGGGAGCTGACCGAGGCACTGAAGCGGCGCTGCCTGTACCTCTGGCTCGACTACCCGGAAGCCGAGCGGGAGATGGCGATCGTCCGCCTGCACGCGCCCGAGCTCGATCAGGCCCTCGCCCGCCGGCTGGTGGAGGTGGTGAGCATGGTGCGCGAGCTCGATCTGAAGAAGCCGCCGTCGATCGCCGAGTCGATCGACTGGGCACGAGCCCTGTTGCTGCTCGGGGCCGACGACATCGACGAGCAGCTGTTCGAGCAAACGATGAGCATCATCGTCAAGCACCGCACCGACATCGACCTCGTCGCTGAGCGGGTCGGGGCGCGGCTCACGAAGACGCTGCCCGAGCAGGTCGCGGGCGGCAACTGAGGGTCGATGGCCGAGCCACCGCCGCTCCCGGCTGGACTGGCTCCGAAGATCGTCGCCTTCTGCGAGGAGCTGCGCCGGCAGGGCGTCGCGGTCGGAACCTCGGAGATCCTCGACGGCTTCGCCGCCGTCTCTACGATCCCCTGGGAGCAGCGGGAGGACTTCCGCGAAGCGCTCGCGGCAACCCTCGCGAAGTCCCAGGAGGACCGGCGGATCTTCGAGCTGATCTTCGATCGCTTCTTCTTCCGCGCCACCGAGCGCGAAGCGCTCGAGCAGGGGATCAGCGAGGGGGAGGAGCGTTTCGAGGGCGGCGAGCGGCTCGACCTCGAGCAGCTCCAGGAGCTGGTCAGGCGGGCGATCGCGGAGGGCTCCGAGGACGAGATGCGCGACTTGGCCCAACTTGCCGTGGCGGCCTTCGGTCGCCAGGGCCAGGGATCCGGCGTCGTCGGCGTCGACGTGCAACGGATCCGGCGCACGCTCGGCCTGCAGCCCGGGCAGGCCGCGCCCGGCGAGGAGATCGGCTCCGACGAGGCCCCGACGCTCGATCGCGAGAGCATGCGCCACTTCGAGGGTCATCTCCGCCGGGAGCTCGAGCGGGCGCTGATCGAACGGACCGAAAAGCTCCCTCCCTCCCGCCCCCTGGCAGAGCTCGACCGGGCGCTGCCGACCAGCCCGACGCAGGATCTGGCAGCCGTGCACCGGGCCGTCGCCCAGCTCAAGCGCCGGCTGGCGACGCTGGGCCATGAGCAGCGCGGACGCCGCCGGGGACAGGCCGTCGACATCCGACGGACGATGCGTAGCTCGCTGGAGACCGGCGGGGTGCCGATGCGCCTGCGCTACCGGCCGAAGCGCCCGCGGCGCCCGGAGATCTACGTGCTCTGCGACGTCTCGACCTCCGTCACCTCCGCCAGCGTCTTCTTCCTCAGCGTCCTGCACGCCCTGCACGACTCGTTCCGCAAGCTGCGTAGCTTCGTCTTCATCGAGCGGATCAGCGAGGTGACCGAGACCTTCGAGAAGGAGCGGGACTTCCGCAAGATCAGCGAGGCGATAAGCCGCGACGGCGGCGTCGCCGATGTCTCCGGCTACACCGACTACGGGCGCGTCTGGAACGAGTTCATGGCCGAGATCTCCGGCGACCTCGATCCCCGCTCGACCGTGATCATCCTCGGCGACGCCCGGACCAACGGGCGCGATCCCCACCCCGAGGTCTTCGCCGGGATCACCGAGCGATCGGGGCGCAGCTTCTGGCTCAACCCCGAGCCCCGTCTCTACTGGAACTACGGCGATTCGGTGATGGCCGCCTATGAGCCGTATGTGACCCGCGCCTTCGAGTGCTGGACGACGAAGCATCTCGAGGACTTCGTCAACGTGATCGCCGGCGGGATCGAGGCGGCCGAGTAGGCCTGCACTAGACTGGATCGGAGTACGAGATCGGGGGTGCTCGCGGTCGAGCGGGCTGAGATAGCGCCCCCCGGCCCTGCCGGCCCGGCGCTGACCCTTTGAACCTGTGCGGTAATGCGCGCGGAGGGAGAATGCGACAGACGGTGGCCGGTCCGGCCCAAGCACCAAGAGCCACGGAGCCCGCCTCGCCCGAGGTCGAGGTCGAGCTGGAGCTCGCGGGCGTGCGGCACGGGTTCGGTGAGCTCAAGGTGATCGACCGGCTCGACCTGCGCGTCGGGCGCGGCGAAACGGTGGCGGTGGTCGGCCCGTCGGGCTGCGGCAAGTCGACTCTGCTGGAGCTGGCCGCCGGGCTCAGCGAGCCGCGCTCCGGGCGGCTCTCGGTCGAGGGCGTGGAGACCGCCGCGGGACGTCTCCGCCGCTCCGCCTACATGCCCCAGCGTGACCTGCTGCTCCCCTGGCTTACGGCGATCGACAACGCCGCGCTGGCGCCGCGGCTGCGCGGCCTCTCGCGCGAGCGGGCGCGGCGGGAGGCGGCGCCGCTGTTCGAGCGACTCGGGCTCGACGGCTTCCAGCGCGCCCGGCCGGCCGAGCTCTCGGGCGGGATGCGACAGCGGGTGGCGTTCGCCCGGACGCTGCTCACCGGCAAGCCGCTGCTGTTGCTGGATGAGCCGTTTGCGGCCCTCGACGCGATCACCCGCGCCGACCTTCAGACCTGGTTGATCGACGCCCTGCGCGCAGAGCCTCGCACGGTGTTGCTCGTCACTCACGATGTCGAGGAGGCGCTCTACCTGGCCGACCGGGTCCTCGTCCTCTCGCAGCGTCCCGCCCGATCCTTGTTCGCCGAGCCGAGCCCGGCCGATCGCGCCCAACCGCGGGCCGAGGCCGTGACCGATCCCGCCTTCGTGACGGCTCGGGAGCGGGCTCTGCTCGCACTAGCCGGGGGCGAGTGGCCGCGGTGAGGCGCACCGCCAACTACCTGGCCCCGCTGCTCCTGCTGCTCCTGCTGCTGGCCGCCTGGGAGCTGGCCGCACGCTGGGAGCTGCTGGCCGACCTGCTGAAGATCGAGCCGTTCCTGATACCGGCGCCGAGCGAGATCGCCGTCTCCCTCTGGGAAGATCGCGCCCTGCTTGCCGAGAACGCCTGGGTGACGCTGCGGGAGGTTGTCGGCGGCTTCCTCGTAGCCCTGCTCGTCGGCACTACCTTTGCCGCCGTCCTGCATCTTTCGCCAACGTTGCGGCGCGCCTTCTATCCGCTGGTGGTCGCCTCCCAGACGATCCCGATCATCGTCATCGCCCCGATCTTCGTAATCTGGTTCGGCTTCGGGATTGGCCCGATCCTCGCGGTCATCGCCTTGATCTGCTTCTTTCCGATCGCCGTCAACACGCTCGACGGGCTGGGCACCGTTGATCCCGAGCAGCGCAAGCTGATGCGGTCGCTGGGGGCCGGACGCAGGCAGACGTTCATCCGGCTCGAGGCGCCGACCGCGCTCCCGTACATGCTGAGTGGAGCGAAGATCGCCGTCGCGGTCGCCGTGATCGGCGCCGTCTTCGGCGAATGGAGCGGCTCGGCCTCCGGCCTCGGTCACCTGATGCTGATAGACAATGCGCAGCTCGAGGTCCCGCGACTGTTTGCGGCGATGACGGTGCTGTCGGTGATGGCGGTCGGCCTGTTCGGCCTGCTCGCCGCGATCGAGCACCGCTTCGCCTGGTGGGGTGAGCCGCGCTCACGTTCCTTGACCTGACCAACCACAGACCGGAGAGCACGTGACCAAGAGAAGACGCCCGATCCAGCTGATCGTCGTCGCCCTGCTCGCGGGCGCGCTCGGCGCGGTGGGTTGCGGTGAGAAGACCGAGAACGCAACCGGCGGCGCGACCGAGCAGTTCGACCTGGCTCTCGACTTCTTCGTCAACGCCGATCATGCCGGCATCTACACGGCGCTCGAGCGCGACTACTTCGCCGACGCCGGGCTCGATGTCCGTCCGCGGGTCCCCGCCGACCCATCCGCTCCGATCAAGCAGGTCGCCGCGGGACAGGTCGACCTCGCGATCTCCTACGAGCCCGAGGTGATGCTCGCCCGCGACCGCGGCCTCGACGTGATCTCGGTCGCGGCGCTCGTCCAGGAGCCGCTCACCTCGCTGATCTCGCTGCCGGCCGCGAGGATCACCGAGCCGGCCGACCTCGCCGGCAAGACCGTCGTCACCGCGGGCATCCCGTACCAGACCGCCTTCCTCGAGACGATCCTCCAGAACAGCGGGGTCGACCCCGGCGACGTCGAGCAGGTAGACGTCGGCCTGAACCTGCTGCAGCCGGTGCTCAGTGGCCGGGCGGACGCGATGTTCGGTGGGTTCCGCAACGTCGAGGGGGTGCAGCTCGAGCGGGCCGGTAAGAACCCGTCGGTCGTACCGGCGGACCGGCTCGGCATCCCGACCTACGACGAGTTGGTTCTCGTCGCCCGCGACAGCCGCGTGCTCGACGACCCGGAGCCGATCCGCCTATTCATCGCCGCCCTCGAGCGCGGTACCGTCGAGGCTCGTGAGGACCCGCGGTTCGCGACCGACGCGCTGATCGAGGCCTCGAAGGAGCTCGAGCCGAAACTGACGCTGGCCGAGGTGCGAAAGACGCTGCCCCTTTTCTTTCCGCAGCGAGGCAGGCCGTTCGGCTACATGGACCCGGCCGAATGGGACCGGTTCGCCGACTTCATGGCCGACCAGGGACAGATCAGGCAGCGGCTTGCGGCCGACGACCTGCTGAGCAACGAGTTGCTCCCGGGCAAGATCCCCGAGTAGCGCCTCAGGCCGCCTCGAGCTCCG
>Ga0210084_1000006_pt1 | contig 21337 bp, 15 predicted proteins | sample China_Galinas_Co_3_FD_184863 | JGI IMG/M metagenome (GOLD analysis project Ga0210084, IMG submission 184863) | Wetland microbial communities from San Francisco Bay, California, USA, that impact long-term carbon sequestration -... | ecosystem: Environmental > Aquatic > Marine > Wetlands ... | reverse complement strand
ATTTTCAACTGACGGTCTCTCCCATATATATCCTCTCTAAACTGGGTGATGCCGTCGTTATCAACCCAGGCTGTCCAGTAAAGAATATGAATATTTATCGGGGCGGGCAACGATATTGCCCGGGTTTTTTTGCTGTCCACCGCAGCGATTAATTCTTGGAGATCCCATTTTGGATTGTTTGACAAAAGGTAAGCTGCCAGCTCCATCGGCTTTTCAACGCGAACACAACCGGAACTAAAGGCGCGTTTTGTCCGGTCAAATAATTTGCGAACCGGCGTATCGTGTAAATATATACTGAACTCGTTGGGAAACATAAATTTTATCCGGCCAAGGGCATTGGACGGTTTGGGATCCTGACGGAGTTTATAGATAAAATTGTCTTTTCCGATCCTGTCCCAGTCTATGGACCCGGGATTTAATTCCTTTGCACCTGCTGTCCAGTTTTCAAAAACCCGGATACCTTTATCCATGAGATAATCCGGGTCTTTTTTGATACAAGGCAATATATCATTCAAGGCGATTTTGTGAGGAATGTTCCAATAGGGATTCAGTTCCAAATAGATCATTTTCCGGGATAACATGGGTGTGGGACGATCCTTTTTCCCCACAATGGCCCGGATGGTTTTTAAAATCTGTTCATTTTCAATCACCTCAAGCCGGAAATCGGCCGTATTGACCAGAATATAGCGGGCCCCTAGATCTTGGGGAAGCCATCGCCATCGTTCCATATTTAATTTAATTTGTTGAATACGATCTTCCAGCGAAACGTTTAATTCTGAAAGTGTGTTAAATCCGACAATTCCATCCACCTTGAGCCCGTGCCTGGCTTGGAATCTTTTAACCCCCTTTTCCAAAGCGTCATCAAAATATTCCGGGTTTCCGTTTTTGGAATCCTCAAGATCGTTGGACGCCATCAGGCGCAAACGCAGAGCGACAATCCGTTTTCCAGCGTCACCTTTGCGTATTTTTGAATTGGCAGGCACCGTATGCCAGGAACCTGACTTTTGTATATTTTGATATTTCAACAAAGCCGACTTCAGCCGTAAATACCCTGAATGACAAGGTTGTAATCTATCGACCAGCTCTTCGAGTCTGTCATCGTTCAATGCCGCTTGAAGGATTTTGGGAATATCTTTTTTGGGCTTTTCTATATACCAATCAAAATCGCTCGAATTCGGTTCGACGATCCCTTCCGACACATTGAACCCGTATGAAAACAGCGCATCGGTTAACAGCAGTTCAAGTTCGGCAAACTTTGCCGGCTCAGACATATTCAAGGCGGTGCTGTGTTCAATATCCGTCAGCAGGGTGAAAATATCGTCTCGATGATAGGTGTTGGCATCGAGTCCTTCTTGGTCGGCTCTGCCAATGGTTTCGATGAGAACTTCAGCCTTGGTGTTCAACCGGTCTCCGGTCATCCATACGGGCTGAATTTTCCGGCGACTATAGAAGTCAAGAAGTAATGCCGGGTTGCATATCAGATGGGTTTTAAGTTCTGTTTTACCCCCCAGGGGCAGGTCTGCGAGCCGGGATCTCAAATGTTCACGGACCGAATCTGTAAAGCTGGAACCCTTTTGGATTTCAGCAGGTTGCACAGGGGCATCGGTGGAGTTCTGATGAGGATTGTCCCAGGATCCAAAGGCGTGATTCAGCTTTGCCCAAAAGGGCGGTGGGGTAATCATGCCGTTGCAGGAAAAATTGCCACGACCATCGAGTTCCCCCGTCACCAACGGAAACAGACACCGGGATAAAGAATATTTTTCAACCGGGTCATTCAAGACCAAGGCATACCCGTTTGAAGATAAAAGAAAAAAACTTTCCAATAAAATGAATACAATTGCCACGATCCTCATATTTTTCCACCTTTTCCGGAAATCCCACCCCAAAACGGATGGATAGTGTTTCTTTGCCCTTCCGGTCGACGTTCCGAAGGATAAGTTCCACCTGAAGAACGCAGCAAATATAATGCCAGAAAATATATTATACGAATAATGTTATATAACAATTTGATTTATATTAATATTAATCAGGAAAGGTAGCGGGGAGTATTTGAAATTGAATTGAATTTGGGAAATAAGGTACACGGTTGTTGGGCAATGAAGGTAATATCCCAATGACATCAAAACGTCAGGATCGAGGGGGTTCTTTTTTCTTTTGCCACGTGAACATTCTATTTTGATATTTCATGGAATATTCGGCATTGTCTATGCCTTCTTTCTCGATTTCGGAAATTTCCGAAGACATTTTTTGTCTTTACGGATAATGGCACACACCTTCCGGTTATGAAGCTCTTTACAGTTATCGTGATTGTACAAAGGGCATTCTGGATATTGCTTAGACATTTCTATTCTCTTTTTCCATACACCGGAGATTTACCTTAACGTAAAATAGACAACAGAACCGACATTAAAAAAACATTATTATCGGGGTGTCCCCCATATAAGGTTTTAAAGACTCGGACCGATTGTCTTTAAAAATTCTCGAATCATCAACGCAGCACTTGCCCCCTCACCCGCAGCACTTGCCACTTGCTTGGTGCTCTTGTCGCGCACGTCCCCTGCAGCAAAAATCCCGGGTATACTCGTCTCCAATATGTGAGGGTCCCGATGATCATACCCTTTCGGCCGCTGACCCCCGTGCAGCAGATCGTGGCCGGTAATCACAAAACCCCATGGATCCAGCCGAACCCCGTTTTTTTTAAGAAATCGAGTGTTGGGGGTCAGCCCGATAAAGATAAAGGCGCCGTTGACCGGCAATTCGTCTTCGGATTCGGTCAGATTGTTTATGAGCCGAAGCTTTTTAAGTTTAAAATCCTCCCCCATGAATGCTTTGACTTCTGTATTCCATCGCACATCGATTTTCGGGTTGCTTAAAACGCTTTCCTGGATGATCTTGGTGGCTTTGAATTCATCACTTCGTACCAGTATGGTCAAATGTTCGGCAAACTTTGTTAACAGCAAACTCTCTTCGGCGGCACTGTTGCCGCCGCCGATGATCGCCACCCGCTGGCCGGTGTAAAAAGGGCCGTCACACGTGGCACAAAAATGCACCCCGGCGCCAAGATATTCATTTTCGCCGGGCACGTTAAGGCGCTTATAACGACTTCCCGTTGTAATCAAGACGGCTCGACCGCTATAGGTTTGCCCGTCTCCGGTTTTTACACAGTGATAATCGTAATGCTGGTAAACCTTCACAACCTCTTGGGCCTGCAACAATTCGACGCCGAATCGTTCAGCCTGGAGACGTAATCGTCGGGAGAATTCGATACCGGCCACGCCATCGGGAAATCCGGGCATATTATCCAGTTTTTCCGTACCGGCAGCTTGTCCGCCAAAGGCTGCACGTTCAATAACCAGCGTGTCGATGTATTCACGGCCCGTGTACAGCGCTGCGGTTAAACCCGCAGGTCCACCTCCCAAAACGATCAAATCGTAATGACTGCGGCTGGCGGTGGTCTTTAATCCCAGTTTGGCCGCAAGTTCGGCGTTGCTGGGCTCCACCAGAAAAGACCCGTCGGCGAAGACAATGGTGGGAATGATGCGCTTTCCCTTGTTGGTCGCCATCACGAATTCTTCGGCCGATTTGTCCGCTTCAATATCGATCCAGCTGTAGGGAATCTGGTGCTCCCCCAGAAACTGCTTGCTCTGCCGGCAATCTGGACACCAGTGGGCACCGTAAACCGTAATCTTGGGTTTTGGCATAATAGACCCCTTTAATTCCTTCACATATCCTTCTACCCAAATCGAGGGAAATCTTAGGATGCCCCTTTGCGCCCCTTAACCGGTGGGGCTGTTGGAGTTCAAACCTTCCCGTCGGCCACGGATTTTGTTCGCATCAACTGACGGATATCATCGATAATGAGATAAAAGGACGGTACCAGAACCAGTGTAATCAACGTCGCAAACAGTATGCCATATCCTAAAGAAAGCGCCATGGGAATCAAAAACCGGGCCTGTCGAGATGTTTCAAAAATCATCGGCGACAGCCCGCCGAAAGTGGTCAAGGTGGTTAGAATAACCGGCCTGAAACGGTGAATGCCCGCCTGGTGAATAGCGTCTCGCCGACTTATTCCGCTCCGCTCCTTTCGATTGGCAGAATCGACCAGCACCAGCGAATCATTGACCACCACCCCGCTCAAGGCCACCACGCCGAACATGCTGAGCACACTCAGGCTGTAGCCCATAATCAAATGACCGATGACAGCCCCCACCATGCCGAAGGGAATGGCCGCCATAATAATCACGGGCTGGATATAGCTGTTCAGGGGGATGGCCAGCATGGCAAAAATGACCACAAGGGCCCCCAAAAGGCCTCGTATGAGGCTCTGCATACTTTCCCGACGGTCGGCCTGCCTCCCCTCAAAACCGATGGTCAAACCCGGATATTCCTTTTCCAATGCCGACAGGGTTTCAGATTGCAGGGACGCCAACACCTGGCCGGCCTTGCTTCTGGGGCGAACATCGGCTTCCACCGTCACAATTCGGCGACCGTCTCGACGATTAATGTCGGTATAGGCCCGACCCCGTTTTACGGTGACGGCGGATCGCAACGGAATTTCATTGCCCGCCGGCGTCTTCAGGATCATTTCTTCAAGATTATACTCGGAAATTCGTTCGTTCCTGGGCAGCCTCACCATGACTTTGACTTCATTCCGTCCCCGCTGCTGCCGGAGGGCTTCGGCCCCGTAGTAGGCATGCCGGACCTGTCTGGCCACTTCCTTAGATCTTAATCCAAGACTTCGGGCTTCGGGTTTGATTTGAAAATCGAGCTGCTGTTTGCCGGGTGCAAAACCATCATCGATATCTTTTACATTCGAGTAAAATCCAAGGGCTTCAGCAACCTCGGCGGCAGCCTTTTCCAACAGGCCGATATCTTTGTGACTGAGTTCCAATGAAAGTACCGGTCCCCGGCCGGGTCCGCCGGCATCCGATTCAAACAGAATCGATTCCAATCCCGGAATAACGCCCACCCGTTCTCGCCAGCGTTCGGTAACCTTGGCCGTCGAAATGGGACGTTTATCCGGCGGGGTCAGATAGATTTGAACATCGGCCTGGTTGCCATTGATCCTGGCGAAAATACCTTCCGTGAGTGTTTCTCCGCCGTTTTCTGCGACAACTTCCTGGGCCGCACGGACCAGAATTTGTTGCACTTTTTCAGTTTTTTGAAAAGCAGTTCCAAAAGGGAGCGTCGCCGTTACCTTGGCATAATCGGATTCGATCTTGGGAAAAAGCTCAAACCCCATGCGCCCGCTCTTCACATAGCCGATGGTAATCATTAAAATAGCGATACCCAAAGACATGGTAACATATCGCCAGCGAAGGGCCAATCCCAGCAAAGGGCCGTATCGATTGTGAACCATACGCACAAACGCTTCGCTGAATCGTTGTTGCCAAACATGCAGCCAACCGAAAAAGCCGTTGTGGGGGCGCTTCTGGTGCCCCACATGGGCAGGGAGAATCCAAAAGCATTCCACCAGGGAAATCGCAAACACGCTGATCACCACCACTGGGATCTGCTTGAAAACCTTTCCCATGATGCCGGTAACAAAGAACATGGGGACAAAAGCGATCATGTTGGTCAATACGCTGAAGGTCACCGGCATGGCAATCTCTCGGGTGCCTGAGACGGCGGCCTTTAACCAGGGAACACCCAGCTGGTGATGATAGTAGACGTTTTCTCCCACCACGATGGCATCGTCCACCACGATCCCGAGGGTGACGATAAACGCGAACATGGAAACCATATTAATACTGACATCCACCGCCGGCAAAAATAAAAGGGATCCCAGAAAGGAGATGGGGATGCCCAGGGCGACCCAGAAAGCGAGTCGGATTTCCAGAAACAACGCCAGTAAAATAAACACCAGTCCCAGCCCCATACATCCGTTTCTGACCAAAAGTCCCATACGCTGCCGGTAAATTTCCGACCGGTCACTTCGAAGAACCACCGTCAGACCGGGGGGCAGTTCCTGGTTTACCGCCGCCAAGGTTCGTTTGGCGGCATCGGATACCGAAACAGGGGTTTGATCGCCGATTCGGTAAACCTCGATCATCACCGCGGGTTTGCCGTTGAAGGTGGCGGAATTATCGGTTTCTTCGAATCCGTCCTTAATATCGGCGATATCTTCCAACAGGACCTGGGTTCCGTCGTTGGACGTAATAATCGGAATCCGTCCGAATTCATGCCCGTAATCCTTGCGTTCCTTAACGCGCACCAGGATATCGCCGCCGGATGTTTTGACGGCGCCCCCGGGAAGCTCCACGGACGTTCTGGCGATCCGTTGGGCAACTTCCCCGAGGGTAAGGTTATACGCCCGGAGCTTATCCTGGGGGATTTCGACGCTGATCTCATAATTTCGAATCCCCACCAGCTCAACCTGGGTGATATCGGAATCCTGAAGCAACCGATCCCGCAAATACTCAGCATATTCCCGCAAAACCGACTCGCTTTGATCGCCGAATAGCGCCAGTGACACCACATAACGCTTTCGGGAAACAATCACCACAATGGGCTTTTCGGCTTCTTCGGGGAAAGACGTGATCCGATCCACTTCGCTCTGGATGTCCTGGCTCAGCTTTTGCAGATTTTCCCCTTCGATCATCTCTACGGTAACTGTTCCAAACCCTTCTTTGGCAGATGCCCGAACTTCCTTGACACCTTCCAGACCCTGAACCGCTTCCTCTATGGCCAAAATAATGCCCTTTTCCACTTCCTGGGGGCTGGCACCGGGATAGGGAACGGTGATTTGAACCAAATCCAGTTCAAAGTAAGGAAAAACTTCTTTCTTGATGAGGTAACCCGAAAAAAATCCTCCCACCAGAAGTACCAGCATGATCAGGTTGGCCGTTACGGGATGTTCGGCCATCCAGGAGACGACCCCTTTCTTTTCGGGCTCATTTTGCAGGAGGCTGCTCATTCTTCAGAAACTCCTGTCCCTTGGGGATTTTTATTTGCAGGGGACTCTCCCTTCATTTCGGAATTCGAAGCATCGACACGCAGCATCATACCTTCCACCGGTGCAGCCAAATCTGAGACGATCAGGCGCTCCCCCGGCGTCAGGGTGTCTTTTAAGAGAACCATCTCCGGATCCCGCCAGATCGGCCGAATCTTCCGGATTTCCAATGTTTGATTTTTACCGACCAGCCAGACACTGGATTGATCTCTCAATGCAGCGCGGGGAATTTCAAATACGCCGTCAAGTTTACGCCCTTGGATTTCCACCCGGACGTACTCGCCGATCAAGAGGGGTGCGCGATCCTGAGTGGTAGCAGTCAGCCCCAGCGGATCGGGAACCTCCACGAGAATTCGGGCCATGCGTCCTTCGGTTGCCAGATCTCCCAGGAGCCGGATGACCCGGCCGCTGCGTTCATGACCCTGGCTGTAAACGATCCGGGCTTTGGAACCCGGATCACCGGCTTGACTGGGCGTTTGGATCCATTCAAGGCGATCCACCGGTATGGACACCTGAATTCTGTAAGTATCGGTTCCCACCAGTTCGGCCAGGGACTCCTGGGAGGTCACCTGAGATCCGAGATCCACGGACTTGGAACGCACCATGGCATTGAAAGGCGCCCTGATTTGAGTCCGCTCAAGATCGAGCATTGCCGTCTTTAACTCGGCCTCGGCTGCTGTAAGGTCTACCCTGACTTTATTTAGGTGGGGTTGGCGCAGGGCCAGTTCTTTCTCCATGTCTTGGACCGGTTTCCCATCGCTTAACAGCTCCCATTCGCGCTGGGCCACTGCCTGGTGTCCCAGCTCCAGTTTCAGGGCATACTCGGCATCGGCCACCGCGCTCCGCTTGCGGGCCAGGGCCAGCTCGTAGTCCAAAGGGTCGATCTGAAGGACTTTTGTGTCTTTTTTTAAGAACCCGCCCTCGGTAAACTCGGGATGGATTTCTACAACCTCTCCGGACACACGAGATTTCAGCAGTACTTCCCGGGCAGGAACAACGGTTCCCATTGCCGTAACGGCAATCTGATAGTCGGAACGTGCCACCGTTAGGACTTGAACCGTGGGACTCAATTTGGCTGGCGCCCGTTTCTGGGTCCGGGGGGCACTCTTTTTTAGGTAAGATGCCGCACCCACGCCGCTGGCGAGTATGAGCAGGGATAGGATAATCCTGACAATGGGTCGCCGTTTTGGAGGAGGGTTCGGCTGTTTTTCCGGAGACGGATCGTTTTGCTTGTCATCCACTATTTTCATTCCTGTTTAATATGGGTCACCTGTTAACAGTTATATCTTAAACCCCAACAACGCGAAATCCGATCATCGGGACCGGGATCGTTTTGAAACCCATTTTGTCATGTCTTTCATGGTACCATAAGGTAAACCGTATTCCTCAAGGAGTCAACGATTCCGTCCATGTTCCCCCCAGGGCACGATAGAGACCGACACGTGCATTAAATAGATTTGCCCGCTGCCGTATTAAATCCCTCTCGAGCCTCTGAACCGCCAACAATTGGGTCAATACCGGCAGGTAATCGTTGAGCCCGTTACGATAGCGTAGCCCGGCCTCCTCGAGGGCCTTGCGCGCTGAGACCTCAACCCTTTCGAGCCCTCTGATGTGTTCCCGTTGCTTGGACTCGTTGACGAGGGCATTTTCGACTTCTTTTATGGCCGTTAAAACTGCTTGCCGGTATGCAGACAAATTTTCATCCACAATGGCCTGCCTACGGTCCACTTCCGCTGCCCGCCGATTTCCATCGAATATCGGTGCCGTCAAATTGCCCGCCAGGCTGAGGAGCCAGTTATCGAAAAGCACATCCATATCGCCCCTTCCGTATTGGGCTCCGGCAGTCAGGCTGATGGCCGGCAGACGATTTGCCCGGGCCGCCGCCACTTGCCATTCTGCCGCCTGCAGACGCATGCCGGCCCTTCGCAAATCCGGCCGTGATGAGAGGAGGTCGGCAGGCAGTCCGGTGGCCGGGATTTCAACCGGTTCAGGGAAGCCGACCCGGCCGATGTTCAATTCAGTCTGTGGCGATTTTCCCAGCAAAAGGGCCAGTTCATGTCTCAGCACCTGTTCTTCGGCCTCAACCAAAGGGATCTCGGCACGGATATCTTCGACAACCTGTTTTTGTTGATAAACGTCAAGGGCTGACACCATCGACATTCGAAATCTGAGCTCAATAAGCTCCAGGTATGTCCGGTTGACTTGAAGCTGATGTTCCAAAAGCCGTTTCTGCATCCCCTGGGAAACAATGGATATCCAGCGCCGGGCAACTTCTGCCGCCAGTGTCATGGCGGCGGTATTCACGTCCTCCCGGGCGGCGGTCACATCCAGCAGTGCGGCTTCCCGATCGGAGCGGATACGTCCCCAGAGATCCAGTTCATAGCTGCTGATAAGCCCCAGGGAATAATCATCCCTGGATTCGGTGTTTGAAAATCCGGTGTCTGATCTTCGACGCTCATAAAAAGCGCCGGCGGTGCCGGTCAAGTCCGGATAAAGTGCCGCACCGACCTGAACGGCCACTGTTCGCGCTTGATTGAGGCGGGACCAGGCTTCCTTCAGGGTCAAATTGTCGGCCAAGGCTTCTTCGATCAGTCCGGTGAGTTCGGAATCATTGAATTCTTCCCACCAACGCCCCAACGGTTCGGTTTCCTTGGAATAAAGTGAAAAAGTTTCCGGAAGTTCGCCGGCCGGCGACGGTCTTATCTGGGGTTTGAACGGATTGCAGGCTGTAAACAGAAGCAAGATGACCGTCAAACCGATAAATTCTTTTATACGATTCTTCATAGGTATTTACCGGCAGCATCTATTCGTTTTTCGTCAGGTATTTATTACGATGTGTCTGTCCAAATATCAACAATATTAAATAAGTCATGTGCTAATTTAAGATGCTGGTGGTCACCGGAAATTCGGAATGGCTGTTTTCACCCACGATTCGAATCAGCTTTCTTCCGATGTGATATAGTCATTGATTCCCTTTCCAAGGGTATCGATCATCGTGAGAAAGCGATCCTCATCCGGTTCTAAAAGTGTGACCCGAAAGCCCTGCAAGTTCGTGTTAAAGGAGGTCAGTGGAACCACACAAATTCCAGTGGAAGCCAGCAAGTAATATACAAACCGTTTATCCGGATGTATATCTGGACCGGAAGTCAGTGTCTCCACCAGTTCAGCAACGGATGGATCGGAAATGGGCAGGATTTGCCGATGGTTCAGGAGGCCGTCTTCAAAAATCACACTCATATACAGTGCACCGTTGGTTCGGTTTGCCAACACACCGGGGATATCTTTGAGGCGATGGTAGGCGATCTGTGAGAACTTTTCGTATCGCAGGCGTCGTTTTTCCAGGTATCCCGGGTATTCGGGGTGTTGCAGGATGTGCGGAATGGCCTTTTGGGGGAGGGTTGTGGAACAAACCTCAACCATTTTGGCGTTGAGAATGCTCTTGATGTATTTTTCAAACTGGGGTTTCCTATTCCCATTGTACACTTCGATCCAGCCGCAGCGGGAACCGGGCCAGGGAAGTTCCTTGGAAATCCCCTTCATGGAAATCGCCGGAACTTCGCCGATGACCGCTGCCAGCGGTTCGGTTTTCTGCCCGTTGAAAACCAGATTCTGATAAATTTCGTCGGCAATGATAAAAAGATTGAATTCTGCTGCAATATCAACAATTTCTCTTATCAGATTTCCCGGATAAACAGCACCGGTCGGATTGTCGGGGTTGATCAGTAGTATACCGGCAACGGCCGGATTGTATTTGACCCGCCGCCGCAATTCATGGACGTCCGGAAACCAGTGGTTGTTGGGATCGAGAGGATAAGAGACCGGCGGCAGACCGGCGTGGGCGGCTTCGCATGCAGAATGCGTCGTATACGTGGGAGACGGCGTTATCACCCGGGCGGTGCGGCGCAAAAATCCATAGGTTTTCGTAATGGCATCTCCAAGACCGTTAAAAAAAATGATATCGTCCGGGGTGATGCGGCAATGGCCGTTGCCGTTGTTCATGCCCACCAGAAACTCCCGCGTTTCCAGCAGTCCTTGGGTGGGGCAGTAGCCGTAGCAACTGTCTTCCATTACCAGCCGGGAAACAATCTTTTTCATCCAATCGGGGATCTTTTCACCTTTTGCCACAGGATCGCCGATATTTTCCAGATACACGGAAACTCCCAGTTCTTGGAGTTTATCGGCGACCCGCACGATATTTCTAATTTCATAATTCAGTTCTTCTGCGCCAATGTGTACGATTCCGGTCCGCATGAGATTTAATCCTCCTTGTCCTTCAAATAAAAAGGGCTGCTGGAGTCCTTTGCAGCCCTTAAAAATAAAAAGGGCTGCGGTCAATTGCCTGCAGCCCTGGTTTTTTTATAGGGAAATCAGATCATCTGCTCCCCTCCAGGACCCCAGGCCCGCCGGCGGCGGCCGCAGCAGCGCCGGTCGCTTGGCATGCATTGTTGACCCTGGATTTGGAAGCTTGAATCATCTTGGATTTCCTTTCATTCTGGATGACCTCTTACCATGTCTTCCGGTATATGTCACGAAAATTTTTTGACCCAAAAACTTTTTCGGAAGAACTCCGGACTAAACAGCCTTTCCGATAGCCCCAAACAGTTCCAAGCCGTCTTTGGCAAAAAGAACTGCAAACACCAGAAGTATTATTCCCAATAACCTGATGGTGTAAATGTAATTTCTGCTTTTCAGAAAAAACCGGGATTTTCCCACCACAACCGCCACCAGAACTTTCGAACCCACAAGGAATACATAAAAACCAAGAATAAAAGCTGATGCCGGAAAAATGCCGATATGGAATGCTTTGAGCACCATAGGCGCCCCAATGGTAAACCAGAACAAATAGGGCGCCGGGTTCAAAAAATTTGCGATGACACCTTTTCTTATCGATTGGGGTTTTGTTTGCTCCACTTCGATATCGACGCCCTTGAAGGATATGCCTTCGTAACCCAGATAGACCAGAAATGCGCTGCCCAGTAACGAAACCACTCCCAGCAGGGCCATCATCTTGGATAGCCGGGAAAGAACGAGTATCGTAAATATTACAATGGGAAAATCTGTCAGGACCGGTGCGATGGAGACTTTAATCCCTTCTTTTACATCGTGTTTCAGAGTTTCGGAAATAACCAATGTCAGCAAGGGGCCCGGGGACAGCCCGGCACTGAGGCCAAAAACAACGCCCGAAAACAGGAAAGAAAATCCGAGTGCCATGAGGTTGCCAAATTGCCTTTACGAATGCGTTGAGTGAGTACCAAAGGAGCACAAAGCCATCCGGTTTAACGATGGATACAAAAGCCAGCGAAGTGGAACTTGTGAGGATATTTCTGTCACAACATGTTTGGGGTGTCAAGGCAGAAGCCGGTGAGAAGCAGGGTGAACGCATTTGATTTCGGGAAAGCGAAACCACCGCGTGTTTCTCTTGAAAACCAACAGGCCGTTCAAAGGGTTATATACGCACGTTGCGTTTCCATTTAATAAATAATTAATTTTGTTCCAGATCAAGGCCGCACAAAGGTTTTCGGTCCCCGCAAAGCGGGATCTGTATGCCGCAGCCGGAAACCCGCGGAGAACGAGGATCCGGACAAAAAAAGGCAGGGTCATTGCTGACCCTGCCCTATCCGCCTTGAAAGCCTCTTTTGTTTCAAGACATCATCCGGATCGGTGAGCCGTCAACCTCATGGAGTGTGGAGTCTTCCGAACCGGTTAAAATATGTTCAAATCTAATCTAAGGCTTCCCTAAATGCCGTTGTTAGTCTCGGTGCACATCATTTTTTGCATTTTTATGCAGATGACCGAAGAATAAGATGCACGCACACCAGAGAAGCCGTTTTTTAACGGATCCTTTATGGAAATTCCGCGAATTCTATGGTTCAGTTTTGCGATAAATCACGAAAACCCATCCTGCTCGAGGATGGACAACCCGACGAGAGAATGTCCTGAAAAGAGATCGTATGCGTTTTTTGAAGTAACCCGGGTTTTCAACAGTTTTGGAGATTCCGGCGATTCCAGCGGATGGTAACCCATGCTCAATATGTCACCGACTTCCAGTTCTTTGAGTACCGGGGAATCTTCTTTTACCAGAATACACAGCCCGTTTAAGGGGATGTTTCGCAACTTGAAAAGGTATGCCGTATCCATCCCATTTACGCAGAACTGTACGCTGTAGTATTTGTTCAATACGTTTCTTGATTTAGATTTCCCTCCAGCGGAGTCGTTCATGACAATTTTTTCTTCCATGGTATCAACCTGCGATAATAAAGGTTGTTGACTATGGGAAAACGTTCACACCCGAACGCTGCAGTGACCCAAGGCCGTTTTCCGAAGTTTTGCTGAAAGTCTGGTGCGTTCACAGCAACTGTCTAAATATTTTTATATCAACACCCATATTTTTATATATATTCATAATTTTGCGATTTTATAATGTCAAGTAAAATTATATGTAATTTATATATAATTCTATTGAATTAGAATATATTGTAGTTTATTAATTCAAATTACTACATATTGTGCATCTTCAAAAATAGAAATCGAGTAAATTCAAAAGGTTCAATGGATCTTTACGTTTAAGTACCCTTATCATATAGGTCGAACATCATCTTCGTTGGTGGTCTTTCGGCAAAGGGAATGAGGGCGTACGTGTTCAGGGGGGTGTGCTTTCCGGTGTAACGATACCTGCCCGCTCGTGCCTTGCATGGCAGGCGGGTTGGCGACGTGGCTTCGTTATTTCATGGCTTAGCAGTGGGGCACAAACCGCGGCTCCCCCATGAGATATCATATCCACTGAACGGAGTTGGCAACCCACACCTTCGCACCCATCATTTCACGAACAGCCGATTCAACCGCAGACGATCCGCCATATAAAAAAGACGGCATGAAGTTGGCTGTACGCGCTCCGGACATGCTCAAATCAACAATAACTTGAAGCTTACGGTCTTTGAAATATCTTTGTGTTTCAATGGAAGATTTTCGGACGCAGCTGTTTAACGTACAGCCTGCCATCACCAATATGTTCTTGCCATTATCCATAAATCTTTGGACCCATTCACGAAAACCGTTGGTGCTCGGGAATAAAACACTGTTTCCAGGTTTAATAAAGTAAAGCTGTTTTCCATCGATTATCCCGGTGAATGCATCGTCCCAGTCGTAGCTACCCGGCGGAAACGGGCATCTCGTAAACATGGTTTCAATACGTCCGGAGTTTTTATGGAGCCAACGAGCACAGGTGTCGAACGCCAACCGAATCGGTTTAACTTGGAGTTCGCCTTCAGCGCCGATGGATCTCATCCAAACTCCCTGTGAAAAGGATCTTTGGGGATCGATGACCAACACTGCGGCACGATCGGCTTTAATCTTAAGTTTTTTGACCCCCTCATTTTTAAGAAAATTCCGGTAGGTGTTCGCAACTTCAAGATGAGTTATACGCTTTAAAAGTGAAATCATTTCGGTGTTTGGCGGGTCATGTAATTCAGGCCGCTGCTTTTTTAAGATCTTTTTACCGACAACGCCGTTTTTTAGTTCTGAAACGTCAGTTCTTTTTGAAGCAGTTGAAGATGAAAAATAGGGGGCATTGAGGAGCACCTTGCCAAAGGGCCCCTGGGGATCTTCATAAATTTGAATCATATAGGATATGAAATTATTCTTGGAGATGGGCCGTGGTACTGATAGGAGGTCGAGAACCGCCAGAAGCGGTGCTTGTTTCCAGTGCCACCACAGACGTCGGGCGGATCCATGGAGTTCTGATCTGGAAAGTTCACCGTTTTTATTCAAATCCAATATATTGAAAAGTTCACCGATTGAATCGATCAATTTTATTCGCCCTTGATTTATGGGGCATCCTCGACTTTCGATCATTTAGGGATTTATATGCGTTTGCTGGGAATGCAGAACCTTTAATTTGGCATCGATCAGTTGTTCGTGGGAAAGACGTAGCAATGTGGTAAGTTTGTGCATCAGGTAATGTTCGTACCTGTCCATTTTTCCGTCCACATAGACAATCTTCCACAGGGTTTCAATGATCTCGATTTTTTCTTCGTTGGAATAATTCTCGTTGATCAGTCTGGCAAACTGCCACAGGTCGACACTTTCATCCAGGGCTTTATCGGCCTCTGCAATCAAGGCATCGGCGTGCTCCCGGGATAATCCGTATTTCTCTTTCAGAATCGAAAGAATGGTCTCCATCTCCGCTTGGGTAAAGGTTTCATCGATCCGCGCCATTTCCACCAGCAGGGCGCAGGTGGCTACGCGTATGTCGTGATCCTGCTGGCCTTCGACGGTCTTGGATTTGTCCTCTGTAATTTTACTAAAAAAACGCTTTACAACATCGAGCATTTTTTGTTCTCCTGTTTTTGACACCTCGCCTGCATTCCATTTTATGAGATCTACGGGTTACAGCACCTTGCCCAAAAAGCTTCGGGTACGTTCATGTTGCGGATTTGAAAAAATATTTCCAGGGGTGTTCTCTTCCACGATAAAGCCTTCATCCATAAAAATTACCCGGTGGGCCACCTCACGGGCAAAACCCATTTCATGGGAAACCACCACCGTGGTCATTCCTTCGAGGACAAGGGCTTTCATGACTTCCAGCACCTCGCCGACCAGTTCCGGATCCAAAGCGCTGGTGGGTTCGTCGAACAGCATGGCTTTGGGAGTCAGCGCCAGGGACCGGGCGATGGCGACCCGCTGTTTCTGGCCGCCGCTCAATTGGTCAGGATAGACATGGGCCTTGTCTTCGAGTCCCACCTTCCGCAACAGTTCAATGCCAAGATCTAGCGCTTTCTTCTTGGGCATTTTTCTAACTTTTATGGGACCCAGTGTAACGTTCTCCATGGCGGTCATATGGGGAAAAAGATTGAATTGCTGGAAGACCATTCCGACTTCCGTGCGGATGAAGTTGATATCCGTTTCCTTGTCTTTAAGATCCATACCGTCTACGATGATCGTCCCCGACGTTATGTCTTCGAGAAGATTGATGCACCTGAGAAGCGTGCTCTTGCCGGAGCCGCTCGGACCGATGATGACCACCACCTCTCCCGGTCGGATGTGAAGATCGATCCCTTTCAAGACTTCCAAGGTCCCAAAATTTTTGTGCAAATCCTCGATTCTGATCATGTGGCAATCTCCAGTTTTTTCTCTAGGACGTTCAGTATTTTCGAAATGAACATGGTCATTGCAAAATAAATGATTGCTACAGTCAACCAGACCTCGAAAGCCCGAAAATTAACCGCGATGATCTCCTGGCCTTGTCGTGTCAGTTCACCGACACCGATAACCACCAGAAGGGACGTATCCTTGAGGCTGATGATGAACTGGTTCCCCAGGGGTGGAATCATCCGCTTGAACGCCTGGGGCCAGATAATGTATACCAGCCCCTGAAAATGGGTCAATCCTATGGAGCGCCCCGCTTCCACCTGTCCTTTGTCGATGGACTGGATGGCCCCCCGGACGATCTCCGCAATGTAGGCCCCGGCATTCACCGCAATTGCCGTCACGCCCGCAACCAGGGGGGGAACCCGCATTCCAAGGGCCAGGGGCAGGCCAAAGTAAAGGAACATAACCTGAACCATCAGCGGAGTTCCCCTGACACTCTCGATATACGCGCCTGCGAGTTTGTTGATGAAAACATTCCTGGAGGTTTTCCCCAAACCAGCCAAACTTCCCAAAAGGAACCCGAATATCAGTCCGAAAAAAGTGATCAGGATCGTCAGCTTGACGCCGGTCATCAGAACCGGGATCGACTCCCACATTACGCTGTATTTAAATTGAAAATTTCCGCCCATTGAATCCATCCGATCGATCCGGCAAATTCATCCCGGATTTTTTTAAAGCGTTACGGTGTACACCCGAAAGAGAAATACGGGTCTTGCGACCCATTCATCGTTTCTTGCCCGTTGTTTAGAAATTAAATTACCCCCTCTTCCGGATTCTTATTTCAAAAGAGGGGGTAATGGCGATCCGTTTTTACTTAGGCTCGGTTCCGAACCATTTCTTGTAGATCTTGTTGTAGGTTCCGTCTTCCATGAATTTGAGAATGGAAATGGAGACTTTCTCTCGCAATTGACTTCCCTGTGGGAAGGCGATTCCGTAAGACTGCCCCTGGTACAGAGGTCCCACCGTTTTTACCGTGCCCTTGCCTTCGGTTTTGATATACCACAGAATAGCGGGCGAATCGAAGATGACCGCGTCGGCGCCGCCGGTCTGAAGTTCCATGTAGGCACCGTCGATATTGGGAAAAAGCTTCACCTCTTTGGATTTGAAATTCTTGGCAAAGTCGGCGCTGGTGGTACCCAACTTGGTGGCAACCACTTTATCACCGAGGTCTTCGATACCGCTGATTTTCTGTTCCTTGGATCGCACCATTAAAAACAGCCCGGCATCATAATACGGGTAAGCGAAATCGACGACTTCCTCCCGTTTCGATTTGACGGTCATCCCGGCGATGGCAACGTCGATGTTTCCCGTCTGCAAGGCCGGAATCAAGCCGTTGAAATCCATGGGCTGAAGCTTATAGGTCAGATTGAGATCCTTGGCGATGGCATCCCAGAAATCGATATCGAACCCGACATATTTTCCCTCCTGTTTGAATTCAAAGGGCATAAAATTGGTGTCACAGCCCACAACCAAGGTCTTTGCATGGCCCATTCCGGTAACCGTCAACAATATCAGTGCTGTAATGAAAAAAAATTTTGCTGTCCTCATCATTCTTACCTCCTTTTAGGTGTGTCAAAGTTACAATTGTATAGAAGCCATTGACATTTAAGTAATTGAAATCGGGATTGTTTGTCAACAGTCATCTTTTTGCGCAGTCCCCTTTTATTGAAGATTATCGGACCCTATTTATTTACCCCTTCAATCAAACCTATTTTTTCTAGATCTTGAACAAGATCGGACATCCCGAGTCCCTCGAGGGTTTCAGCCTTTTGAAGACCCGACCCGGCATCCCAGCCTCTCAGTTCATAAAATTCCCTTCGCATCTCTTCGAATACCTTCCGGTCCAGGGTTTGGCCTTTTCTACTGATCACATCCTCCCCGGGTCCGGGAACTATCACATCCGGATTCATAAAAACCGTTTCAACCGAATCCGTATAATTGAATTCTTCGAGCACATCGTCCTGTTTGGGCCGCCGGCCTTCTCTCAAAAAAATCCCCCGCTGGAGATTGAATATTCTTTCGCCGAATCGATTCAACCCGCCTTCATCGGTCTCGATGCCGGTGACCACGGAAAATATTCGACTTTCCAGATCCGAATCGCCGACCCCATCCGGGGTATTCCAGGAAACCATCATCGGCCAGCAGGAATCGCACAGCAAAAGGCTGTCTTTGACGAAGGTGCGATCCATTATTCTAACCGCCGCCGCGGCTTTTCCTTCATGGGTATTTAGATCCCACGCCTTCTCATGGCCCCAGAATTTTGTCGCAGCAGCTCGAAATACTTCGGATGTCACCGGTGAGGATTTGGGGTCAGACCGATTCATGACCCACAATCCGGTGATCCAGCTGATTTCGTGAAGCATGGCGATGGGCTGTCGGGGTTCGAATGCGTAGAGCAGACCGTTCATCAGGTATTCCCGGGCGGAATATGTGGCGCCGTCACCCACACCGGACACCTCGTTTGAAAAATGAGCTTTGGCGCCATCCCCGAGCTTTTCCCCGGCTCGAAGAAGGCCTTCGGCCAGAATATCGCCGAATCCCTCTCGTCGGGCGATCATATTGGCGAAGGTTTCAAAAAATTCACGGGTACCCAGTTTTGAAATATCGAGCCCGGTCTCTTTTTCCGTAAGGTATCCCGACTGAAAACACGCATCCACCCATTGAATGATATTCTGCATTTCCATGGTACAGATGGAGAGGTCGTTACAGATGCCGGTGGCATCCACAGCGGTCTCCGTCGACTCCTCCGGACGTCTAAAAACCCAATTCAGATAAACGAACATGGACTGGCATTTTCTGACAACATCTTTCCCCGAGGCCGTTCGATAAGCATTTCTGTATTTACAATCCAGACCGCATTGATAACAGGACGATTTTCCGGTTCGACGAACCTGATCTTCGGGAAACGGGACTGCCAGAGGGTCCCGCTTGTTCAAACGAACGGCCAGTTGATTGAGGGCCTTTAATTCGTCGGGCTTTGCCACCTGTGGATGTCCCGTACCCAATACCGCAACGGCCTTGAGGTTTTTGGAGCCCATTACCCCGCCGAATCCACCGGTGGCGCTCCCTTCATTATCTGTCATCAGGTTGGCGTTCCGGCACATATTTTCACCGGCGATCCCCGTGGTTACAAATCGAACATTTTTCCCATGGGTCTGTTTTAAAATATCCCGAGCATCATACACACCCTTTCCCCAAAGCAACGACGCATCCAAAATTTGGGTTTTCCCATCATGGATCCAAATATAGACCGGCTTTTCAGCTCGCCCTGAAATGACGATGCCGTCGAAGCCGGCCCTTTTTAAATAGGGCCCGAAAAATCCGCCAAGGTTCCCGTAACAGAACCCTTCGGGCATCCGCATGGGGGATTTTCCCACCACCTCAAACCGGGAAGCACCTTGTACACCGGTGGCACCCAGAGGACCTGTCATGAGAATCAGGTGATTTTCCGGATCGAACGCACCCACCTCAGGCCCGACCTCCTCCCAATAAATCCGAGTGGCAATGCCCCGCCCGCCAAGAAAACGGTCTGCATAGTCCATGGTCTTCAGTTCGCTGATTCCCAGATGAGAAAGATCTATTTTAAGAATTTTACCGCACCATCCAAATAAGTCAACATCCATGGTTCCCTCCGCTTTGCTTAATTACACACATTAACAGACTTTATTTGTACCATAGTTTCTGCTAAAATGCATTTTATCGTTTACCAAAATATTACACAACGATATTATTCAAACATCACTTACCCAGCCCAGGCAAAACTTGAGGACCCTTCCTCAATACGGATGATCACCGGAATCGGGAAACGACAATCTAACGTTTAAAAGGAGTCATCTTGCCATGGATTCGCTGAAGATACTCGAGGAAAGGCTTAAAAAAATAGAAAAGAAAATCGAGGAAGCCAAGCTCCACTTGCCGGCGCACTCCACAAAACCGCCAGTGATGATGATGCTCCTCGAACTTGAAGATGAGCGGGACGCCATCATGGCGCAGATCAATTCCATCAGGAATAAAACTGCATGAGCAGGTTAACGAAAGGTTTTAAATGTTACCTCTAACATTCTGTGATTTGAAATGGACATCTTAAAACCGATCTCGACTTGATATTTTCAGTTCGAGGTTGATATCCATGGGTTTTAAAGGATTTCATGTCGTGGATAGAAAGCACACCTTTGGAACATCCATAAATTTTTGTGATATCCATTCCATATCAAAAAAATTTGCATCACAAAATATTTGCAAGCTGTCTGCAACGAACGCAAATTGACATATTCAGCGAAAAAGCACAGTTTTTCTTCTTGTGCTTCTATCTAACATAGCCTTGGCCAGTAGCTCCAGAAAAATCGTTGAATTGGGTTGAAACTCGCTTGTTCACTGTGGTATAAAGTGTTTTTACTTAACATCGTGACTGTATAAGCGGCGTGGTGTCACGGGCTGCAGTATCCTCGCGCGGTTGCGGCAAAAGACGATTGACGACCCAGTCGCGGTTTCTCTTCGTCTCAAAGATATGAAAGGAACATATGGCCCCATTAGAAATCAAACCGTATTCAGAACTTGACAAGCCGAGATGGCTATCGCCAGAATGGTAATACCTGCATCAAACTGTTTTTAAGAGAAACCCGAGGGAAAACTTACGCCACCTTTACGATTTATCACAGAAATTATATGAAACAAAATCAGCTGACCATAAATAATATAATTCTCTTAAGTTGCCTGATCGTCATGATCTTTTTCTTTCCCGTATTATCTTTTCATAGAGTGTTAATGAAAAACATACTTCTTACGGCTATTATATTTTTCGGCACTTTTTCTCTGGACTTCGCTAAAAGAGCTCAAAAGATTCTGATCGTATCCGGAACAATCACCATATTTTTAATCTGGTTTGATCATTTTTTCCCAAGTAATGTGTTGGACTTAGTCTTTTCCTTCTCATTTTTTTTCTATAATTTGTTTATTGTCGTATTTTTGGTCAGGCATATCGCAAAGAGCGAAAAGGTCAATGGCACCATCATAATCAATTCAATCAACGGGTATCTGCTTATAGGTATATTAGGAGCGGTGCTCCTGGCCATGACGGAAATACTTCAAAAACTTATCTATCACTTGGGTACCGGGGCGATTAATTTCGCCGGGGGGACAGCCCAAGGGTTTCATGATTTTCTATACTTCAGCTTTATTACCCTGACAACGTTAGGATATGGTGATGTCACCCCGGTTTCAGCTTTTGCGAAATCTGTT
>Ga0210084_1000005_pt1 | contig 23854 bp, 18 predicted proteins | sample China_Galinas_Co_3_FD_184863 | JGI IMG/M metagenome (GOLD analysis project Ga0210084, IMG submission 184863) | Wetland microbial communities from San Francisco Bay, California, USA, that impact long-term carbon sequestration -... | ecosystem: Environmental > Aquatic > Marine > Wetlands ... | reverse complement strand
GTAGTAAAGCGAACCGTTGTTGGGGTCTAGAACCCCAAAGAATACGGTGGCAAACATGCACATGCGGCCATGCTCCTGGGCGATGTAGTCATTGGTCAGGGCGATGGTCCGCAGGGCATATAGATGGTTGCTGGGGCGCGCCGGCGATGCCGATCCTTCGCCGCCCACGGCGTGTTTTTCCACATCGACGGCCGTTCGGCTTAACTGCGCCTGACCCGAAAATACCCGGATCAGGCTCCGGAACAAGGCCATAAAGAGGGCCGAACCGACGCCCTTGTCGCAGACGTCGGCCATCACCAGACCGATGTAGCCGCCGGGAAGCGCGAAGAGATCGTAGAAGTCGCCGGCCACCTGCCGGGCCGGGAAAAAAAAGACTCGATCTGCCATTGGGCTAGTGGCGGAAGCTGAGACGGCAAAAAGTCTTTCTGGATCCGGCGCCCCTTCGCAAGCTCGTTGTCAAGCGCTTTGGAGTAAAGCTCGATCTCATCCTTGGCCTTGGCCAGGGAGGCCAGCGACTGGTTCAGGCGCGAAAACAGGTTGGCGTTTTCCAACACCAGCGCCATCTGGCCGGCGGTGAGGCGCATCAATTCGGCGGCATCCGAAGAAAAGTGGCCCGGCTGGGAGTGCATCAGGGTTAAGATGGCCAGGATGCGTTCGGCGCTGAGGATGGGCACGGCCAGGGCGGAGCGCGCCGCAAAGGGTTAATCGGCAAGGGTCAGCCAGCGCCCATCGGTGGCGGTATCATCCACCAGGCCGATCTGTCGATGGCGACGCACCCAACCGGCCAGGCCCTTGTCCAGAACCCTGCTAACAATGGTCGAGATCTGTCGGGGCGAAAGGTGGCCCCGTACCAGCAGGCTGTCGATGACCATTCCCGACTGATCTAGCAGAAAGAGACTGCCATGCTCGGCACCGGTCAGCTCGAGGACGGTGGTCTTCGGGTGGGCCCCGGAGGCGACGATCGGCGCTCGCAGCTGCTCGCCGTCCGCGAGCGTGACGCCGAGCACCTCGCCCGCCGAGACGTCGATCGAGGCGACCTCGGCGTCGGTGCGAACCACGGCTCCGGCCGACTCGGCCGAGCGGGCGATCGCGGTGCTGATCGCCCCCATACCGCCGATCACCTGACCCCAGGAGCCGCGCACGCCGTCGAGCTCACCGAGCGCGTGGTGGAGCAGGTTGTAGGCGGTGCCCGGTGTGCGGGGCCCGGCCCAGACGCCGACCACCCCGGTCGAGGCGACCGACCCCTTGAGGCCGTCGAGCTCGAAGCTGTCATCGAGCAGATCGCCGACCGACATCGTGAAGATCCGGACCAGCTCGTGGACGTCGCGGCGGGAGAGCCCGGCGGCCCGGCCGGCCTCGCGCAGCAGGGCGAAGAGGTCACCGGGGCTCTTCGAGCCGAGCGCCGGGGGCTCGCGCGTGAGCATCGGGGCGAGGAAGTCGGCGGCGGCGATCAGCCTCTCCTCGAACGGGCCGTAGGCCTCGGCGTCGGCCTCCGAGAAGCGCGCGATCGACCGCTGGGTCCTCGCGGTCTCGTTGAAGAAGAAGATCGGACCCTGCTCGGTCAGCGCCGCGTACGCGGGGTCGAGCGGGACCGCGCGGTAGCCGAAGTCCTTGAGCCGAAGATCGTCGACCACCTTCGGCTGCAGCATCGAGACGACATAGGAGGCGCGCGAGACGCGGGCTCCAGGCCAGACCTCCTCGGTGACGCAGGCGCCGCCGAGGATCGGACGGCGCTCGAGCACACAGACACGGAGGCCGGCGCGGGCGAGGTAGGCAGCCGTGGTGAGGCCGTTGTGGCCGCCTCCGACGATGATCGCGTCGAACGAGCGGCCGCCGGGCGCGGGCACGCGTGCCGCTCCGACGGCACCGCTACTGCGAACTGTCCTCTCCGCCGCCTCGATGGTGGGCAGGCTATCAGAGAGTTCGTGCAATTGACTACAAGGTAAATCAGGTAGCATGGCCCCCCACGGGCCGCCCCGGGGCGGAATCGAAGGGCCGACAGCGAAGAGGACGGACACCGATGGCGAGATCCCTGCAAGAGATGGCCAAGCAGCATCTGATGCTGCACTTCTCCGACATGTCGGTCGACGCCGACGAGATCACCGTGATCGACCACGGCGAGGGCTACTACGTCTTCGACACCGAGGGCAACCGCTACATCGACGGGCTCTCTGGGCTCTACTGCGCCAATCTCGGCCACTCCCACGGGGACGAGATCGGCGCCGTCGCGCACGAGCAGATGGCGAAGCTGCCGTTCGTCTCGAACTGGACCGTCGCCCACCCGAGCTCGATCGAGGCCGCCACCCGGATCGCCGATCTCGCCCCGCGGGGACTCGACCGGGTGTTCTTCACCTCGGGCGGCTCCGAGGCGGTCGAGTCGGCGTACAAGATCGCCGTCCAGTGGCACGCCGCCAACGGCCAGCCCCAGCGCCGCAAGGTGATCGCCCGCAAGGACGCCTACCACGGGGTGACGCTCGGCGCCCTGTCCCTTACTGGGATGCCGGTCTGCCGAACGCCGTTCGAGCCGCTGCCGATCCCCACCCACCACGTCTCCAACACCAACGCCTACCGCCATCCCGCAGGGGGCGACGAGGACGCGCTCTGCCGGGCGTTGCTGGACGAGATCGAGGAGACGCTCGAGTTCGAGGTCGCCGAGACCGTGGCGATGATCATCGCCGAGCCGGTGCAGAACGCCGGCGGCTGCTTCGTGCCACCGCGCGGCTACTGGCAGGGGCTGCGGGAGATCTGCGACCGCCATGGCATCCTGCTCGTCTCCGACGAGGTGATCTGCGCCTGGGGCAGGATCGGGAGCTGGTTCGGCGGTCAGCGCTTCGACTACGTGCCCGACCTGATCACCTTCGCGAAGGGCGTCACCGCCGGGCACTTCGCCTTCGGCGGCATGATCATCTCCGACAAGGTCGCCGCGCCGTTCCTCTCCGGCGCCGAGAGCTACATGCACGGCTACACCTTCGGCGGCCACCCGGTCGGCGCCGCCGTTGCCCTGGCGACGATCGACATCCTCGAGCGCGAGCAGATCCCCGAGCGGGTCCGGGCCAACGAGGAGCACGCCCGGGCGCGACTCGAGGAGCTGCTCGAGATCCCGATCGTCGGTGACGTTCGCGGCTGCGGCCACTTCTTTGCGCTCGAGCTCGTCCGCGACCAGGAGAGCAAGGAGGCGCTCGCGGGCCCGGTCGCCGAGTGGCTGCTCAAGGACGTGCTGACCAAGCGCCTCTACGAGAACGGCCTTATCTGCCGCCTCGATGACCGCGCCGACCCGATCGTCCAGATCGCGCCGCCACTGATCGGCGACGAGGCGATGTTCGACGAGATCACGGCGATCCTCCGCGACGGCCTCGAGCACGCTGCCGAGCGCATCGACGAACGCCCCGCCGAGCTCGCCAGCGCGTGAACCCCCGGGCGCGCCCGCGCGCCCGCGACCGTTCACTCACCGGGATCGCTCCGGCGGCTGATCACGGCGTCGAGGGCGACGGCGCCGCGAACGCCGAGGCGGACCGGGTTGAGCTCGATCAGGTCGAGGTCGGCGTCGAGCAGGAGCCGGCCGACGCGCGAGGCCAGCGCGGCGGCGGCGGGCAGGTCGAGGGGAGCGCGGCCGCGGCCGCCGGTGAGGACGGCGGCGGCGCGGAGTGAGCGCAGGGCGGCCTCGACACGCTGCGGGTCGGCGGGCAGCGGGACGACTGCGACATCGTCGAGGGCCTCGGCCCAGATTCCGCCGAGGCCGACGATCAGGGCCGGGACGACGCCGTCGCGATGGGCGGCAACGACGAGCTCGGCCTCTCCCTCGACCATCCGCTCGACCAGCAGGCACGGCCCAGCGGCGCCGACCTGCTCGAGGGCGAGCAGCTCGGCCGCCGCGACCCGCACCTCCTCCCCGGTCTCGAGCCCGAGGCGCAGCGCGCCGGCCTCGCTCTTGTGAATGAGGCCACGGGCGACGAGCTTGATCGCCACCGGGAGGCCGAGCGCCTCCGCCTCCGCGGCGGCGCCCTCGGGGTCGGTTGCGCGTCGGCCCTCGGGGACCGCGACCCCCGCCTGCGCCAGCAGCGACTTGGCCTCCGCCTCGTCGAGCCACTCCGGGTCGGCGCCATCCGGGCCCGGGCGCGGAGCGGCGGCGGCGGCGATCTGATCGAGGCGGGCCGGGTCACCGGGAGGGCGGCTCAGGGCCTTGGCGCAGCGGATCGCCTCGCCGAGCCCGGCGACGTAGGGAATGCCGTGGCCCGCGAGCTCGCGAGCCGCTTCCTCATTGATCAGATCGGGCAGCGTCGCGGCGGCGATCACCGCCGAGGAGGCGCGCTTGCCACCGGCGATGATCCCGGCCAGCACGGCGTCCCAGCTGGCATCGAGCGGCCGGTCCGGGTAGTCGAAGAGCAGCAGGACCTGCGCGATCCCGGGGTCATCGGAGACGATCAGGGTCATCTCGCTGAGCGCCTCGACGTCACCCCAGATCATCGCCGTGTAGTCGAGCGGGTTGTCGACCGTAGCCGCCGAGGGCAGCAGCGGCTCGAGCCGGCGCTTGGTCTGATCCGCGAGCGCGGGCATCTCGACGCCGACGCTCGCGGCGATGTCGGCGGCGCTGCCCGAGTCGCCGCCCGAGCAGGTGAGGACCGCAACCCCGCCCGGCTCGCGGGCGCGCGCCTTCGGCGCTGCCATCGCCCGGGCCAGCTCGAGCAGCTCGTGCGGCTCCTCGGCCCAGGCGGCGCCGGCCTCCTCGACCAGCGAGCGGAAGACGCGCACATCGCCGGCCAGCGAGCCGGTGTGGGCAGCGGCGGCCCGGGCACCGGCCGGCGAGGCGCCGACCTTCTGGATCGCGACGCCGACGCCCCGCTCGGCGCAGCGGCTCAGCGCCGCGGCGAGCTTGCTCCCCTCGCCCGCGGCCTCGAGAAAGAGGCCGACCGAGCGCACGCCCTCGCTGTCGGCGAGCGCATCGAGCCAGTCGCTCGCGTCGACCACGGCCTGGTTGCCGGTCGAGATCACCGTGTGGAAGTCGATCCCGCGGGCGGCGCCAAGCGCGTTTACGCCGACGTTGCCGCTCTGGGTGATCAGCGCGACGTGGCCGGCCCGCCAGCCGCCGATCGCGTCCCCCCACATCGGTGCCCGGGCGTGCAGCGCGGCGATCCCGTTGCCGTTCGGACCGCAGACCGGAAGCCGGTGACGGGCGGCTGCGGCCCGGAGGTCCGCGTCCAGGCCGCGGCCGGCGGCGATCTCGCCGAAGCCGGCCGAGATCACGATCGCGCCGCCGCAGCCGAGCGCGCCCGCCGCATCGACGGTCGCCGCGACCCCGGCCGCCGGGATCGCGATCACCACGGCGTCGACCGGCTCGGGCAGCTCGGCGAGGGTCGGCAGGCATGGAAAGCCGTAGACCTGCTCGCGACCGGGGTTGATCCCCCAAACCGTTCCCGGGAAGTCAGCTCGCCGCAGGTTCCCGCAGATCAGCTCACCGTAGCTGCTGCGGCGCTCGGAGGCGCCGACGACCGCGATCGAGCGTGGCGCGAGCAGCCGGCCGAGATCGGCGATCGGAGCCCGGGCCTGCTTCGCGACGGTAGCCATCGGCCGGTCGCGGGCTCGCCGCTAGTGGATGACCGCCTCGACACCGCGCCGCTCGAGCCCGCGGGCGACGATCAGGCGCTGGATCTCGCTCGTGCCCTCCCAGATCCGATCGACGCGCAGCTCGCGCAGGTAGCGCTCGGCGACGTTGTTGCGCATGTAGCCGCGGCCGCCGAAGGCCTGCACGCAGCGGTCCGCGCAGCGCCAGGCCGCCTCGGAGACGAACAGCTTCGCCATCGAGGCCTTCGCGTGGATCAGCTTCGGGTCGGCGCCCTCGTCGACCATCGACGCCACCTGCATCGCCAGCAATCGGCCGACTGTCGCATCGGCGGCCGAGTCGGCGAGCGGGAAGGAGACGCCCTGGTAGTCGTAGATCCGGCTCTCGCCCTGGACCCGGCCGGTCGCCCAGTCGACCGTCTCGTCCAGCAGGCGCCACATCGCGCCGACGCCTCGGGCGGCAATCGCCAGTCGCTCCTCCGTGAACCAGGCGCGCTGCACCTCGTCGCCGTTGCCGATCCCGCCGATCACCGCGTCGGCCCCTACCTCGACATCGGTGAACTGGATCGTCGGGTGGCCCTCCGGGTAGTTGTGGGTGAACTGCGGTTCGTCGACGAACTCGATCCCGGGCGCGTCACGATCGACCGCGAACAGCGTCGGCAGCTTCTCATCGCCGTCGATCACGTTGACGACGACGATGTAGACGGAGGCGACGTCACCCGTGGTCACGAACCACTTCTCACCGTTGATCCGAAAGCCGCCGTCACTGGGCACGGCCGTCGACTCGATCCGCGAGGGGTCGGAGCCGGCGCCGGCCTCGGTCACCGCGTAGGCGTCCTTAAGCTGACCGCGGATCGCGGGCTTCAGATAGCGCTCGATCTGCTCGGGGCTGCCGAACTCCCAGACGTTGTAGGCGTTCGGGATGTGCCAGTAGACGCCGTTGGTCGAGCGCCCGAACTGCTCCTCGACGAGCGCCCAGCCAAGCCGACTCCAACCCTGGCCACCGTGCTCGACCGGATGCAGGCCGCCGTTCAGGTTCGCGGCGATCGCCTCGCGCTTGATCATCTCGATCGTCTCCTGCGGTAGGCGTCCGTGGTTGGCCTCGGCCTCCTGCTCGAGCGGGATCAGGATCCCGTCGACGAAGCCTCGGGCCCGTGCCTGGAGCTCGAGTAGCTCAGCGCTCAACGCGATTGGGTCGGCGGCCGGGCTCGCCGCCGGCGCCGGCGTGGCTGTTGGGTTCATTCGTTCTCTGCCTCTTCCTGCGCCCGCGCGGCCGCCTCGGCGACCCGGCCCTGGAGGCCAAGCATCAGCGCGTTGTGGTTCCTGATCACGGCCAGTGCTTCACGGCGAGCGGCCTCGAGCTGCTCGGATGGCTCGCCGGCCTCCGCGCCCGCTCGGCGGGCGAGTGCCTCGATGTCCTCGAGCCAGGCCAGCCAGCTGTTGCGGCTGCCGTGCAGAACCAGCTTCTCGGCCCGCTCACGCTCACGCTCGACCTCCCCCTTCGACGGCGGTCCCCCGGCTCGGAGGGTTGCGACCGCACGCGGCAGCACTCGCTCCGGTTCGGGAGTGATCGACAGCCAATCGCGGCGGCCACTGAGCACCGGCAAGACGATAACATAACATTGACTACAAAGTCAGCCATCGCCCTGGCTAGGCGATGCGGACCGCTTCGGAAGCAAGGATCCAGACATCCCCGACGGGAGGCTCAGAGAATGACGACCGAGACCGAGATCCAGAGCCCACCCCGCCCCCTTGACCCCGGCCTCTACGTCCGGCCCGAGGCGCTGGAGCGTGAGATGACCGAGGTCTTCGCCCGAAGCTGGCAGTACGCGGCCCACGTAAGTGAGCTGCCCGACCCCGGTAGCTACGTGACGGCGGCGGCGGGAGACCAGCCGGTGCTCGTCGTCCGCACCAAGGCCGGCGAGCTGCGCGCGTTCCGCAACGTCTGTCGCCATCGCGGCTCGGAGTTGCTGACCGGATCGGGCACCTGCAAGCGGGCGATTCGCTGTCGGTACCACGGCTGGACCTACGACTCCGACGACGGGCGCCTGCTCGGGGTTCCCGAGCACAGGACCTACGCCGAGCTCGACAAGGCTTCGCTGGGGCTGTTCCCGGCACGAGTCGAGGAGTTGGGCGGACTCGTCTTCGTCAACCTCGACCCGTTCGCCGAGCCGCTGGCCGCGCAGTGCGAAGGGCTCGCCGCGCTCCTCGATCGCTACCGGCTGGCCGAGCTGAGCTGCTTCTCAGCCGGCGACAGCGGCAGCCAGCCCGCCAACTGGAAGGTCGTGGTCGACAACTACCTGGAGGGCTACCACGTGCCGATCGCTCACCCTGGGCTGATGCGACTGCTCGACTACCAGAACTACACGGTGGAGCTGCACGACGGCTGGGTGCGCTTCGACGCGCCCCTGCGCGACAAGCCCTCCGAGAACCGCGTCGAGCGCCTCTACCAGCGGCTGGTCAAGCCGATGCCGGGCCTGGGCGAGGAGGACCGCCGGATCTGGCGCTATGTGTTCATCTATCCGAACACGACGATCGACCTCTATCCCGATCAGGTCAACATCTGGAAGCTGATGCCGAATGGGGTCGATCGGACCGACGATCTGTGGGCATGCTTCCGGCCGGCCAGGGTCGGGCCGATCACGCGGCTCACGCAGCGCCTCAACAACCGCCTCAACGCCGAGGTGCTGACCGAGGACGTCGACCTGGTGCATCGGGTGCAGACCGGCATCCGTTCCCGCGATTACCGGTTCGGCCCGCTCTCTGCGCGGGAGGCGGCGGTTGGGTGGTTCGCCGACCGGGTGCGGACAAGCATCGGCGAGCAGTAGCGAGGAGCCGGGTCACGGGCATGGTCGAGAGCGCCGAGCAGGAGGTCGAGCGGCCGACACGGGAGCGAATCCTCGAGGCCGCCTGCGAGCAGATCGCCGCCGAGGGCATCGACGAGGTCCGGATCGCGCGGGTGGCGATGCGGGCCGGAGCGTCGACGGCGCTCGTCCACCACTACTTCTCGACCCGAGACGAGCTCCTCGCCGAAGCGTTGATGCACTCCTTCGAGCTCGCCGGCGACGATCGCTTCGGCCCCGAGGGCGAGCAGGGCGAGCCGGGTTCGGCAACCGAGCGGCTTGCGCGGGTGATCGACGAATCGATGCCGAGGCCGGGCCACCAGGAGCGCGAGTGGATCCTCTGGGTCGAGCTCTGGCTGCGCGCGGTCCGCGATCCGGCGCTGCGACCGGTCGCCGCCCGGCTCTACGCCCGCTATCGCGACTGGATCGCGGAGGCGATCGCGGCGGGCGTCGAGAGCGGCGAGTTCGAGCCCTGCGACCCGGGCGAGCTCGCCGATCACGCGATGGCGCTGTTCGACGGCCTCGGGCTGCGGGCGCTGCTCGGGGACCCGGCGATGCCGCTCGAGCAGGCACCCGCTCGCATCGCCGAGGTACTCGGCCCGCGGCTGGGCGTCGAGCCGGCGCTACTCGTGCTTGAACGAGACTGATCGGGGGCAGCGCCGACGGTCGGGCCGGGTTCCGGCGCCTGTGGTAAGTTGAACGGCGGTTCAGCTTTGCTGGACGGGAGAGGAGACGGCTCGGGCATGAGCCCGCGACCCCAGATCGATCACATCCGAAGGCCCCAGATCCTCGAGGCTGCGGCCAGCGTGATCGCCGACCGAGGCATCGGCGCAACCCGGATCGCCGATATCGCCGAGCGGGCAGGTACCAGCGGCCCGGCGCTGCTGTACTGGTTCGAGTCCAAGGACGAGCTCCTGGGCGAGGCCCTCGGCTTCGCCGAGCAGGGCTTCTACGACGCGCTGACCGATCGGCTGCTGTTGCTCGAGCGCCCGGCCGAGCGCCTGCGGCTGTTGATCGAGGCCTCGGTCTACGACTACGACTGGACCCTGTGGATGGAGCTCTGGACGCGGGCGCTGCGGGACGAGCGGACCGCCGAGACGCGGCGCCGGCTCGACGAGCGCTGGCGCAACGAGATCGAGCGCGAGATCGCCGCCGGCCAGGCCGTCGGGGAGTTCGCCGAGCACGATCCCCCAGAACGGGTCGCCGCAATTCTCGCCTCGCTGCTCGACGGCCTCGCTGTGCAGGCGACGCTCGGGGACCCGGGCTTTCCGCCGGACCGGATCCGCGAGCTGACGGTGGAGATCGCCGAGCGGCTGCTGGACGCCGAGCTTCCCGAACTTGACGAAGAGATACTCAAAGGGCTAGGCGAGCCACGGCTGCTCGCAGGAGGAGAGAGAGGATGAACGACCCGAACATCGACAGACTGCTCGGCAGGCGCATCTCACGGCGTGACGCGCTGAAGATCGGGGGCGGGGTGGCGCTGAGCGCGTCGCTGGCCGCCTGCGGCGTCGGCAGCAGCTCCAACTCCAGCGCCGATACCGCGAAGCTGATCGAGCCGAAGATCGACGGCGACCTCGTCTACTTCAACTGGGCCCAGTACCTCGACCCGAAGCTGATCAAGGGCTTCGAGAAGAAGTACGGGGTCACCGTGCGCCAGTCGAACTTCGACTCGATGGCGGGGATGATGGCGAAGCTGCGCTCCGGCAACCGCTACGACCTGATCTTCCCGAGCGCCGAGTTCGCCGAGAAGCTGATCAAGGCCAACCAGCTGCTGCAGATTCCGGGCGACAAGATCGAGGCGCGGGAAGACGTCTACTCGTTCTTCGACGATCCCTGGTACGACGCAGACTCGGCCCACAGCGTGCCCTACTCGCTCTATGCGACCGGGCTCGGGTATCGGGCCGACCAGATCGACACGATGACCGGCTCCTGGCGGGATCTGACCAACCCGCAGGCCGACGGTCGCTCGTTCATCCTCGACGACTTCCAGGAGGGGATCGGGATGGCCAACCTCGTCAACGGCAACGAGCTGAACGCGACCGACAGCGAGCAGCTCGACCAGGCGAAGGACTACCTGGTCGGGATCAAGCCCGAGCTGCGTGGGTTCAGCAGCGACACGATCACCAACCTCGCCTCCGGCAATGCCTGGATCCAGCACTGCTGGAACGGGGACGTGATCAACGCCCGCTACCGGGTCGATGACCCGGCGACCCTGCAGTTCGAGCAGTGCAGCGAGGGCGTTCCCGTGGGCAGCGACGTGTTCGCGATCCCGACCAACGCCGAGCATCCCGGCACGGCGCTGGTGTTCATCGACTACGTGCTCGCCAACTCCGCCCAGAACGCTACCTGGACCGGCTACCCGATGCCGACGAACAGCTCGGAGGCCGAGTACGCGAAGCTGGTCAAGGGCGAGCCCCAGCTCGAGGTGACGCTGGATACCCTGGAGCAGGGACAGGAGTTCGCCAACCTCGAGGGCAGCGATCGCGAGGCCTGGGACCGGGTCTGGACAGAGGTGAAGGCGTCGTAGTGAGCCGCGGGGTCGCGGGAGGGCGACGCTGACGGGCCCGGGTGGCAGTTGAGCGAGCGCCGCTTCGCGAACCTGACCCTGCTCCCCGGGGCGGCGTGGCTGATCCTGCTGTTCCTCGTCCCGCTCGGGATCACGCTGGCGATCTCGTTCGGGGTCACCGACGAGCTCGGCAACGCCCTCTACGCCTGGAACCCGTCCAACTACGACCGGGTCTTCGACCCGCTGTTCGCGCCGGTGCTGCTGCGCTCGGTCGGCTACGCGGCGGCGACGGTCAGCCTCTGCGTGCTGATCGGCTACCCGGTCGCCTACTACATCGCCCGCTTCGGGGGTCGCTGGAAGTACCTGCTGGTCGCACTGGTCGTGCTGCCGTTCCTGGTCAACTATCTGATCCGCACCTACGCCTGGACCGCGATCCTCTCCGACGACGGCCTGCTCAACGGCCTGCTCAAGGACCTCTCGCTGACCGAGGATGGGGTGCGCTTCTTGAACACGCCCTACGCGGTGATCGGCGGCCTCGTCTACGGCTATCTGGCGTTCATGATCCTGCCGATCTACGCCGCGCTCGATCGCATGGATCCAGCCCTAATCGAGGCCGGCAAGGACCTCTACGCGAACCGCTGGCAGACCTTCAAGAACGTCACCTGGCCGGCCACCTTCCAGGGGGTGCTGGCGGGCTGCGTGCTCGTCTTCCTGCCGGCGGTGGGTGACTTCGTCAGCGCCCAGCTGTTGGGCGGACCGGAGACCTACATGGTCGGCAACCTGATTCAGCAGCAGTTCTTCGATGCCAACAACTTCCCGTTCGGGGCGGCGCTGACCACCGTGATGATGGCCTTCCTGCTGATCTTCATGGTCTTCTACCTGCGCTCGGCCGGTCGCGCGGCCGAGGAGGCACGGGCGTGAGCGCGCCGCACGCATCGGCCGGCCGCCTGCCGACGCTCTCCGGGTGGCGGCAGCGGCGCGCCGAGAGGCGCAAGGGGTTCGACCGGCCCCGCTACCTGAAGCTGGTGCTCGCCGGCTTCCTGATCTGGACGTTTGCGCCGATCGCGATCGTCGTGCTCTTCTCGTTCAACTCGAGCGTCTCGCTCCAGAACTTCGACGGCTTCAGCACGCAGTGGTACTCCGAGTTCTTCGGTGACCAACAGCTGCGCGAGTCGCTGATCGCGAGCCTCGAGATCGCCGCGGTGACAATGGTCGTCGCGACGACGATCGGCTCGCTGCTCGCGTTCGGACTGGTCCGGGCGCGAAACCGGCTCAGCCCAGTGACCAACGTGATGATGCTGATCCCGCTCGTCGTCCCCGAGATCGTCGCCGGGGTGACGGCACTGCTGCTGTTCACCCAGATCGGCATGCAGCTCTCGCTGACCACGATCATGCTCGCCCACATCACCTTCTCGATCTCCTACGTGACCGTGATCGTCCGCGGCCGTCTTGCGGCGCTTAACCGCGAGGTCGAGGAGGCGGCGATGGACCTCGGGGCAACGCGGATGCAGACGATGCGCCTCGTCGTCCTGCCCGAGTTGTGGCCGGCAATTCTCGCCGCAGGCCTGCTGATCTTCGCGCTCAGCTTCGACGATTTCGTGCTCAGCTTCTTCACCACCGGCGAGTCGCCGCAGCCCCTACCGGTCCGGATCTACTCCTCGATTCGCTTCGGGGTGACACCGACAATCAACGCGATCGGCACGCTGATGCTGGCGCTCTCGCTCGCCACCTTCGCGCTGGCGCTGGCGCTGCCGCGGCTGCTCGGCAGGCGCGGGCAGACCGTGCTGATCGGAAAGGACGCTGTATGAACGAGGCGACCGGAGCCGCCGGCGGCGAGGCGATCCGCTTCGAGGGCGTGACCAAGCGCTTCGGCGAGACCGAGGCTGTCTCCGACATGGAGATGACGATCCGCCGCGGCGAGTTCTTCTCGATGCTCGGCCCGTCGGGCTGCGGGAAGACGACGACGCTGCGGATGGTCGCCGGGTTCGAGCAGCCGAGCGAGGGGCGGATCTTCCTCGACGGCGAGCCGGTCGAGTCGGTGCCGCCCTATGAACGGAACGTCAACACGGTGTTCCAGAGCTACGCGCTGTTCGAGCACCTCGACGTCTACGAGAATGTCGCCTTCGGGCTCAAGCGCCGCAAGGTCGCAGGCGACGAGATCAAGCGGCGGGTGGCCGAGTCGCTGGAGCTGGTTCAGCTGCACGGGCGCTCCGACGCCAAGCCGCGCGAGCTCTCGGGCGGGCAGAAGCAGCGGGTGGCGCTGGCCCGGGCGCTCGTCAACCGGCCCTCGGTGCTGCTGCTCGACGAGCCGCTCGGGGCGCTCGACCTGAAGCTGCGGCGGCAGATGCAGCTCGAGCTCAAGCAGATCCAGCGGGAGGTGGGAATCACCTTCGTCTATGTCACCCACGATCAGGAGGAGGCGCTGTCGATGTCGGATCGGATCGCGGTGATGGACTCCGGCCGGGTGATCCAGTGCGGCGCTCCGGAGGACGTCTACGAGCATCCGAGCGAGAGCTTCGTCGCCGACTTCATCGGCATCTCGAACCTGCTCGATGGGACGGTCGCCGCGGGCGGGCAGGTGCGGCTCGCAACCGGCGACGTGATCCCGGCGCCGCTGAGACGGGGGCTGAGCGAGGGCGACGCGGTGAAGCTCGCGGTGCGGCCGGAGAAGATCAGCGTCGATGAGATCGAGGACGGGATGGTGGCCCTGGAGGGAATCGTCGAACAGCGTGTCTACCTCGGCATGACGACCCAGGTGACCGTCTCGCTGGGCGGCGACTCCCGCCTGGTGGCACTCGAGCAGCAGAGCCACCGGGCCAGCGCCGACGACCGCTGGGAGCCGGGCATGACCGTGAAGCTCGGCTGGCACCCCGAGCACGCGCTGGTGCTGAGCTGATCAGCCTCAGCGGCGCTCGACGCGCTCGCAGTTGCGGGCGCGGTCGCGACCGGTGAGCAGGACGACGTCGTCGCCGGCACCGCAATCGACGACATCGGCCCCGCCTCCGCTCACGCGGATCCAGTCGGAGCCGGAGCCGGCCGCGATCCGGTCGCGCCCCGGACCACCCCGGACCGCGTCGTTGCCGGCCCCTGCGAGGACCCGGTCGGCTCCGCGGCCGGGGAAGATCAGATCACCGCCGCTGCCGCCGGCCGTCCGGTCGTCCCCCGGACCCGCGTCGAGGCAGTCGTTGCCGCGGCCCCCGTCGATCGTGTCGTTGCCGCGACGGCCGCGGATCCGCTCGTCGCCACCGCCGCCGCGGAGGACGTCATCCCGGTTGGTGCCGTCGATCGACTCGCAGGCGCGCGGTGGCTCGAAGGGGCGCTCGCCACAGCGGAAGAAGTACGGCAGGAGGCCGAGCGGCGACGCGACCTTCGCGTGGCCCGGCCCCTCGAAGCGCTTCCCGGTCTCAGGGTGCTGCCAGCAGCCCTCGGGGAAGTAGGTGCGGCGCTCGGTTGCGTCCTCGACGACGACCGGCGCGACCAGGACCCTCGAGCCGAGCATCCACTGCTGATCCTGCCCCGCAGCGTGCTCGTCGCGCGGATACTGGAGCCACAGCGGCCGAGTCGGCGGCGGGCCGCCTCGGACCGCCCGCTTCCATAGATCCCGCACGTAGGGCCGGGCCTTGAGGTGGAGCCGCGCCAGGCGCCTGTAGGTGCGAACGGTCTCGCGGTCGAAGGTCCAGGGCATGTGGGTGCCGGCTGCGACCGAGCCATGCAGCCGGAAGAGCGGCGAGAGCGCCGCCCACTCGGCCCAGCGGATGAAGAGCTCCTTGGAGGTCGGCGGGTACGGCCCGATGTCGAAGTAGCCGCCGATGTCGGTGGTGAAGCCGAACGACCCCCCGACCGCCCGGTTGAGCATGTCGGTCGTCAACGACGCGAGGCCGGATGCCCGCGAGTAGTCGGTGGTCGAGTCGCCCGCGAAGTTGGCGTTCTCGAAAGCCGCCGCGCCGGGGGTGCCGCTGTAGCCGCCGCGCGTGTAGAAGAACGGCCGCGCGCCGGTCTCGCGCTGCCAGCGATCGAGCTCCTCGCGCGTCGCCCGGTGCGCGAGGACGGCAAGCCGGTTGTGCATCCGCGCGCCGGTCGAGCCGTCGTCGAAATGCATGTCGGCCATCACCTGCTCGCCGAAGTCCTGCATGAAGCCCCTGGCGCCGAGCTGAAGCGCTGTGCGGATCCGACCCTGCCACCAGGCGATAGCCCTTGGGTCGGTGAAGTCGATCATCGCGGCATCCTCGAAGAAGTTCGAGGTGAAGACGTAGGGACTGCCGTCGGCGTGCGTCGCTACGTAGCCGTTCGCGAGGGCATGGTCATAGTCGGCCGGGTCGTCGGTGCCGATCTCGTCCTTGCCAACGAAGAGCCGGAAGTAGAGCATCGGCTTGATCCCGAGCGCGCGCAGGTCCGCGACCACCCCCGAGAGCTCTGAGTCACTGAGGAACTCCCAACCCTCGATCCCGTAGGCATCGACCGGCGTTCCCGTCTTCTCGATCTCGCGGATGTCGTCGCGGACGCGGGCCAGATAGCCCGCCGGAGTGTCGTCGGGGAAGTTGACCGAGCGGACCAGCAGGGAGCCCTGCGCCCACTTCGGGGGCACCCGGTGACGCCCATTGAGCTGGCTTATCGCTGCGGCGGCCCGTTTCGGCGAGCCGGGCATCACCGTGTAGTCGAGCTTCCCAGCGCCGACCTCGACCTGCCAGGCGTCGTCGCGGTCGGATGCCATTCGCCAGTGCGAGATCTCGTCGCGATCGAGGAGGAAGCCGTAGCCCTCGTCGGAGACGAACGAGCTCTGCACGTAGTAGGCGGCCGAGGAGCCGTTCGGGAACAGGTAACGGTCGCGCTCGGGGTCTGCCGGCGCGGTGAGCGCACCGGTGCTGCCCGAACCGACGTTCTGCTGCTGGAGCCAGTTGTAGAAGCTCTGCCCGCGCTGGTCGATGTAGTCGTGCCGGCCGCCGAAGCCATGGAAGGCCTCGTCGCGGGACGAGCTGAAAGAGTCGGCGATCGTCGCAACCCCGGCGCGCGGCGTCACCGACGCCGAGACCCGCAGCCCACCCTCCCCGCGTGGCGCGATCCGAGCCTCGATCTCGCGGCCGCCGGGATCGTTGGTGGCGAGTCGCAGGTCGACCCCGCCGCGGCTACGGCTCGCCCGCTCGACCCGTGTCGCACCGTAGATCGTGCCCCCCCTCGCCACGTTCGAGAGCGCCGCGAACCACTGCGGGACCGCCGTGTGCTGGGTGACGTCCTGGCTGCCGACGAGGAAGCCGAAGGGCCGGTACTCGGTCGGCGGCGGTGGCTGCTGCGCCCCGAACATGTTCTGCGACGTGACCGGCAAGACGGTCGGGGCCCCGCGGGCCTTGCCAACCTGGGCAAGCACTGGCCCGCCGTCCGGATCATGGAAGGAGATGCGCAGCGGCGAGCGCTTGATCACCGCGTGTGAGCCGTCCGGTGCGGTGACCTCGATCCGCTTGCCGACCTCGACGGCCGCCGATGCGGGCGTGGCGGCGAGCAGCGCCAGCGCCAGGGCGAGCGCCCAGCCGTGGCCGCGATCCGTCCCCGTCCACCGCATCGAAGTTGACTCTAGCCGCGCGCGGCTGGAGTCATTGGCTCGCTGTAGGGTCGCGGCGTGCTCCATCACGTCTCGATCGAGATCGCGCCCGACGACGCCGAGCGCTGGGGCGAACTGCTCGGGCTGCTCGGCTTCGCGCGGATCGAGGCTCCCGAGGCGCTCGGGGGGGCGATTCCCTGGTACGAACGAGAGGGCACGCAGGTGCACCTGATCGCCACCGACGCGGCGACGGTGCCGGTGCTCGGCCACGCCGCCTTCGTCGCGCCGGAGTTCGACGCGACCGTCGCGGCGCTCGGGCGGGCGGGCTTCGAGGTCGAGCGGCACCGGCCCCTGTGGGGCGAGCGACGTTCGTTCGTCCTGGCCCCGGGCGGGCATCGGGTCGAGATCATGGCGGCACCGCCGGCGGCGAGCGCCTAAGGGCGCAACTGCCGGCTTTCGGTGGCGGGGCGACGCGCCGACCGAGGACTTACTATCGCCACCCCGTGCGTTACCCGATCGAGACCTTCAGCGCCGAGGAGCAGGAGCTTCTCGCCCCCCACTTCACGAACCTCGATCGGCCGGTGTTCGCGCTCACCAACCTGCCGGAGACGGTGAAGGGGGCCCTGTTCGCCCGCTACTCGCGCTACCAGGGGACGCTGCGCAGGCTCTATCTCGATGAGTTCGCGGCCGACGCCCCTGCCGCCGGCAGGCCCTTCGACGGCGCCGAGGGCGAGCGTGCAGCGCAGCTCTACGAGCGGATCTTCCTCGGCTACGGCGACGACTCGGTCGCCCAGCTCGGTGGCGCCCACCTCGCCTGCGAGTGGGTCAGCAATGTGCTGACGAAGCTGCTGCAGCGCGGGCGCCTCGCCGCCTATCTCGAGCAGTCGACCCGCTACATCGCCTACGACTCGCCGATCTATCCCGATGCTGCTCCGGGGGAGGGCGGCAGCTGGCGCTACTACCGCGACGGGGGGCTGGGGCCCGAATACGGCGTGGCGATGGACGAGATCTTCTCGATCTACTCGAGCTCGCTCGAGCGGGTCCAGGCCTGGGCCGAGGACCGCTGGCCGCGCGGCGAGGAGCCGGAGGGCGCCTGGCGCCGCTCGATCCGGGCCAAGGCGCTCGATCTGCTGCGCGGCCTGCTGCCGGCATCGACCCTCTCACACGTCGGCATCTACGCCTCCGGGCAGGCCTACGAGCAGCTGATCATGAGGCTGATGGCCTCGCCGCTGCCCGAGGCCCGCGCGTTCGGCCAGATGGCGCTCGACGAGCTCAACCAGGTGATACCCAGCTTCCTCTCTCGGATCGAGAGGCCCGAGCGCGGGGGCGAATGGATCGAGTACTTCGCGGAGCGGCGCAGGGCGACCGAGCGCTGGGTCGCGCGACTGGGACTCGATCGCCGCGAGCCGGCCGACGGCCCGTCGATCGAGCTGGTCCACGTCGACGGGACCGAGGAGGACCTGCTTGCCGCGTCCCTCTATGAGGCGACCGGAGTATCCGAGAAGCTGATCAGGCGGCGGGTCGAGAACCTCGACCCGATCGAGCGGGATCAGCTGCTCGCCGAGCTGGTCGGCGCTCGCGACAACCGGCGCCACCGACCGGGCCGCGGCTGGGAGGCGGTCCGGTACCGGTTCGAGATCGTCTCCGACTACGGCGGATTCCGTGACATGCAACGCCACCGGATGCTCGGCTGCCAGTGGCAGACCCTTGGGCCCGACCTCGGAGCCGGGGTTCCGGCGGAGGTGCGGGACTCGGGCGTCGGCGACGACTACGAGCGGGCGCTCGAAGTCTCGCGCCGGGAGTTCGAGCGGCTCGAGGCGGCGGGAATGCAGGAGGCGGCCCCCTACGCCCTCTGTCTCGGCTACCGGATCCGCTACGTGCTCGACATGAATGCGCGGGAGGCGATGCACGTCTGCGAGCTGCGCTCGGGTCGTGAGGGGCATCCCACCTACCGGGCGGTGGCGCAGGCGATGCACGAGAGGATCGCCGACGTGCACCCGCGGATCGCGGCCGCGATGCGCCACGTCGACTCCAGCTCCGAGCCGCGTCTCGAGCGGATCATGAGCGAGATCCGCACCCACCGTAAGCGCGCCGCGCTCGCCGGCGAGCGCCCCGGCTGAGCGCACCCGCCCGGCTCAGACGCCGGCGCGGGTCTCGCAGCTCGCGGCGCGGTCGCGCCCGGTACCGCCTTCGCAGACATCCCTGCCGTCGCCGCCGTTGAGCTTGTCGTTGCCGCCGTTGCCGAGCAACTCGTCCTTACCGTCATTGCCCTTGAGCGCGTCCCGGCCGGCGCCGCCGCAGGCGACGTCGTTGCCGCCCTTGCCGATGATCTGGTCGGCGCCGCCGAGGCCCTTGAACACATCGGGGCCTGAGCTGCCCACGAGGCGGTCGGCCCCGCCCGTGCCGAGCACAGTCACCAGCCTGCCCGAGCAGAACCGCGGCCGGCCGCTGACGGCCGAGTACAGCGCCTTGGCGGTGCCGTCGAGGTAGGGGCCGTAGAGGTTGCCGTCGCAGGCCAGCCCGAGATCGTCCTCGCAGTACGAGTAGCTGTTCGCCGACAGCAGGACACCACCGGAGATCCAGCCGCCGCCGCTCGAACCTCCGGTCATGTCGCACGGGATGAAGATCGTGTTCGGACCCCGGCCCGGGGGGTCGTCGTTGCCGGCGAGCCTCGATTTGCAGCGGTACTCGCGCTCGCCGTCGAACTCCGGCGCGACCGGGCTCGGGATCGCGGGATATCCGAACGACTGATACGTCCGCTTGCGCTTCTGGTTGAAGGCGATCCCGCGCCCTCCGACGCGATCGGTCAGCCCCTGCCCCTGCGCATCGACGCCGACCACAGCGGCACCCATGTCATAGGAGAGGTTCGCCTGCTTCCGCCACTGCGCCGGCGTGGCGAGCTGCTCGGCCTCCCAGACGCCGAACGGCGTCGCACCATCCTCGTAGGCCGGAGCGAACACCCAGTTGCCCACCGGCCCACCTTGGTCGTAGACGCAGTGGCCGGCCGTCCAGACGACGCTTCGGTTGTCGGAGGCGACGGCCGTTCCCGAGCAGGCGAAGTCCTCGCCGCCGAGGGTGAAGAAGACCCTGCCGTGGGCCCGGAACGGCTCCGCGGATGGATCCGCGATCTGATCGCGATCGAGCGCCGGGCCGCTGGCGCCCGTGCCCCGCAGCGTTCCGCGCAAGAACTGCGGGGCCTCGCCGGTCCCCGCCTCGACCGGCCCGACGACGAGCGGCCTGCCGCGCTCCGGCGCCGCGGCGCCGCCGGCGAAGCCCCGCCCCGGCCCCTCGGCATCCAGCGGCGTCGCCATTCGCATCCGCGCCGGCGTCCAGTAGGCCGTCGGCTTCGCCCGATCGAGCTCCCGCACGCTGATCCCCGCCTCGTCCGCGCCGGCCGGAAGCGGGGCGATCAGCGCGAGCAGCAGCAGGCATGCGAGCAGGGGCGACAGGCACGCCACCGGCCACGGTGCGACTCGCTCCTGCCGCCGATCTGCCCTACTGGGTCCCACGGCCACATCAAACACCAGCATCCGGCGATCGGAGCGCAGCCGGGGCAGCCGGGCGCTCGACGAGGTGAGTGTTGCGTTAGGTTCATGCCCGCAGGCGAACTGAGGAGGGTTGGCGAGATGAGCGCAAGCGGTGCCGAGAGCGGCGAGCTCGATGTGCTGCTCGAGACCGAGCAGACGTTTCCGCCGCCGCCCGAGTTTGCGGCGCAGGCGAACGCGTCCGACCCGGGGATCTACGAGCGGGCGGCAGCCGACCCGGAGGCCTGGTGGGCCTCATGGGCGGAGAAGCTCGAGTGGATCGAGCCGTGGGACGAGGTCCTGGACTGGTCGAACCCCCCGTTTGCGAGGTGGTTCGTCGGCGGCAGGCTCAACGTCTCCGCCAACTGCCTCGATCGCCACGTCGCCGCGGGCGCCGGCGATCGGATCGCTTACTACTGGGAGGGCGAGGACGGAACCCGCCGCGAGATCAGCTACGGGTGGCTGCACTCGGAGACGCAGCGCTGCGCCAACGCGCTGCGCTCGATCGGCGTCGGCAAGGGCGACGTGGTCGGGATCTTCATGCCGATGGTGCCCGAGGCGGCGGTGGCGATGCTCGCGTGCGCGCGGATCGGAGCCGTTCACAACGTCGTCTTCGGTGGCTTCAGCGCCAACTCGGTGGCCGAGCGGATGGAGGTCTCGGGGGCGAAGGCGCTGTTCACCGCCGACGCGACGCTGCGCCGGGGGGAGCCGGTGCCGATGAAGCCGGCGGTCGACGAGGTGCTCGGGGGCGTGCCGACGCTGGAGCACGTGATCGTCCTCGACCGCTGCGGCACCGACCCAGCGATGACCGAGGGCCGGGACCACTTCTGGGCCGATCTCGTCGGCGCCGCCGACCCGAGTTGCCCACCGGAGCCGATGGACTCCGAGGACCCGCTGTTCATCCTCTACACCTCCGGCTCGACGGCGAAGCCGAAGGGAATCCAGCACACGACGGCCGGCTATCTGACCGGCGTCACCGCAACCCACAAGCTGGTCTTCGACCTCAAGGACGACGACATCTACTGGTGCGCCGCCGACATCGGCTGGGTAACCGGCCACAGCTACATCGTCTACGGCCCGCTGGCCAACGGCGCGACGTCGGTGATGTACGAGGGGGCGCCCAACTACCCGAGCGAGGATCGCTGGTGGGAGATCGTCGAGCGCTACCGGGCGACGATCCTCTACACGGCGCCGACCGCGATCCGCGCCTGCATGAAGTGGGGCAACGAGCACCCTGACCGGCACGATCTCTCCTCGCTGCGACTGCTCGGCTCGGTCGGCGAGCCGATCAATCCGCGGGCGTGGCTCTGGTACTACGAGCGGATCGGCGGGGGGCGCTGCCCGATCGTCGATACCTGGTGGCAGACCGAGACCGGCGCGATCATGATCACGCCGCTCCCCGGCCTGACGACGACCAAGCCCGGCTCGGCGACGGTTCCCTTTCCCGGCGTCGAGGCGGCGATCTATGACTCCCACGGCAACGAGATCGAGGAGGGCGGGGGGACGCTGGTGCTGACCAAGCCCTGGCCGGCGATGGCGAGGACGCTGTTCGGGGAGCCGGAGCGGTTCGTTGAGACCTACTGGGCAGAGTACGGCCCCGAGACGTATCTGGTCGGGGACGCGGCCCGACGCGACGAGGACGGCTACTTCTGGATCGTCGGTCGGATCGACGACGTGATCAACGTCTCGGGCCATCGGCTCTCGACGATGGAGATCGAGTCGTCGATCGTCGGCTGTGACGGCGTGGCGGAGGCGGCCGTGATCGGGGTGCCCGATGAGCTCACCGGGGAGGCGATCCTCGCCTTCGTGACGCCCGAGGGCGGGACCGCCGGCGACGAGCGGCTCGACGCCACGATCCGCAGTCACGTCGCGGACCAGATCGGCAAGTTCGCCCGACCGAAGAAGATCGCCTTCGCCGATGACCTGCCGAAGACTAGGTCCGGAAAGATCATGCGTCGCCTCCTCCGCGACATCGCCGCCGGACACGAGCTCGGCGACGTGACCACGCTGCGCGACCCAGGCGTGGTCGAGGATCTGAGGCGCCAGCTCGCCGGTTGAGCCCGCGCGATCGCGGAGCTGCGATCAGCGGCGCGGGCTGAGCGGCGGCATCACCCGGTAGGAGGCAACCAGGGCGGCGATCCCGCCGCGCCGGCTGAGCCGGCGGCGAAGCGCGCGTCGCTCCGCCCCTGTCGGCAGCTCACCGGCGCCCGGAGTCGCGCGTCCGTAGCGGAGCCGGCGCAGCCGCTCGACATAGCGCGCCGCAAGCGGCTCGGCGTGGCTGCGGAGCGAGCGCTCGACCTCGAGCAGGGTCGCGGTCGGCTGATGGCGAGACCGAAGGCGCCGCAGGGCGCGCTCCAGCTCCCGCACCCTCGCCTCGACCAGCTGGTCGCGGTCGGCACCGCGCTCGCGCAGACGGCGCCAGATCCCGGGAGCGAACGCCGACGCACCGGCTGCAAGCAGCCCCGCCAGCAGCCACGCGCCCGGGAACGCCGATCCCGATGAGGGGCCGGCCGTGGGCGCGGGCAGGGATTGCGCTGCCCCGCGGCCGCGGCGGCCCGTGCCGGCCGTATCGCCATCGCCGAAGAAGCCCCGGGCGCCGTAGAGCAGCGGCCCGAGGCTGCTCGCCGCCGAGCTCGCCGCCGACGTGCCACCGGTCCGCAACTCCGCCGGGGCCGCGGGCGGCGTCGGGTCGAACGGCACCCAGCCGATCCGGGCGAAGTAGACCTCGACCCAGGAGTGGGCGTCGAGCGCGCGCACCCGGAAGCGGTCGCCGCCCTCCGGTACACCGGGCGAAAAGCCGGTGGCGACCCGCGCCGGGATCCCGAGCATGCGCAGCATCACCGCCATCGCGCCGGAGAACTGCTGGCAGTAGCCGGTGCGATCATCGAACAGAAAGCTCTCGAGCGGCAGCGGCCGGTCCGGCGGCGTCTCGGAGTAGCTGTAGTTCTCGAGCAGGTATTCCTCGACGGCTTTGACCGCGTCGTAGGCGCTGGGGGCGCCGGCCGCCAGGCGCTCCGCCAGGAGCGCCATCCGACTGTAGGGGGAGGCGCCGATCGCCCGGCGGGCATCTGCTGCGCGCCCCTCGGGCAGGCCCAGCGTCCGCACCCGATCGTTCGGCCCACCGGCCTCTCGCGGGAGGTCGACCTCGGTCATCGGGGCCAGCGCCCGCGGAACGCGCCACCCCGCGGCGCGCATCTGCGCCGCGGTTGGATCGGGGGCGTAGCCGCGCGCCCGATAGGCATCTCCCTTCGAAAGCGGCTCGACCAGGGTCCGCACCAGCGAGCCGTCCGAGCTCCGCGTCGCATCGACCCCGGTCACGCTGCGGCCCGATCCAGGTCCGACGGCGAGATCGCTCTGCAGCCCACTGACGGACACCGACACCTCGGCGAACCAGTCCCGCTCGAGATCGGCCGGGGCCAGTGCGCGCTCGACATCGGAAGGCAGCTCGACCGAGGGCTGCACCAGGTCGGAGCGCTCCCAGTTGCGACCGTCGAAGCGGTCGAGGACGCTCGCCTTCCAGTAGTTCGGCTGGTCGCTCTCGACGAACAACACCGTGTCCTCGCTGCGCTCCCAGTCGATCGGTCCGTAGGTGTGCTCCCAGGCGAAGGCGGTGCCCGGGCCCGCCGCCCAGCTCCAGGACGAGTAGCGGACCAGCGACTCCCCGTCCTCGAGGCTGGCCGTTAGCGGCACCGCGACCGCGACCGCGACCGCGACCAGCGCCACCCCGCCACGCACGGCCCCGCGCCCGACGACCGGTAGCCAGACCCAGGCGACGACCGCCAGGAGCAGGGCGACGCCGAGCAGTACGGCATGATCGGATCCGAGGTTGGTCGTGGCCGTCGCATAGCCGGCGACGAGCACCGCGAGCCCCGCGATCGGCGGCGCGGCGGGG
>Ga0210084_1000004_pt1 | contig 25185 bp, 21 predicted proteins | sample China_Galinas_Co_3_FD_184863 | JGI IMG/M metagenome (GOLD analysis project Ga0210084, IMG submission 184863) | Wetland microbial communities from San Francisco Bay, California, USA, that impact long-term carbon sequestration -... | ecosystem: Environmental > Aquatic > Marine > Wetlands ... | reverse complement strand
GACCCGGATAAGGTAATGGTGGGTGAAATCAGGGACCCGGAAACAGCCCAGATTGCCATCCAGTCCGCCCTCACCGGTCACCTGGTGTTTACCACCGTTCACGCCAACAATGTCTTCGATGTGTTGGGCCGGTTTATCCATATGGGAATCGATACCTATAGTTTTATCTCCGCATTGAATTGCGTCATAGCCCAACGGCTGGTGAGACGGCTGTGCAAAAACTGCACGGAACAATTTATGCCGGATGAACAATACCTGGAAGATAATCGCATTAAAAAGGGGACCGTAAAAAAACCGGTCTATCGGGCAAGAAGCTGCCCGGAATGCTCTGAAACGGGTTATTCCGGCAGAACCGTCATCGGTGAAATACTGGAATTAACCGATGAAATAAAGGAGATGATCCTGGCTAAAAAACCCCTTTCCGAAGTGAAAAAACTGGCCATGAAACAGGGCATGATCCCGATACGAAAAAACGGCCTGGAAAAAGTGCTGGCAGGAATTACCTCCTTTGAAGAATTGAACAGGGTGACAATAAAAGAATGGTTATAGATCACTTTTTTATCCAATACAAAAAACCGGCCCAGTATGTTTACTGGGGAGAAAATTACCTGGATATTTACAATGCCTCAGACTCCGGTAAAGGCTTTACAAAAACACACTCCATCGATGATGTTTCCTTATTGGAGATGAATACTTCCGGGTTCGGGGACATTGCCAGGGTATTAACGGGCGTAGATACCGGCATTATATTGAATTCCAGTGCTTTTATATTTAATATTTTTGAATTTGAAAAAATTCCCTGGCAGGAGGGACTGAAAAGTGAACTGGTGGAATGGCGGTTGAAAAAAGTCTTCCCTGAAAATATCGCCGACTATGAACTGAATTTTTTCAGATTAGACAAAAAACGCATACTCTCCATCCTTTTCAAAAAAAGTCTAAAAGAACATATTGAAAATCTGTTCCGGGAAAATGGTATTTCATTGACTTATTTAGGAAATTCCACAGTGGAAATGCTAAATCATTTGGTCAAATTAAAAAAAGACGCCCCGGAGTTCTTTATTGAAATAGACAAAAGTCTTTCCATCTCTGTTTTCCTGGGGCAGGGCTTACCGTATTACATCCGGAAATTCAGGGCCGATCAAGCAGCCGATGTTGTCAGCGAAGTGACAAAAACCATCAATTTTGTCAAAAACAGTTATTCCAGGGTGCCCCGCACCTGTTCTCTTATGATTCGCCGTTCGGACATCGAGCTTCATACCGTCAGCGATGAGTTATCCAAAATGGAAATACTGCCGCTGGATTTGAAAAATAGCGAACAATTTATTTTCCCACATAAAGAGTAAAAACCATGAAAATCAGGTACAACATTGCCAAAAACAAAAAAATTAATTACCTGCGATTTTTTTTATTAACAGGTGTTCTATTGGTGATTTCCATCGGGTTTATACTGGTGGGGGTGAAGACTTTATCCGCCAGTGCGAAACAATTCCGGAACAAAAAGAATGAACTGAAAATATGCCAGGAAGAAAAAGAAGCAAAAACCAAAAAAAATAAAGAGCAGAAAAAAGAAATCGAAAAAATAAAGAAAAAATGGAAGGGCAAAAGAGGGTTTGCCAATGGGTTGGTGAACAATAAAACGTTTCCATTCCTGGAAAAATTAGATAAAATAGAAGAATTATTACCCGCCGGTGTCTTTATCAGGGATATTACATTAAGTACCAAAAGCGGCGCCAACATCCAATTCAACCTGGCGGCAATTTCCTCCAGCAAGCTATTGGAAGCCTACAATATGTTCTCGGATTACAACCTGGTCATTAGCAGGGAAGAACTGAGAGATGGATTATATAATGCCACCATGAAAATCAAATTGGTTACCAAAAAATGAATACAAATAAATGGATTATCTATACCATCAGCGGTTTGTTTATTTTAAGTGGCTTTTTCTGTATCATTTCGTTGATTTATACTTCCATGGAAAACGTAACGGCAAAGGGCCTGCAAGATAGAATAGACAGTTGCCAAAAAGAATTGGCGCAATTATCAAAAGAAGAAGCATCCCTCAGTGATTGGCGCAATATCGGTAAATATTTCGATCAATTTAAAAATGACTATCTCATGAAAATGGAGGAGTACTCACAATTCAGGGATAATTTGCGCACCACCTTCAATAAATACGGACTGCAAAATAAAGTAGTTGAACACAGTTATAAACAAATTTTTGGTTATAGAAAGGTGAACATATCATTCTCGGTTGAAGGTACATATCCCCAAATTAAACGATTTATCCATGATATATTAAACCGAAAGGAAATGATCGTCATCAATCAAATTAAATTATCAAAAGGCAGGCGCTCGGCAAGTATTTCCGGAAATTTTAAGCTGGAGGTTTATCTTGTCAAGTAAGTATAAAATGAAACCAAAGGTTCTAGTGGCAATACTGGTGATAATAGCGGTAAACCTGTGGATATTTCCCGCTCATTCCCAAACCCGGGAAAAGGAAAGAAAAGAAAAACCCAAAAAAGGATTCCTGGATCATATCAGGGAAACATCTAAAATAGAAAAAGACAACAGGAAAATCCCGGATCAAATCAAAAAGTCCCCTGAAACCGAAACAAACAAAAAGAAAATCCCACCTCAAATCAAAAAGTCCCCTGAAACCGAAACAAACAAAAAGAAAATCCCGGATCAAATCAAAAAGACCGCTAAAACCGAAAAAATCAAAAAGAAAATCCCGGATGAAATTATAAGTATATCCAAACTGGACGAGGCGGTAAAGGAATTTTCCATCAATCGGGACATATTTTCCCCGGACCTGATGAAACCGGTTGATCCCGGGAGCGGGAGAAAACAGTTCACCCCACCAACCCCTCCGCCGCCGGTGGAAAAGCGCGATTTACCTTCCGTAGACCCAAAGGCAGGTATAGAAGAAGAGATCCAGGGTTTGTCTTATGAGGGATATGTGATTAAGAATTCGAAAAATTGCGCGCTGGTAAGTATGAATGGTGAATTCCATGCTGTAACCATTGGAGATATCATATTAGAAAAAATCAAAATCATTAAAATCGATAGAGAAACCATCACAGTAGAAGTGGAATCCCATGAGTTTGAAATCCAAATAAAAGAGGATGAAGCAAATGAAATTCAGTAACAAAACAACTGCATACGCGATTGCTGTCGTTTTATTAGTCATATTATTTTCCGGTTGTGTCATGCAATCGGTACATAAACAACGAGCAATGGCTTTATACCGTACCGGTGATTACGATCAGGCGGTGGAGTATCTCGAAAAAGCAAGCAAAGAAAAACCCTCCGCTGAGTTGAAAATACTGCTGTTCAGGGCCAAATTAAGCAGTTACCTTCATCACCTGAGCCAGGCCAGGAGCTTCAGGGATGCCAATAAAAAAGAAGAAGCAATTAACGAGTATAAAATCGCCTTAGGAATTTTTCCCAACAATAAAAAATTGATGGATGAAGTGGAATCCTATCTCAACCCTGAAAAAAAAGAAAAGAAAATCTTTGTCCCTACAGTCAAACCGCCGGTAGTCCTTGACATCGATGCCAGTGAAAAAATCAAGTCGTTGAGCTTAAAAAACACTCCCATCACTAAAATATTTAAAGTGCTGGGAAAATCTTACGGGGTCAACTTCATCTTTGATAAAGATTTCCGGGACTTTGTTTACAGTATCGAAGTAGAAGAAATCGGGTTTTATGAGGCATTAAAGCAGTTGTGCATGGTGGGAAACGCAGAGTACCGCATACTGGATAAATCCTCGGTATTAATCTATCCCAATACCACCTTTAAAAAACGGACCTTTGGATTGCGGGGGGTTAAAGTATATTATCTGGCCAACAGCACCGCGGAAGATGTCAAAAAATTATTAATGGCGGTGTTCCGGGACCAACAAATCCTGGTCCAGGAAGACAAGAACCTGAACAGCTTGATCATCAAAGCCGAGTACAGTACCCTGGTGGAAATTGAAAGATTTATTGCCTCCATTGATAAAACTAAAGGGGAAGTGGCCATCGATGTAGAAATATTAGAGGTAACCAAAAATTTTATTAACGCCCTGGGCACCAGTTTCGGGGATGTTTCATCTCCGGTGGCCTCGATTTCTGCGGGTGTAGTCGGCGCGGACGGAACCATCAACAGTACCTTTAATGTCAAAGATATAAAAGGCACCAATTTCTTCCTGACTGTCCCCTCAGCGGCGTTGAGTTTTCTTGAATCCCATGATAGTACCAAACTTATATCCAGGCCCAATCTCCGGGGGGTTGACGGTGAAGAAATCAAATTTATGGTGGGTGACGAAGTGCCTGTACCCCAAACCCAGTTCCAGGCAGGAGCAGCCGGCGGGTTTAGCAATATACCGGTTACCACTTATCAATACAGGAATGTCGGCGTGGATATCAAATTAACCCCCTTTATTCACAATGATAATGAAGTCACTATTAAAATAAAATTAACCATCAATTCCATCGCCGGCAGTCAAGGTGATTTCCCTATTTTCGGGAAACGGGAACTGGAAAATATTATCCGCTTAAAAGAGGGAGAAACCAATATCATCGGTGGATTTATCAAGGATGAATTTCGGAAGGGAGTACAGGGACTTCCCGGTTTATCCCGGTTACCGATATTGGGTAAATTGTTTGGCGCCACCGGCAAAGAAGGAAAAGAAACCGACCTGATATTTTCCATCACCCCCAGGATTATTCGACAAACTAAAATCACCGCGGCAGATAAACAGCCCATATGGGCGGATGTGGAAGCAGCGCCTCAAGGTGACGCTAGAACGCCCGAGGGAGCAGGGCGACCACCAGGACCCTCCCGGCCCGGTGCCAATTCCGTAATCATCGCCCCAGGGAAAAGAAGACTCCCGGTGAATTCCACCTCAATTTTCACCCTTCGAGTCAATACCAGCTCCAAGCTGGCTTCTCTTTCCATTAGTGGTTCCGTCTCCGGTGGAGAAGCCAATATTGAAGAAGCCAAAACAGAAGGTTTCTTTGGCGGCCAAAAAGTGCAAGTACTGGCAAATACTTCCGGCACCTCTTTTGACCTGGGTTATACCTTCCCGGAATCATTACGGACCATCGGTGTGGTGGCCCAGTTGAGAATTAAATTCTCAGAAAAAGGAAATTATACCATTAACCTGGGGAGTATAAGCGCCATGTCCAGGGAACGGCAATCCGTGGAACTCACCGGAACCACCGCTGAAATTGAAGTGTACTAGCCCGTCTGAGAACGGGCAAGGGGGCAAGCCCCCTCGTTCCCTCGTGTACTGGAACAGATTCATAGAAGCCTGCCTGAGAATTTATAATTTATCGTTTATAATTTCCTATTCTCAGACAGCCTTTATTCCCTGGTTAATTCAAAGGGGGCCGCGGCACTCAACTCATACACATTATCGTTATTATCCACTACCCACAAAGTAAGTGACACGGTGTCCGGGTTTGCCCCATTATAAATATCACCTGCCCTGGGAATTACCGTCTCAATTCCTAGCCGAAGGAAAGTACTATCCCCATCCTCTTTTAAGGTATAATCTCCTAAAACTTCATAACTGATAGACGAATTTATATACAACACAATGGAGGGCCCTTCACTGATCATAAATTCCCACTGCTCAATCTCTGCCGTCATGAGTTCGGTAGAGACATTGGGAATATTGAGTTCCACGCCTCCGGACAACTTTATGGTGCTGGTGTTGTCAACGGAGTTATAGGTACCGCTGCCTTTCAGTTCATACCAGGTTATATCAAGGACAGGGTTTTTACAGGCAGTGGTAACCAGCAGCAGCGCCACTGACATAACAGCAATGAATAGTAGTCTTATTTTTTTCATTGTTTTATCTCCTAATTTTTATATAATACTATATTCAGGAAAAAATATAAAGCAATTTTGATACCAAAAAAATCTACAAAAATTGTCCTGTTTTTAGGACACTAGTGCCGTTAAAATAGTCCAAAGATTACCCATCGCGGCCTACGGCCGCAGCCAAAAAAAATGAAACCACAGATTTCGCGGATTTCACGGATTAGCGATGTAGAGACGCAATATTTTGCGTCTCTACGCTCAAACGGTGAACATAAAATGTTAACCAACAAATTCACCGGATGAACCCCCCGTAACGGTGCGAAGCTAAAAGCCTCGCACCGTTTTTTAGGGAACAACTTCTACAATAATAAGCGATGGATGATTAATAAGTATCGCAGGTTTCTACATTGTCGCCGGGGACGTAGGTGTAGCCGGTGAGGGTGACATTGTCTACGCAGAAAGTAAAGGTACTGACCGCTCCTTTTCCTACTACAAGTACACTAAGCGTAACCTCGCCGCTGGCACCAGTGACCTCGCTGTCAGACCCTGAAGCGTCACCGGAGAAGGTCCCGGTTACCGTCGCTCCTTCCACCGGGTTGTCGTTTTCATCGACGATAGTTACGACGGCTTTACAGGTATTGTTTGGTCCCGCCGCTTTCAGGCTCACCTCGATGGAGTATACGTGCATTTCATCTCCGGAGCCGCCGCCCAGGAACGGTGCAACGTCAGGAAAGTAGAAAGCAAAAGCACCGTCAACGGTTCGATTTTGTTCGGCATCGCAGACTTCCAGGGTGTATCCGCAGGCGCCATAGAGCTGACCTACGATCTGGCCGCTCATATTCATCACCGGGGAACCGCTGCTCCCGCCTTCCGTAGCGCCCAAATCATCAAAACTGTAGATAAACTCCCCGATCGGCAAACTGGTACATTCAATATACTGGGAATCCACAGTATGCTCGGAATAAGCCTGGGGCGAACCCGATGGATGACTGATGCGGAACAACCGGGTGCCGTCAGTCACCGGCACAGTAGTCCAACCCAGGAAAACACTTCCTGCCGGCGGCTCTTCATCCAACTGCAGCAAGGTATGGTCACCGTTGCGGCCGGTGTCCTTTATCGCAGCACCCAGGGTGCGGGGAAAATTGCCTATCGGCTCACAAGCAGCACCACAGGAAGCGGTCCAATACTGGAAGTAGCATTCAAGATTTTGGGCAGCCCGGGCTTTGCTGATACAGTGATTGGCGGTCAGGAAATAGGGAATCTGGGAGCCGGGGTCCGTATCGGCAATGAGCCCGCCGGAACACATATAAATCCAGGCGCCGGAAACCCACTCCATGGCAGCAGCCGCATATTTGGCATCGTTAATGGCCCCGCCGGAATAACAAGAAGCATCTTCCACACAATCTTCGTTATCCGGGCAGTGCGTCATTGCACCGCTGACACCTTCTAACTCGGGTGTTTTGTGCTGGTAAAAGGGAATCAGGAACTTCTCGGAAAGATACCCCGCGCCTTCAATGTCAAAAGAAATGGACCTCAATTCATTTTCAGAAACCGGGCCAAAATGACGCAGTTGCACATAAGCCACCGGGCCGGTGACGGTATGACTCCAGAAGTCACCTGAATTTAAATCCGTATAAGGTCCAAAGGCTTCCCCATTCAACCCGTAAATATAAAGAGCGGCATTGCCGGGAAGAGATAGATTGGTAAAGTGCAGCCGCAGAGCAGTGGCGCCGGGAGACTCTACCGCGCCGGTCCAAACCATTCCGCCGTCGGCTGTACGCTCCACCGAATCCAAAGAGCGGAAAGAAAATTGAGACCCCACATGCTTAACCAGACCAACCCGCAGCTTCTGGCCCCGGGCACAGGTTTCGCATTCGTAACTATTCAACTCTGCCAGGTCTTCTTCGGTCACATTAACCGTGATAATAGAACCGGGAGATGCTGCTTCCGACCTCAACCAGTTATAGGTCAATTCCATTGTCCTGGAATACTCCACCGCATCAAAGGTCCCGGGTGACTTTTCCATGAACGCTTGACGGTACTCGGGGGTCCGCCCTTGCTTGACAAATTCATCCCCTGCAAAAGCAAACAACAGGGAAAATGAAACGAAAACCACGAAAAACAGTGAAAATTTTTTCACGTTACCCTCCTTTTGGTTTTTTGGCTTTTTATTTTTTATTGACGATTTATTGTTAGACGTCATTTATCACCTGCCCGGTGCCACCTTATGACCTCTATCCGTTGACCGTTAAATATTGAAAATTAATACGAAAGTACACCCACATCAACCAGGTTTTCATAGAAATAACCTGATCGATCTGCTTCTAGACCCTAATTTTAACACATACATTTCAAATGTCAACCCGAATAAAGTCTTAATTTTGGTATTAAAAAAATTTCCCTTGTACGGCCTTCAATACGACCAAAGTAGTAGGGTTTGGTTCGCTGCGCTCACAACGGGAATGGTGGGGTTTTGGAGAAGAATTATTAATTGTAAATTGTGAATTGTTAATGGTTAATTGTTAATGGAAGCGGCGCCCTTCGGGCCAATAAGCGCCTGCGGCGATTAAATACAGTTCCTTCCCAAAAGTCTTATTTTTTTTCCCGCCGAAGGCGTTAAAAAAGTGTCCGCAGGACACAAATTCCATTAACAATTAGTCATTAACAATTAACAATTAATAATTAGAAAGGGACAGCGCCCCCAACCGGTGCGAAGCCCAAAGCTTCGCACCGTTTTAGGGGACAACCTCTGCTGTGAGAGGTGAATGATTAGATTATTAATAAGTATCGCAGGTTTCTACATTGTCCCCGGGGACGTAAGTTAAGGAACCCGTGACATTGTCTACGCAGAAAGTAAAGGTACTGACTGCTCCTTTTCCTAATACCAGTACACTAAGCGTTGCCTCGCCGCTGGCATTAGTGACCGCGTTTTCGGTCCCTGAAGCGTCACCGGAGAAGGTACCGTATACAGTGGCTCCTTCTACGGGATCATTGTTTTCATCGACGATGGTTACGACAGCTTTACAGGTATTGTTTAGTCCCGCGGTTTTCAGGCTGACAACGATAGAGTGTACGTGCATTTCAGTGCCGCCGGGGCCGGGGCCGCTGCCGGAGCCCAGGTAGGGTTCAACTTGAGAATAGTAGAAAGCAAACGCACCGTCAACGGTTCGGTTGTTTTCGGCATCGCAGACTTCCAGGTTGTATCCGCAGGCGCCATAGAGCTGACCCACGATCTGACCGTTCATATTCATCACCGGCGAACCGCTGCTTCCACCTTCGGTAGCTCCATCTAAATCTTCGCTGTAGATAAACTCCCCAATCGGTAAGCCGGAGCATTCAACAAGTGTGGTTTCCACTGCATGTTTGGAGTAAGCCTGGGGCATTCCGGAAGGATGACTGATACGGAACAACTGGGTGCCGTCAACGGTAGCCACCGGATCAGCGGTCCAACCCAGGAAAACACTGCCTGAGGGCGGATTTTCATTCAACTGCAGCAAGGTATGGTCGCCGTCGCGGCTGGTGTCCATTATAGTAGCGCCTATGGTGCGGGGAAAAGTTCCCGGATCAGGACAACTAGCACCGCAGGAAGACGTGGCGTACTGGAAGTAACATTCCAGGGCGGCAGCAGCCTTATCTTTGCTGATACAGTGATTGGCGGTCAGGAAATAGGGAATCTGGGTTTCGGGATCCGAATCGGCAATGAGTCCGCCGGAACACATCCAAATCCAGCCCCCGGAAACCCACTCCATGTAAGCAGCCGCATTTTTGGCTTCGTTAACAGCGGTTCCGGAATAACAAGAGGCATCTTGCACACAAGGTTCGTTATCCGGGCAGTGCTCCATTGCACCGCTGACGCCTTCGAGCTCGGGGCTTTTTTCCTGGAAAAAGGGAATCAAGAATTTCTCGGAAAGATAGCCGGCCCCATCGATGTCAAAAGAAATGGACTGCAGGTCTTTTTCAGAAACCGGACCAAAATTACGAACCTGTACATAAGCCACCGGTCCGATAATGGTATGACTCCAGAATTCACCGGATTTGGTATAGCCAAGACCCGTATACGGTCCAAAGGCTTCACCGTTCAACCCGTAAACATAAACACCGGCATTGTCGGGAAGATTGAAATTGGTAAAGTGCAGCCGAAGAGCCGCAGCGCCGGGGGACTCCACCGCGCCTGTCCAAACGGCTCCGCCGTCGGCGGTGCGAGTCAACGAATCCAATGAGGCGAAAGAAATATTGGCTTCCAACGGTTTTACCAGACCAACCCGCAGCTTCTGTCTCTGGCCACAGGTCTCGCATTCGTAACTATTCAACTCTGCCAGATCGTCTTCCGTCACATTGACCGTGATAATGGAACCGAGAGATGCTGCTTCCGACCTTAACCAGTTATAGGTCAATTCCATTGTCCGGTTATACTCGTCAGCATCAAAGGTCCCGGGTGATTTTTCCATGAAGGCCTGGGGGTACTCGGGGGCCCGCACTTTCTTTACAAATTCATCCCCTGCAAAAGCAAACATCAGGGAAATTGAAACAAATAACACAAAAAACAGTGAAAATTTTTTCACGTTAACCTCCTGTTAATTTTTTTAGCTCTTAATTTTTTATTGCTGATTCATTGTTAGACGTCATTTGTCACCTGTTCGGTATCGACCTTATGACCTCTATCTGTTGATAATAAAATACTGAAAATTAAGTTTGAGGGGCACCGCCAAACCGGCTTGAATAAAAATTACCGGTTTGGTTTTCTTCTAAATTTACAGAAGGTTTAAGCCTAACATATTTATATTTAGTTGTCAACCAGACTAAAGCATTATTTTTGGTATTAAAAAATTTTTTTCATACGGCCTTCAATACGACCAAAGTAGTAATGGTGCCGTTAGCCATCGGTGGGTGCATGGATGCATGGAGTGATGGGGTTTTGAAGAAGAATTATTAATTGTGAATTGTGAATTATTAATGGTTAATTGTTAATGGAAATGAAATATAGCTCTCCAAAAAATCTTTTTCTTTTTTTTTTAATTTTAATTTTTAATTTATAATTAAACAGGGGGGGAAGCGCCCCCCTGGTGCGAAGCCTGAAGCTTCGCACCGTTTTAGGGGGCAACCTCTACTGTGAGAGGTGAATGATGAGATTATTAATAAGTATCGCAGGTTTCTACATTGTCCCCGGGGACGTAGGTGTAAGAGGAGTGAGTAACACTGTCTACACAGAAAGTAAAGGTGCTGACCGCTCCCTTTCCTACGACAAGTACACTAAGCAAAACCTCGCCGTTACCATCGGTGGTCCCGCTGTCGGTCCCGGAGGCGTCGCCGGAGAAAGTACCGGAAACCGTGGCTCCGTCAACCGGGTTACTGGTGTCATCGACGATGGTTACGAGAGCTTTACAGGTATTGTTAGGTCCGGCGGATTTCAGGCTCATAACGATAGAGTGTACGTGCATATCAGTGCCGCCGGAGCCGCCGCCGGTCAGGTACGGTTCAACCTCAGAAAAGTAATAAGCAAACGCACCGTCAACGGTACGGTTTTCTTCGGCATCGCAGACTTCCAGGGTGTATCCGCAGCCGCCATAGAGCTGACCCACGAACTCGCCATTCCCATTAACAACCGGGGAACCGCTGCTGCCGCCTTCGGTGGCGCCGGTGATATCCTGGCTGTAGATAAATTCGCCAATGGGTAAGCCACTACAATATCCGAAGGTGTCATCCACATCATGCTGGGAGTAAGCCTGGGGCATACCCGAGGGGTGACTGATGCGGTACAATTTGAAGCCGTTGTTATTGGCGATGGGAGTATTGTTCCAACCCAGGAAAACAGTGCCTGAGGGCGGATTTTGGGCCAACTGGAGCAAGGAATGGTCGCCGTTGGTGCTGGTGTCTACGATACTGGCGCCCACGGTGCGGGGAAACGTTCCCGGGTCAGGGCAGTTACCGCCGCAGTTGGAAGTGGCATAAAAGAAGTAACATTCAAGATTTTCCGCAGCATCGTCTTTGCTGATACAGTGATTGGCGGTCATGAAATAGGGAATCTGGGTGCCGGGATCGGAATCGGCAATCAAACCACCGGTACACATATAAATCCAGGGGCCGGAAACCCATTCCATGTAAGCCACCGCATCTTTGGCGTCGGCAACGGCGCTGACGTTATAACAAGTGGCATCTTCGATACAATCCTCGTTTTCCGGGCAGTGGGCGGCCGCGGCGCTTACATTTTCAATGGCGTCTACTTTTTTCGTAAGAAAGGGAATCAAGAATTTTTCGGAAAGATAGCCTGCGCCTTCGATGTTAAAAGAAATAGACTTCAATTCGGCTTCGGAAACCGGACCAAAATGACGTACCTGTACATAGGTAACCGGGCCGGTAATCGTATGACTCCAGAAATCCCCGGATTGGGTGTAACCTTTACCGCCATAGGGTCCAAAGTTATCGCCGTTCACACCGTAAACATAAACAAAGGCATTGTCGGGAAGATTGAAATTGGTAAAGTGCAGGCGAAGGGCCGTGGCGCCCGGTGACTCTACCATACCGGTCCACACGAAGCCGCCGTCGGCGGTACGGGTCAATGAATCCAGGGAGGGGAAAGAAATTTTTTCACCAACTGTCTTAACCAGACCTACACGCAGCTTCTGGCTTCGGGCGCAGTTTTCGCACTCGAAACTTTCCATTTCCACCAGGTCTTCTTCACTCACATTTACCTTGATCACAGCGCCGGGAGCCGTGGCTTCCGACCGCAGCCAGTTCACAACAGCCGCCATGGCATTGTTATACTGATCGGCATCAAAACTACCGGGTGATCTTTCCATCGGTACCTGACGGTACTGGGGAGCTCGTACGTTCTTTACAAATTCATCCCCTGCAAAAGCAAACATCAGGGAAATCGAAACAAATAACACAAAAAAAAGTGAAAATTTTTTCACGTTAACCTCCTGTTAATTTTTTTAGCTTTTAATTTTTTATTGCCGAGTCATTGTTAGACGTCATTTGTCACCTGTACAGTATTGACCTTATGACCTCTATCTGTTGATAAAAATATACTGAAAATTAATAATGAAAATAAAATTTGAAGGGCTTCACCAAACCGGCTTGCACAAGGTTACCGGTTTGGTTTTATTCTAATTTTACAGAAGATTTAATCATAACATGTTTATTTTTAGTTGTCAATTGGACTAAAGTACTATTTTTGGTATTAAAAATATTTTTTTTATCGTACAATCAAAGTTGTATGATAAAAGAGAAAGGTTGTACGAAAGAAAAGAACATAGGTTCGCCGCGCTCACAACAGGAATGATGGAATCTTGAATATTGGAGGCCTGGATATCGGAATACCTGCATGATTGTATGATTGCATGACTGCATGACTGCATGAATGATCTACATACATCCCTGCATCCCTGCATCCATGCGATATCATTTTCCCAAATATCACAAATACAGGTGGTGGTTTTCGGACTTTTTACTTGATTTATTCCCTCCAATTTGGTATTGTTAAATCTGCAAATTTTTTACTATAGTATACTTCGGAGGTGACCGATGAACATAAAAGAAATCTTTCAAGAAGGCATAAAAGACTCTAAAAGACGGTGGGCATTACATAAAAAGAAACGGCTCCTTCGTCAAAAAGAAAAACTCTACTCCCAACAGTTGACATCGCTGGGGAAAAAAGCCTGGGAATCCCGAATCGATCTCACTCCTTACGGCAACCTGAAAGACATCATCTCCACCACCCAAAAACAACATAATGAACTAAAAACCCGGGTGGAAGAATTGGAAAACCAAAAACAAGAAACCGAAGACAAACGAAAACAAGAAAACGATTCCTTTGAATCCAGGAAAAAAGAAGTCGAAGACAAGAAAAAAGAGGTGGATTTCCAGCTAGATAAAGAAAAAAAAGCCCTGAAAGATACCCAAAAAGACTCTGATAACGCTAAAAATCGCTTGAACCATATAGCCAAAGAAAAAGAACAGTTGAAACAAAAAGCAGCCGATGAGGATACTTCCAATATAGAAAAAGCAGAAATCCAAAAAAAACTGGATGCCTTTGTCTTAGAGAAAGAAGAACTGGATAAAAAAATCAAAGAAGCCGAAAACACCATAAAAAACACCAATGAAAAAATTACACCGATTGCGGAAGAGTTGGAAAAATTACAAAAAGAGATCAGTGATATACGAGCAGAACAAAAAGAGGTAATAGAAACCCTGGATCAATCGCTGGCGGAAACCAGGGGGAAAATCAATGAGTGCAATAATAAATTGAAGGAATTGAATAAAGAGCAAGATGTATATTTTGAGCAGTTGGGAGAAAAATTGGCTATAGCCGGGGTTGGAGATGAAGCTGTGTCGGAGGAATTCGCCGATGTGCGCGGCACGGAAAAAGATATGGCTGATATTAAAAACAAAATCGATAACCTGGACAAGGCCGAAACCTCCGCTTCCCGCCGCTCCTTTTATACAATGATCGGCTTAATTATTGCCTCTGTTATCGTGATTATCCTGGTCATTATTTTGTTGTCCACACTGTTTGGAGGTGATGAAGCCCAAAATACGGAAATCGAATCTACTACTCCCCAGGCTGTGTCTGAAGTCCAAAAAAATCTCCCCCCCCAGGTGGCCGAAACAATTGAAAAATATAAACAACGGATTGCCGAATCATCAAAAAAAGATGAAACCGCGGATACCCCCAAAACCATTGAAGAAGCAATGGAAAAAATGAATACCGTTACCGGCGAAATGAAAAAACAGTCCGAAAAAATCCAGGGTAAAGAAATCATAGTCTCGGATAAACCGGCATTAATGGCAGCACTGCCGACTATCACCGGCTGGACCATGCAAGAACCACAATACGAAAAAGGCAGCTTTGCCCAATTGGAAACCTCCCACCTCCACACTACTTACATTGGACCCGGTTCCCAAAAAATCGAGGTAAATATTACGGATACAGCCTCTGCTTCCGTGGCCCTGCAAACCTGGCGAATCATCCTGCAAATGAATCTCAACCGGGAAGATGAAAGAGGCTATCAAAAAATAACTACCGTCAATAATATCCCTGTAATTGAAAGATATGATAAAAAATCCCATGAGGTTAGCTTAGGCTTTATTTTTAAAGACAGGTATATGATGGAATTGCAGTCCCAGGGCAAAGACAACATGACACTTTTGAAAAATCTTGTCCCACAGCTTCACCTGTCAAAACTGCAATAATTTCAATGCCTCCGGCGGCCAGGGGGGGCGCTTTTTGAAAAAACTGCCCCCGTGTAGCATCTGGACCCCCCCGTAAAAACTTTTCATTAGAGGTTGCTTCGACCTTAATTGTCTCATCTGTCCTCTGTCTTTCTCATGGCTAAATTACAGTGGATGTGATTAAACTCTTATAATGTGATATAATGTGATAAGAAAATTTTTACTTAATTATTTTTTTAGGTGACACCAAGAAAAGGAGGTCGTTATGCCTATGGAAGTAATAAATCCGGCAACAGGCGAAAAAATCAAAACCTATGATACCCTTTCCAAAGAAGAGTTGGGACATGCTATCAAGGCCAGTCATGAAGCATTTTTATCCTGGAAAAATGCCAGGTTTAGCGAACGCGCCCAACTGATGAGACATGCAGCCAAAATACTGCGGGAAAATGCCGATAAATATGCAAAATTGATGACGGTAGAGATGGGAAAACCCCTTAAAGACGGCCGCGCAGAAGCTAATAAATGCGCCTGGGTATGTGACTACTATGCGGAAAATGCCCAAATATTTTTAAAACGGGAAACCGTGCAAACCGATGCCACCAGGAGTTTTGTTTCTTACCAACCGCTGGGAGTGGTGCTGGCAGTGATGCCCTGGAATTACCCCTTTTGGCAGGTTTTTCGTTTTGCTGCCCCGGCCCTGATGGCAGGAAATGCCGGGGTCCTGAAACACGCCTCAAATGTCCCCGGCTGTGCTTTGGCTATCGAAGAAATATTCTTAAAAGCAGGATTTCCTGGAAACATTTTTCGTACCCTACTGATCGGGAGTTCACTGGTGAATGAAGTAATTGAAAATCCCTTAGTGACGGCAGTTACATTAACCGGCAGCACTCCGGCAGGAAAAGCAGTGGCAAGTAAAGCCGGTGAAATGCTTAAAAAAACCGTCCTGGAACTGGGGGGCAGCGATCCTTACGTAATCTTAGAGGATGCTAACCTGGAAGCAGCCGTAAACACATGCGTCTACAGCAGACTGATCAATGCCGGCCAAAGCTGCATCGCTGCCAAACGGTTTATCGTAGTAGAAACCATCAGAGAAGAATTTGAACAACTGTTTATTGAAAAAATGCAGGCAGTGAAAATGGGAGACCCAATGGATGAAACAGTGGTGGTTGGCCCACAAGCCCGTCATGACCTGCGGGATGACTTGCACCGCCAGGTAGAAGAAAGTATCGAAAAAGGAGCAAAATGCTTACTGGGCGGCGAAATCCCACCAGGAAAAGGAGCGTTCTATCCACCTACTATCTTGACAAACGTTAAAAAAGGAATGCCCGCTTATGACGATGAATTATTCGGCCCCGTCGCCGCCATTATCCCGGTAAAAGATGAAAAAGAAGCCATTGCCGCCGCTAATGATTCCGTGTTTGGATTGGGTTCCGCGATTTTTACCCGGGACCTGGAAAAAGGCGCAAAATTGGCGGAAAAAGAATTACAAGCTGGCAGCAGCTTTGTTAATACCTTTGTTCGCTCCGATCCCCGGCTGCCCTTCGGCGGCATCAAAGAAAGCGGCTACGGCCGGGAACTCTCCCACTTCGGCATCAGGGAATTCGTCAATATCAAAACAGTTTTCGTGAAATAAGCCTCCGGCGGCCAGGGGGCTCTTTTCGAGAAAACCGCCCCCCTGGACCCCCCGTAAAAGCTTTTCATTATAAATAAAATACCACTTGATCACGGTGTTCTCTAATTTGAAATAATGAAATACATAAAAAATCGTCAGCACCAGGCAAAGCAAAAACAAACTAAAAATAACCATGTCCTGGAATAGAAGAAATAAAACAAAAAAAACCAAAAATGCCGCCATGACAAAAAGCATCACAATCAGATGAACCAACCGCTCATGCTGAAGAAATCGAATCTGCTGCAAATGATACGAAAGAAAATCTTTATCAAACGAAGCACTTTCCAACTTTTTTTCATGTGCCTTGATAAATTCGGTCATCCCTTTCATTGTTTATCTCTTCTATCGTCAATCCAAATATCCCAGGGATTTCAATTTTTCCCTTAATTCATCATCCAGGACCACTTTTTTTACCGGGAATTTCTCACTCTTTCGTTTAAGATATTTAAGCGCATATTTTTGTAAATTCGTTTTCAAGTCTTCATGCGTTTTAGCGACATCCGTTAATTCACCGGGATCATTTAAAAGATCGAATAATTTTGCATTATAAAGTTTCCATTTTTGGGTCATCACCGACCAGTAAGCGGGAACATATGTCTGCTTCATGTCCCGCTGCGATATAGCAAAAACCGGTTTTTTCGGGGGGATTCCCTTCATTAACGGAACCAGGCTGCCGCCTTCAAAATCTTTGCTCATCTTTTCACCCAACAGTTCCATAACTGTAGGCAAAATATCAATGCTTCTCACCAAATGATCAACTTTTTTTGAGGCAAATTTTGAACCGGGGAGTTTTATTAGTAAAGGAACATGCAGTTGATCGTTAAAAAGCGTATGGGAGTGCATGGCCCAGGTGCCGTGCTCCCCGAATTCCTCTCCATGGTCCGAAGTAAAAATAATCAGCGTGTCGTCATATAATTTCTTCTCTTTTAAATACCGGATCAATAGACCGAAACTCTCATCCATAGAACTGATTTCAGCATCATAGGTGTTGATGATATGCTGTTTGTCTTCACCGGTTAGTTTTATTTCTCCGTTATTGATTCTTTCGATCATTTCTACTGTTATTTGCCAGTTTAAGTCACCGGTATAGTTTGATTCGAAGAGTTTTAATTGTCTCTTTTTAGGGGTATAGGGATGATGGGTTTCATATGTATGTAAAAACAAGAAAAATTTTTCATCTCGATTTTGATCCAGCCAATCCACTGTTTTGCCGACAATCCGATAAAAATTGAGACGTTCGGCTTTAATATCGTCTCTCATACTTTCATAAATGTCAAAACCCTGGTTTAAACCGAATTTCGGGGCAATTTGTCCGCCATCGTTAAAAGAAACGGTTCGATAACCTTTTTGTTTTAATAATTCGGCCATGGTCTGCCTGTCGTCCGGTAAAGCTTGTTCACGAATAAAATATGCACCATGATGGGAAGGAATAAGAGAGGTTAATATGGAGGCATGGGAAGTTAAAGTCGATGAAGATTGAGCTATACAGAGCCGGAACAGGACTGAATTTTCCCTGAATTTGTCTATAAAGGGGCTGGTGTTTCGCGGGTAATTGTAACAACCCAAATGATCGGCCCTCAAGGTATCGATAGAAATAAGAATAATATTGAAATCCCTGTCTTTTCCTTTTAAATTTTTTAAAACCAAAATACCGGCAATAATTAAACCGGTAATAACAATACTTAAGAAAATCTTCAGGCTGTGTTTTTTCATGTTTTTCCTTTGTATGTTGGTTTATTCTATTATAACCTTCATCAATTGTCAATGAGCAGGCAGTACCGGGCAATTTTGATTTTAGCCACGAAGGTATACGAAGACAGAAGACAGAAGACAGAAGACAGATTATGGTTGAAAGCAAATTTAATCAAAAGTTTTTGCAGGGGGGTCCAGGGGGGGCAGTTTTTTCAAAAAGCGCCCCCCTTGGCCGCCGGAGGCAAAAATAGAACTGGCGATTTCTTTTGTATACTCATGGGTCGGGTTTGAGAATAGCTCCCGGGGTGGGCCTTGTTCTATGATTTTTCCTTTCAAAATAATATAAATATAATCTGATACGTTCCCGGCAATAGAAACATTGTGGGTAATCAACAGGACGGTAAGACAATACTGCTGTTGAATCGTTTTGATCAACTGCATAAAGCCTTCTTGCAATGACTGGTCCAAAGAAGCGGTAGGTTCATCCAGGATCAGCAGCCGGGGTTTTTGGGCTACAGCCATTGCTAATAGGCACCGTTGGTTCTCCCCACCGCTCAGTTCAAAAGGATAAGAATTTAATATTCGATCAGGACCCTGGATGCCCAGGTCGTTTAAAAGCTTAATTAATTGCCGGTGTTCTAGTTTTGAGGTTTCTTTGATTTGATTTTTGATTTTGATTACCGGGTTGAGGGAAGCAGCGGCATTTTGGGGGGTGTAAAAAATATGACTGCCTCTCATTTTTTTTAAGCTGTTATAGGTGACAGGCTGGTTTTCATAAAAGATGGTTCCTTTTGTCATGACTATATGTGGGGGCAGGAGTGCGGCCAGGGTTTTGGCAAAGATAGTTTTCCCTGCCCCGGACTCACCGATCAGGCTGGTGATTTTGTTTTTTTTGATTTGGATATTTATATTTTCCAGGATAGGAACACCTTGCATTGATTCTACTGCAAGGTTCTCAACGTTTAGCACCATGCCTCCGGCGGCCAGGGGGGCTCTTTTCGAGAAAACCGCCCCCCTGGACCCCCTACAAAAGCTTTTGATTATATTACTGCTATCACTTCAATTTCGATATCTACGTACAGGGGCAAATCCCTTACTGCTACGGCAGAACGGGCAGGATAAGGGGGCTGGAAATGCGCCGCATAAATTTCATTGACTTTTTTGAAATCCGCCATGTCTTTTAAAAATACAGTGGCTTTTACTACGTTTTGTAAACCTAAACCGGCTTCTTTTAATACAGCTTGAATGTTTTTGAAAATTTGTTTGGCCTGGGCTTCGACACCCCCTTCAACTAGCTGCTTTGTTTGCGGATCAATGCCAATCTGACCGGAAAGGAAAATAAAATTGCCGGTTCTTATGGCTTGTGAATACGGACCCACGGCTTCAGGCGCGTTTTTGGTTTCAATGGCTTGTTTATCCATATTATAATCTCCTATTTGATCTTTATTTTTTGTTTGCCTTTTTTTTTCACCACCTGGCCTATTAAATAGCAAGACTCGTCAAAACTGTCCAAAATATCCTCTACTCTTGACAGGTTGTTTTTATCGATAACCAATACCATGCCGATTCCCATGTTAAATACCCTGTATCGTTCGTCTTTGTCGATATTACCTTTTTCGCACAAAAAATTAAAAATTTCCGGCACAGGCCAGATGCGTTCAATTTGCGCGGAAACATCATCGGGCAAAACCCGGGGGATATTCTCGATAACCCCACCGCCGGTGATATGGGCCATACCTTTGACCAGGTCCTCCCCGACCAATTGGGATACGGGTTTTAAATATGACTTGTGTACCTTTAATAACTCTTCGCCAATAGGAAGCGACATACCTTCAACAGTGGCGTCTACCTTTAATTTCAATTGATCGAATATAATGTGCCGGGCCAGGGAATAACCGTTGGTGTGAAGACCATTGGAAGGTAAGCCGATGAGCAAATCCCCGGGCTGGATGTTTTTCCCATCTACGATTTTTTCTTCTGCTGCGATACCAACGATGAATCCCGCTACATCATATTCGCTGTTTTGGTAAAACCCGGGCATTTCCGCGGTTTCGCCCCCCAGTAAGATAAAATCGTTGTCCATACACCCGTCAAGTACGCCGGATACAATAGAAGTAACCACATCCGGTTTTAATTTGCCGGTGGCAATATAGTCCAGGAAGAACAACGGTTTGGCGCCGTAAACCAAAATATCGTCTACACAGTGATTGACCAGGTCTTTTCCTATGGAGTTATGTTTTTCCATCATAAAAGCAACTTTCAGTTTGGTCCCCACACCGTCGGCGGAAGATACCAGTACGGGTTTTTTTATATCCTCCCTCAGGGGAAAGAAACCACTGAATTTACCAATCTCTTTGATGCCTAATTTTTTCACCATTTGCTTGATTTTTTTTACGGCTTTGTTTCCCTGGTCGATATCGACACCTGCTGTTGCATATACGCTCTTTACTTTATCCGTCATTTAGAATTACCTCCGTGCGTTTTGTTCCCCGGGGCGCGTCCGGGAATGGACAAGGGGGCAAGCCCCCTTGTTCCCTCGTGTACTGTTTATACCTATTTTCAACCTGGACAGCATCCGGCCTTCACGTTTTTAGCTATTCCCGGACAGGCTCCCGGGATTAACGGGACAAATTTTAGCATTCTGCTATTTTTTTTCTACCGGTACAATTACTTCGGTCTTCAATTCTTCGGGTTTGACTTGCATGGGATTGTTAAGGTATTTGTCGTATGTGGGCCAGAGCGTTTTATATCCATTGTCTTCCGCGTATTTAAAAATCTTATCATAAGACTTTTCCATGTTTTCATAAGGGCCGATGTGCAAATAAACGGCTGTAGTTTTGTGTTTGAATTCCGCTTTTTTTAATGGGGCTTCAACCTTGACATCTTTGCTCACCGGGAAGCCAAGGTCCCACTTCAATTCTTCAGGTTTGACTTTGCGGGGATCATTATGATAAACCCCTAAAAAAGGCCCTGCCGGTGATAATCCCTGTTTAAAGAACTCACCCATAAATTTTTGAATGCTTTTCTCCATCTGATCGAAAGAACCACCGAATTCCATGTAGGCATACCGGAAGGATTCACCTTCTTTAATGACTACTTTTTGTCCGGTTTTTTCTTGCTGTCCGGCGAAAACCACCGTAACAAACAACAAAATAATGCATACCAGTACAAAAATTGGCTTTTTCATTGTACCTCCTTTAAAGGGAAATTTTAAAGGGAATAACACTAAATGTCAATCCACACATTTTTTATTTATGTGATTTATTTGTGGTTTTGACAGGATAGCGGTTTTATTTTTTGGATTTCTTTTCCTGGTTGATGTTACCGTTTAATATCGCGCCTTCTTGCACTACCAGTTTTTGGGATTGAATACTCCCGGTATACCTGCCCAGTGAGAGAAGTTCCACTTTATCGGAAGCAATGATATTTCCTTTGGCTTCACCCAGTATCCGCACCACCGCGGCGTTGATGTCAGCTTTGACTTTACCGCTTTTGCCAATGGTTAAGGTTTTGCTAACACTGATATTGCCTTTGACTTTGCCTTCAATAATGATGTCTTCATCTGAAGTAATATCAGCTTCAATAACCATGGTTTCTCCAATAAAAGAGGATGCGGCAGCCGCATGCGAGGAGGAGGGGGCAGTGGTGGGAACGACAAATGGTTCCTCCCTCCGTCTATCATCTCTATCTCTTTTGCTTGTTTTAAAAACCATTACGCTTTCTCCTTTTTTAAATGCACATCCGATTGACAGAATTTTAGAAGAATTTTTGCAAATAAAATTATATTATGGTGGAAAAAAAACAATTCGTCAAGAGAATTAGCAAAAAAAAAATTTTTCTTTGCCACAAAGGCACAAAGCCACCGGGGAGCACAAAGGTTATATTTTTTTTATCTCTTAAAATAAACCCCCTTTGTGTTTCTTTGTGCCTTTGTGCCTTGGTGGCGGAAAATAGTTGACTGATTTAGACTAACCCGGGTTGTTTCTTTGGGAAAATTTTAGTATAATGGAATATGAACATGGATACAAATAAAAATATGAAAGCATACGGAATACTGTTTTTATCGTGGTTGTTCCCGGGTATGGGGCATATGGTGCAAAAAAAATATGTAAAAGGAATTGTCTTTTTGGCGGGTGTCCTGCTGCTGTTGATATGCGGCTTGCTTATGCAAGGGAAATTTTATGACACCAAAGAGTTCCACCCATTGATGCTGCTGGGTTTCCTGGGAGACCTGGGAAGCGGTATTTTCTTTTTTATCATTAAACTGGCAGGACTGGGAAAAGGAAATATCCAGGCAGTTACTTACCACTATGGGACCACCTATATGGCCTGCGCCGGTCTTATCAACTATCTAGTGGCATTAAACGCTTATGATATTGCCAGGGGAATACGAAAATGAAAATTTTTATCAGTCACTTCATATCAATGGTCATCTTCTCGGTTATTATATCTACCATGCTTGCCTTTATCAAATTTGATAAAAAAAAGGATATCCTGCAATATGGGCTAAAAATATTTATATATATGACTTGCGGGGTGATTATTTCCGGCTGGGTGATGTATTTCTTGTAATTTTTCGTCTTCAATCGGGAAATACTTAAAAAGAGAATCCCAGACCTCCCATATAGACCAGCCCGCCCATTTGTGTCCTGTTTTCCGATCTCAGGCCGATATACTTTAGTTTGGCATCGATAAACAATGATTTTATCAGGTAAAATCTCAACCCACCTTCGGCAAAGAATCCCACTTTTTTTTCATCTACCGGTTCAAGGGGACTACTGGCCTCAAATTCTTCTTTAATCATATAGTATCCAACCCCAGCGCCAAGGTAAGGAAAAAATTTTTGTTTACAGGGATTTTTGAAGAGTATCAGGAACCTGGCTCCCACTTCAACAGGCGTTATTTTTAAGGTGGTATCTTCTTGAGTAAAAGTGGTTTTCCCGTCTATAGACAGGTAATCGGTGTGCAGGAACATTTCCATCGATTTCAATATCCTGAAGGCAACGTCTATACTATAGATCATTGGGGTCCCTTCATAAACCTCTTTAAACTCCTCTGCCGAAAAATTTCTTACCCCTGCCGCCAGGGTTATGGAAAAAGATTTGGTACCACAGGGTTCTTCGGCCGCATTTATAAAGAAAACACCTCCCAAAAGAATCAAGATAACAGCTATCTTTTTCATTTTTATGCCTCCTTTTTTACATTTCAACAAAAGAAATGAAGAGAGGATTATATCACATTGAAAAAATGAAAACAAATATGAAAGAAGGTTGTTTTTTTACAAGAAATTTTTCAACACCACTTGCATTTATTTTTCATTTACAATACAATTAAAGTCAAAGATGAAAATGTTAAAGAAAAAACAACAACCAAATCGATATCATCAGTCAAAAACAAGGGAGGTACTATGCTAAATTACGAACAATTTTATTCTACCAGTGCCAAAGGCATGAAGAAATCCGAGATCAGGGAAATATTAAAGTTAATCAGTAAACCGGGTATTATATCTTTTGCCGGTGGGCTGCCGGCCCCGGACCTTTTCCCTTTGCAGGAAATAAAGGAGATCGCCGGCTATGTGATGGATAAGGAAGGAAAAACCGCACTACAATACGGTACCACGGAAGGTAACAATGCGCTGCGAGAGGAACTGCTGAAGTTCCTGGAAAAAGAAGGCATCCATCTAACAATGGAGCAAATATTTATCGTTACTTCGTCTCAACAAGGACTGGATTTGGTGGCGAAAATATTTATCGATCCAGGGGATGTGGTGTTGTGCGGTAAGCCTACTTATGTAGGGGCTATCCAGGCGTTTCACTCCTATCGAGCGGTCATGCGCCCGGTGGAGCTTGATGACGGCGGGATCAGTATCGACGGGCTGGAACAAGAAATCAACAGCCTCATCCACACCCAATGTAAAAAACCTAAATTTATCTATGTGGTGCCGGACTTTCAAAATCCCTCCGGTATCACTCTTACCCTGGAAAGAAGAAAAGGCCTGGTGGAGTTGGCTGAAAAATATGATCTCCTCATCATCGAGGATTCACCTTACCGGCAATTGCGATTTGAAGGTAAGCCGGAACCACCCATTATCAGTTTAAATTCGCAGCGGGTAATATCGATCTATACCTTCAGTAAAATATTACTCCCCGGTTTCCGGTTGGGGTGGATGGCAGGGCCCAAAGAGTTAATCCAAAAAGCTATCATGGCAAAACAAGCGGTGGACCTCTGTGCACCTCCTTTTAACCAGGCGATCTTCGCGGAATTTATCAAACGGGGATTGCTGGAAACACAAATCCAAAAAATCATCGGCGCTTATAAAGAAAAAAGAGATTATATGCTGGACCGGTTGGAAACGTATATGGCTGGTATTGAAGATGTCAAGTGGACAAAACCAAACGGGGGACTTTTCCTGTGGGTCACACTCCCCGAACCCCTGGATGCCACCGACATGTTTTTAAATGCAGTAGAGAAAAAAGTGGCCTATGTAGTGGGCTCTGCCTTTGACCCTGATGGCACTGACAGACGAACCATGAGGTTGAATTTCTCTTATGCCACCATGGAACAAATCGATAAAGGAATCCAAAGGCTGGCGGAAGTAATAAAAGAGAAGCTGGAACAAACCCAGGTGGAGTCGCCGATTACGCCGTAATTGTAAACGGAAAAACTAAGGAGGTACATCGTGATGATGAAACAATTCATGCTGTTCTTAATGATAGTTGGAATTTCTTTCCAAATGATTCCTGCCCAACAAGACATTTCTCTTCCCAGGTATCCGGCGGTATCGCCGGATGCCCAAAATATTGTTTTCAGTTATCGAAGCGATATCTGGATATCATCT
>Ga0210084_1000003_pt1 | contig 25330 bp, 23 predicted proteins | sample China_Galinas_Co_3_FD_184863 | JGI IMG/M metagenome (GOLD analysis project Ga0210084, IMG submission 184863) | Wetland microbial communities from San Francisco Bay, California, USA, that impact long-term carbon sequestration -... | ecosystem: Environmental > Aquatic > Marine > Wetlands ... | reverse complement strand
CATTGTTTACGGTCTCGGCGTTTATCCGGATACCGGTCAACGAATGATCAGTCCCATCGATTTTGTCAAATACGGATTTATTCTCTGGGTCATTTGCCTTGTCATCACATGGGTATTGGGTTTTATGGTGCTATATAATGTGGTAGGATTCCCGGAAGGGATCACCGAAACGGCAAAGGCGGTCCTTATGACCAATGCGCATTAATTATCAAGATCAGGGGGTACCTATGAAAACAAGAATACTTTTAGTGGATGATGAAAAAGAATTTGTCGAGACACTGGCTGAGCGCCTCAGGACCAGAGGCTTTCATGTTACGGAAGCCTATAACGGCGACGAGGCTTTGGAAATATTGAAAGAATATAATTTTGATGTGACCATTTTGGACGTTCAGATGCCGGGGATGGATGGCATTGAGGCATTAGCTGCGATAAAGAAACTGAAACCGTTGACGGAAGTTTTGATGCTGACGGGCCACGGAACCATTGAAACCGCCATTGAAGGCATGAAAATCGGTGCTTTTGATTTCCTGCTAAAGCCGTGCAAGATGGACGTTTTGCTGGAGAAGATCAACGGGGCATACGAGCGGAAATCGGAGCATGAAGAACGGATTCGAAAAGCGATGGTGGACAAACTGTCAACATCGCCCATGAGCGTTTTTGAAAAATGATCCGGCAATACTTGAAATGATATAATAGCAGCAAGCTATCGTTTTTTTAAGGAGGGAAATAACATGATGAAGCCATTGGTTTTGTTGGTGGATGACGAGGCCCCCTTTGTGGAAACTATGACAAAACGTCTTGCAAAAAGGGATCTCAAAATCATTGCAGCTTTTAGTGGCGAAGAAGCCCTTGAACTACTGGATAAAAATCGAAATACGGATGTTGTTATCTTAGATGTCAAGATGCCGGGAATGGACGGTATTGAAACACTGGAAAAGATCAGAAACCAGTTTCCTTTGATTGAGGTTATCATGCTCACCGGTCACGCCACCGTGGAGTCTGCCATAGAGGGGATGAAGCTGGGTGCTTTTGATTACTTGATGAAGCCGTGTGAAATAGAACAGCTCATGGCCAAGGTGCAAGAGGCTGCCAAGAAAAAAAGAGACCACGAAGAGAAAATCAGAGAAGCCCGGGTTCGGGAAGCACTTTCGGCCCATGGTTTGGAATAAGACGAAGACCGAAAAATATCATCATAATTTTGTTGCTGTGCATCCCCTGTTTTGCTAATGCGAAACAGGGGATGTAAAAGATATCTCTCTTTAGTGATGATTTTCAACGATCTTAGACGTTGCGAATTTAAAAAAATGTTGAAAAAGATAAGTCTGCGATCAAGGATATTAATCAATATAACCGCTCTGGTTGTCATCACGATCATGGGTGCGTTGGTGATGATCGGGTATACGTATCGGATGGAAGGACTCTTAACCCGGATCATCGATAAGTACATGGGGGGACTTCAGACGGCCCAAGCCCTGGAAAATGCCTTGGTCAACCAGAAGGGATTTGCTTCCTACTATCTATTGGATGGAGATCCGAATTGGCTCGTACAGATGGTGGAATACCGCCATGTCTTTGAAGATACACTTGAGAAAACACAGCGCCTTGCTACAACGGTAGAGGAAAAAAGGGTTCTGGACCTTATAGAGTCGGAATATGCAAGGTACGTCGCTGCCAAAGATCAGGTTGTGGATTATTATAGGTCCGGAGATCGCGAAAAAGGAATAAAGCTCCACGAAAAAGTGCGAGATAGTTTTTTCGAAATCCTTAAGCTTTGCGAGAACGGCAAGCAGCTTTTCAGAGATAAGGCTCAAAAAGCTAAAATAGAGAGCTTAAATCAGGCCAAAAAACTCAGAATTATTGCCGGATCGGCTGTGCTGATAATCCTTTTTCTGGGAATAATTCTTACTTTCTTTTTGCTGCATGATGTTCTTGATCCGATCCGAAGGTTGGCCTTGGAAACGGATCGTCATAACGGCACAAAAAACGAAGGAGACGAGGTAGAGACACTCAGTCGACGTGTGCATGATTTGAAAAAAACATACAATGAAACTCAATCTGAACTTGAAAAAAGCCGGGAACACCTCTTGCAATCCGAAAAATTGGCACTGGTGGGAAGATTGGCGGCCGGTACATCGCACAGCATCCGAAATCCCTTAACCTCAGTAAAGATGCGTTTATTTTCCCTGAACAGAAGCCTGAATCTTAACAGTAATCAAAAAGAAGACTTTGACGTCATATCAGAAGAAATCGATCATATTGATAATATCTTACAAAATTTCCTCGAATTTTCCAGACCCCCCAGACTCAAGTTGCAGCATGTTTCACCTTCGGACATTGTGGACCAGGCAATCCAGCTTTTACAGCATCGTTTGGAGTCTTACGAAGTTTTTATCAAGATTCAAAGAAAAGAACCTCTTCCCTTTGTCCAGTTGGATCCGGAACAATTAAAGGAAGTTCTCATCAATATCATCATCAATGCATGTGAAGCCATGGGGCAGGGCGGTTCGATTGTCATATACGAAGAAACCGTTATTGAGCGGGGAAAATTTAGATCGGCTGTGATTCGGATAAGCGATAACGGGCCCGGTATTCCGGATGCCGTACAGTCGAAAATTATGGAACCTTTTTTCACGACCAAGGAAGAAGGCACGGGACTCGGATTGAGCATTGCCGCAAGGATTGTTCAAGAACACGGCGGAAGAATGGATATTCGATCAAAGGAAGGGAAAGGATCGACGTTTATCATCACACTGCCGATGGAGGAATCAGACCGTGAGCACCATACTGATCATTGACGATGACGACCAACTTCGAAGAAGTTTCAACAAACTTTTAATTGAAGAGGGCTATAATTCTAAATGCGCGGCTTCCGGTGAAGCAGGTTTTAAAATCATCCAGGAAGAGGTCCCGGACCTGGTGATCCTTGACATGCGCTTGCCGGGGATGAATGGATTCGAAACTTTCAAGGCCATCCATAAAATGGAACCCAAACTTCCGGTAATCATTATGACCGCCTTTGGCACTACGGAAACCGCCATCGAAGCCACCAAGATGGGGGCATTCGACTATATTCTCAAGCCTTTTGATATTCCGGAGATGCTGGTGGTCATCAAACAGGCTTTGGAAGCCAGCCGGTTTATGCGCTCTCCGGTAGATATGGACCCTATACCGGAAAAAAGCTATCGCGATGCCATCATTGGGCGAAGCAGAGCCATGCAGGAGGTTTACAAGACCATCGGCCGTGTATCCGAGACGGAAGCAACGGTCTTGATCCGCGGAGAATCGGGTACCGGCAAGGAATTAGTGGCTCGGGCCGTTTACCAATACAGCGCAAGGGCCGAAAGACCTTTTTTGGTCATCAACTGCGTGGCCATTCCTGAAACCCTTTTAGAAAGTGAGTTGTTTGGATATGAAAAAGGCGCCTTTACCGGCGCCACCCATCGCCGGATCGGCAAGATCGAGCAGGCAAGCGGTGGAACCGTATTTTTGGATGAAATCGGAGATATGCCGTTGAGCATCCAGGCCAAAATCTTACGCCTGCTTCAGGAAAAGAGTATCGAACGGCTTGGGGGCAGGAGTACCATCCCCGTGAATGTGAGAATTATCGCCGCTACCAATCGTGACCTTGAATCGGCTATCGTTAAAGGCCGGTTTCGGGAAGACCTCTACTACCGTCTCAAAGTGGTCTCCATCTTTTTGCCGCTCCTAAAGGACAGGCTCGAAGACATCCCGGCACTGACAGACTTTTTTCTGGCCCGATATTCACAAGAAGCGAAAGTCGAAAATCCGGGAATCACCAAAAAAGCCAAAGATTTTCTTGCAAAAAGTCTCTGGAAGGGAAATGTGCGAGAATTGGGTAATACCCTACAGAAGGCCTTAATTTTCAACCGTGGAGCGGCCATTTGCAAAGAAGATATTTTGCAGGCCATCCAAGGAAATAATGTCTGCAATTCAATAAATTACGAAAAAGATGAACAGGCCATGCGTCAATGGGCACGCAAAATGCTGACGTCGCCATCGGTTGAAAAACGTTTTGACGACTGCATGGACCGGTTTGCCAATATCATTATCAGCGAGGCGCTCAACTTTACCGACGGGAATCGATCGCAAGCGGCAAAACTCCTCGGTCTTTCCAGGCCTACATTGCATTCCAAGATCGAAAAATTTGGTCTTGAGTTCAAGACGTCCGTAAAAGAAGACGCACCGTGAGTTTTTGCTTTTACATTATGCGCAGCAGAATAACCTCCAGATATCAGAGACACTGAAAAGGTTTCTTTTTGGTGCATCCGCATTAAATTACATGGGGATTAAGGGGGCATATAACATCACTAAAGATATGATTGATGACGAAAAGTATTTTGATAAACTGTTTGCGAAATGGTATGAAAACCAAAAAAAATAAATCAATTGACACCCCGAAGATTTCAAGCCTATATTTATTCCAAATAATATCTAATTCAAATTCTTTTTACATCCTGTAAAAAAATCCGACACCCATTCCTTCTTGTTGACGATGAAAAGCCAATAGATAGCCGCCGAATGTAATGACTTATCAAGGTATTATTTAATATCATCTACAATATGCGTTATTGGCATGTCTTTTGCCATTCTATTTTATAAAGTTGCGCATTAAAAAATGCCTAAACAGAGGATGAAAAGATAAAATCAGGGAAATCATAAAGGAACTTTCGTTGGAAACCTTCTCTGATTTTAAACAACAGAAAGGAGGAAATGATGACAACGCTTATTATCATTGTTGGTTTTTTCATTTATTCAATCCTTTATCTAACATACGGGAAGAAACTTGAACGGGATGTGGTGAAGGCCTCAAACGATCAATCGACACCGTCTCATCGCCTTTATGACGGTGTCGATTATATTCCGGCACGAAAGGAAATTCTTTTAGGGCATCACTTTGCCTCCATTGCCGGTGCGGCCCCTATCATCGGTCCGGCACTGGCGATCTGTTGGGGTTGGGCGCCGGCGCTCCTCTGGGTCTGGCTCGGCAATATCTTTATCGGCGCCGTCCATGACTATCTGTCGTTGATGGCATCGGTCCGCTATGATGGAAAATCGGTGCAATTCGTTGCCACCGATCTTATCGGCAAGCGGACGGGTTATGCGTTTTACTGGATCGTTTTTTTCCTGTTGATCCTTGTGGTCGCTGCCTTTGCAGCCATTATCGGCGGAATGTTCGTAAGAACGCCGGCCATTGCATCGGCTTATGCCTGGAAGATCTTTGCAGCCCTGATCCTGGGCGTGCTGATCTACCGGGTGAAGATGAACTTCAGCCTGGCAACGATCATCGGTATCGTCATGCTTGGCGTCGCCATCTGGCTCGGCACCGTCACACCCATTAAAGCGTCCTATATTACCTGGATGTGGGTCTTCTTTTTCTACATTATCGTTGCATCTTCAATCCCCGTAAATGTTCTCCTCCAGCCCAGAGATTATCTGAACTCCTGGCTGCTCTATGCCGGACTTGTATTGGGATTCGTGGCGGCCATCTTTGCATTCAGAGGTTTCGAGGTTCCTGCATTTGCCAGCTTTTCCCCGGTGCTGCTGGGTGGTAAGCCGACGCCCTTTTGGCCGGCGATTCCCCTCGTCATTGCCTGCGGTTCGTTGTCCGGATTCCATTCACTGGTGGCTTCGGGAACATCTTCAAAACAGCTTGACAAGGAAAGCGACGGCCTCCTGATCGGCTACGGCGCCATGTTTCTGGAGGGATTCCTTTCAACGATTGTTATTGTCGCCATTGCCGGTTTCGGTTATACGGCCCTCAAGACGGCTGCTGCGGCAAAAGCTGTGGAATTCACCCTCAACGCTTCCAACTGGGGAGCAACCTTCACAGGCATCTCCGGAAAATTGGGCCTTTCCAAGGCCAACCTCTTTGTCCAGTCTTACGCTGATATGACGGCAGCCACATGGCTCTCTTTCATTCCCGGTAAATATGTTAAAGTTCTTGCCGGGATGTGGGTCGCGTCTTTTGCCATGACCACGTTGGACACGACGAATCGTTTGGCCAGATATTGCTTGGCGGAAATGGCCGCACCTTTGAAGGAAAGCGCCACAGGATTATACAATCTTCTGTCTAATCGTTGGGTGGCCTCGATTATTCCCGCAGCCATCGGTATCTACCTTGCAGCCAGCGGCAATTGGCTCATTATCTGGGGATCTTTCGGCGCTGCAAATCAGTTGATTGCCTCCATCGCACTTATGACCGGTGCGGCTTATGTGGCGAAAAAACTGAAATCCGGATTTGCCAATGCTGCGGTGATTCCTTCCTTGTTACTCTGGGTCACCGTGACAGCAGGTCTCCTCTGGTTCATCTTGATAGTCCAACCTGGTTCGATTGCTGCAAAACCTGTTCCCGGCTGGACAATAATGGTGATTCTGATCGTGTTGTTTATTCTGAACTTCGTATTTATATTCGACTTTATTAAATCAAAGTCCTATAAAAAGGCGGAATAAAAGGTTTGAATCGGCCATGTTAAACAGTAAGCCGGTGTACGGTGTTGGGTATGCCGTGCACCGGTTACCCTAACGGTGCATAAAAAACATGCCGAAGGGTGTATAAGTGAATGTTATTTTTACTTAAAATAATACAAAAACGTCCCGATCAGGGTTTAGCCATTGGAGAATTCAAGGGTATTGGTCATTTTTCGTCATGTTGTTTACCCTTCGGGAAAGCCAGAGGACTCCAGATCCCTTGTTTTCAAGGATTCGCAGTAGAAGTACTACGGCTTCACCCTTGAAGCCTCGGCTCTGAAGACCTCTGGCATTTGCAACGTTAGGGTTTATCTTGAGAATTATGGAACGAATTATGATTTCATCAATGGTTCAAAAGATTCGTCGCATTTTCGCCGATTTTGACGCAACGCATCGAGAGAAGGCCACAGCACTCACTGTAATGGAGATGGAGGAGCTGGAAAATATTTTTGCACTCCTTCTTTTAGGTTCTTTTGCCGGTTTTCCATCCCCGCCGACTTTTTTGGCTGTGGAATTACTACCTTATATGGAACGTGAATTACAGATCCTTTGCAAGCGGGCAAAAGACTGCAACGACATGCTGGCTGAAATGTGCGGCACCATTGGGATAGATTAGATGAAAATTCTGTTTTTTACCGGGAAAGGGGGCGTGGGTAAATCGACCATGTCCGCAGCTTCGGCGTGGCAATTGTCCCGAAAGTATCGGGTTCTCATCGTATCACTGGACCCTGCCCACAATCTCGGCGATGTTTTCGGCGTCGTTCTCAACCATAAAAAACAGCGGTTCACCGATTCGCTCTATCTCAAGGAGGTGAATCTAAAGAAGCTTTGTCGGGAATATCTCCAACGGGAAATCAGGGTGTTTACCGATACCTACCGCTATCTTCAAACCATTAACCTGGATAGCTATTTCTCGGTTTTGAAATATTCACCGGGAATTGAAGAATACGCTCTGCTGACCAGTATCGAAAAAACCGTCAGGTGCGAAAGAGACTTCGATTACATTGTCTTTGATACGCCGCCTACAGGATTGACCCTCAGGTTCCTTGCACTTCCGTGGATAACCATGACATGGATCGACCGGCTCATGCAGATCCGAAGGGATATTCTGGAAAAACGACACACCATATATCGAATCCGCGGTATTCTCGATGACAAGGAAACCATCTTAAGCTACGATGAAAATGACGATGATATTCTAAAGCGTCTTGAAACACTCAAAGGAAATTATCAAGCCCTATCCTCAGTCATTCAAGGAAAAGACTGCGGAATCGTTCTCGTCTACAATCCTGACACCCTATCGCTGAAGGAATCGAAGCGGCTTATCGACGGTCTTTATGAGCTGAAACTTCCGCTACGACTGTTGATCAACAATAAAATTCAAAAGAAGTATACGGCCATGGCCGATCATGTGGATTCGGTGATTCAGTCTTTTGCACCAACAATTCCCATCCAGCGTGTAGCCTTCACGGAGCATCTTCTTGACGCGAAAAACAGCACCTTATACGATATTGAGGAAACCATTCTATCTCCGTTTGAAATGAAATAAAGGCCAAAAATGGAAAACTATGCCGACATTCTCTACCAACCGATATTTTTTCTTTTTATCGGGTTCAGCTTTCTGCTGACCCTCGGGTATTTCTGGGGACGTCGTTCAAACAGAAGAATCTGCCAATCCGCCTTCAACGATCTTGTAGACGTCGTCAAGCCTGATGACCAAACGTTTACGAACATAGGTGGTGCCGTCGGGTTTCACGCGAATTTGTTCGTTAAGAAAAAGGGAACACCTTTTTCCCGTGTAGACGCAACCATAACGCTGTTGCCCAGACATTCCTGGCTTTATCTACCCATTTCAAAACTGATACGAAAATATGATCGCCTTTTCATCACCCTTTACCTGAAGAAACCGCCTTCAGAAGAGGTGCATTTGATTGAAAGCAAATACAGCAAATTCATGGGGTCGAAGATCGAGAACGCTCACCTTATGCATCATGAAACCGTCAAATGGGAAAATTTCGATTTTCACCTTTACTACAACAGCCGGGAGATGCTCGAAAAAATGCAAGCCTTTATTAAAAAAAATCCGGTCCCGGGAATCATCAGGCACATCGCTCTTGTTCCCGAACAGAAAAAAGGATTCATCTTCATGGTTCCAAAGCCCGATCAGGTCGCACGCGATTTCGCTCGGATCTATCACTGGCTGCCTTCGGTCTTAAAAGAATAAACCCTAACGTTGCATAAATAACACGGCAAAAGTGGGATCAACCATGCGAGTTTCAAACAAAAATCAAAGGAATACTTCCCTTTTTGATTCCCAACATGCAGTGAATTCAAAAGATGGGGTCTATTTGATGCCATGTCGTTTATGCAACGTTAGGGTAAACTTCCGAAAAAGGAAAATCTATGGAATCTTTTGGAGACACCTCAACGCTTTCCGTACTGATCGTCATCGTGGCCGTCAGTGCTTTTATCGTCTTTTCTTTTCACTCCGGCAAACGAAAAAACAAAGAGATTTGCACCACTACCTTTAACGAACTCATAAAAGTTTTTAAACCCGACGACCAGACCTTCACCAACATCGGAGGTGTTGTCGGACATCACGGCACTTTCTCTTTCAAAGAGCGAGGTCCGGTTTCTCGAATCGATGTTACGTTAACTCTGCTTCCGCGGCAGGCGCCCCTGTATATGCCCATCTCAAAGTTTTTTATGAGAAATGACAGGCTCTTTATTTCTGTTTACATGAGGTATCCTCCGCCAGGCGAAGGTCACATCATCGAAAAGGGTTATACCGGATTTCGAGGACCTGAGATCACCAACATTTCACGGCTTCATCAGGGGCAATTCCAGTGGGGTGATTTGGGGTTCTTCCTTTATTACGAACAAGACCGCATGATTGACTGCTTCAAAGAGCTTATTGAGTCCTTGCCGAATCCCGGGCCGATCAGGCACATTGCTATTGTTCCTGATCAACGAAAAGGATATATTTTTATGGGTCTTCAACAAGAACCCATTGAAACTTACCTGGCTGCGGTTTATGGCTGGTTATTTCGTGTTTTCGAACCATATGAGTAGAGCTTTATCTCTATAATTAACCCAATGAATTTACGGGATGAAGGTGGAAGATGAGATCTATCAGGATGGGGAAAGAAAATCATTCTACCGTTGTCCCGAATCGGTTAGGGACATTTGGCGGCGTATTTACGCCTTCGATCCTGACGATCCTGGGTGTCATTATCTTCATGAGGGCTGGTTTTGTAATCGGTCAGGCCGGTATTTTTCAGGCGTTTCTGATTCTTTTTCTGGCAAGCAGCATTACCGCATTGACGTCTCTGTCCATATCGGCGATTTCCACTAACACACCCGTTGCCGGTGGCGGCGCTTACTTTCTCATCTCTCGAGCCTTGGGTCCGTCGTTTGGCGGTTCCATAGGATTGGCTTTATTTAGCGCCCAGGCGATCTCCGTGCCTTTTTATATTATGGGTTTTACAGAGGCTTTGATCCGAACCTTTCCTGCAACAGCCGTTCACTTTCGAACGATTGCTTTGATTACAGCCAGCATTCTGTTTTGCATTGCTTATGTCGGAGCAAAATGGGCCATAAAAACACAGTATGTGATTATGACCATTCTGGGATTTTCGATTTTTGTATTTATGGCCGGAGCGGCAATACATTTCCGACAGATTATTTTCATGCAGAACTGGTCTTCCAATTATACCGGCCCATCCATGTCTTTTTGGAAGATGTTTGCCATCTATTTTCCAGCGGTTACAGGTATTATGGCGGGGGTAAATATGTCGGGAGATCTGAAAAATCCGGGACGTTCTATTCCTCTGGGTACTGTGGCAGCTGTCATCGCAGGTTTTTTAGTGTATGGAATTCAGATTCTGTTGTGCGGAGGTGCGCAAACCCGTGATCAACTACTCACTTCTTCTTTTGAGACCCTTTGCAATCAGGCGATTTTTGGCACAGATTTTCTGGTGGTAGCGGGTGTCTTTGCCGCAACACTTTCCAGCGCCATCGGTTCCTTTTTGGGTGCTCCCCGGGTTCTCCAGGCTGTTGCGAAAGACCGTTTGATTCCGTCGATACGACCATTTGCGCGCGGATCAGCCAGAGGAGACGAACCTCACCGGGCGTTGTGGTTTACACTGTCGATTACCCTGGGAATCATTTTTTGGGCAGGAACGGACTCCCAAGGCGGCGCATTTAACATTCTTGCCGCTGTTGTGACAATGTTTTTTCTTTACACTTACGGAATGATCAATCTGGCGGCCTTTGTTGAATCGTTTGCCGGAAATCCGTCATTTCGCCCCCGATTCAAATATTATCACTGGATACCTGCAATGTGTGGCGCAATGGGTTGTGCCGCCACCGCCCTGTTGATCAATCCCTGGGCTGCCGCAACGGCCGGCGCAATTCTCGTAATGTTTTATATCTTATTGCATCGAAGTGTCCTTCAGATTCGTTTTGGGGACGCCCGGTGGGGGTTTGTCTATTCAAGGCTCAGGGAAAATTTATTGCGCCTTTCAGTTTTGCCGAAGCATCCAAAGAACTGGAGGCCGACGGTACTTGTGCTTTCAGGAAATCCGGAAACGCGCTTTACAATGGTGAGGTTTTCATTGTGGATCGGTGAGAATCGAGGCCTGGTCATTCTTGCACGGATTCTGGTAGGAGATTTAAGAAGTATCGTCAACCACAGACAAGCAGCCATCAACCAGCTTGACCGTTTCCTTCGTGATAACCATTTTCATGCCCTTCCCACCGTCGTTGTTGCTCAAAGCCTTGATGAAGGGCTGACGGTTCTTCTTCAAGGCCATCCCATCAGTCCGCTGCAACCCAATATCGTTTTAATGGGCTGGTCGTCTGATCCGGAACGCTGTTACGCCTTTGTCCGACACATGAATTCGGTTGAGATCCTTGGTATGAACCTTGTTGTCCTAAAAGACAGAGGCCTCCCTTTAGAAATAGCGAATCGTCGAATTGATATATGGTGGCGTGGCAGAAAAAATGGTTCATTGATGCTGCTTTTATCGTATTTGCTGACGTTGAACTGGGAGTGGTCGAATGCAGAGGTACGAATATTTCGTCTGATTCAGGATAAAGCGGGCTTTCAGCCGGCCACAAAGGCTCTAAAACAATTGATTGATGCCGCTCGTGTAGATGCTAAGGCGGAGATTGTCGTTTCAAAAGCACCGTTTCATGAGGTTCTTAAATCACACTCAAAAGATGCGTCAGTCGTGTTTCTGGGGTTCAATGTGCCGGGAAAAAACGAAGCGCGAGAGTTCCAAGAACGCTACGAAGAACATATTTCCGACCTGCCGACCACGCTCATGGTTTGTTCTTCGGGCAAAGCCGATTTGTTTGCATAAAGAAAGTTCAATCGCCTTATCAACTCAATTTGTCTTGTGATTTGGTTTTAAACTTTTTTACATTTTGTAAAAAATTCTGACATCTACTTATTCTTCCAATGCAGGTAGAATTCAACCAAGCTAAATAAAATAGTGTAACATAATAAAGGGTTAATTAATACGACTTCTCAAACGCATCCATGGCACAGGATTTGCGTTTTATTAAAAACATGCGATCATAAAATCACCTTGTATGATCCGAAGGGGTCCTTTATAGCCTGAAAGAAGGCTTTTCTTAAAATTGACCGTTGCGTTGTATTCCGCGAAGGAGGCGAATATTTATAAAACAATTTTAGTACCGTTGGATGGGTCAAAAAGGGCGGAACGGATATTAAAACATGTCGAAGCGTTGGCCCACTGCTTCAATGCCCAGGTTATTTTTTTGCAAGTTGTTACCGCTCCCAACCTTGTGGGATATAACGAGTGTGCAATTTTGCTTTATCATCACAACCTGGAGCAACTGGCGAAGCAGGCAGGATCTTACTTAAGTTCCCTGAAGGGAGAATTTCGCGAGAAGGGCATTGAAGCCAAAACCTGCGTTGTCGGTGGTCCGATTGTCGAGCAGATTATTGCCTGCGCTCTAAAAGGAGATGCCGATCTCGTCGCAATGACCAGTCACGGAAGAACCGGCTTGGCCCGGGCTTTTTATGGGAGTGTAACTGCCGGTGTGTTGAATCTAATAGATCGGCCATTGCTAATTATCCGGGCATGTGGTGATAATTAAGCAGAAAAATTGAATTATTAATTTTGTAACCACAGGAGATAGATATGTATAAGACCATATTGGTTCCCTTGGACGGCTCGAAACGGGCTGAATCCATATTGTCCCATGTGGAGACCCTTGCACGAAATTTCAAAGGCAAAGTGATTTTCTTTGTTGCTATAGAACCGGTGTTGATGTTGGAATATAATGAGATAATCGGTATGTCGGAATTTATGGAAAAAAACGATTATCTGAAAGAGAAAACATCGGCGTATCTTGATTCGCTTCAAAAAAAGTTTTCCAAAAAGGGTATCGAGGTCAAGACGCTTATCGACCATGGTCCGGCGGTGCAGGCGATTGTCAATGCTGCCGAACGCGAAAACGCAGATCTTGTGGCGATGGCCAGTCACGGCCGCACCGGTCTGGCCAGGACATTTTATGGAAGCATTGCAGCGGGTGTGCTGCAACGTATCGATCGTCCTCTGCTCCTCATTCGTTCTCGAGGTGACGAATGAGGCTTATGCGGATATCGATTCCATCATTTATGTAACCTTGTTTCGGCGTGTCGAACCGCACTTTGGATAGAATTCAGTGGGAATCCGATTTAGCTTTTGTCCCATGTCAATCAGGTGCGTTTGGATGGTTTTAAATAGGTTCTTATCTATGAAGAATATTATCCATCGTATTGGGAAGAATCCCTACCTAGGGGATTTTCCCAGAGAAAATGAAGCGCCTTACCTATGGACAAAACCCTTTAAAACAAGAGAAAATAATCAATGGATCAACTCAAAGTAGAAAATTGGCAGGTGTTAGGGGGTAAAATGGAAAAGATTTATTATGTTGATGATATTCAACCCGACCGTATGAATTTTGCCAACGAATTGTCTGGATTCGATCATGATGTTGCAAGTGTGAACCGGTCACTGTTGCTTGAATTGATGGATAACAACACATTAAAAAGTCCTGAGAAAAGAGCACACAAACGATATCGAGTCGATAAAGACGCATTTGCTTTGATCAGGCCAGCCGTCACCGAGCAACTAAACGTTGCAAATAAAAGTATGGCAGAGATCGCTTGTTCCGTATACCGATCGAAACCGGTCAGGTTCGGCAGAATCGATAACATAAGTATGGGTGGGCTTTCGTTTCGTTATATTAGCGGCGAGGAGCAATCCGACCAATCGCTGGTGCTGGACATATTGGTGGCGGATTCTGGATTTTACCTTGAAAATTTGACGTTTAAAAACATTGCCGATATTGATATTGATGATGATTTTGGAATTAATTCTTTTAAAATTCGGTTGAATCGGGTTCAGTTTGAGGGACTGGAAGCGGCTAGAGTGGTGAAATTGAGACGTTTTGTCGAAAATTACGGTGTCTCCGGGGTGTAGAAATATATCGCTTTTAAATTTTAGATAGATAACCCAAAGGTTGGAAAGTATTTAATCGTCTACCCGGCAATGCTTTTTTAAAATCCTCTAAATTCTTCAATATAATTTTTGTATACAGGAAAAGAAATGGAAACGAAACAAAAGAAAAAAGAGACAGCGTTTTTTCTTAAGGATAAATCCCAACGGCCAAAGACATCCGAGAAATATCAATTTCATGCGCTAAATGGAACGAATTTTATCATTCGTCGAAGAAGGGGACAACATGATAAGCGAATTTATTGTTCGAAAGAAGCTGCTGCGTCGTTAAAAATCGGAGAGTTGTAGCATTCAAAAGGTTAAATGACGCGAAAATCGTTTCTTTGCAGTCACAGCAGACTCGATTTATGAAAAAGGTGAGAGGTTGAAAATCACGCATTCTCACTTTTTTTATTGCATTACATGACGAACAATTTTGAAATCAATTTTAAGGTAGACTATACTGTTCGAATTTGTTAGGAAATTTTATCGATCTCGAAATGTGAGTGTGCTGAAAAATGCGTTTTTTTATTCCCTGAGCAAATCTCATGTTAAGACCCTGACTCGGATAAACCTGAACCAAAAAAATATCTTATCACGAGAGCACGAAATTTTTTAAAACACGAAAAAAAATTCAATGTTAGATTTAAAAAAATGGGCCCCTTTTTTCGCATTTTTGATTTTTGGAAGCATTACGGTATTGCTGTGGCAAAATCAAAACAAACACGAACGAGAGCTTGTGCTTCGGCATACAGAAACTTCTTCGGAACAAATACGGATTCGTATCGAAGGTCTGATGAAAGCTCGCATGGCTTCTCTTGAATCATTGGCTGAAAGATGGGTTGAACGGGTTCCACCGGATTTCAGCAAGACGCGTTTTCTTGATTTTGCCAAGATGTTTTATTCCCATTACCCTGGTTTTATGGGAATCAACTGGATTGACCCCACGGGCGTCGTTCGATGGGTTTTCCCGGCAAACAGCAATGAACGTGTCATTGATACCCCCATCTTTGAACCTCAGAATTTCCGGGCCCAAAAAACATTTCATATACTCCACATAGACCAAAGTATCGTAACCCCTTGTGTGGAGCTTATTCAGGGGGGAATCGGGTACAATACATTCCTGCCGCTGGCCTATTCCGGGAAGATTCAAGGTTATTTGAACGGCGTATTCCAGGTTAAACGAATTGTGGATATTTGCTTGGCCAAGGACATCTTAAAGGACTTTTGGGTCCGTCTGTACGAGGCGGATCAACTGATTTATACGAATGAACAACAGAGCGACGAAAATTCGGGAAAAAACGGGTTACGAATACTTCGTGAGATTCGATTTCCCGGTAAAATATGGAAGCTGGATCTTTCTCCAAAGGCAAGAGTCTATCCATCGGGGATGGTCTGGAAGGTTTCTGTTCTCATTTTTGGACTTGTCGTCTCAGCAATCCTCTCGTTGCTCCTTCATCTTCTTCTTGAGCGAATGCAAATGTACCGGGAAGCCAGAGATCAGGCGCTTCAGGAAGTCAGGGAGCGGAAACGCACGGAAAAGGCACTCATAGAAAATGAAAAAAAGTTAGAAGCCACGCTTGCTGAACTTGCTGACAAAAACACAGAGCTTGAAACCTTCGTATATACGGTTTCCCACGATCTAAAGACGCCGATAGTGACCATCGAGGGGTTTATCGGTGCACTTCGCGAAGACTTTGGGGATCTGATCGATGAAAAAGCTGAAAAATACCTTAATTACATGAGCGATGCTTCCCGAAGGATGGAAATTTTAATCAACGACTTGCTATATCTTTCCCGCATCGGGCGGTTGCCGGAAAGAAAGATCGAGTTTTCCTTTGACGATCTTATGAAAAAAGTTCTTAAAACGCTCCAACCCTACATCGATGAAAGCAGTGTTGCATTAAACGTTGAAAAAGGTCTTCCCCTGATTTATGGTGAAATGGAACGATTGAGTCAGGTAATGGAAAACCTGTTGTCCAATGCCGTTAAATACATTGGTAAAGAAAATCCTGCGCCACGGATTGATGTGGGGGCAATAGAACAGGATGGCCAAAAGGTATTTTTTGTTCGGGACAACGGCATCGGCGTCGATAAACATTATTATCAAAAGATGTTCGAGATTTTTCAGCGGCTGCCATCCGGGAAAAAAATCGGAGAGGGGACGGGTGTTGGGCTGACCATCGTCAAGCGAATTATCGAACATCATGGTGGAAAAATCTGGCTGGAATCAGAGTTGGGGAAAGGGACCACGTTTTTCTTCACTTTAAAAGGCAAGGAGACCTGAACACATGGATTACGAACCTTCGGACATATTGCTTGTAGAGGATGAGGCGGCGCATGCGGAACTTACCAAACGCGCGATCCGAAAGGCTGGAAACGCAAACCGGGTTCACATTGTTATTGATGGAGAAGAAGCATTTGATTTTCTTTACAACCGCGGGAAGTATGAGGATAAAAATAAATATCCCATGCCGGGCTTGATTTTGTTGGACATTAAGCTTCCAGGCATTGATGGTGTAGAGGTTTTAAAGAAAATCAAGGAAGATTCTAAACTAAAACAAATTCCGGTGATTATGCTGACCACATCGGAACGGGAAGAGGATATTGTCCGATCCTATGAACATTATGCCAACAGCTATCTGACCAAACCTGTAGGGTTCAAGGAGTTTGAGGAAAAGATCATGCAAATTGATTTTTACTGGATGATTTTGAATAAACCCCCCATCCTTAAGGAATAAATTTGTTTTATATTCCGGAAGGAAAATTCGAGGAGTTTTGACAGTGGAACCACTGACGCTCGTAATCATTGAAGACGAGGAGGCCCATTTCAGCTTGATGAAGCGGGCCATCGCCAAAGAGTTCCCGCATGCCTCGGTATATCATTTCAAGGAAGCAAATCTATGCCTTGAGCAGCTTGACAGCATCATACCCACCGTCATCATAACAGATTACCTTCTGCCGGGTATGAACGGTATCGGGTTTTTGGAGGCATTAAGTCAAAAAGACAGAGACATCCCGGTGATTATGATCACGGGTCAGGGAGACGAGAATGTCGCCGTTCGCGCCATGAAATTGGGGGCCGTAGATTATTTGGTCAAATCCGGCGATTTTTTTACCCTGCTGCCCACCGTAATAGAGAAAGTGGTTCGCAAAAACAGACTCGAGCAATCCCTTCTCAAATCCGAAAAACGATTTCAAGATATGGCTGAAAATACATCGGATTGGATATGGGAGATGAACGCGCAAGGAAAGTACATCTATTCAAACCCTGTTGTAAAAGACATCATCGGCTATTCCTATGATGAGGTAATTGGCAGGTATTTCTACGATTTTTTCTCTTCAGAAAATAAAGAGCTCTTAAAAGCGCGGATCTTTGAACTGATGGCGAAATTGAAACCCATCGAGTCATTTGATAATATTGTGCTTCGAAAGGACGGAGTTGAAGTCATTATGGAGATAAGCGGGGTTCCGTGTTTGGACAAAAGCGAGAACATTTTTTGCTACCGTGGTATCAGTAGAGATATTAGTGAACGAAAACGCAACGAATCTCGTATTCAACAACTATCTCAACAATTATTAAAAGCACAAGAAACCGAACGTCAGATGATTTCCTGTGAGCTTCACGACCGGGTAGCACAAGATCTTTCAGCGTCAAAAATTGAGTGTGACATGCTTTTTAAGAATGAGCCTACATTAGACGCCCCGGCAAAAGCAAAACTTTTGGAAATCTCAAAGCGTCTCCAAGGAAGTATCAATGCCATCCGTGATCTTTCTTATGATTTGCAACCCCCGACCCTGGCTGAAATGGGCCTTTTGAAAGCGCTTGAAATATATTGTGAAGAATTTTCCAACCAATTCGGAAGGAAGGTTGACTTTCAATCGGCGGGTTTAAATTTATTTAAACTGGACGCTGATACCGAAATCCATCTTTACCGCTTGGTTCAAGAAGGTCTAAACAATATCCGCAAACATGCCGATTCCGAAAAGGCCGTCGTCAGGCTTTTGGGCGTATTCCCGAATATTATTCTTCGCATAGAAGACACCGGAAAAGGTTTTGATGTCAAGGCACGGGAACTTGCATTGGGTGATGAGAAACGGATGGGACTTCGCAGCATGAAAGAAAGGGTCAATATGCTTGGGGGGCAAATGACCATTCAATCGAATCCGATGCAAGGCACTAAAATTTACATAAAAATACCTTTTCAGGAGCAGAATCGTGAGGCAAAAGAAGCGTATATTAATCATTGACGACCATCCCCTCTTTCGGGAAGGTCTTAAGACGATTATCGGAAACAATCCCAAGTATGAAATCGTCGGGGAAGCAGGTACCGGGAGTCAAGGGCTTCAAATGGTCAAAGAATTCAAGCCCGATCTTGTTTTGTTGGATGTGGGTCTGCCGGATGTAAAAGGACTTATTTTGATCGGTGATATCTTAAGATGTTCCCCCAAAATCCGTGTCATGGTTGTCAGCATGCATTCTAAAGTGGATTACATCGTAAAAGCATTTCAGTCCGGCGCCATGGGCTATCTGGTAAAAGAATCTGCTGCGGATTTGCTTTTACAGGGAATTGAGTTTGTGTTAAAGGGACATTATTTTATGGACACGTCGGTTTCCCATCAGGTGGTCAAAAAACTTATCGGTTTGCCGGAAAAAGAGGTGGCCATTTCGGGTACCGGCTATGATTTGCTGACCGCACGGGAACAGGAAATCATGGGCCTTTTGGCCGAAGGACTGTCTACAACCCAGGTTGCAGATAAACTTTTCATCAGTCCCAAAACGGTTGAGAACCACCGTCACAGCATCATGAAAAAGCTCGATCTGCACAGCACGATCGAGCTGGCTCGTTATGCTGCAAAGCTTGGTCTCATCGACATCGATTTGTGGAAAGAATAACCTCTCAGCAATCTCCACTCCAAATTGAGCGTCTCGAATCAATTGGAGTCCTATCAGATCGTCAGAAATTATCCTCCGTTGTATGGGGAAAATTCCCGGTTAGGAAATTTACCCAGAATAAATGAAGCCCTGCCCCTATGGACAAAAACAACAAAGTAGATAATAAATAACCCATCAATCTATTTAAGCTGATTTTCTCTTTTCATACCTCCTTTAGAACGGAAGATTGTTGTAAATTTCGGTAGATGTATATGACGGACAATTTGGACAATAACTCAAAAGGCCATTTCCCGGATTTAAAGAACTTTATTAGAAGCATCCAGCACATCGAGGGAAACCCGGAATGTTTTGGTAATGCGGACGGAAACTGTGACCGGGAAGACTGCCTGTGGCGCGAATACTGCCTGAAAAAAACATAAACATAAAAAGCTCAAGGCTAATCGGTGAGTTCTTTAAAATAAATCGATTTCAAACAAGCTTCAGGTCAGAAGCATGTAACCACTTATTTTCGTTCCATTGAGGTGGTGTATTTAAGGAGGCATAAGATGTCTAAAGTCAGATCAAAACAAAAAATTAAACGTAGACGATGGACGTTTACATTGGAAGCAGCCCGGGCCAAAGAGGTCTTCTTGGTGGGAGATTTCAACAACTGGAGTCCGGCAAAGCACCCCATGCAAAGGGATAAAAATGGAATGTGGAACAAGGCCGTGATGCTTTCCCCCGGCAACCATGAGTACAAGTTTCTGGTAGATGGACAATGGAGAGAAGACCCCCGGAACGACCAAACCTGCCCAAACTGTTTCGGGACTCAAAATAATCTTCTTAACTTAACCGCACCATAAAAAAGTTTCTTTATTATGGAGGCTTACAATGGCTTCAAATTTTCAAATGTTTTCTTATAAAACCCGAGATAGTTTTCATCTAAAATTGGAGGGCGATTTTGATGGGAATTCCGCCCATGAATTGCTCGAAACTCTAAAAATGTATGGTAGTGGATTTTATCAGATCTTTATTGACACTAATGACCTTAAAACCATCTATCCATTTGGCAGGGAAGTCTTTCAAAAGAAACTCGGTATGTTTAAACAAAAATTAAACAACCTTGTCTTTATTGGGGAGAATGGACATAAAATTGCTCTAAATTAGGAGCAAAAGATCATGATCAATGTATCAAGCAACCCCAGGGTTCTGATGGTGACCCCTGAAATCACCTATCTTCCCGATGGTATGGGGCGACATGCCGACGGCTTGAATGCCAAAGCCGGAGGGCTTGCAGATGTTTCAGCGGCATTAATCAGTGCTCTGTACCATCAGGGCGCCGATGTCCATGTGGCACTTCCGGACTATCGATCCATATTCAACGGTAATTTGTCTCCACTTGTTAGAAAGGAACTCAGCACGATATGGAACAGCGTTCCGGACGAAAGAATCCATCTGGCCGAGGACAGGGCTTTTTTCTATCGCAATCATATCTATTCCGGTGATGAATTTGAGAACGTTAAAATTTCGCTGGCCTTTCAGCGGGAGGTCATAAACAATATTGTTCCCAAAGTCCAGCCGGATTTAATCCATTGCAATGACTGGACGACCGGCCTGATTCCGGCCATGGCCAGACAACTGGGTATTCCCTGTCTGTTTACCATTCATAACATCCATACGGTTAAATGCACCCTTTCTGAAATCGAGGACAGGGGCATTGACGGCGCTTCGTTCTGGCAGAATCTTTTTTATGAAAATTTCCCCCCCAATTACGAAAATGCCAGAAACTTTATTCCTGTAGATTTTCTTGCCAGCGGTGTTTTTGCCGCACATTTTGTAAATACCGTAAGCCCTGGATTTTTGAAAGAAATGGTCGAAGGCCGACACGGATTTGTGAAACGCTGCATGCAACAAGAGCTGGCCAACAAATGTAACGCGGGATGCGCTCTTGGGATTCTAAATGCTCCTGACCCATCTTATCACCCATCCGTTGATAAGGCTCAGCCCTGCATGTATTCAGCAACCAACCATGTTTCGAAAAAAAAGACCAATAAACGAATATTTCAAAAAAATTTGGGTTTGATCCAGGACACACAAGCTCCCATCTTTTTTTGGCCTTCCCGTCTGGACCCGGTTCAAAAGGGATGCCAGTTGTTGGCTGATATACTGTATGACGTCATTGCGCGTTATTGGAAACAAAATCTTGAGATTGTTTTTGTTGCAGACGGGGAATTTCAAAGGCATTTTAAAGACATCGTTAGATACCACAATTTATTTGATCGTGTGGCGATATGCGGCTTCAATGACCGTTTGGCCCGTCTGGCTTATGGGGCGTCGGATTTTGTGTTAATGCCTTCAAGTTTTGAACCCTGCGGTCTTCCGCAGATGATCGGGTCCATCTACGGTACCCTTCCGGTGGCGCACGATACCGGGGGCATTCACGATACGGTCACACATTTGGATGTGTCTAAAAATACGGGAAACGGGTTTTTGTTCAAAACATTCGATTCCGGCGGTCTGTCCTGGGCCATTGAACAGGCCATGCAGTTTTATATGACGTCCCCAGGCATCAAAAAACGGCAGATCCGTCGAATAATGACAGAAAGTGCCGCTGCATTTAATCATCAGGTCACCGCCCAACAATATATCGATATTTATGAAAAGATGCTCCAGCGACCCCTCGTATACCGGCAGAACATCGATTCTTTTGATATCCATAAAATTTCAGGTCAAAAAGGTTATCATAAACCAAACAAAAAAGATCCGACGGCTGACATCATTCCATTGGAACGTCCGGACGGACAGAACGTTATCCGTTTTCCGAAAAGAAAAGGGGATGTTGAAAAACAGCAACCAAAAACACATCGGGTAAAACAATAAAATGGATGGACATAAAAAAATGTTACGTTACTGTCCGGTTCCTTCGATCTCCTTTAAGAATTGTTCAAGTGTCGGTGGGGGAGCGATACACCCCATGACCGGTTTCCATTCGCATTGCGCGTTCAATTCAACGCCCTCTTGAATGACCGAAATCGGCCGGTCCGCGGAGACGACTACGATAATAATGTTAGTATTTTCGGCGGTGAATCGCAGTGCCGAATTGAACCGCGCACCCCGAGCCCGATCCTCGCCCGGGATGGCAAGACCGTCCAGAAGACAGGCAAACCCGTGAAGTTTCAAATCCGCGCCGATATGTAGCGCCCCGTCCAGCTTTGCCAAGGATTCCGATAGGTTTAGAAAATGTTCTTTTTTAAGATCCAGTGCTTGCTCCAATTTCTGTCCCGCAATCTCGATGGGCGTATCATTAAAGTCGATAACCAGAGTGCAGCCGTACTTTTCTCTTTCCGCTATATGCACAATTCGAGTAATCATCTTAAACAGGTCATGTTTGGTGGCAGAATCTATGTTTGATTCGAGTAATGCCTCTTCCACCTCCACCAGTTTGGCCTGGCGCGTCGTCGAATGAAAACTGCCATCTGCAAAACTGCACACAAGATTTCCATTTATGCTTAAAAAACCGAATTCACCCCTGAAATCAGCGGTGATGCGAAATGTCTCCTCGGCATTGGATGCAATTCCGACAATGGTTTTACCATCAGAGATCAATTTGCGCTTGGAGTTCTCAACGCTTTGCAAAAGCTTTCGAATATGCTTAAAATTATTGAGGTTCGGTTGTTCCAAAAGAGGAAATCGGGCTAAAAATTCCATTTCAACAATAGCCTTGGGTTCAACAAAAGTCAGTTCACCCAGAGGCCAGGCCCTTTCTTCACGGGTCCTTGAAATACCGAGGACGGCGTCCAAAATCGGATATACCCGTATTTGAGTATCCCAGCCCAGCATAATGTTCATTTGATCAATAATATGATCTCGAACGGCATGGGTGGCGTATTCCCGCAGTACGTTGCCGGAAGTTCTTATGTATAAGGGATCCTGTGTGGCAAAATCATGGGAAAGAAGCCATACGGCATGTTCCAGCCAACATTCGGTGGGCCCGATGGAACACATGTCTGGATGATGTTCCGTAAACCACATCTGGTAGAAAATTGAACGCGATCGACCACCGTAGGAGATCAATCCCGCCAGTTGCAGGTTCTTTTCAGCGTGGATATGCCCTGAAAGCATCTTTTTCAGAACATCTTCGGAAACACCCTTGCGCCATTGATTCGATTGGAGATAAAGCTCTTTTAATATGGGTTCATGTCCCTGTAACAGGTGCTGTGGATCGTAAACGCAAATCGGATCGTCAGGCTTGACGGCATAGATGAGCGCCACCCGACTCGGCCCCGAAAAGTGGGTAAGACCGTCCCGAAGTCCATCAAGGGTATAAAAAAGGCACAGGTTTCTAAAAGATTCTGTGCTCATTTAGCTCCTTCCAAATGGTACGTTTTAAGAGTTTGTTTAAAACCAAATTTCAAACAACACCAAACCCGAATTTCTCAAAAAGAATATCAAGCACAATTTCTATTATTATACAATCTGTAAATTGGAATGTGCGTTAAATTCCAATTTCGGTTTGTTTTTTTTCATGAGAAATCCGGGCTAATAACCAATGTCTAATGCCTTTATCAGTTCTTTGTATTCAATTTCCATGTACTCTTTTAGATCGGTCATGGAATAGCTGATCAGTTTCTTGAGACCCGCCAATGATTGGGCGGGTTTTTGAGCAAAGCGCCGCGCCGTATCTACCGCGGCTTTTTCAAGTTCTTTATGGGGGACGACCCTGTCTACAATACCCAGTTTCAGGGCTTCATCCGCGGTGATATCCGTGTCACACAACATGATTTCCATAGCCTTGCTCCGACCTAAACGCCTGGAGAGAAAAAAAGCGCCACCACCGATAGGTACCAATCCAAGTTTGTAAAAAGGATTCTGAAAAACGGTGTTGTCAGCGACGATTCTATAGTCACAGGCAAGGCTGACGTTTAAAAATAACGATATTATCTTCCCGCTGTTCGCATGCACCACGATTTTATTGAGTTCCACTATTTTTAAAATGATTTGAGCAAAAACATTGTGCAATCTGTGAACATCCTTGTCATACAATCTCGAGGATAAGGCCCGATGATAAAAATCAAAATATTCTTCACTTCCTTTACATTCCGGAGAACTCATAAAAACGACGACTTTGATAGCATCTGTTATTGAAACCTGATCAAGATAATCTATCACCTTATCTCTTTCACTTAAATCAGTTGCGCGAAAAAGAAGATTTTCTTTTAAGCGGAGTATGACGATCTCATTGAGCCTTTCTGCTGTAAAGAATTCACATTCTTTTTCCAGAGCGACTTTTTTTGCCATTTTATAACCGCCTTTCAACCGGTGGTTTATTGCCGAAAATTAATACATTTTGTAAGAAGACATCAGAGAACGCTAACTTAAAAACAGCAAAAACCGTACCAATCAAACACCCTTTTATCCGTTGTCGACGTTAAACGTATATGAGTTATTGGTAATTTTTTAAAAACTTTTATAATTCAGATATATATTTATACTTCCCACTTTTTTAAACAGCACTAAAAATTCCTTATATAACAGCGTTGCCTTCATCAGAACACTATTCATAAGATCCTATATTAGATCAACAGCGTATTTTGCTTTTACAATTTGTAAAAAATACTGACATCAATTTTTTTTCTTCCATAGAGAAACATTGATGAAGTTTTAAAAATACTCGGATTTATCAAAGAGTTATTTGCAACACTTTCAAAACCGTTCCTTGGCACACCTTTTGCGATGTTATTGATCGAGATTTTTAGAATAAGACCGAGTTATGCTGGTTTCTAATTGAATAAGAAAACCAAGGGGGACTATATGAAGGTGATGAGAAAGGTATACGACATGCTCATGTACGGAGCATATGCCCATGCAAAATGGGAATATGAATCCAGCATGTCAATCCTTAAAAACAAAAAGAAATTGCTTTTCCTGCTTATTTTGTGTGTTGCCCTGCTCTGCATGGGAACAGTTCTGGTCTATGCAAAGGATGCCCTGATACTCGGAGGGAAAAAGGCATATGCTCCTCCCATCGGTTTTGCAGCGGGTGCCTTCGTTGTGGCGATACTCGTGGGTTTTGCCGCAGGATTAATGACGGGCGCCATCGGCGTCGGTGGCGGTGTTGTCATCACTCCGGCCTTGATGAGCGTGGGAATCAGAGGGATTGTCGTGGTCGGTACCGATCTTTTACACATGTTTGCCAAGGGAATTATGGGAACTGCTGTGCACAAGAAACTGGGAAATGTCAATTATAGGCTCGCAATCGCATTTGTGGCAGGCTCTTTTGTCGGTGTCACTTGCGGCGGATATATAAACAGAACTGTTTACAACATAAATCCGGTTTTGAGCGATGCTTTCATCAGCACTATTTACGTTGCGTTGCTTGGGTTTCTCGGTTTCTATGCCATTCACGATTACTTTAAGTTAAGAAAACTAGGGAATGCAGCACATGAAGAAC
>Ga0210084_1000002_pt1 | contig 26084 bp, 28 predicted proteins | sample China_Galinas_Co_3_FD_184863 | JGI IMG/M metagenome (GOLD analysis project Ga0210084, IMG submission 184863) | Wetland microbial communities from San Francisco Bay, California, USA, that impact long-term carbon sequestration -... | ecosystem: Environmental > Aquatic > Marine > Wetlands ... | reverse complement strand
ACGTCACGGTCGTCGCTGAGCGCGCGGAGATCTATGCCACGGTCGCCCCCGGCGCCTTCGACGTCGTCACCGCCCGCGCCGTCGGCCGGCTCAGCGCCGTGGCAGAGCTCGCCTCGCCGCTGCTTCGCCGGGGCGGCGCCCTGATCGCCTACGAGGGTCGTCGCGACCCTGACCAGGAGGCCGAGATCGCGCGGGCAGCCGCGCAGCTCGCGATGACGCCCGAGCGGATAACCCCGGTCCGACCGTACTCGACAAGCGAGAACCGGCACCTGCATCTGATCCGCAAGTCGGGGCCGACGCCGGACGGACTGCCGCGCCGGCCCGGCTTGGCCAACCGGCGGCCGCTCGGTCGCAAGAAATGAGCAGGGCCCGCCGACCGGTGGCGCGCCCCGGCTTCCAGGTGTTGAGGCCACTTTCGCGGTCTTTGCGGAGATTCCTCTCCGGCCCGGACAGATCCAGGGTCGGTCTCCGCACGGTGATCTAGAGTCGCGCCGGCGATGGGACTCGTCTACGCGATCGCCAATCAGAAGGGTGGGGTCGGGAAGACGACCACCGCGGTCAATCTCGGGGCCTGCATCGCCGATCTGGGGGAGCAGACGCTGGTCGTCGATCTCGATCCGCAGTGCAATGCGACGGTCGCCCTCGGACTCGGCCGCGAGGAGCGGCCGTCCTCCTACGACTGCCTGTCCGGCTCGCACGCGGTCGCGGAGGCCGCTCGACCGGCGGCCCACGACAACATGTGGATCGTTCCCGCGAACCGCGATCTGGCCGGCGCTGCCGTCGAGTTGCCCGGCCTCGACCGCCCGCACCACCGCCTTCGCGACGGGCTCGGAGCCGTCCGCGAGCGGTTCGCCGCAACCCTGATCGACTGCCCGCCCTCGCTCGGCCCGGTAACCGTCAACGCGCTCACCGCTGCCGACCGGGCGATCATTCCGGTCCAGGCCGAGTACCTGGCGCTCGAGGGCCTAGTCCAGTTCCTCGACACCCTGCAGTCGGTCCGGCGCGAGCTCAACCCCGCGCTGGTTCTGACCGGGCTGGTGATCACCATGGCCGACGAGAGGACCCGACTGGCACAGGACGTCGAGAGAGAGTTGCGTGAACACTTCCCAGAGCTGGTGCTGAACGCCGTGGTGCCGCGCAGCGTCAGGGTGGCGGAGGCGCCGAGCTTCGCGGTGCCGGTGACCGAGCATGCCCCCGGATCCCGGGGGGCGCTCGCCTACCGGGCGCTCGCGGAGGAGGTGCTGGCCCGTGGCTAGCCGCAGGAACGGGATCGGCCGCGGGCTGGCGGCGATACTCCCTGAGCCCGAGGCGGGCCGCGACGAGCTCCGGGAGATACCGGTCGAGTTGATCCTGCCCAATCCTGATCAGCCGCGCAAGAGCTTCGACGCGGAGGCGCTCGAGCGGCTCGCCGAGTCGGTGGCCGAGGCCGGCGTGATTCAGCCGCTGGTCGTGGAGCCGTTGCGCGACGGACGCTACGGGCTGATCGCCGGCGAGCGCCGCTGGCGGGCCGCCCAGCGGGCCGGGCTCGAGGCGGTGCCTGCCGTCCTTCGGACCGAGGACGAGAGCCGGCGGCTGCAGACCGCGATGATCGAGAACATGGCGCGCGAGGATCTCAACCCGCTCGAGGAGGCCCGCGCCTGCGCGGCGCTGGTCGAGGACCTCGCTCTGAGCAAGGAGGAGGTCGCGCGCCGCCTGGGAAGGTCGCGCTCGGCGATCTCCAACCTGATCCGGCTCCTTGACCTGCCCGACCAGGTGCTCGACATGCTCGCGAGCGGCGATCTCAGCGAGGGCCACGGGAGGGCGCTGCTCGCCGCAAAGGGCCAGCGGGAGCGCCGACGCCTCGCACGCGAGGCGATCCGCGGAGGTTGGTCCGTGCGGGAGACCGAGCGGCGCGCGAAGCTGGAACGCGCACCAGCCGCCGTCGTCAACCCTGACCCCGACCAACAGGCGGCACTCGGCAGGGCCGAGGATGCGCTCGAGCTGGCCCTGGGTCGCGATGTGCGGGTCAGCGCCGTCCGTCGCGGACTGCGGGCCGAGATCCACTTCGAGGACCTCGAGGAGCTGCTCGATCTGGCGGCCTCGATCCACCGCGATTAGCCACGCCCTCCGGCAAGCGCTCACTACAATGCCGCGGCGCGGGCGATTAGCTCAGTTGGTTAGAGCGCGTCTCTGATAAGGACGAGGTCCCTGGTTCGAATCCAGGATCGCCCATCCGCCCCTGGGAATGCTCACCGTTGGAGCCCTACTGGCAGCGACCTGCTCGCACCTATAATCGTCCGGCCCCAGCCGCGCCGCGGTGGTGATCGCATGCAGAGGATGCAGATTTACGGAGTCAGCTTCGACATGGTCGGCAAGCAGCCGATCGTTCTGCTGAAGACCGACGACGGCAACCGGTTCCTGCCGATCTGGATCGGTCATCCGGAGGCGGCGGCGATCCTGATGAAGCTTCAGGGCGCCTCGACCCCGCGCCCGATGACGCACGATCTGCTCTCCGACATGCTCGGCCAGCTCGACGCCAAGTGCGAGCGCGTCTCGGTCACCGAGCTGCGGGACAATACGTTCTACGCCTCGATCACGATCTCGATCAACGGCAGCGAGATCGAGATCGACTCGCGCCCGTCCGACGCGCTCGCGCTCGCAGTTCGCATGGAGGCCCCGATCTACGCGGCCGAGGATGTGATCGAGGAGTCGTCGATCGAGTTCGAGCACGAGGTCGAGGATCAGGACGAGGTCGTGGAGAAGTTCAAGGACTTCCTCGAGAACGTCTCGCCTGAGGACTTCATGGGCGAGGAGGGCGAGGAGCCACCCGCCGACCCCGATCTCGACGACGAGCGCTAGCTACCGGCCGACTCCGGGCGGGCTGGCGATCGCGAGCTCGATCGCGATCGCCACGAACCTCTCAAAGCTGATTCCAGCCGCTTCGCAGGCCATCGGCAGCAGCGAGGTGTCGGTCAGCCCGGGGATCGCGTTGGCTTCGAGGACCTGGGGTCCATCCTCGGAGAGCATCACGTCGATCCGCGCAAAGCCGGCCAGCCCCAGGGCCCGCCAGGTGTCCAAGGCCGCCTCGCGCACCTCCTCGCCACGGCCGGCGAGCTCGGCCGGGCAGTTGTAGGACGTGCGGCCGATCTCGTAGCGGGCCTCGTAGTTGAACTGGTCCGCCTCGAGTGGGACCGCCTCGATGATCGGCAGCGCCTCTCCGTCGATCACCGAGACCGCGAGCTCCCGACCGTGCACGTGGCGCTCGAGCAGCACGCGGTCGTCGTAGCTGAAGGCGGCGATCAGGGCCTCGGGAACTTGATCCCGGGTCGCGGCGAAGTGGACCCCGAGCGAGGAGCCCTGAGCCGCGGGCTTGACCACGAGCGGGAAGCCGAGCCCCGCCTCGATCTCCTCGAGCGCGTCGGCCGCCCCGAGCTCGCGAAAGGCCGTAGCGTTGAAGGCAACCCAATCCGGGGTGGGGATTCCGGACTCGCGGAGGAGGTTCTTGGTCGTCGCCTTGTCCATGCTGCGCATGCATGCCGCCACCCCCGAGCCCGTATACGGAATCCCGAGGATCTCGAGCAGCTCCTGCACTGTGCCGTCCTCGCCGCCCGGCCCGTGCAGGGCGATGAACGCGACGTCGGGCCGCTCGGCCTTGAGGCTGGCGACGAGCTGCTCGCCCGCGTCGAGCGCGACCGCTCGGTGTCCGAGCGCCCCGAGCGCATCCTCGACGCGGGCTCCGGACCGCAGCGAGACCGCCCGCTCGAGCGAGCGCCCACCCTTGAGCACGGCAACCTTCACGAACGCTCACCCGGCCGCCGCAGCGGCAGCACTTCGGCAGCCTCGCCGCCGCCCGACGCCGGTTCAGGAACCCGGTGCTCGCCGGTGATCGTGCGGTAGAGGGCCATCTGCTCACCGACGGCGCGCCCGATCCTGCGGACTCCCTCGCGGATCTCGTCCTCACTCCGGGCCGAGAAGTTGAGCCGCATCGAGGCTTTGCCGAGTCCGTCCGCGAAGGCGGCCTCGCCGGGCACGAAGGCGACGTTCTCGCTGAGGGCCTTGGCGAGCAGGTCGGTGGTGTTGATGTAGTCCGGCAGGGTCGCCCAGACGAACAGCCCGCCCTCGGGCCGCGACCAGCGCGCCTCCGGCGGGAAGAACCGCTCGAGGCCGCCGAGCAGCGCGTCGCGCCGTGATCGGTAGATCGCGGAGACGTCGGCGATGTACTCGCGCCAGCGCCCTTCCGCGAAGAACTCGCCGACAAAGTACTGGGTCAGCGTCGACGTGCAGAGATCGGCCGCCTGCTTGCCGAGCACCACCTTCTCCATCACCGGAGGCGGCGCGCAGAGCCACCCGACCCTGATCCCCGGCGACAGGATCTTCGAGAAGGTGCCGGTGTAGAGGACGTAGTCACCTCCGTCGAGGGCGTAGAGGGACTCCAGCGGCGCTCCTTCGAAGCGGAGCAGGCCATACGGGTTGTCCTCGAGGATCAGCAACTCGCGATCGCGCGCGATCTCGACCAGCTCGCGACGCCGGGCGAGCGACATCGTCACCCCACCCGGGTTCTGAAAGGTCGGGACCGAGTAGATCAGCTTTGGCCGGCGCCGCTGCCGATCGAGCGTCTCGAGCGTCGCCAGCAGGCAGTCGATCCGCATCCCCTCGCCGTCGATCGGTATCTGCCGGAGGTCGGCCTCGTACGAGCAGAAGACCGGCACAGCCCCGGGGTAGGTGGGTCCCTCGGCGATCACGACGTCGCCTGGATCGAGCAGCGTCTTCGCGACCAGATCGAGCGCCTGCTGGCCGCCGGTGGTGACGATCAGATCGTCGGGGTCGGGATCCATCCCCTCGGCAGCCATCAGCTCGCCGATCACCTGCTTGGTCCGCGTGAAGCCCTCGGTCGGCCCGTACTGGAGCGCCTCCGCCGAGGACTCCTGGGCAATCCGCGTCATCTGTGCGGCGAACGAATCGGGCGGGAAGGTGGAGGTGTCCGGGAGGCCGCCGGCGAGCGAGATCACCTCCGGTCGGGCTGTTATCTCCATCAGGTCCCGCATTGCGGAAGACCGCATCACGCGCGTCCTGCCGGCGAACAGCCCGGCGTATCGCTCGAGGTCACGCGCGGTCGTGTGCGCCCGTCGATGTCGCCTTCCCGCCGGGTTGCCGCCCGGCTCGGGCCGGCTGCTGGGGGGGTGGCCGCTCACGCCGCTAAGTCTGCCGGACCGGCTCACGCGCGGTCGCAGCGTCCACTAGCCTGCGGCGGCGATGGACCTGTTCCTCGCTATCTGCCAGGCGATCGGCCTCGCGCTGGCGGTCGGAGTCGGTGGGCTGCTGGCAGCGCTGTTCATCGCCGCGATGGCCTCCGCCGACGCCGGCATCGATGTCCGCGCGACCGACTGGGAGTTCATCGGTGACGGCTGGTTCGTGGCGATCCTCCTGGCCGCCAACGTGCTGGCGTTCTACGAGCGGCGGCGGCCCCCAGGCAGCGTGCCGGGCCCGTTCGATCGCCGGGTCCGCGGGGCGGCAGCCGCCGCCGTCCTCGCCGCCGTCTTCGGCGCTGCGTCGCTCGCCGAGCGCGGCGAGCCCGCGGCGATCGGCTTCGCCCTCGGCGCCCTGCTCGGCGCCGGCTCGGCCCTGCTCGCCGGGGACCTGCTCGCCGGGGCGCAGCAGCGGGCCGCGGAAGCCCAGGGCGCGGCGTCGACGCTCGAGCTGATCTTCGCCGCCGCCGGAATCCTGACCGCGCTGCTCGCCCTGTTCGTCCCGCCCGCCTCGCTGCTGGTGCTGATCGGGCTGGCGGTGGTGGCCGCCGGCCGTCGCCGCCGGGCAGGCGAGAAGTACGAGGGTCTCCGGGTCCTTCGCTGAGCCGGCGGAGCGGGGGTTCCCGCCACCGGACTCTGCCAACCTACCCCGACTCCGTGCCCGAATCAGCGAACGCGCAACGCAAGCTCGTACTCGTCGTCGTCGACTCACTGCGGACCGACATGTTGACGCGGACGGTCGCAGCGGGGGACGCGCCGACCTTCGGCGCGCTGCTCGATCGCGGCGAACTGATCGAGGACTGCGTCTCGAGCTTCCCGTCGGTGACCCCGGTGTGCACCTCCGAGATCATGACCGGCGCCCGCCCCGACGGTCACTTCATCCCTGGGATGAACTGGTACCACCGGGCCGAGCGCCGCTATGTCGAGTACGGGTCCTCGTGGGAGGCGACCCGTACCTTCGGGCTCTTCAGCGCCCTCTACGACACGGTCTACAACATGAACATGGGCCACCTCTCGCACGATGTTGAGACGCTCTACGAGAGCTTCGGCGACATCGGCCTGCGCAGCGCCTGCACGCCGTTCCTGATCTATCGGGGCCGGACCCGCCATGAGCTGGGGCTCGAGGGCCTGCTCGGCAGGGTGGCGACCGCCGCGAAGTTCCATCACGCTGTCTGGGGCCCCGACGAGCTCTTCTACGGCGAGCTGTACGCCTCCCGGAAGGTGCCGTGCCGGCCGACGCTCGCCCGCCCGGACGCCCGCGATGACTACTCGGCCTGCGTCGGCGTCGAGTTGGTGGAGCGCGACCTCTACGACTTCATGCTGTTCTCCCTGCCGGACAACGACCACTACTCGCACCGTCACGGCCCCGCAGCCAGCGCGACCTCGATCGCCCACGCCGATCAGTGCCTGGGGGCGATCGTCGAGGCCGCAGGTGGGATCGACGCCTTTCTGGTCGACAACGCCGTGATCCTGATGGCCGACCACTCCCAGACCGAGGTTCACTCGGAGCTCGACCTCGGCGCCCTGCTCGACGAGGACTGGCGTGTGCTGCAGCCGAATGCCGACGATCCCTCTCGGGCCGAGCTCGCGGTGGGGCCGAGCTCGCGGGCGGCAGGGGTCTGGATTCTCCGCGACGGGTCCCGCGGCCGCCGCTTGCACGATGGGGTCCGGGCAACCCTCGCCCAGCACCCCGGAGTTGACCTGCTCGCCTGGCTCGCCGACGGCGACGGGCGCCCGGCGCAGCGCCGCTCGGTCGGGGTCCCGGACTGTCGGTGGGCGGTGGTTGCGCGGGAGGGCCGGCAACTCAGCTTCGCCCCGGGCCGGACCGCCACCGACCGGCGCGCCCGAGGCTGGAGCTGGGAGGGCGACCTCGAGCTGCTCGACCTCGAGCGCTCCGGCGGAATCGTCGACTCGGCCCTCTACCCGGACGCCTTCGCGCGGCTCTGGGCGGCCCTGCGCTCCCCCTACGCCGCCGACCTGCTGGTCTCGGCGGCCCCCGGCTACGAGCTTGTCGACTGGGGCGGCACCACGCACATCCCGGGCGGCAGCCACGGTTCGCTGCTCGCCGCCGACTCGCTGGGGCCGCTGCTGACCGTCGGACTGACCGGGGAGCGACCCGCCCGCGACCAGTGGGCGATCTCCGACGTCGCCGCCCTCGCCCGAGGTCACTTCGGCCTCGTTCCCGCGGCGGTCGGCCGCGGGCGACGGAAGGCCGTGCGATGACCGAGGCGCCGCTCACCGATCAGCGCGCCACAGCGCCCTCCGTCGCCGATCGTGGCAGAACCGCGCGGGCGGCCGACGCGGCCTGGGCGCTCGCTCGCAGGGTCCATCTCGGCACTCGACGCCCGGCCAATTGGCTGCAGCTGTTCGAGTTCGCGGTGGTCGGAGGCACCGGCTATGTGATCAACCTGGTCGTCTTCGCCCTGCTGACCTCGGTCGGCGACGTCCACCACCTGCTCGCGGCGGTGGCCGCGTTCATCGTCGCGGTCACCAACAACTTCATCCTCAACCGCGTCTGGACTTTCCGCTCCCAGGGGGCGTTGGACGACCACGCCGGCTTTCAGGCGGCGCGGTTCTTAGCGGTCAGCCTCGCCGGCCTCGCGGTCAACCTGCTGGTCCTCCTGATCCTCGTCGACGTGGTCGGGGTCGCCGAGCTCCCGGCCCAGGCCGTCGCCGTCGCCGTCGCCACCCCGGTCAACTTCATCGGCAACAAGCTCTGGACCTTCGGGCGCGAGCGTCAGCCGCCCCGGTAGCGTCGCCGTATCGAGCAGCCGAGGGTTCAGCAAACAGCCGACCGGGCTCCGCGTCGCCGGACTTGGCGCGCCGCCGTCGCTACCGCCCTGCTCGTGACGCTGGCCGTGGCGGCGCCCGCTCCCGCGGCGGCTTCGACGCCGGCCGGGTCGACCGCCGGCACCGAGCTCCCCGCGTCGCTGCCGGAGAAGCCGGCCGACTACCTGATCGGCCCGCGAAGAGCGCTGCGGATTGCGGACACCGACCCGACTGTGATCGCCGAGCGCGCCGGCAGGGGGAAGCTGACAGCCGGCGTCGAGGCGGAGCCGGTCGGCAACTGGGAGGTCGGCTACTTCGACCGCGGCGAGAAGGTGATCCTGGTGCTCGTTGACGGCAGCACCGGCGAGATCCTCGAGTCGTGGACCGGGGTGCAGGTCGCCTGGCCGATGGCCCGGGGAAGGGAGGGCCAGTTCGGCCACATCCTCAATGCGCCCTTCGTCTGGATCCCGATGGCCGCGATCTTCTTTCTCGGCCTGGTCGACTGGCGCCGCCCCACGCGGATCGCCCACCTCGACCTGCTCGTGCTGCTCTCTTTCGGCCTCTCGCAGGCGCTCTTCAACGAGGCCGAGATCGGCGCCTCCGTGGCCCTGTACTACCCGCCGCTGCTGTATCTGCTGGCGCGCATGCTCTGGGTCGGCTTCGGCCGCCGGACCTCCTCCCTGCGGCCGTCGATGCCGCTGCGGGCGATGGTCCTGCTGTGCGTGGCCCTCGCCGTCTTTCGGATCGCGATCAACGTCGCCGATTCGGGTGTGATCGACGTCGGCTACGCCGGTGTGATCGGGGCGGACCGGATCACGGACGCGGAGCCGATCTACGGCGACGCCGCCTTTCCCCAGAACAACCCGACCGGGGACACCTACGGCCCGGCCAACTACTTCGCGTACGTTCCGTTCGAGCAGATCTTCCCCTGGAGTGGCGCCTGGGACTCACTGCCGGCCGCACGCGCCGCCGCGCTCTTCTTCGACCTGCTATGCGTGCTCGGGCTGGCCGTGCTCGGCCTCCGCCTCTCCGGCAGGCGCCTCGCCGCCACCCTGGCGCTGGCCTGGCTCGCCTACCCGTACACCGCCTTCGTCCTGCAGTCGAACGCGAACGACTCGCTGCTTGCGGCGGGGCTGATCTGGAGCCTCGTGCTCTTCGCCCAGCCGCTTGCCCGAGGGGCGCTGTTGGCGGTCACGGCGCTGACCAAGTTCGCCCCGCTGGCGCTCGCGCCGCTCTATCTAGCGGGGGATCGGGGCCTGCTCGCGGCCCCGATCCGGCCCCGCCTGCGACCGATCCTGCTCTACGGCGGCGCCTTCGCGGCGGCGGCGCTGCTGCTGCTCGCGCACCCGGCGATCGACCCCGGGTTCGCGACCTTCTGGGAGCGCACGATCGGCAGCCAGGCGGGCCGTGAATCCCCGTTCTCGATCTGGGGGCAGACCGATCTCGAGGCCCTGCACACCGGCGTCAAGCTCGCTGCGGTGACGCTGGCCGTGGCGGTGGCGCTGGTTCCGCGGGAACGGTCGCCGGCCCAGATCGGGGCCCTCGGAGCGGCTGTGATGATCGCCGTCGAGCTCACCGCCGAGCACTGGTTCTACCTCTACATCGTCTGGTTCCTGCCGCTGTTGCTGGTGGCGATCGCGACCCGGCCGGGCGAACCGGAGCCGTTCGCAGCGCCCGAGGCGGCCCCCGCCGCGCGCGGCTGAACGCCAACCGGCCCCGGAGCCCTCAGCCCCTGAGGCCGTTCGTGCCACGCCCCCGCTTCGCATCGAAGTGGGCGCCGGCCTTCGCTGTGTAGGGGGCCGCCTCGGGCGCTTCTCCTGGGGCCAGCCGCCCCTCGACCGCCAGCGAAGCGGTTGCGCTCCAGCCGCCGGCGCGGGGCCACTCCCGCTTGCGGCCGCGCCAGGCCCGCGCCCGGTCCGGGCCGCTCGGCATCCGCGAGACGAGCCTCCCGAGCTGGCCGGAGAGGATCTGGTCCTCGGCCTACGATTCTGCGCGGTGCCCGCCGCCTTCAGCGCCGCCATCGCCTCCCGGAAGCGCACCTACGCGGGCTCGACCGGCTCGAGGATCTGCTCGATCGAGACAGCCCGGCCGTCGCTGCCCGCCTCGAGCGCGACGGCGTTGATCCAGACGTCCTCCTCGGCCGTCCGGAAGCGGGTCGGCATCTGCCGGGTGAACGCCTCCATCGCATCCTCGATTCGCACTCCGAGGATGCTGCGCCGGGATCCCGTCATCCCGGCGTCCGAGATGAAGGCGGTGCCGCCTGGGAGCACCCGGCCGTCGGCGGTCGGCACGTGGGTGTGCGTTCCGAGCACCGCGGCGACCCGGCCGTCCAGGTACCAGCCCATCGCCACCTTCTCGCTGGTCACCTCGGCATGGAAGTCGACGACGACGACCTCGGCCCCGCGGCGCTCGAGCTCGCCGAGCTCGGCGTCGGCGGCCCCGAACGGGGAGCGGGCGACGGTCAGCTGCAGCGCTCCCGAGAGGTTCAGCACCCCGACCCGGCTGCCCCCGACCTCGACCACGGTCGAGCCGCGTCCCGGGTTCCCCTTCGGGTAGTTCGCGGGCCGCACGATCCGCTCGTCGCGGTCGAGCAGCTCGTAGGAGTCACGCTGCCGGTAGGCGTGGTTGCCGAGCGTGATCACGTCGGCGCCGGCGGCGAAGATCGCCGCCGCCGAGCGCTCGTTGATGCCAACGCCCCCGGCTGAGTTCTCGCCGTTGACGATCGCCAGGTCGGAGCGATGCCGCTCGCGCAGCTCGGGTAGCTTCGCGGCCAACCCGCGCAGGCCGGGCTTGCCGACCACGTCGGCGACGAAGAGGATGCGCATTGGCCCAGTCTTGCCGATCCCGGCGACGAGCTGCTCCCCAGGACCGTCTAGCTTTCCGGCGATGGAGGCGCGGCCGACGACCGTGGCCGCGATCGAGGTCGCGGCTCTGGACAAGAGCTTCGGTGACCGCCGGGCGCTGGCCGGGGTCGGATTCGCGGTCGCCACCGGGGAGCTCTTGGCGGTGATCGGGCCGAACGGCGCCGGCAAGACGACCCTGCTCTCGATCGTCGCCGGCAGCCTGGGGCAGGACGGCGGCACCGTCACGATCGCCGAGGGGCGGGTCGGCTTCGTGCCGCAGCAGCCGGCCTTCTACCGCAAGCTGACGGTCGAGGAGAACCTCGAGCTGTTCGCGCGACTGGAGGACGTTCCCGATGTCGATGCGGCGGTCGAGGAGATGCTCTCGCAGACCGCGCTCGGCGAGCGCCGGGGCGATCTGGCGGGGACGCTCTCGGGTGGCAACCAGCAGCGGGTCAACATCGCGATCGGCCTCCTCGCGAGGCCGGCGGTGATGCTGCTCGATGAGCCCTCGACCGGCCTCGATGCCCGCCAGCGCGCCCGACTCTGGGAGTTCGTGCTCGGCCTGGCGGCGGACGGCACGACGGTGATCTTCACGACGCACGACATCGCCGAGGCGGAGCGCTACGGCGATCGGCTGCTGGTGCTCGCCGACGGCGAGGCGCTCTTCGACGGCGACGCCGAGGAGTTGCACGACGAGGCGGGCATCGAGTCGGGCGATGCCGAGGGCGCCTTCGTCCGCTTCCTCGGTGAGCGCGGCCACTGACGTCCGATGCGCTGGCTCCTGCTCAAGGACCTGAGGCTGATGTGGCGCTCCCCGCTGCTGACGGCGCTGCTCGTGATCTACCCGATCGTGATCGCCGTCCTGATCGGGTTCGCGCTCTCCGGTGGCCCGAGCAAGCCGCGCGTCGCCTTGCTCAACGAGGTGCCGCCGGGCTCGCCGCTGAATGTCGGCGGCGAGGAGTTCGATCTCGTCGGTGCCCGTGCCGAGCTCTGCGATCGGATCGAGTGCGTGCCGGCCTCCAACCGCGAGGAAGCTCGGGAGCTGGTCGAGTCCGGGGACGTGCTCGGCGCGCTGGTCCTGCCGTCGGACCTGATCGAGAAGTTGCAGTCGCTGGCGGGCCTGACTCCCGAGCAGCCGATCGTCGAGGTCCTCGTCAACGAGGAGGACCCGGTCAAGGGCCAGCTCGTCGACGAACGGATCGACTCGTTGCTCTCCGACGCCAACCTGCGGATCTCGCAACGGATCTCCGACGTCTCGATCGGCTACCTCGGGATCCTGCTCGACGGCGGTTCGCTCAACTTCCTCGGCCAGGGCTTCGAGATCCTCGGCCTGCGCAGCGCGGAGGCGATCCTCAGAGAGGTTCGCGGCGAGCTGCCGAAGGGGGGCGACAGCCGTGCGGAGATCGACCGTGTGATCCGCTTCTCAGCGCTGGCCGCGGAGAACCTCGACGTCGCCGACGATCTGCTGGGGGCCGTGAGCCAGCCGATTCAGGTTGACAAGGAGGTCGTCAACGGTGGCAGCCCGTCGCTGGATACATTTGCGATCGCCGTCGCAGCGACGATCACCCTGATGTTCGTGACCGTGCTCCTGGTGGCGGGCTCGCTCGCCCTCGAGCGCGAGGAGAACGCCTTCCGCCGGCTGGTTCGGGGCCTGGTCAGCCCGACCGTCCTGCTGATCGAGAAGATCGCCCTCGGCGTTGGCGCCGCACTCGCCGTGACGCTGCTGATGCTGGCTGGGCTCGAGCTGTTCGTCTCGCTGCAGTGGCAGCGCTTCGCGCTGTGGATCCCGGCGATCGTGGCCGGCGGTGCCGCCTTCGCCGCCTTCGGCGCCGCGCTCGGAGGCGCCACGCGTGAGGTCCGAGCGGCCTCGCTACTCGCCTTCATGGTCTTGTTGCCGGTGGCGTTCCTATCGCTCGTGCCCTCCGGCACGGTCAGCCCGGCGCTGTTCGACGCGATCGGGGTGTTTACGGCCCTGTTCCCCTTCGACCCGTCGCTGCGCGCCCTCGAGGGCGCGCTTGAGGAAGCCGGCCCGTCTCTCACCGTCGCGATCTCCCACCTCGCCGCCCTCGCGCTCGCCTACGGCCTGCTCGCGCGGCTCGCCCTGCGCCGCTTCGGCTGACGCAGCACGCCCGTCGACCGACAGGCGGTCGACGGGCGTGCTACGGCGCCCCTCGGGACTGGGGGCGGCTGCGTCGTCTGCGACGACGATCAGCTCTGAGCGCTCTGGTCCTGTGCCGGCACGTGCTTGGAGGAGACGCACTTGCCGAGCGCGTTCTTGCGGTTCCCGTTGGAGCCGTAGGCCTCCTTGAAGGCATCCGGATCCTCCGCCCGCTCCGCCTTGCACTCCTTCGCGGAGTTCTTGAACGAGCCGACCTCCTCGCCCGTGGCCTTCTTGACCGTGCGCGAGACGCACTTGCCGAGCGCGTTCTTGCGGTTCCCGTTGGAGCCGTAGGCCTCCTTGAAGGCATCCGGATCCTCCGCCCGCTCCGCCTTGCAGGCCTGCGACGCGTCCCTCAGCTCGCCCTTGATCTCCGACTTCTCGCCCTTGACGCAGGTTCGCATCGCCCGCTTGCCGTAGAGAGCTGAGAACGCCCCCTTGTCAGCGCGCTTCTCGGCCTTGCACTGGCTCTTGGCCAGCTTCCTGGCCTCCTTCGCCCCGTCAAGCTTGGCCGCGTTCGCCGACGCGCCGAACAGCAGCGTGCAGCTGAGTACGGCCAGCGAGATGATCTTCAAGTTCCTCATGTCGTCGCTCCTCTTGTCGATTCCACTGTCGTGGGGGATTTGCTCTTCGGTCCTCTTGGACTGAGAACGCGCTCAGGCGCGCTCCGTCAGGTCCTATCACCGGACTATTCGGGCGCCCCGCCCTTGCCCCTGCCACCACCCGCCGCCGGGGGCGGCCCACCGCCGGGGGGGTTCACCACCGCAGGGGGCGCCCCGCCCGCCCCGCCGGTCTCAGGCTTCGCCGGCTGTGCCGGGGGAGGCGCGGGCGGTCCGCCGCCCGGCTTTGGGCCCACGTTGGCGGGCGGCCCACCGGAGGCCGGGGGGCCTGGAGGCTGGGCGGGCGGTCCCTCGCCCCGGCCGCCGACTCCGCGGCCCGGCCCCTTGCCGGGTCGTCTGTCGAGTCCCTCGCCCCGGCCGCTCCCGTTCGCCCTCGTCCGACCGCGGGCGTCACCCGCTCGACCCTGACGCTTGTCGCCTCGCCCCCGACTCTCGACCCGCGCCCCCGAGGCCTCGATCCCGCGGTGGCCCGCACCCTGCCCGCCCTCCGGCTCCGAGCGGTCCGAGGTCCCCGTCGCGGGTGCGGCTTCGCTGCCCGCCTCGCTGCCAACATGGAGCGGCCCAGGCAGCTCGACGATTCCCGCCGCGTCGGAGGCGCCGGCAGCGACGATGACCGCAGCGACGACGGTCGCTGCCTTGACCGAGGCCCCAGCGGCCACTCCGCCGCCGAGTGCCGCCGCCCCGGAGCCCACCGCGGCAACGCCGGTTGCCGCACCGGCGCTGCCCGCACCGCCGATCCCGAGGCCGGCGAGGACTCCGCCCGCCGCCGCGATCGGCAGCGGTGGGCAGAGCGCGCGCAGATCCTGCCGCCGCACCTCGATCGCGAGCTTGAAGCCGGCGCATCCCTCGCAGGCGCGGAGATGGGCCTTGAGCCTGCGTCCGCGCAGGCGCCGGCCGTCGCCGTCGCTGACGGCCCTTCGGACCTCATCGCAGCGCATCTCGCGGCCCTCCTCCCGACCCCGCAGCGCCATCCGCGCCTCGTATACCGACTGCCGAGCGGCGCCCTCGGCGCAGTCGAGCGCCGCGGCGATCTCGCCGTAGCCGAGTCCGGACAGCTCCCGCATCACCAGCGCCGAGCGCTGGCGCTCGGGCAGGCCCTTGAGATCCTCGACCAGGTGCCGCAGCCGGTCGCGGCTCTCGAGCTCCGCCGCAGGGGATTCCGCCCGTCCGGCGGTGGGTTCGCAGTCCAGCTGCGTCTCCCGCCGGCTTCGCACGATCGAGATCGCCTCGTTGTGCGCGACCCTGAACAGCCAGGGACGAAGCTCGACCTCGCGGTCTTCCCCGGGAAGTGCCCGCAGGGCCGCGGACATCGTCGACTGCAGCGCATCCTCGGCGTCGGACGGATTGCCGAGGATCGCAAGGCAGTAGCGGTAGATCTCCTGATGGTGCTTGCTGAAGATCTCCGCAAACGCCGCCTGCTCGCCCTGGCGTGCGCGTCGGCCTAGGGTGAGCCCCGCCCGAAGCGGGGCCCACCGGCGAGGTAAGCGAGGGGAACCGGCCGCGATCGGTCGCGAAGAGGCCATCACCAATGATTATCGGCAACGATCCGAACGGCTGAAGGCCGGCCGCATCGGTGCTGTCGTCTGGTCCGCATCCCATCCGGGCTCTGTAGCAACAACGAGTGCTACCGCCGGGTGTCAGGTCCTATCACCCGCGGGCTGAGGGCGGGCGAGCCCGGACGAGCCCCAGCCCGACGCTCGATCTAGACTGCTGAGCGATGGGATTCCCTGCAATCCGCATGCGCCGCCTGAGGCGAACCGGCGTTCTGCGCGAGATGGTGCGGGAGACGACGCTGCGCCCGGCCGAGCTGATCCAGCCGCTGTTCGTCAGCGCCGGCGAGGGAGTTCGGGAGCCGATCGCGGCGATGCCGGGCATCGAGCGGCTCTCGATCTCGGCCCTTGTCGAGGAGGCGGGCGCGGTCGTCGGCGCTGGCGTGCCGGCGGTCCTGCTGTTCGGGGTGCCGGCCGCCAAGGACGAGGCCGGCAGCGGCGCCTACGACGACGAAGGAGTCGTCCAGCTCGCGATTCGGGCGCTGAAGGAGGCCCACCCTGAGCTGGCCGTGATCGCCGACACCTGCCTCTGCGGGTACACCGCCGGTGGGCACTGCGGCATCCTGCATGACGGTGAGGTCGACAACGACCTGACGCTCGAGCTGATCGCGAAGACCGCTGTCTCCCAGGCCGAGGCCGGCGCCGATGCCGTCGCCCCCAGCGGCATGATGGATGGTCACGTGGCCGCCGTTCGTGGCCAACTCGACTCCGAGGGCCTCTCGGCGACCCCGATCATCTCCTACGCCGTCAAGTACGCGTCCGCCTTCTACGGCCCCTTCCGCGAGGCGGCCGGCTCCGCCCCCCGGGAGGTCGGCAGACGCGGGTACCAGATGGACCCGGCGAACGCGCTCGAGGCGCTTCGCGAGGCGAGGCTCGACCTCGAGGAGGGCGCCGACATGCTGATGGTCAAGCCCGCGATCCCCTATCTGGACGTCGTCAGCCGGGTCAAGCTCGAGACCGGCGCGCCGCTCGCCGCCTACCATGTCTCCGGCGAGTACTCGATGCTCAAGGCCGCAGCCGCTAACGGCTGGCTCGACGAACGCGCCACGGCCTTGGAGTCACTGACAGCGATCAAGCGGGCGGGAGCCGATGTGATCGTCACCTACTACGCGAAGGAAGCGGCTGGATGGCTGAGTTGACCGACACTCCGACGACCGAAGGCAGGCCAGCCGGGGCCCGCTCGAAGGCGAGGACCCGCAAGGACGGCGCCGCGATCCCGCTCGATCTCGTCGACCGGCGGCTGATGAACCTGATGCAGTCCGAGTTCCCGCTCGTGCCGGAGCCGTACGCCCTGATCGCCGAGCGGGCAGGGATTTCCCTCGACGATGCGATGGCCCGGATCCAACGCCTGCTCGACGGGCGGATCATCCGCGAGATCACTCCGATCTTCGACACGAGGGCGCTCGGCTACTCGTCGATGCTCGTCGCTGCGAAGGTCGACTCCGAGTTCCCGCATCGCCCGGCGGAGATCATCAACTCGCATCCGGGGGTCTCGCACAACTACTTGCGCACGCACGAGTTCAACCTCTGGTTCACGATCGCGACACCGCCCGACTCCGAGCTCGGCCTCCAGGGGACGCTCGAAGCACTCCAGCAGCGGACCGGCGCCGAGTCGATCCGGCAGTTGCCGACGCTGACGATGTTCAAGATCAACATGAACCTCGAGATGGAGGGAGACACCGATGCGCTGGCGGCGAAGGTCGAGGCGGTGCCCCCGAGGGAGCTCGAGCCCCGGCCCTACGACGACGACGACATCGCCCTGATCCGCGCAACCCAGGGGCCGATGGCGGTCGTCGACAGGCCCTGGGACGACGCCGCCGTGCAGCTCGGGATCGCAGCGCCGGAGCTGTTGGATCGGCTCCAGGAGCTGATTGATCGCAAGATCCTCAGGCGGGTCGCGGCGATCCTCTTCCACCGCCGCGCCGGATTCTCGGCGAACGGGATGGGCGTCTGGAGGGTCCCGCCCGAGCGCGTCGCCGACGTCGGTGGCCGGATGGCTGCCGTGCGCGGCGTGTCCCACTGCTACGAGCGACCCACCTACGAGGACTGGCCCTACTCGGTGTTCACGATGGCGCACGGCCGCTCGAAGGAGGAGTGCGACGCGATCCTCGACTCGATCGCCGACGAGCACGGGCTCCACGGGCCCGACCGCGCGGTTCTCTACAGCAGCACCGAGTACAAGAAGATCCGGCTCCGCTACTTCACGGACGACTACCGTGAGTGGGAGCGGGAGCACGGCGCCTAGCCGCCGATCCCGAGGGCGGATGGGTTGAGGGACGAGCGCTCCAGAGAGCTCTATCGCCGCGCTGTCGAGGTGATGCCGGGTGGGGTCAACTCGCCGGTGCGGGCGATGGGCTCGATCGGCCGCGACCCGATCTTCGTCGAGAGCGGCAGCGGCTGCGAACTGGTCGATGTCGACGGCAACCGCTACGTGGACTGGATCTCGTCCTGGGGGCCGTTGATCGCCGGGCACGCCAACCCGGCGGTCGTCGAGGCGGTCGTCGAGGCGGCGGCGCGGGGCACCTCCTACGGCGCCGCGACCGCCGGGGAGCTGGCGCTCGCCGAGCAGGTCTGCTCGCGGTTCGGCTCGGTCGAGATGCTGCGCATGGTCAACTCCGGCACCGAGGCGGCGCTCAGCGCCGTGCGGCTCGCCCGCGCGGCGACCGGGCGCGAGCGCCTGGTCAAGTTCGCGGGTGCCTACCACGGGCACGTCGACGGGCTGCTCGCCGACGCCGGCTCCGGCCTCGCGACCCAGGGCATTCCCTCCTCGCCCGGCGTCCCGGCAGCCCAGGCGGCTGCAACTGCGGTCGTGCCGTGGAACGACTTCGACGCGGTCGAGCGCGCGGTACTCGAGCTCGACCCCGCGGCGATCCTCTGCGAGCCGATTCCAGCCAACATGGGGGTGGTTCCGGCAGCCGAGGGCTTTCTCGAGCACCTCCGCGATCTCGCCGACTCGAGTGACGCGCTGCTGGTCTTCGACGAGGTGATCTCGGGCTTCCGGGTGGCTCGCGGCGGTGCCCAGGAGCTGCTCGGGGTCAGCGCCGATCTGACGATCATGGGCAAGGTGATCGGCGGCGGCCTGCCGGCGGCGGCCTACGGGGGGAGTCGCGAGTTGATGGAGCGCGTCGCTCCCGCCGGCGACGTCTACCAGGCGGGGACGCTGTCCGGCAACCCGCTGGCGGTCGCCGCGGGCCTGGCCACGCTCGAGTTGCTCGACTCGGAGGCGTACGCCCGCCTCGCGGGGCTGACCGAGCTGCTCGCCACGGGCCTTCGGGACGCGATCGACGCTGCCGGCGCCCGGTCGTGGGCCTCGGTCAGCTCGATGCCGGCCCTGGTGACGCTGTTCATGAGCCCGACGCCGCCGCGCGACTTCGCGGCGGCCAAGGCCTGCGACACCGACGCCTACGGTGCGCTCTGCAGAGGCCTGCTCGAGCGCGGGGTGTATGCGCCGCCTTCGCAGTTCGAGGCGTGGTTCGTCTCGCTCGCCCACGACCCGGCGGCGATCGAGCGCACCTGCGCAGCGGTCGCCGAGACCCTGGCCGAGGTCCGCCCGTGAGCCCCACCCAACCGCCCACCGCCGAGGCGGCCCTCGCCGAGCTGGCTCGTGAGCTCCGCGACGAGGAGTCGGTGATCTCCCCCCACGTGGTCGAGCCCGCGGAGGCCCCGGCGCTCGGGATGCTTGCGGCCTCCGGCCCGAGAACCAGTGACCGCGCCGCCGCCTATTCGCTGATCGTCGAGTGCGTGCGCGAGGGCTACCTGCTCCACTACGGCCGACCGCGCTTGCTCGAGCCGCCGGATCGGGACCTGGCGCTGCTCGCCGGCGACTACCTCTACGCCAAGGGACTGGAGCGACTCGCCGCGCTCGGCGATCTCGACTCGGTGCGGGAGCTGTCCGATCTGATCTCGCTGCTGGCCCAGCTCCACGCCGGCGAGGGCGAGCCGATCGAGCAGCGCGCCGCGACCCTGTGGCTGGCCGCCGCGGTCGCGCTCGCGACCGGCGGCGGCGATGCCCATGAGCGTGGCAAGGCAGCCGTTCGCGATGGAACCCCCGCCGAAGGTTTGTTCGCCTCGGCGGTCGATGCCGCCGCTCTGGCCGGCATCGACGAGCAACTGTCCGAGGCGGCCGAGGCGGTAGGCTTCCGCCTCTCCCACCGTGGCTGAACCAGGTACGGACAACAACACCGAGGCCGACGGCAGCGACGGCCCGCCCGAGATGAAGCCGGCCGGCTACTTCGAGGGCGAGTCGATGACCCGCCGCAAGGCCTTCACCGTCGCCAGTCAGGCGATCGGGGGCGTCGCGGGCGCGGTCGTCATCCTCCCGGCGCTCGGCTTTGCGGTCGCGCCGGTCTTCGAGCGGCCCGAGGAGATCTGGCAGGCCGTGGGGACGGTCGATGACTTCCCCGCGGATACCTACACGTCCGTGGTGATCACGATCGTCGAGGGCATCGGTGAGGCCGGCAAGTCGACCGCCTACGTGCGGCGCGGTACCGAGGAGCTCGGCGAGAGCCCGGACGAGTTCATCGCGATCTCCTCGCGCTGCGCTCACCTCGGTTGCCCGGTCCGCTACTTCGAGGCGGCCGCGAACTTCATCTGCCCCTGCCACGGCGGTGTCTACGGATTTGAGGGCGAGGTCCTCGGCGGCCCGCCGCCGCGCCCGCTCGACCGCTTCCAGACCCGTCTCGCCGGTGACGTCGTCGAGCTCGGTCCCCGCTTCAGCGTCACCTCCCAGCTCGAGCCGGTCCGCGCCCGGGACCCCGGCGAGTTCACGGGCGGAATCTGGGAGTACCTGTACCCACCGCGCCCCTCGACCGCGCCGGCTCCCTGAGGAACGATGATCACCGATGGCTGAGACTGAGACAGAGACCGAAGGCACCCCCGTCAAGGGCAACGGCAACGGTCGCGCCGCACGGCTGCTACCGCCGCCGTTGAGGCGGCCGGGCAAGCCCGGATCCAACGGCAGCGGTGGCTCCGCGCGGGTCGTCGAGGGTGCCAAGGACGCCCCGGCCGATCTGCTCGCCTGGCTCGATGAACGGACCTCGGCGACGGCGTTTCTGACCGGGTCGCTCTACCGGAAGGTCCCGAAGGGCACGAACTGGCTCTACACGCTTGGCTCGGCGACTCTGTTCGCGTTCGTCGTGCAGGCCGTCACCGGGGTCTTCCTGGCGATGTACTACACACCCTCGACGATCGAGGCCTACGACTCGATCACCAACCTCACCAACAACGTGTTCATGGGCGAGTTCGTGCGCGGCATGCACAAGTGGGGCGCCTCGGTGATGGTCATCCTCGTCTTCGTGCACATGGCGCGAACCTTCTTCGTCGGCGCCTACAAGTACCCGCGCGAGTTGAATTGGATCATCGGCGTCGTGCTCCTGATCCTGACGATGGTGATGGGCTTCACCGGCTACCTGCTGCCGTTCGACCAGCGCTCCTACTGGGCGACGATCGTCGGCGTCAACATCAACGGCACCGGCCCGATCGTCGGCCCCTTCCTCTCGGACTTCCTCCGCGCCGGTCCGGAGTTCAGCCAGACGACCCTCTCGCGCTTCTACTCGATCCACATGATGATGGTCCCCGGGGCGATCATCGCCCTGATCGGGGCCCATCTCTACCTCGTCGTCAAGCAGGGCACGACGGCGCCGCCCTGGGTCCGGGCTGACACGAAGCCGAAGTCCTCGCGGGCAGAGAAGGTCTGATGAACCGCCAGGAGAAGGAGAGCTACCTTCGCGAGTACGAGGTCCTGAAGAAGAAGGGCAAGCCGTTCTTCCCCTACGCGGTGATGAAGGACTCGGTGATGGCGCTGATCGTCGTCATCGTGATCGCGGTGATGGCGCTCTTCCTCGGCGCCGAGCAGGGCCCGAAGGCGGACCCGACCACCACCACCTACACGCCGCGACCGGAGTGGTACTTCTTCTTCCTGTTCGAGCTGCTGCGCGTGATCAAGCCCCCGGAGCTGACCCCGCTGGCGACGATCGGGATCCCGACGATCGCGATCGTGTTGCTGATCCTGCTTCCGTTCTACGACCGCGGCCCCGAGCGGCACCCGTTGAAGCGCCCGATCGCGATGTTCGCCGCGGTGCTGACGATCGCCTCGATGGGATACCTGACGTTCCTCGGCGCCGAGGCGGGTCCGCCGACCGAGATCGAGCTGGCGAGCGCCGCGGAGTTCGAGGAGGGCAAGGAGGTGGTCGCCTCCCAGGGCTGCCTCGGCTGTCACAAGATCGGCGAGAACGGCGGCGCGCTGGGACCGGACCTGACCGAGGTCGGGGCTCGACTACCGGCAGCGGCGATCGCGAGGTCGGTGATTGTCGGGCCGTCCTTCATGCCCGCCTACGACCGGCTCGAGAGCGAGGATCCCGAGGCGTTTGACGCGCTCGTGCAGTACCTGGCCTCGCTCGACGGCACGGAAGCCGACGGCGAGTAGCCGCCGGGGCCATCCGGTCCCAGGCGGGCGCCGGGCTACGATCCGCCGGAGATGCGCCGCATGATCGAGAGCAAGCCCTCACGCGAGTCCGAGGAGTTCGCCGGCCAGGTCCGGGGGATGTTCGATCGGATCGCCGGCGTCTACGACCTGATGAACTCGGCGATGACGGCGGGGATGCATCACCGCTGGCGCGAGCGGGCGGTCGATCTGGCCGCGCTTGAGCCCGGCGACTCGGCCCTCGACGTCGCCTGCGGCACCGGCGACTTGACGCTCGAGCTGCAGCGTCGGGTCGGCTCGCAGGGGCACGTGATCGGCTCCGATTTCTCCGAGCGGATGCTCGACCTCGCCCGGGAGAAGGGCGGCTCCCGCACGGGACGCGCCGGCTGTCCGATCTTCGAGTGGGGCGATGCGCTCGAGCTTCCCTACGACGACCGCAGCTTCGACGCCGTGACGGTCGGCTTCGGCGTCCGCAACTTCGCCGACCTCGGTCGGGGCCTCGCCGAGCTCGTCCGGGTGCTGAAGCCCGGCGGCAGGCTGGTGATCCTCGAGATCACCCAGCCGCAGCGACCGCCGCTCTCGACCTTCTTCTCGTTCTGGTTCGACCGGCTGGTGCCGCGCCTCGGCAGCATCGCTGGCGACCGTGAGGCCTACAGCTACCTGCCCGAGTCGGTGAAGCGGTTTCCAGCGCCGCCGGAACTCGCCGAGCGGCTCGACCGCGCCGGACTCGGCGAGATCCGCTGGACGATCCTCGCCGGCGGGATCATCGCGATCCATTCTGGAGTCAGACCGGAGGCCCCGGAGCGCTGATGGGCCGCTCCTCGATTCCCGAGCCGGTGACTGCGGTCAGCGATCTCGCGGGGGCCTGGCTGCCCTTTCGCCTTCAGCGGGTCGAGGAGCGCCTCGTGGAGGTCATCGACGGTCACGGCGAGCGGCTCGCCGCGGCCGCCGGCGCCACTCTGGCAGCCGGGGGCAAGCGCATGCGCCCGCTCCTGGTGCTGCTCTGCGCCGGCCGCGAGGGGGGCGAGGCCGCGATCAACGCCGCGACCGCGATCGAGTTGGTGCACATGGCCACGCTCGTCCACGACGACATTCTCGACGACGCGCCGCTGCGTCGCGGCCGTCCCACGGTGGTCGCCGCAGCCGGCCGCAGCCGCGCGGTCGCCACCGGCGACCTGTTGTACTCCCGGGCCTTCGCCGAGCTGACCGCGGTCGGCTCCGAGGACCAGGTCGCAGCTCTGGCGGCGGCCTCCGTCGCGCTCGCTCAGGGGGAACTGGCGCAGCGGCAGGATGCGTTCCGGATCGACGTCAGCGCGGAGCGCTACTTCCGCAGGTGCCGTCTGAAGACGGCGGCGCTGTTCGAGTGCGCCTGCGTGATCGGCGCCAGCAGACCCGAGTCCGAGCGCGAGGCGCTGCTTGGGTTCGGTCGCCAGATCGGGCTCGCCTTCCAGCTGCTCGACGACGTGCTCGACGTGGTCGGGCCGGTCGAACGCACCGGCAAGGCGAGGGGCACCGACCTGCTCGACGGCACCGTGAACCTGCCGCTGATCCGGGCTCGGGACCATGACCCCGAGCTTGCGACGCTCGACCTGCGCCGCCTCGACGGCCCGGCGGCGGAACGGATCTGCGACCGGATCGCGGCGACCGGAGCGACGGATCAGGTCCGGGCCGAGGCGCGGGAGCGGGTCGAGCGGGCCAAGGGTCGGCTGCGCGAGGCGGCGCTTGCCGAGGGCGACCGAGAGCTGTTCGAGCTCGTCGCCGACGGCGTCGTCGAGCGCTATTCGTGAGCCCGGCCGCAGGCCGGTCAGCAGAGATCGGACGGAGGCCGCTTGCCGCTCAGTGCCCTCCGGAAGCGGTCGACGTCGCCCACCTTGCCGCGCTCGAGCTCCGCGAGATCCTCGGTCAGCGAGGCGGTTCCGTCGTCGAGGATTCGGTCGAAGCGATCGAGCACCCGCTGAGGAAAGATCCCGGCCGTCTGATGGCCGCACTCGGGACAGTAGAGCTCGACCCGCCAACGGCGCCTGTCGACCGGCACCCACTCCACCGGCTGCACCAGGTGCGAGTCGCACGCCGTGCAGATGTGCGGGTCCTCGCCGGGTCCCCTCGACCGGCTGCCGCCGGCCCGTTGCCGGCCCCGGCTCGTATCTCGGTTTCCATCGGTCATCCAGATCGCCAGGAGCCGTATCGGCAACGCTGAACAGCCGGTCAGGGCCTGGGCGTAATCTGGACGGCCGTCCAGCCGTGCTGGGCGCGCCGGCCCGCCGGGCCGACGGTTAACCGCTATCTATCGCGGTTCTCGGCGAAATTCAGGTAGTAGCGGGAGGGCGTCGGTCCCTTCTGGCCCTTGTACTTGGAACCGGCGCGGCTGCTGCCGTACGGTACCTCGGCGGCGCTGGTCATCCGCAGGAACGAGATCTGCCCGATCTTCATCCCGGGGTAGATTGCGATCGGCAGGTTGGCGACGTTCGACAGCTCGAGGGTGAGGTGGCCGTCCCAGCCGGCATCGACGAAGCCGGCGGTGCTGTGGATCAGCAGACCGAGTCTGCCGAGCGAGGACTTGCCCTCGAGGCGGGCGACGAGGTCATGTCCGAGCGCGACACGCTCTAGCGTCGAGCCGAGCACGAACTCGCCCGGATGGAGGATGAAGGCACGATCGTCTCCTTCGGCGACCTCGACCAGCTCGGTCAGATCCTCCTGCGCACGCTTTGGGTCGATGTAGGGGGTGGTGTCGTTGCGAAAGACGCGGAAGTAGCGATCGACCCGGAGATCGACCGACGATGGCTGCATCGCGTCCTCGGCAAGCGGATCGATGACGATGCCGCCGTCGGAGAGCTGCTCGGCGATCGACTTGTCGGAGAGGATCACGGGCCGGGAGCCTACATCCAACGGCCGACCACCTTTTGGTTCGGGCCTGCGACGGCGCTACCATGGGTCGATGCCCAATATCGGACCCCTTGAGTTAGCGATCGTTCTTGTCATCGCACTCGTGATTTTCGGCCCCAAGCGCCTACCCGAGCTCGGCAAGTCGCTGGGCCGGGGCATGCGCGAGTTCAAGGACTCGATCAGCGGCGCCGGCCGGGACGATGACGATGACGACGATCCGCCCGAGATCGAGAACGGCGTCGAGGATCCCCAGGACAATGAGCCGGCGGGGCAGCGCAGCGCCTGAGGCGCGCGTAGCTGCGCACGGGGGAGACGCCTGAGCGATGGCCCGGATCCGGGCGGCCGACTTCGATGAGCGCCTGACGCTGGTCGAGCATCTCGACGAGCTGCGCACGCGCATCCTGATCAGCGGCGGCGTCCTGCTCGTCGCCGCGGCGCTCTGCCTCTGGCAGAACCATCTGCTGCTCGAGATCGCGAATCGACCGCTGGAGGGGCGCAAGCTGCTGACGCTCTCGGTCGGCGAGCCATTCATGACGACCCTGACGATCTCCCTGTACGGAGCGATCCTGCTCTCCCTGCCGGTGATCCTCTACCAGGCCTACGCCTTCGTCCTGCCCGCCTTCAGCCCGACCGAGAAGCGGGTCGTGCTGCCGTTGATCTTGATGGTCCCGTTCCTGTTCGTCGCCGGGGTCGTCTTCGCCTACTACGTGGTCACCCCCGCCGCGATCGACTTCCTGCTCAACTTCAACAGCGACGAGTTCAACATCCAGGTCAGGGCGCGTGAGTACTACAGCTTCTTCGCCCTGTCGCTGCTGTCGGTCGGCGTGCTCTTCCAGATCCCGGTCGGCGTCCTCGCCGTGACCCGCCTCGGAATCATCAGCCCCGGTCAGCTGGCGGCAAACCGTCGATACGCGATCCTCGGGATCGCGGTTCTGGCGATGCTGCTCCCTGGGACCGATCCGGTGACGATGCTGATCGCGATGGTGCCGCTGGTCCTGCTGTTCGAGTTCAGCATCGTCCTCGCCCGGATCCTCGGAAGCCCCCGGGAGGCGACAACCGACCTCGTCGCCGGAGAGAGTTGAGCGGGCCGCCCGACGGAAGCGATCGTCTAGGCTCCGGCAGCGATGCTCTTCGATATCCGCGGCAAGCGAAAGCGCTTCATTCAGGTCATCTACGTCTTCCTGGCGTTGCTGCTCGGCGGCAGCCTCGTTCTCTTCGGGATCGGCGGCGATGCGCCCGGTGGGCTCGGTGACGCGATCGGGATCGGCAGCAACAGCGGCAGCGGCGGGAACCCCGAGTTCAACGAGGAGATCGAGGCGGCCGAGGCAACGCTCGAGACCAACCCCCGCAACCCCGATGCCCTGCTCGCCCTCGCCCGCTACAACTACCTGAACGGTCAGCAGGCGCTCGAGGTTGACGCAGAGCAGGGCACCCAGGTCCTGACCGACGAGGCGGTGAGCGATTTCGAGGCCTCGATCGACGCGTGGGAGCGCTATCTGAAGGCGAATCAGGGCAAACCCGACCCCTCGGTCGCGATCCTGGTCTTCCGCGCCTACTCGGGGATCGCCCTGGAGTCGAGCAGCTCGGCCACCATCCAACGGCGGCTCGAGGGTGG
>Ga0210084_1000001_pt1 | contig 28772 bp, 4 predicted proteins | sample China_Galinas_Co_3_FD_184863 | JGI IMG/M metagenome (GOLD analysis project Ga0210084, IMG submission 184863) | Wetland microbial communities from San Francisco Bay, California, USA, that impact long-term carbon sequestration -... | ecosystem: Environmental > Aquatic > Marine > Wetlands ... | reverse complement strand
TGCCCATCAACCCCGACTATCCGGGAGAACGCCTGCACTATATGCTAAATGACAGCAAAGCCTTCTTGCTGATTACTACCGACACCCAGGATAAAGAAGAGAAAAAGTTAAACAGTTGGCAAGGAGAGAAGATTTTCCTGGAAGAATTTTTTGATAACCCCCCTGTGTCCCCGGTGACCTCGCCCCACCCCAAAGGTCCCCGCTTACACCTGGAACCTGCGCCCGCTGACTCCCTGGCTTACGTCATCTACACCTCCGGTTCCACCGGCAAGCCCAAAGGGGTAATGATCCGGCATGGAAATGTGGTCAACTTTGTTAAGGCAATGGGAGCTAAAATAGGATTTACACCAGGGAAAAGATCGATGGCCCTGGCCTCGATATCTTTCGATCTTTCGGTCTCTGAGACCCTGGTGCCCCTCTCCCACGGGGTAACCCTTGTTATTGCCAATGACACAGAAGAAAAAGACCCTGAACAATTAAAAGAAGCTCTACTTAAAAAAAATATCACCATGCTGCATGCCACCCCTTCACGGATTCAACTATTAATAAACTGCGACAATAGACTGGAATCGCTAAAATATCTTGAAGAATTAATGGTCGGTGGTGAAGCATTCCCGGATCATTTATTCGGAAATGTAAAAGCCAGGTACAACGGAAAATTATACAACTTATACGGACCCACCGAAGCAACCGTTTGGGCAACTTTAATGGATTTAACCGGCGTTGAAATAAATACCATCGGAAAGCCCATTGCCAACACCCGGATATTTATCTTTGACAGGAGATTTCATATTCAACCCATTGGGGTTGTCGGCCAGATCGGGATCGGCGGCGATGGATTATCCCGTGGATACCTCAACAACCCGGAATTAACTGCACAGAAATTCCAAACTCCGGGGCCACAGATTACACAGATTGCAAAAATAAGAATAATAAAAAAGGTGCCAGGCAAAAAAGTTTATCATAGGTCCCATAGGTCCTATATTTACAAAACCGGAGACCTGGGTCGATGGCTTCCTGACGGCAATATCGAGTGTCTGGGCCGAATCGATCACCAGGTAAAAATAAGAGGATTTCGTATCGAATTGGGGGAAATCGAAAGCCATTTATTAAAGCATGATGACATAAAAGAAGCCGTCGTAATTTGCCGGAGTGATAAAATGGGGAACAGCTATCTATGTGCATATATTGTGCCTGGCGCCAATGGTGAAACCACCGGGAGAAAGACATTGGCCACAACGGTTTTGAGGGAATATCTATCCGGCGCTCTGCCTGATTATATGATCCCCTCCTATTTTGTACCCATGGAGAGCGTCCCCCTCACCCCCAACGGGAAAATTGACAGGAGATCGTTACCTGCCCCCGGGGTAAAGACAGGACGCCATTATATCCCCCCGGGAAATAAAAGAGAAAAAAAATTGGTAGAGATATGGTCTCAGGTATTGGAGGTAGAAAAGGAGGCAATCGGCATCGAAGCGAATTTCTTTGAGTTAGGTGGTCATTCATTAAGTGCAGCCATTATGGCAGCGAAAATACATCAAGAATTAAATGTAAAAGTTCCCCTGACCCGGGTATTCATGACACCGGACATAAGGGGATTATCCACGTATATAAAAGAAGCGGTGCAGGATGAATATGTTTCCCTGGAACCTTTGGAACCGAAGGATTATTATCAACTCTCTTTCAACCAGAGGCGGTTGTGGGTTATCCATCAACTGGAACCCGGGAATACATTCTATAATATAGTTGGGCGGATCCGGTTGGACGATGGAGTAGACGTAAAAGTGTTGAAAAAAGTCCTCCGGCACATTGCCCAGCGTCATGAGAGTCTGAGGACAGGGTTTAAAGTGGTGGATGAAGACCCCTTGCAGTATGTGGTACCCTTTATAGACCTCCCTTTCCAGTTCATTGACATCTCCCGGTTGGAAGCAGGGGAAAAGCAGCGTAAAAGGGAGGAGGTATTGAGAAAAGAAGTGGTAAGGCAGTATGATTTGTCGTGTCCACCACTTTTCCGGTCGATTTTATTAAAAATTGATGCGCAGCAGTATGATCTTATCTTCAGCATGCATCACATTATCTCGGATGGGTGGTCCCTGAATATACTCAGACGGGAATTTTACCTTTTTTATGATAGATACGGACAGGGAAAAGATACCGGGTTGGAGCCTTTGAAAATCCAGTATAAAGATTTTGCGGCATGGCAGCGTAGACGAATGGAGGTTCCGGGATCCAGGGAACAATCTCATCACTTCTGGTGGGAAAAAATGGCAGGAGGTCTCCCGGTCATGGAACTGCCCTGGGATTTTAGCAAAAACAATCGCAAGAATGCGGGCACAAGCTGTCGAACCGTGATTGGCGGGGAGGCAAAAGAAAGGCTAAAAAGGCTGGGAGAAAATAATCATACATCCCTGTTTATGGTTTTGTTCTCTGCCTATGTTATCTTGCTCAGCCGCCTTTCGGACCGACAGGACCAGGATATTGCTTGTTTGGTAATCAGTTCCAGTCGAGACCATATTCAATTGCAAACCATCGTGGGCTTCTTTGTAAATTCAGTCATGGTAAAAATCCGGGTAGAATCCGAAGATACCTTTACGGATCTACTGCACCGTGTGGAAGATGAGACGCTGGAGGCCCTCCGGCACCAGGATTATCCCCTTGAACGGGTATGTGAAGAGTTGAAAATAAAGTATCCTGAAATCCCTACGGCATTTAATATGCTCAACTTGCCCAATGCACCTGTTGAAGCAGGGGCGGATAATGAAGCAATTGAAGGAAATATACAAGATGCTCTTTTTCACCTGGAACCCTATGTTATTGAATACAAAAACAGTATCCAAATCACCTGGAGGTACCGGGAAACATTATTTAAACCGGAAACCGTTGAATATATTGCACAAGGTTACATGCTGCTGTTGGAGGAAATATCCTGGATGGAGGAAGAGGAAAAATGAAAGGAAAACCGGGAAAGCAGGTAAAAGATTTTAACATTTTTCGTTTTAACGCCGCTGAAATAAAGGGAAATATTGTAAAACCCGGGATTGGTTTTGTTGAATTTAAAAAAGAAGATATTTACCAGTGTATTAGCCAGCGTTTTGAACAGCAAGTTAATCGGTATCCCGGGAACATTGCCATAAAAACCCAAAACCAATCTCTCACCTATCGGGAGCTTGATAAAATTTCCACTCAAATCGCTCAAATCCTAACAGGGGCAAGTCCCAACGGCCAGCAAGGGGTGGCACTGTTGTTTGAACAGGGCATTGACATGGCAGCGGGAATGTTGGGTACACTCAAATCAGGGAATTTCTATATCCCCCTGGACACAACTTATCCTTATAAGCGTTTGGCATACATGGTAAAAGATGTCAATGCCCGATTAATCCTTACCAATACCGGTAATTATCCCCTTGCCCTTCAATTGAAAAAGGATTCCCGGGAGAATTTGCAATTAATTAATATAAAAACATTAACGTCCCCGGTCTTATCGCAGCGGTCCCCATCGGGAGACAAACCCCGGCCCCAAATCGACCCGGGATATCCTGCATATATCTTATATACCTCCGGTTCCACCGGTGTGCCCAAAGGTGTGGTGCAGAGTCATCGCAGTGTCCTGCATTTTATCAGGGCATATACCAATAATTTACACATCAGCCCGGGGGACCGGTTAATTATGCTGTGTTCTTACGGTTTTGACGCGGCTGTAATGGATATTTACGGCGCGTTGTTAAATGGGGCCACCCTTTATCCCTTTGATTTGAAACAGGAGGATGGGTTAAATCGTTTAATTAGTTGGTTAAAAGAGGAAAAGATAACCATTTTCCATTCCATCCCCATGGTGTACAGGTATCTCGTCAAGCAGCTCGCCGGGAATGAGGAATTTCCCGCGCTTCGGCTCGTGGTCATGGGAGGAGAAGCGGTTTACAAAGTAGATGTAGAGAACTTTAAGAAATATTTCTCTAATCAATGCATATTTATCAATGGTTTGGGGCCCACCGAATCTACTGTCACGCTGCAATACTTTATAGATAAAAACAGTGAAATCACCAAAGAAGCCGTGCCGGTAGGGTTTCCTGTGGATGAAACAGAAGTTTTATTAATCGACAAGAATAATAGGGAAGCCTTTATTTATGGTTCCGGGGAGATTGTATTTAAAAGCGATTACCTGGCATTGGGGTACTTGAATCACCCGGAAAAAAACCATGGGGTATTTGTGAAAAATCCCTCCACCGGGAAAGACCGGGTGTTTTGCAGCGGAGACCTGGGAAAACGTTTGCCGGACGGCAGTATTGAATATATCGGTCGAAAAGACCACCAGGTAAAAATAAATGGTTACCGGGTGGAATTGGGAGAAATAGAAAGTTTCCTGGATAAACAAAAAGAAATACGAAAAAGTGTGGTGGTGTGCCAACAGAATCCTGGTGGTGATAATTACTTAACTGCATTTTATGTCAAAAACCGGGAGGTTCATAAAAAAAAATTAATTCACATTCTTAATGAATCATTACCCACCTACATGGTCCCCCGGTATTTTGTACCGTTAGAGGAAATTCCGCTAACGCCCAGTGGTAAAATAGACAGGAAAGTACTATACGAGTATAAAGGCATCCGGCAGGAATTGCCCGGCACCGGGATTGCCCCCACAACTGCGATAGAAAAAATAATTGCCAAAGTTGTCACCGGGGTATTAAACCTGGACAAGGTAAGCATACATGACAACTTTTTTGATCTTGGCATTAATTCGTTGGATATGATTCGATTCAATACGCAATTAAAACGCGCCATGGCCAGGGATATCCCGGTGATTACCCTATTCAGGTACTCCACTATCGCCTCTTTGGCGGAAGTACTCGGTAAGACAACCGGTGAAGATATAGATGAAGAATTTTCTTATAATGACCGATCCGACATATTATTAAAAAGTAAAAAAGGGAAACACCAACGACTCCAATTAAGAAAGAGAGGGCAAATGTGAAAGAAACACTAAACAGCGAACCGGGATTCGAGGTTGCAGTCATCGGTTTGTCCTGTAGGTTTCCTGGGGCCCGGGACAGCGATGAATTCTGGTGGAATTTAAAAAACGGCGTGGAGTCGGTTTCATTTTTATCCGACGAAGAACTCGCAGCATCGGAACTGGTGCCGGAAGTATTCAAGACCCCGGATTTTGTAAAAGCCAGCGCCCCCATCGATGATATCGAATACTTTGATGCTGCATTTTTTGGTTACAGCCCAAAAGAAGCGGCAATCATGGACCCTCAGATGCGGATTTTCCACGAATGCATATGGGAAGCCCTGGAAAATGCAGGTTATGACCCCCTGGCTTATAAAGGTTTAATCGGACTCTACAGTGGTGCCGCCGCCAATCACTATTGGGAAGGACTGGTAATCTTTTCCGGAGCCTTAAAGAGTATCGGCAATCTCCATGCCAGGCAGTTACTGGATAAAGACTATTTAAGTACACGAATTTCCTATAAACTGGGTTTAAGGGGACCCAGTTTTATGATAACCAGTTCATGTTCCACTTCTTTAGTGACCATTCACCTGGCCTACCAGGCATTGCTCAACGGTGAGTGCGATATCGCACTGGCTGGCGGCATATCCATTGGTTTGTCCGGTAAAAGCGGTTATCATTACGAAGAGGGCATGGTACATTCACAAGACGGTCACTGCCAAGCCTTTGCCGCCAACGCCAGCGGTACTGTTTTCGGGGATGGGGCCGGGGTAGTGGTGTTAAAACGTCTCGAAGAGGCCAACCAGGACCACGATCATATTTACGCGGTTATCAAAAGCAGTTGTATTAATAACGACGGTAATCGCAAAGCAGGGTACAATGCCCCCAGTATCGAAGGGCAGGCGGAAGTGATTCACACCGCCTTACAAATGGCCCAGGTAGAGCCGGAAAGTATTTCTTACGTTGAAACCCATGGCACAGGTACAATCCTGGGAGACCCCATCGAAATTACGGCACTAAAAATGGCATTTAATACGGACAAAAAGGGATTCTGCCGGATCGGTTCGGTAAAAACAAATATCGGCCATACAAACTTAGCTGCCGGTGCCGCGGGGTTTATTAAAACCGTCCTGGCCCTTAAACATCGCTTGATCCCCCCCAGCTTGCACTTTGAAACAGCCAATCCCCGGATCGATTTTGAAAACAGCCCTTTTTTAGTTAATACCCGGTTACATAGTTGGAAACGCAGCGGGTACCCACTGCGGGCCGGGGTCAGTTCCTTTGGCATGGGGGGCACCAATGCCCATGTCATCTTAGAAGAATGGCCCGAAAACAGGGAACCGGTAATAGACGGCAGGGAATGTCAATTAATTGTTTTATCCGCCAAAACCCAAGCCGCACTGGAAAAAATGACAACAAATTTAGCCGGACACCTGGAGAAAAACCCGGGCATCAACCTGGCGGACGCCGCTTATACCCTGCAAACAGGGAGAAAAGTCTTTCAATACCGGCGCATGTTGGCTGCTGCACAGGTGAATGATGCCATTGAGCGTTTGTCATGCCCGGCACCCGGGAAAGTGCGCACGTTCCATGATAAAGAGGAATCAAGGCCCATTGTATTTATGTTTCCCGGTCTGGGGGCCCAGTATGTCAATATGGGCCGCGAACTTTACCAAAAAGAGATGATTTTTCAACAGGAAATGGACCGCTGCTTTGAAATCTTAAAACCACTATCGGATTATGACATAAAAGAAATTCTTTATCCCGGTATTTCGGGAAAGTTCAATAGGTCCGATAGGTCCAATAATTCCTATTTGTCTTATATTGATCAAACTGAGATTTCCCAAATCGTTATTTTTATATTGGAATATGCGTTGTCCAAATTATTGATGAAATGGGGAATCACCCCGGGGGCCATGATGGGTTACAGTTTTGGCGAATACACTGCTGCCTGTTTATCCGGGGTTTTTTCCCTGGAAGACACATTAAAATTGATAGTAACCAGGGGGCGTTTGATCCGCCAAACACCTGACGGGGCAATGTTGAGTGTGCCGCTTCCCCGGGATGAACTTATACCCCTGATCAAAAACCATGATGAATTATCAATCGCCATTGACAATGGTTTATCATGTATCGTGGCCGGTCCCGCCGAAGTTGTTCTTGATTTTGAGAACCACATGAAAAGAAAAAAATACCTGTGTATGCGCCTGAAAACCAGCCATGCCATCCATTCAAAAATGATGGACCCTATTTTAGGAGAATTTGAAAAAGAGATTCGCCGGATACCGGCAAAGAAACCTCAAACCCCCTTTATATCAAACGTAACCGGCACCTGGATAACCCCTGATCAAGCCACAAACCCCAAATACTGGGGCAGGCAATTACGAGAGACAGTCAAATTTGCAGCCGGGGTCAGCCAACTGTTAAAAGAGGAGAACGCGGTATTTGTGGAAATCGGTCCGGGTCATGATTTAAAGACGTTAATGACCCGGCATTTAAGCGATCATTCCCGGCAAAAGGTAATTAACCTGGTCCCTGCCGCGGAAAAAGACGTATCACACCTTTATTACTTACTGGACCGGATTGGGCAGTTATGGCTTTACGGAGCAGCGATTGGTTGGCAAGATTTTTATGGAGAGGAGAGCCGGTACAGGTACCGGGTCCCCTTACCCACTTACCCTTTTCAACGCCAACGCTATTGGATTGACATCGAAAACCCCCTGGAAATTTCTCAGTTGCATCGATCAAAGGGTGAGGCTCCGGTTAATGATTCGGCCTCAAAGTACAATTATAAGCGAGAAGAGTTAAGCAGTCAATATGAACCTCCCGGGAATCGAATCGAACAAACCCTCACCAACATCTGGAAGGAATTTCTTGGTATTGAACAGGTCGGGATATATGATGATTTCTTTGAATTGGGAATGGATTCATTGGTCTTTATCACTATTTCGGGAAAGATACATAAAGCGCTGCAAGTAAAAATACCCCTGGAGTTATTTTTCAGCAAACCCACCATAAAAGAACTGGCCCAATATATCGGGGCCGCCCAAAAGGACATCTGTTTTTTAATAGAATCGGTGGAAAAAAGAGAATATTATGAATTATCTTCCGCCCAAAAGAGATTGTATTTTTTAAAAGAAATAGGTTCGGGAAGCACCACCTTCAATATTCAAAGGATAATCGCATTGGATAAGGATAGGATGGACGGGAAAGGCCTGGAAGAGACTTTTAGAGAATTGATACAGCGGCATGAAAGCCTGAGGACTTCATTTTTATTGATTGCTGAAGAGCCGGTGCAAAGGATTCATAATGAGGTAGAATTCGAGATTGAATATGACCCATTGGTAGAAGAGGAAGAACGTTCTTCATCAAATTGTCAAGGTAGGAGCGAGGTCTCTTTGTCCGTCGAGGTTGAGGTAGAAAGGATTATCCGGGGTTTCATCCGGCCTTTTGATCTCTCCCTGGCATCGCTGCTGCGAGTGGGTTTGATAAACACCGGGGAGGGTGGCATTTTAATAATGGATATGCACCACATTATTTCGGATGGAATTTCTCTCGAAATCTTAACAAAGGAACTTCTATCACTGCATAATGGGGAAGCGCCCGGGGAAATACGTTTGCAGTATAAAGATTATGCCGTGTGGCAGAATAGAGAAAACCGGCAAACCACCGGCAAAAACCGGGAAAATTATTGGCTGGAGAAGTTTGCCGGCGACATCCCCGGGTTAAGCATACCCATTGATTATGAAAGACCTGCGGTCCGGAGTTTTGAAGGTGCTTTGGTATATTTTGAAATGGGGAGAAAAGAAACCCGGAAATTAAGAAATTTTGCCAAAGAAAACGATGCGACACTTTATATTACCATTCTTTCAATATTTTATCTTTTGCTGTCAAAACTAAGCGGGCAGGAAGACATTGTTGTCGGTACGTTTACTGCGGGACGAAAACATGTCGATACTGAAAACATCGTAGGCATGTTTGTAAATACAGTTGCATTGAGAAATTATCCGGCACGGCATAAGTTCTTTAAAGAATTTCTTAAAAAAACAAAAGCACATACATTGGAAGCTTTTGAAAACCAGGCATACCCTTTCGAGGAATTGGTGAATAAGGTTTTAGGGCAAAGGGACCCGGGCCGAAATCCAATATTTGATGTCATGTTGAATATGTTGAATCACCGGGAATACCAGGGGGATATCCCGGGAACCGGTCAATATGATTTATCGAAACATATAAAAAATTCCATTACCTTTGACCTGGTTTTGACTGCCGTTGAATATCGAGAACAGCTTTTCTTTAGACTGGAGTACAGCACCGGCCTCTTTAAACCAGGTACCATCGACCGGTGGATCGGCTATTTTAAAAATTTGACGGCATCGGTATTGGAAAACCCGGACCGGCAATTAGGGGATATGGAGATATTATCGCAGGAAGAAAAAAAGGAGTTCCTGGAATTAGTCAGTGGGGTACAACATCCATTAGACAGCGACAAAACAATACACGGTCAGTTCCAGGATAAGGTAAAGAAAATACCGGACCGGGCAGCGGTTATTTTTAACAATGCAGTCATTTGTTATAACGAACTGGATAGAAGGGCAAACCGGCTGGCAGGAATTTTGAGGGAGAAAGGGGTCATCCTTGATACCATCGTGGGTTTGTTGGTGGAGCGGTCATTGGAAATGATAACCGGGATAATTGCCATAATGAAAGCCGGCGGGGCTTATTTGCCTATAGACCCCGGGTATCCCGGGGAAAGAAAACAATATATGTTAACGGACAGTGATGTAAAATTATTGTTAACCAACAGCGATATGGAGGCTATACCGGGAGTTATCCGGGAAGAGATCGATATTTTGGATATCGGTGACACCGATATATACAATGAAGATGCGGTTAACCCGGGGTACATCGGTAAAGGCGCCAACCTGGTGTATATCATTTATACATCCGGTTCTACAGGGAAACCCAAGGGCGTGATGTTGGAACATAAGAATGTAGTCAACCTGGTGGAGTACGATCATCGATATACGAATATCGACTGCAGTAAGATATTGCAATTCCACACCATTGGTTTTGACGCCTCCTTTCATGAAATTTTTTGTGCACTGCTTTTTGGTGGTCAACTGGTACTAATCGATAATCATACCCTGGCCAGTACAATCCAATTATTTAAGCTGGTGGAAAAGCAGCAAATAAAAACATTATTTTTGCCTATGTCTTACTTGAAGTTGGTTTTTAGAGACGAAAATAATATTAAGCTTATACCCGGAAGCATCAAGCATATTCAAACTGCCGGCGAACAAGTCATCGTCATTGACAGGTTTAAAAAATATTTATCCGTAAACGATGTATATCTTCACAATCATTATGGCCCTTCGGAAACCCATGTGGTAACTGCGTTAACCCTGGCCCCACAGGAAGACATCCCGGGGCTTCCCTCTATCGGCAGGCCGGTTTCAAATACGGACATTTATATCTTAGACAGTAAAAATCGCCTGCAGCCAAAAGGAGTTCCCGGGGAATTATTTGTCGGCGGCGTTCAAGTAGGAAGAGGATATTTAAACAACCCTGATTTAACCGCTGATAAATTTGGCCACGATTTAAGGGATTACCAGGATTACCATGATGAAAATAATCAAAAGTTTTTGCGGGGGGGAATGAATCAGTCGGTCAGTGGGTCAGTGGGTCAGTTAGATGATTGGCAAGCGCAGTTAGGAAACCCGTTGATCATGATGCCGCGCCCTCACCCGGAAACCAATGAAAACCAACACAAACGATTTGCGCAGCATATAGGCTCCCCTCGCCGAGGGGCCCCTGGCCGCCGGAGGCAAAAAATCTACAAGACCGGTGACCTGGCCCGGTGGCTGGCGGACGGTAATATCCAGTTCCTGGGTAGGAGTGACAGCCAGGTAAAAATAAGGGGATTCAGGATAGAACCAGGTGAAATAGAAAGTCATATACTCAATCGCCGGGAAATCCGGGAAGCAGTGGTACTGGATAGAGAAGATAATAGCGGGGATAAATTCCTGGCTGCTTATATTGTCGCTGATAATGAGCTTAACGTATCGGAACTGCGTGATTATTTATCAGGTAAATTGCCCGATTATATGATCCCTGCTTACTTTGTGCCCATAGATCGGATTCCCTTAACTCCCAACGGTAAAATAGACAGGAAAGCATTACCTTTACCCGGGTTAGCTGCCCGCAGCGGACAGGCGCTTCCACGGGATGCATTTGAAAGGAAGCTGGTAAAAATTTGGGCCGAAGTATTGCACATCGAAGAGACGGCGATTGGTATCGATGATAATTTTTTCCATCTGGGCGGACATTCGTTAAAAGCCATCGCCCTCACCACCAGGATACACAACCGGTTAAATACCAATGTTTCCTTGATAGATATGTTTAAATTACCTACGATTAGACGGTTGTCGGAATATATTAAAGAAGCTGGGGGAGAAAAATATGCCGCGGTAGAACCAACGGAAAAAAGAGAGTATTATCCGTTGTCATCCGCGCAAAAGCGGCTGTATATCTTGCAGCAGATGGACTTAAAGAATACGGGTTATCATTTACCCCGTATCGTAACGCTGCAAGAAGATATCCCCGGGGAGAAAATAAAAGCCACCTTTAAGAAACTGATCGCCAGGCATGAGATATTAAGAACCTCTTTTAAAATGATGGGAGAGGAACCGATCCAGGAGATACACGAAAAAATTGATTTTGAAATAGAATATTTACCCGGGAACACCGGGGGGACAAGGGGGACGGCAGTTCTTATAAATTCTTTCCTTCGTCCATTTGATCTTTCACGGGCTCCGCTTCTCCGGATGGGATTGGTTAAAATCGATGAAGTAAAACAGTTACTGTTATTGGATATGCACCATATTATTGCCGATGGTGCCTCCCAGGAAGTATTAATCAAGGAGTTCATGTCTTTGTATGCGAAAGAACCCTTGGCCCCTTTGAAAATTCAGTACCGGGATTATTCACAGTGGCGAAACAGCAAGGAGCAGCAGGAGTTTATTAAGCAGCAGGAAGCTTATTGGTTGGATTTGTTTCCCGGTGAACTGCCGGTTTTAAATCTTCCCATCGATTATCCCAGACCCCAAATACAAAGTTTTGCCGGCAGCAGGATAAGGTTTGTTTTAGATGAAGATGAAAAGAAAAAGTTGATGTCTGCAGCCCGGGAAGAGGATGTCACCCTTTATATGTACATTCTTTCAATATACACCATTTTACTTGCGAAACTTGCCGGCCAAGAAGATATCATCGTGGGCATACCGTTGGCAGCCAGGCGGCATACAGACCTGGAACACATGGTGGGCATGTTTATCAATACCCTGCCAACCCGGAATTATCCGGCAGCAGGAAAGACATTTGGCGGATTTTTAAAAGAGGTCAAAAACCAGGTGGTAAACGTACTGGATAACCAGGAATATCCTTTCGAGGAATTGGTGGATAAGATATTGGTCAGCAGGGATACCAGTCGTAATCCTATTTTTGATGTGATATTTAACCACCTGGACTTTTCAGGACATTCAACCGATTTTTCCACCGACAGTGATGAAAAAAATTATAAGTACAAAAGTGTTAACTCGAGGTTTGATATGAGTTTAACTTCATTTATTTATGAAGATAAACTTTTGTTGGAATTTGAATACTGCACAAAATTGTTTAAAGAGGAGTCAATAAAAAGGTTTGCCGGATATTTACAAAAGATTGCCTCGTCAGTGGCGGCGGATTCAAACAAAAGAATCGCGGACATTGAAATGATCGGCCTGGTCGAAAAGGAGCGAATTTTAGTTGAATTTAATGACACAAAAATCGCATACCCGGGAGATATAACCCTGCATCGACTATTTGCAGAACAGGTAGAAAAAACGCCTGATACCCTGGCGTTGGTTTTCGAGGATAAACAGATAACCTACAGGAAACTGGACGATAAAGCCAACCGATTGGCAGGGCTGTTGAAAAAGATAGGTTTAGGGCCGGGTGGGATCGCGGCGGTCATGATTGACCGTTCCCTGGAGATGCTGGCGGCGCTGCTGGGGATAATGAAAGCAGGCGGGGCCTATTTGCCTATAGAACCGGATTATCCCCCCGGCAGAACAAAATATATATTGGAAGACAGTGACGCCCGCTTAATACTGGGACAGGAAACAATCGGTGCCGGGTTTGGAAATGCATGTCAACTGCTGGATGTAATGGATGAGGACTTATATGCCGTCCAGGGGGGAACACCGGGAATATCAAGTACTGCAAATGATTTAGCCTATGTCACTTATACCTCCGGTTCAACAGGAAAACCCAAAGGAGTAATGATTGAACATCGATCGGTTATCAATTTCATAGTAGGAATTACCCGTCTCATTTCTTTTGGAGAAAGGGACCGTATTTTATCATTCACTACGATAACATTTGACATATTTGTATTGGAAACCTTTTTGCCCTTAACCAGGGGTTCAAGGGTTGTCATCGGAAGTAAGACGGAGCGGTTGGATTCCTGGGCGGCAGCCCGGTTAATCGAGCGGGAGCAAATCACGATATTCCAGGTGACGCCCTCCAGGCTGCAGTTGATGATACCGGCGGCAGAGGCGGCAAAAAGCTTAGCAATTCTAAAATACCTGCTTGTAGGTGGTGAGGCTTTTCCAGCGGCATTGTTGGAAAAGGCGGCGGAAATAGTAAAAGGAAAAATATACAATCTTTATGGCCCCACGGAAACTACTGTCTGGTCAACCGCAAAGGATTTAACCGGGGAGCAAACCATAAATATCGGAAAGCCCATCGCCAATACAATAATATACATATTAAGCCGGTCAGGCGGGGTCCAACCCGTCGGTGTGCCGGGAGAATTATATATATCCGGCCATGGCACCGCCAGGGGTTACTTAAATAACCCGGGATTAACCGTAGATAAATTTATAAATTACAATGTCCAAAATTACAAACAAAAAACTAATCAAAAGTTTTTGCGGGGGGTCCAGGGGGGCAGTTTTTTCAAAAAGCGCCCCCCTGGCCGCCGGAGGCATAAGCTTTACAAAACCGGTGATTTGGCCCGTTGGCTTACTGATAAAAATATTGAATTTTTAGGGCGGGTTGATCACCAGGTTAAAATACGGGGTTCCCGGATCGAATTAGGAGAAATAGAGAGCCGATTATTGGCACATGCCCATATAAACGAAGCGGTTGTTATAACCAAAGAGGATGAAAACAGGGAAAAATATCTATGTGCATATATTATCTCGGACAGGAAACTCACTGTACCGGGATTGAGAGACTATTTATCGGAAGCACTGCCTGGATATATGATACCTTCGCAATTCAAGCAGTTGGAAACCATGCCCTTAACCGCCAATGGAAAAGTAGATCGAAAAGCATTGGAATCACAAGGCGCAAATTTGGATACCGGAAGTGAATATCTTGCGCCTCGAACCGGGATGGAAAAAAGAATTGCGGAAACCTGGAAAGAAGTATTGGAAATCCATAAAGTCGGACTCAATGATAACTTTTTCGACCTGGGAGGGAATTCGATAAAAGTTATCCGGTTGAACACCCGGCTGCAAGAGGTATTGGGAAAAGAAATTCCCGTGGTAATCATGTATAGACACCTGACCATCAGCTCTTTCGTTAATTATCTAGGTCAAGAAGAAGCCAATGACATTATATCTGACCGGTCTGACCGGGAGATAGACGAATCCATAATGATCCTGGAAGAGAGCAATCGATTGCTTATGGAGGAAGAATATGACTGATGCCAGGGAAACAAGTGCAAGAACAGGATTAGAAATTGCTGTTATTGGCATGGCCGGGAGGTTTCCCGGTGCTAAAAATACGGATGAATACTGGTATAATTTAAAACATGGCGTGGAATCCATTGGTTTTTTTTCTGATAAAGAGTTGGAAGAAGCAGGTGAAGCCCCGGGACGGTTAAAAAGCTCCAATCATGTAAAGGCTTATGGTGTGCTGGAAGGTATGGAAAATTTTGACGCGACTTTTTTCGAATATACTGCCAGGGAAGCTGAAGTAATGGACCCTCAGGTTCGGATATTCCACGAATGTGTATGGGCGGGCCTGGAGGATGCCGGCTGTGACCCCGAATCATATCAAGGTTTAATTGGACTTTATGCCGGGGCTTCAGCTAACCTTGATTGGGAAGGTTTATCGCTTTTATCGGGAAAAGGTGAGGCATTGGGAGGTTTTGCCGCCTGGCAGCTAAGAGACAAAGATTTTTTAAGTTTCAGGGTATCCTTTAAACTGAATTTAAGGGGACCGACTTTCGTTATTTACACCGCTTGTTCTACTTCACTGGTGGCGATTCACCAGGCATGCCGGGCACTGTTGTCCGGTGAATGTACAATCGCTTTAGCCGGCGGGGTCTCGATAACAAAAAACAAGAAATCCGGGTATATATACCAACCGGGAATGGTATTTTCCCCGGATGGGCATTGTCGAGCTTTTGATGCCCGGGCAGAAGGTACGATTAGTGGTAATGGCGCCGGTATTGTCGTTCTCAAACGGCTCAAAAGTGCCATCCATGATGGGGATCATATCTATGCGGTTATAAAGGGGTCATCGGTTAATAATGACGGCAGTGGCAAAGCCGGCTTTACAGCGCCGGCTGTACAAGGTCAGGCCCTGGTTATAAGAACGGCTCAACGTATCGCCAGGGTAGAACCTGAAAGTATCGGTTATCTTGAAGCCCACGGCACCGGGACCACCCTGGGAGACCCCATAGAGATTGAAGGGCTGAAGTCGGCTTTTAAAACCGGCAAAAAAGGATTTTGTGCTATTGGCTCAGTTAAAACAAACATCGGGCACCTGGATGTGGCCGCCGGAGTTGCCGGGTTTATAAAAACCGTAATGGCAATAAAACACAGACAGATTCCTCCAAGCCTTAATTTTGAAACCCCCAATCCTAAAATCGATTTTAAAAACAGCCCCTTTTATGTGAATCACGGGCTAACCGGGTGGCAAAACGAGGGATATCCGCTGCGAGCCGGTGTAAGTTCGTTCGGTATCGGCGGCACCAATGCCCATGTGATACTGGAGGAATTCTCCGAGGGGACAGGGGGGCTTGCCCCCTTGCCTGGTGCATGCCCATCACAAAAATATCAATTAATCCTATTATCCGCCAAAACTGAATCCGCCCTGGAGCAAATGACCCGGAACCTGGTCAACCATCTCAAGAACAACCCCCATATCAATCTGGCAGATGCAGCTTATACGTTACAGGTAGGCCGGAAAAGCTTCGAACATAGGAAAATGCTGGTATGTTCTTCTACCGCTGAAGCTGTCAAAGAATTATCTTCGCCGGATTCCCCCGCGGTTAAATTCTTTCAATCCAAAGCAGAGAATCCTCCCGTGATTTTTATGTTTGCCGGTCTGGGTTCCCAGTATGTCGATATGGGGCGGGGCCTTTACGAAACAGAACCGATATTCCGGGAAGAGATAGACCGCTGTTTTGAAATTTTGCAGCCCCTGATGGCGATGGCTGATGACATCAAAGAAATTCTTTACCCCGGTACACCGGGGCTTGTCAATGTCAATAGGTCCGATAGGGATAATAGGTCCTATAATTCCTATCTGTCCTATATCAATCGCCTTGAAATTGCCCAGGCAGTTGTATTTATTTTGGAATATGCTTTAGCTAAATTACTAATGAAATGGGGAATCAAGCCCTATGCCATGATAGGCTACAGTTTCGGTGAATACGCTGCTGCCTGTTTAGCCGGGGTATTTTCGCTGCAAGATGCTTTAAGAGTAATCGTATCCAGGGGGCAAGCCCTTCAAAAAATTCCGGCCGGGGCAATGATGAGTGTCCCGATCTCGAGGGACCAACTGGAACCCTGGCTAAATGATGAATTATCACTGGCTATCGATAATGGCCCCTCCTGTGTTGTCTCAGGCTCTATCGGGGCAATCGATGCATTGGAAAAACAATTAAAAGAAAACAGGTATATGTGCATGCGTTTACAGGGTTCCCATGCCATACATTCTCACATGATGGCCCCTATCCTGGAGGAATTTAAAAATAAAATAAATAAAATGACCTTAAAACCACCTGGAATTCCTTATATCTCAAATGTGACCGGGCAGTGGATAAATGTCAAAGAAGCCGCGGACCCGGGGTACTGGGTTACTCATTTGAGGAACACCGTACGATTTGCCGAAGGCATGAAAGAATTACTAAAAATACCCGGGGCAATATTTCTAGAAATAGGGCCAGGTCATGATATAAGTACTTTAACCCAAAGATATTTGCATGACCCCCAACAGCGGATAGTGAACACAATTAAGCCCAAAGAAAGAAATATACCGGATGTTTCTTATCTACTGAACAAAATCGGCAGGTTGTGGCTTTACGGTATTAAAATCAACTGGCAGAACCATTACCACGGCCGGGAAAGACAGCGTATTCCCCTGCCCACCTATCCATTTGAGGGGCAGCGTTACTGGATCGAAGGCAATCCATGGGACATTACCGCCAATGTCAACCGGGTCACCGGGATTTCTTCATCAAGTAATCAAGCATCAAGTAATCAAGACGCCGGTCTTTCCCTTTACGTCCCCTCCTGGAGGCCAACGGTATCACCCTTGTTTCAGCGTAAGCCCATTGCCGATCAATCAAGTTCAAATTTACGCTTACCCTGGTTGATGTTTATGGATGAATCGGGATTTGCCGGGGAATTGGCTGAACAGCTTAAGCAAGAGGGAGCAGAGGTTTGCTGCGTGAAAGCGGGAAGCGGGTTTGTCAAGGAAGATGAAACCAGTTACTTCATCAACCCCCGGGAGCCGGAGGATTATGACAGGTTAATGGCTGCTCTTGCTAAGTCAGGCAAGGTCCCCGGGACAATTGTCCATCTATGGGGAATAACCAACCGGGCCGGCAAAATTGATGTCCAGCAAGAATTGGAATTTGACACAGTACAGAAGCACTGGAACCTGGGGTTTTATACTCTTCTGTATCTTACCCGGACGTTGGAACGCCAACGTTTAGGAGACAACCATCAAATCAGCGTCAATGTGGTAACCGATCTTATGCAGCGGGTCCATGGTGAAGAGGCGTTTTGCCCGGGGAAATCGGCAGTCCTGGCCCTGGTAAAGGCAATTCCCCACATGTATGCCAACGTCCGCTGCCGCAGTATTGATGTTTCCTTTGCCCATGCGGGACCCGGGAAAGAGAGAAGAATTAAAAATCAATTGGCCGCGGAATTGCAGTGGGAAACAGGGGACCGGGAAGTTGTCTACCGCGGCAATGACCGGTTGGTGCCTGTATATGAGCCGCTGCCTTTGACCGGGAAAGTAGAAACAGGAACCAGGTCAGGGAAAAACAGCGTTTATTTAATCGTGGGTAGCCTTAAGGGCTTTGCTTATAAATTGGTGGAATACCTGGCCCAAACCTTACAACCCGGGCTGGTTTTCATTGAAAATAACCGGCGCGCCCCGGCTGAAAATCAACGGCAGGAAGAAACCGCCGCAGCCGGCGCATATAACCGGGAAAACAGCGCAGGTAATTTTCACGTCGATCTTAAAGAAGAGCTGGATTTTTTAAATGAAACAGAAGAAAAAATCGGGAAAAAACTTGATATAAAAGGAATCCAATGTTACCCGGGACTGCAAGAGACCCTGGACCGCTTGTGCTGCGGCTATATCCTGGATTACTTTAAAAAAAGCAATGTACAGACCACAACAGGTAGTATTTATAATAAAGAGGATTTGAAAAAAGAGTTAGGTATATCACCGGTATACGATAAATTTTACGATTTCTTTACCAGGGTTTTAAAGGAAGACAGAGTAATAGACCTCAAAGGCAATCGCCTGGAATTCCTGGCTGAAGCCGCCAAAGTGGAAGACCCTTTAGAATTGGCAAAGAAAGCCAAAGAAAACTACCCGTTATTCACAGGAACAATCAACCTTCTCCAATACTGTACCGGTCATTACGACAAAGCCCTCACCGGTGAAATCGACGCCGTAGGTGTATTGTTCCCGGCAGGCAGCAGCATCAAAGTGCAAGAAGAATACCAGGACCCGGCAAAGTATAGTTACGATCCCCTTTATATCTCACTGCTACAGGAATTCATCGCCGGGGTTGTGAGCCGGTGTGCCCCGCATTCCCGGTCCGGCAGCCGGGGCAAAAAGTTGAGAATATTAGAGATCGGCGCCGGACAGGGTGTCTTAACGCAGCGAATCATCCGGGAGTTACAAAACCAAAAGGCTGAAAACGTCGAATATTACTTTACCGACATCGGGAACTACTTTGTCATCAATGCCAAAAAAGAGGCCGCGCACCAGGGCATCGACTTCATGAAATTCAGCGTTTTCGATATTTCAAAAGACCCGGTAAAACAAGGATTTGAACCGGGAAGTTTCGATATGATAGTGGGACTGGATGTGGTGCATATGGTTAAATTTATTGAAAAGGCATTGGTAAATTTGAAGCGGTTATTAGTGCCCAACGGCATTATCTGTCTCATCGAAGGCACCACTCCCAGGCGCTGGGATGACATGGTCAACGGCCTGGCCGAAGGCTGGTGGTATTTCCAGGACAGGGACCTGAGGAAAGATTCCCCGCTGTTAAGCCTGGATAGCTGGAAAATGGCATTTAAGAAATCGGGTTTTGCACAGGTTTTTTCGTTCCCCGGCAAAAAAGAAAAAAAAGCAATAACCAATTGCGGCTTAATCGCAGCTCAAAAGGGAAAGGAAAGTGAACAGGCAAAGGAAACCCAGGAGGAAACCCGGAAAGTACCGTTGCCTTTAAAGCGTTTAGAAGAATTGGGCGCACGGGTTGAAGTTCTGGAAGCAGACCCGGCCCACCTGGAAAAAATGCAAGGAGCAATTGCCCGGGCGGAATTACAATTGGGTAAGATCACTGGCATTATTTACGCTGCTGAAGACAGCGACAGTACCGCTGTCCCTGACCATCCGCTATCAGTGGAGGCTGTCGCTAAAATCATGGTTCCCCGGGTAAAAAGTACATTGGTGTTGGAAAAACTCTTTAAAGGCGTTCTCCTTGATTTTTTTATATTTTGTTCTTCAGTGCAATCCCCCGGCACTTTCGCCGCGGCCGTGGGGAACAGTGCTGTCAATGTCTTTTTTAATTCTTTTGCCTTTTATGATTATCGTTTAGCTGGGGCTGGCGGGTTAGTGATAAGCATTAACAAGGATTACAACCTGGAAACCGGTACCATGGAAGCTAACAATGGTGAGGGGCGCCCAATGCTTTTTGAGTACCTCCTGTCATCCCCATTCCCCCAGGTGGTGATTTCCCATCGACACCCGGAAAATCTTCATGGAGAAGGGGAAAGCCCTGAGTCCCCTTACCCGGAACCTGCTGCCGGTGAGCCCGCCGGGACGATTTCCCCAGCCAATAACCAGCGCAGGGAACTGCAGCTAAGTAATGAATATGTGGCCCCTGGAAATCAAATTCAACAAACCCTGGCTGCCATCTGGCAGGATTTCCTCGATATGGAACAGGTGGGGATAATGGATGATTTCCTGGAGTTGGGGGCCGATTCATTGGTCTTTGTTACCCTTTCGGCTAAAATTCACAAAATGTTGAATGTGAAAATACCCATCAATATATTTTTCAGTAAACCCAATATAAAGGAATTGGCCGATTATATCAGCCAGGCGAAAAAAGAGATATATACAGCCGTGCAATTGGCGGAGAAAAAGGAACGTTATGTATTATCTTCCGCTCAAAAACGCATGTATTTTACCCACCTGATGGCCCCGGAGAATACCGGCTATAATATCCCCAAAATCATGGAACCGGATTGGGAATTAGATAAAAAAAGATTGGAGGAAACTTTTTATAAACTGATTCGCCGGCATGACAGCCTGAGAACTTCGTTTGCATTGGTGGATGAAGAACCCATGCAAAGGATCCATGAGAAGGTAGAATTTTCGGTTGAATATAACCGGTCACCGGTGGATAGTCATGAGGCGCAGGTAAAAGAGACAGAAGGTTCTTCGGCAAATTGTCAAGGCAGGGGCAAGGTCTCTTCGCCCGTCGAGATAGAAAAGATTATCCGGGACTTTATCCGTCCCTTTGATTTATCCCGGGCTCCCCTGCTGCGGGTGGGCTTAAAGCGACTTTCACCCACGCCGGCTGCATCTGGCGGTTCCTCCTCTCAGCCGGGGCGGGAGCATAAATATCTTCTTATGGTGGATATGCATCATATTATTTCCGATGGTATTTCGGTACAATTGTTAACTGAAGAGTTTCAGACCCTGTATAAAGGAGGAGAGCTTCCCCCCTTAAAATCACAATATAAAGAATATGCCCAATGGCAGAATAGTGCAGCCCACAAAAAAGCCCTTAAAGTCCAGGAGAGTTATTGGTTGCAGCAATTCCGGGATGAACTGCCGGTATTGGAAATGCCCCTGGATTATGAAATGCCTGCAATACGGAGCTTTGCGGGAAATTCCCTGGAATTTGAACTGACAGAAGAAGAAACCGGGACATTAAAACAAATTGCCCATCAGGAAGATGCAACAATGTTTATGGTAATTATTACCATATACTACATTCTTTTATCCAAAATAAGCGGCCAGGAAGATATCATTATCGGCACCCCGGTATCGGGCCGCGGTAATGCAGACCTGGACAAAATAATCGGCATGTTTGTCAATATGCTGGTGCTGAGAAATTTTCCTACCAAAGAGAAAACCTTTACTGTCCTGCTGGCCGAAGTCAAAAAAAGAACAATCGAGGCATTTGATAACCAGGATTATCAATATGAAGACCTGTTGGAATTATTACCCCTTAAAAGGGATGTTTCACGCAATCCTTTATTCGATGCTGCCTTTGGCTTCCAAAAATATGAACCGCCAGGCGCGGCTCATATGGGGCCACCGGGAATCACCTCACCGGGTTCACCTGGAAAAGCAATATCCGCAGGGAAAAAAACAAAACATAAGTATGAGAATAAAACCACCCTGTTTGATTTGAGCCTGTATGGAATCGAAAAAGAAAGAAACCTGGTTTTTTTTATGGCCTACAGCACGAAGTTGTTTAAAACAGGAAAAATTAAACGTTTGATTAACTATTTTAAAGAAATTGTCTCGGTTATTACTAAAAACAAGGATATCCAATTAAAAAATATCGATATCTCTCATGGGTTATTCGATGAAGATTTAAATATTCCCCAAACGCATTTTGATTTTTAAAAGGAGTCCCAGCTATGTTAAAGAAAGAAATTGCAGATCAGTTGACCATTGCCGCCAGTCAAAAGGTCAAAGAAAGAGAATATTGGTTGAACAAGCTTTCCGATCTCCCGGCAGCCGGGAAGTTCTTTTTGCCTTTAGATGACAAAACACATAAAAGGTACTCAAAAGAAAGAAGCGATGCAGTGGAAATGGAAGCCGTAGCCTTTGATTTGCCGGGAGTACTTAGTGAGAAGTTAATTAAACTGGGCAGCGGTTCGGATTACACGCTTCATATGATCCTTGTCGCCGGTATCAAAGCATTACTTCAGCGGTACAATGGCAGCAACGATATTATCTTGTGTTCTCCCATATATAAACAGGACAGGGAAACCGAATTTATTAATACAGTCCTGGTGTTCAGGGACCGGCTTGATCAAGATATGAGATTTAAAGAACTCCTATTGCAGGTGAGAAAAACCATTATCGAAGCCACTGAAAATTATAGTTATCCACTGGAATTATTGATGGAGGAGTTAAATATAGGAGATGGGTCCCGGTTGTTTCATACGATCCTCCTACTGGACAATATCCATGATAAACGTTATATTCGACATATTGCCCCGGGTATTATTTTTTCTTTTAAGCGGACAGGGGAGCACATGCTAGGGAAGCTGGAATATTCTTCGTTCCAATATAAAAAGTCAACCATGGAACGATTGGTTACCCATTTTGAATGTTTACTGGAAAGGGCTCTCTTTGATGTGGAAATACGGTTGAAGGATATCGATATATTAACGGTTGAAGAGAGAAACCTGTTGTTATACAAATTTAACCATACCAAAGCAGACTATCCGGCAGACAAAACGATTCCCCGGTTATTTAAAGACCAGGCAATAAAAACACCGGGAGCCACAGCGGTTCATTCCACCAGCGACATAGATTTGCTTAAAACGTTTAACGATTTGCGGGAAGGAGAAAAAACAGCTAGCGGGAAAGACAATTTACTAAAAAAAATCGGCAATTGTTGTTTTAAGAAAAATCCATACATTTTCCAATTCGATGGTAAGAGGGCCTTAGAAACACTAAATATATTTAGCCGGCAAGAACAAGACCGCCTGGTATTATTAAGAACTCATAAACTGAACTACGCGGCAGTAAATCAGCCCGTACTTTCATTATTGGACTATTTCGATGGGGAAACCAACTTATATTCGATATTTAAAGGAATAGCCCCCAATGGGAAGAAACAGGCGTTTTTAATTTACTCTATCGGTAAACCCCGGGAAGAGAGCGATTTCTTTCTTGCCGGGAAGAAAAGTATCCTGGTGGGAAATGTCCTCGAAGAAATAGTCCCATTGATCAAGGAACTGTATGAAGCCAATTTAATCGATCTATACAGGTATAAGCCGGGGTTGGTAAATTTACCGGTTCAATTGGTAGAAGAAGCGATTCCCGTAACCCGGCCGCCGGGGGATAGAAATAGGGAAAGCAGGACTGGCAGCGGCCCCCGGGTTTTACTTTTGGGGGACAGGACCGGCCAGGCCACCACCGGTTTACTGTACATTGCTTCTTTTTTGAGAAGAAAAGGAATCGAAGCCTATTGCCAATGGAATGACATCAATGAAACAAAGCAGTTGTTAAAAGAAAATACCGGGAAACTCCTGGCAATGCTCCGACCTGTCATTGTTGGTGTAAGTATGAAGTGGTTTCCCCATATCGCCCGGGTCTTAGAAATTTGTAAAATCGTTAAAGAATTTGATCCATCGATTAAGGTGGTAGCCGGTGGAAATACAGCCTCTTATTACAAAGACCAGGTCATTGCTTCCGAATGGATCGATTACGTGGTTGGGGGTGACGGGGAAGTTCCCTTCCTGGCAATTTGCCGGGGAGAGGATGATATTCCCAATTGCACATATAAAAAAGATGGAAAGATAATCGAAACGCCGGTTACATATGTCCAGGATGAAAAAAACAGTGGGGAAATATATTTATCTCATCTGGATGAGATATTTGTATTGAAAAAAGATCCTTATTTAGCCCCTTATTTTTATATTAACACCGGTAAAGGTTGTTCCATGCAGTGTTTGTATTGTGGTGGCTGCCGGGATGCCCAGGAACAAATATTTAAGCGGCCAAAGCCTTTTTTACGAGGTATCCGGGAAGTTCGACGAGATATACAGGAAGCCATGAAATATACTTCCACATTCTTATTTGATTTTGATTTACCGGCTTACGATTCCCTGGATTATTACAAAGAGATATGGGATGGGATTGATTTATCCAGGTATTTTTGTAAGTTCTATTTTTGGAAATTACCCCCGGCCGGGTTTCTGGACCTGGTGGTGAAAACCTTCAGGTATGTGTGTATTAATATTGATATATGCAGCCTTTCCGAAGACCACCGCAGGAAACTAAGCGCATTAAAATTGGTAAAACCGCAGCCTACTGATGAAGAACTATTTTCATTTTTTGATCTCTGTGAAACCTATGAAAATGTAGAAATCGTAATCAACCAGATAACCGGTTTACCCTATTTTACATTGGAAGATATAGAGAAAAGCAGCCGGGTTCTCACCCGGTTACTGGAGAATTATACCACGCTTAAGGCAATGGATTGGGGGCGTCTGCACAGTCAACCAGGGGCACCCGTCGTGGATACCTGTGAACAATATGACATGCATTGTTATGGCAAAACGTACCGGGATTTTTTGCATTACAGTCAAATGAATCTTGATGAAGAAAAATACCCGGTATTATTGACCTTTCATTACCCGTACATTTATTTTAACGATGATCATTTGAATTCCCGCATCAGTAAATTTTATGTGGACGCCAATAAAAAGATCGAAACATACCAAAAGGAACTAAAAAAGAGTGTAATGGTCAGTGAGACCATATCATATCAAGAGTTGGACCAACAATCCGCTGCATTGGCAAGTTTATTAAAAGCAAAAGGCATTCAACCCGGAGCTATCATCGGCATAATGGGTAATCCTTCCATTGCGGTGGTGGTGGGCATATTAGGGATATTAAAAGCTGGTGCGGCTTATTTGCCCATTGATGCGGATTATCCCGGGGAACGCATCAATTATATGTTAGCCGACAGTGGGGCCGGTGTTTTGCTTTTAGACCGCGAAACCACCCCTGATACCGCGGCAGTAAAGGATTGGCCGGGGCATATCTTAACGCTTCCTTTTACTTCAACCGGGATTCCCCGGGAGGAACAGGATGAACCGGCAGCAGGCACAAGTTCTCTTGACCTTGCTTACACCATTTACACTTCCGGTTCCACCGGGAAGCCCAAGGGAGTGATGATAAACCATCGTAATGTAGTATCTTTAGTAACCAATCAAAATTTTATTGATTTTACCGTGGGGGACCGTTTGCTGCTCACCGGGACAATGTCCTTTGATATTACCACCTTTGAAATATGGGGGGCCTTATTAAACGGATTAAGTTTATATCTAGTCGGCAAGGATGTTTTATTGGATTTCCAGCGTTTACAAGAGGTTATAATCAAGCATAAGATATCGGTTTTGCATCTGGTGCCGCAATTATTCAATCAAATATTATCTGATCATCCCGGGGTTTTTGCGGGGCTTAAATACTTCCTGGTGGGAGGTGACGTTACCCGTCCGGGGCCGTTGGTTCGATTAAGGCGGCAATACCCGGGTTTAAAAATCATCCATGCATATGGTCCCACGGAGAACACCACGTTTTCCACCACTCTTTTGGTTGATAAGAATTACAGTGCAGTATTACCCATTGGCAAGCCCATCGCCAATTCCACTGTTTATATTATCGACAAAAATAATAATATACAACTCATAGGGACCCCCGGTGAGTTAGTAGTGGGCGGGGACGGTGTATCCCGGGGCTATTTAAACAACCCGGAGTTAACCAATAAAAAGTTTTTGCGGGGGGTCCAGGGGGGCAGTTTTTTCAAAAAGGGGGGTGGCACCCCCAACCTATTCACGGTCAGCCAGATGCCGTACTTTCGGGGCTTCATCTCAAAAGCTTGCCGAAAAAACAAAGTTTCACAAGGTATTAGTAAAAAGCGCCCCCCTGGCCGCCGGAGGCGAAATATCTACTATACCGGTGATTTAGCGCGGTGGCTGCCTGACGGTAACATCGAATTTCTAGGAAGAATTGATGACCAGGTAAAGGTAAGGGGATTCAGGATCGAGCCCGGGGAGATAGAGACCCGACTGTTAGCTCACAAAAAAATAGAAGAAGCCGCGGTAATAATAAAAGAAGAAAACACAGGCGATAAATATTTAACCGCTTATGTTGTTCCCGTTAAGGGTAGTCATCCGGGGGAAACCCAATTAAAAGAGTACCTGGAAGATTTATTGCCTGAATATATGGTACCCGGGTTTTTCGTGCTCCTTGAAGAGATGCCCGTGACAATACACGGTAAAATTAATCGACAAGCCTTATTGGAACGACGGGATCACGATTCATACCCGGGAACGGCGGACTATGTCGCCCCCCGGAACCGGGTGGAAGAAGAGTTGGTGGATATCTGGTCGCAAATATTACAAATCGAGAAAGACAAAATCGGCATTGATGCAAATTTCTTTGACCTGGGCGGCCATTCGCTAAAAGCAGCGATATTGATTTCCAAAATACATAAAACACTTCATACCAAAATCCCATACAAGGAATTATTCAGGATTCATACCATCCGTGAATTATCCGGTTATATAGAAAAAAACAGGGATAATAAATACATTAGCCTGGAGGCGGTGGAGGAGAAGGAGTACTATGATATTTCACATGCCCAGAAGCGATTGTGGATCATTGAGCGAATGGAAGAAGATATGACCGCCTACATTTTGCCGATGGTATACGTATTTGAAGGAAACCTGGACCGGGGGGCTTTTGAAAAAACCTTTCAAACCATAGCCGCCAGGCATGAAAGCTTGCGAACCACCTTTATCATCGTCGCCAATGAACCGAAACAAAAAATCCATCACAGCCGGCAATTTGAATTCAAAGTCCGATATATTGATTTAAGAAAAAAAGAGAACCGGGACCAGGAATCTCAACGTTTAATTGTTAAAGAGGCAAAAACTACCTTTAACTTGGAGAAAGGTCCGCTGCTGAGGCTAATACTTATACACCTGGAGGAAGAGAAGTATATCTTCTTATACATTGTACATCATATTATTTGCGATGGCTGGTCCATGAGAGTGATGTTTCAAGAGTTCATGCTCTTATACCATAGGTTTCGGCAGGGTAAAGGGAATCGCCTGGCCCCACTGCGCATCCATTACAAGGATTATTCCACCTGGCATAACCACCAGTTGAAGGGAGAGAGTTTAGAGAGGCACCGGCAATATTGGCTTAAACAATTCAGCGGGGAATTACCGGCGTTAAAATTGCCCACTGATTATGAAAGGCCTGCGGTAAAAACTTTTAGCGGGAGTCAAATCAAATTTACATTGGATGAAGAAATCAGTGCCAGCCTGGAAGCTCTATGCCGTGAAACCGATGCCAGTTTATTCATGGTTTTATTGGCAGCCGTTAACATCTTATTATTTATCTACAGCAATTATAGCCAGGAGTATATTGTAATCGGAGCTCCTTCGGCTGGCCGGGAACATAATGATTTATTGAACCAGGTGGGATTTTACATCAATACTTTACCGATACGCACCAAAATCCAGGCAGGTGACACCTTTAAAAAAATCCTGGTCAAAGTTAAAGAAACTTTATTGGATACCTTTGAGCACCAGGTATATCCATTTGATATGCTGGTGGAAGAGTTGGGATTAAACGCGGCCCGTGATTCCGGTCGCAATCCTTTATTCGATGTGATGGTGGTATTACAGAATACTAATATTTCCGTTTATTCGGAAAGAATAGCCAGGCTGGAGAATTTGCAAGCGACAAAATTAGAAAATCCATCCGATTCCAGTGCCTTTGAGCTTAATTTTGATTTTGTCCAAACCGGTAAAGAAATCATATTAAGTCTTCTTTACAACAAAAATTTATACGAGGAACTGACTATAGAAATAATGGGTGAAAAATTTATCAATTTAATAATAGAAATCTGTAGGGATATTGCGATCCCGGTCAATACCATCCGGCATGAAGACTTAATGGCATCAGGGAGGCAGCAAATAGAAACATGGGATATGGACATACCCTAATAAAAAACCACTTTTTAAATGGAACTGGAAATGAATCATAATAGAAATAATGATAATAGAGAACGATTAAAAAAAATAACCGAGGAATACTGGCTGCGCAAGTTAGAGGGAATCGGAGACCAACCTTTGTTGTTTAATGATTCTTCCCGGCCCTCCGGCCAAAAGACCCCTGGACATGAAACCCTGTCTATCCCTATTCCCCTGGATATTACGGATAAGATGAACCGGCTCTATACCGGGGAAAAAAGTAATGCCACGAAATTCCTGGTTTACCTGTCAATATTGAAAATCTTATATTACAGGTATACCGGGTATCCCGATGTGGTGATAGGTAGTCCCGGTATAAGATTTCCCGGGATTGCCTACCACCCGGACCATGCTGACCCGGTCATTTTTTCCAGGAGTTCATTGGCGGGAGAATTAAGCTTTAAGGATATCCTCAAGGAAGAGCAGGGTGTGCTGTTGGAAGCCCTGGGCAACCAGGATTATGATTACAATCGTTTTTTATCCAGGTACCG